>WNFD01000021.1_pt1 | contig 175780 bp, 130 predicted proteins | sample 5400491 | NCBI WGS metagenome assembly WNFD01 (sample SAMN13153343, study PRJNA577476) | soil metagenome | isolation source: 120 cm saprolite under Douglas fir tree site 2 hole 2 replicate 2 | place: USA:California | collected 2015-04-18 | reverse complement strand
CCGAGCTTCCGGCCGGGAATCCCAACTGTAGCTTCTGACGACCGCGGCGATCACATCTGCGCCTCCGGGGTCATAATTCGTCGCCGCCCGCAACTCGCGTTGATGTAGGCACTGCAGAAATTGAGCGGTTCACAATGTAGAACCAGTTGATTCTATGCTGCTCTAAAAAACTGTTCTAGCGAGTTGCGGGCCTGGCCAGTTCCCGGGCGGGAGCCCACCACGCTCCCTCTAACCGCGGCGAGCACCAGTTTCAGTGCCGCTCGATCTCGGGTGTGACAAAACGACCCTGTCCAAAGCTGATCTGGGACGTGCCATTATTAGTCAGAAATCGGCGAGTCTGGCGTAATTGCCGATGACCCATTACTAGCGGATAACGGGCAAACCGGCAGTAATCCGCCGTGAACGGAGGGACGAAGACTGGCCGCCTGAGAATTTGCTGATCAAGTGGTGAAGTCACGCTGGCTGCGGATTAATCTGTCAACCGTGTGTTTGCTCTGACACTTACTTTCGTCCTGCGGTAACATCCAAGCGCACCTATGAGCAAGCAAGTTGAAAGAGTCAAAGACATTTGCTTGACAGGGGGTACGATTTTACTGGTTCTGTTTGCGGTGAGTTGCAAAGGGCAGGATTACGGCATTTTGCAGCCAACACCTGAGGACCTCTGTAAGTGCCTGCCTATCGAGCCTGATATTTCCGACTACCGGCACCTTGCGAAGCACGTACCCATTCCCAACATTGCGATCCAAGAAGTCACCGTTGAAACCATTCTTGGTTGGACGCAAGACCCAATCATACCGCCAGACGCGCCACGCACGGGACGGGAGCTTGAGGTTTTTCACATCGCGACCGCATTTTTACAAAACGTTAGCGTAAATGCAGTGGACTGCGATGTTGTAATGGAGATTTCGCACGCTCCAGATAAGAATGCTGTCCGGATGATCGTGGAAACGCCGGTCGATAGTGAATATTGTAGTGCGCGGCAAAATATCCAAGCACAACTGAAGCAACACGGATTCCGCCTGGACTCGCAACACGGGGGCGAACTTACACAGGCCTTCCCGGTCGATATTGTTGGAATGGCCTTCGAAGATTTTGAGCATGATCGTGGCACCGGGCAGGTTGGGACGCTATGGGAGCTTCATCCCGCGATCGTGAACCTACATCCATAAGACATTATTTGGGCCAGCGGCCCCTATGTTTTCTTGCTCGACCCGCCGCGAGACTTGCCACCGTGACGTAGCCAGAAAATGATGCGCGGCTGTGGTTCGTCACCTCCGTGAAAGATGGCCCGGATTCCGCCTTTCAATTTCCGTTCCCTGCACCCAGCATCACCAGTAGTTACTCGCCAAACGGCGGATGGCCAATAAGATTGGGGTCGTACTCGTGCAGCGCCGGAAGCTTTTCTTTGGGCACAAAAGGATCCCACGATCTGATGGGAGCGGGCTCGGGCAGCGTTGAGGAAGTGGCGAAGTGCAGGGTGACTATTTGCTGGGGCCGGACAGGGAATGCATAGGGAGAGGATCTCGGCAAGTCCGACAGTTTACGTCCGGTCAAATCGGTAACTGCTGCACTTTGGTGCGGCAAATCTAGTTTGACCTTCGCTGTGCCTGCCAAACCCAGGCACTCGACCAAGCGCAACTCGATATGGTCCCCCTCACGACGCAAGGCTTCGACGACGACGTTCTCCGACGTCTCCAGGAAAGATTGCAAAGGCGTCGCAGCCCTGCCTGGAATGACGACCGGCTCCTGGTTGTATTCCCATGCCATGCGCGGTATACGAGCTTCTTGCCACGCAGTCTCGTGCGCCACGATTGAATAGGGTAAGACGTGTTTGCCCTTGCCGCTTAACCAGGGATTCTCGTATCCCACATACTTATCTTCCGCATTGAGCAGATAGATAATTGGCGTGCGCTCGTTGAGTTCGCGGCCGCTCAAGCCCCGATCAAAAATGGCGAGACCCCCTCCCTGCGCCAGCGAAAAATCGATCCAGCGAACCGCGGGAACTATTCCTTTCGTCCAGCCATGCAAATCAGGGTTCGGTTTCGACCAGGCCCCATGAGAGAAACCGTAGGGTATGCCGCGGCGCACTTCAAGAACATCTTCGGCCAGCGGAAATTCTGAAACCACAATCGTGTAGTTGGGAACGTCATTCAGTTCGGTTTCAAAATCGATTCGCGGGTGGTGGTGATAAAAGCGGATGACGCGACGAAGCGCCCCGCCTCCATAGAATGTGCCCGTGATCTCGACCGTCGTGGCTAGGGCTCCCCGCCTCACCTGGATAGCTGACCCCTGGTCGCTGGAGGTGGCCAGGCGCGTGCGCTGCGGACGGGGAGGCATCTTGTCGCCCGGATCCTCCGTTTGCTTGGCGGTCGGCCTTTCTGCCACGATCACGTTGGCGGGAGCGGCAAGCAACTCTCGCCCCGATTTTTTCAGCTTGAGACTGGTAATCGCTCCCGTTTTCGCGTCGATGCTTACGAAATAGAAGTTCGTTTCGATGACCGGCGGGAGTTTTATCGAAGGCGGCGAGGTTGGCCCTCGGGCGGACAACATCCACCCTCCAGCACTGATCGAAGGCAAATCCAAACGGCATAGAACCAAGCCATCGGGCAGCGCTTCGCAATCCGTACCCTCCAAACTCTTGCCCGCAGGAAGTCGCAGCGCCACTGGGTCGTTCCGTTTCCAGTTCAGCGGATTGAAGACCGCCACCTGTTCGCCGGTCCCGGTGAGTGAACTGCCCGCAGAATCGAATACCTGATCGGTGGTTCTGGCCACCCAATTGAAACGGTCTTGTGCATCCCAGGACTTCTCGTTCTCGAATACCATTCCGCCAGCGGAGCCCCAGATTGTATTGCGATCCATGTTCAGGCACATGAGAATCCAGCAATCGGATAGCGGCTTGACCGGATATTCGTACTTACCCTGGAGGCTGGCGATTGCCGCCAGCGTCTCCGCGGCCTGCAGTGCATGCTCATTACGACGGTACAAGGTCTTGACCTTGGGATTTTCGATCCAGAAGGCATCGAAATCGTAGGCGGTACCGCCTCGCAACGTGGGAATCTTTGTGCCACCTGACGTGATACCAGGCTGTATGGCATCCAGGTACTGACCCATGGTGGTGAACTTGAGCTTTCGCTCGGGGTCGGTTTCGGCCAACTGCTTCAGCAACAGGCTGGGATAGTCCTTTATCAGAGGGGCCAGAGCGTAGTCATCGCCACCGCCAAGTATCAGTATTGGCGCGCCTTCGGGCGTAATGGGTTCTTTGTCATTAAAAAACCTCTCCAGCTCGCGTAGTTGGTCTGTCGTCAGGACTGACTTCGACGAGAAGACAGGATGTGCCTCGCTGTACTGACCGGGCGAAAGGGTCAGTATGCGCGTGCCGTCTGGCGATTCCGACCAGTACAAGGTTTTTCCCGTCGGATTTCGGCGCGTGTAGACCAATGCCTCCAGGCCGAGGCCCGTCGCGATTTGTGGCATCTGGTCGTGTGTGCCGCAGACGTCGATGTTCCACGAGAAGCGGGGCTTAACCCCAAACACTTTCTGATACCACCGGAGCCCCTCAACCCCTTGCCGAACCAGCGCCTCTCCACCAGAAAGGTTAATGGCCGATTCGAGGAAATAGCCATTCACAAGTTCCACCCGATTTTCCTGAATTCTTTGTTGCAGTTCCACAATACGGGCAGGTTGAAAGTCCATGATCGCGATGATGTTGTTAACCTCCGACATCACGAACGAATAGTTCGGGTCGTCACGGACGCGGTCCAGATGATTCAGGTAGCTGTTGGCGCAATATACGCGTTCCTTCGAAAAGGTGGTCAGCCAACCGCAGCTCGCAGGATGGAAATTTGGGACCAGAAATACTTCCCGCGGTTTGGCGGCGAGCGCTCCGGCTCTTACTTTTCCGGCAAGGACAGCCGCCGCGAGGGTGGCAATGAATTCGCGGCGGTTCCACCGCTTCGGAAGACCTTCCTGGTCACCAGGCATGGCAGTGAGAACTCCCTGAGTCCGCATCTTTCGGGCCGTTTGAGATTTTCGGGTTCGTGATCATATGTCGCTTTATTGCAATATAAGACGGGAATTAACCGACGAAACAGATCGCCCAGAGGCCAAGTCGGGCCCATGACGACCAATTATTACTTGAGCGCCTATTCTGAAGAGCTGTCTTGGGCTATCTTGGTAAGACTTCGGCAATTTGACGCGCCACCTCCTTCGCCTCTGCCTCGACCCCTTTTTCATTGAAGTGGATGCCATCTGGCTGGTAGTACTCGGGATGGTCGAGAACAAGATTGTAGAGATCGTCGGTAGGGATGCCCGTTTGTTTCATGATCGCCGCTGCTACCGCATTGCGGCGGATGGCACGGCTATTTGAGGAGTCTAGCTGATCGATGCGTCCGCTGACTCTGATGGGCGTGGTGGTAGCCCATAGGAGCCGCGCCCTGGGGTCGTACTTCCGCAAAATCGAGATCATGTCCCGCAGACCGTCGCCGTATGCCTCGTCGCTGTACTCCGTACCGTGGATGCCGTTGTTAAAGTGAATGACATCGAACTGATACTGCCGGAGAATTAAGGATATCTCCTCGGGAAGCACTGGATCGCCCGCGCACTTTGACGTCGCTAACCGGAAAACGACCGCCTTCCCGTTCAGCGCCGTTTCTACCTCTCGGTTGTAGGCCCGGGTAATCGAGTCGCCAATCAGCAGCACCCGGGGCTGGTTCGTAACCTTGGAATCGGGCATCCAGATGTCGAGCCACTCAATGTCTTCCCGAAAGATGTGCGGCGAGACGGGAGCACCAGGCGCGGCTTGCTGGGCGTTGACAAAACCCACAACGCTCAACCCCCAGAACAAAAGACAAGTTGTGATCGAAGATCGGCAGAGGTTTGTCAACTTGCCTCCTTGCGATTTCGGCAACGACGACCGCGCCCCTCGCACCTTCTCAATTAAGGTCCGCGTCGTTGATTCGCCCGCTAAGGTCAGAGTGAAACCCCTCGTTTCCAGGGGATGAAATCATTCTGACTGTTCAATTCCGCCTTGGTTCTTGTCTCACCGCTTGCGAAACTGATTACCTGCTCTAAAATCCCTTCTCCCATGTGCTCAATCGTGGTCTCTCCGGTCACTACCTTGCCAGCGTCAATATCAATAATGTCGCTCATGCGATCTGCCAGGATTGAGTTGGAGGCAATCTTCACCACCGGGGCAATGGGATTTCCGGTAGGCGTACCCAAACCGGTGGTGAACAGTACAACGTTGGCCCCGGCTCCCACTTGCGCCGTAACGCATTCGACGTCGTTTCCCGGCGTGCACTGTAGGTTCAGGCCGGCTACGGTTGAGTACTCGGGATAGTCGAGAACCGCCGTGACCGGGGATTTTCCTCCCTTTTTTGCCGCGCCCGCCGACTTCATCGCATCGGTTAGAAGGCCGTCGCGGATGTTCCCGGGAGACGGGTTCATCTCAAAACCGGAGCCCACAGCCTTGGCGCGGGCCTGGTAGGCTTGCATCAGTCTGGCAAACCTCTCCGCCACTTCACGACGCGCGCTTCGATTCATGAGTTCCTGTTCGACGCCACACAATTCGGGAAATTCAGAGAGGATCGCCCTTCCCCCAAGAGCAATCAGCAGATCGGCGGTGTGCCCCACCGCAGGGTTGGCGGATACGCCGGAAAATCCGTCGGACCCCCCGCACTTCAGTCCCAGGCATAGCTGCGACAGCATCGCAGGCTCCCGCTTTACTTTGTTTGCTTCCATCAATCCCACAAACGTCCTCCGAATCGCATCGGAGAGCATGGCAAATTCTGATCCGCTTCGCTGCTGCTCCAGAATCACCAGCGGCTTGTCAAAGTTTGGATTGCGCTTGTGGATCTCCTCGCGAAGAATTCCGGTTTGAGCATGCTGGCATCCCAGGCTGAGGACGGTTGCGCCGGCAACGTTGGGGTGGTTGATGTAGCCAGCGATTAGTCCGCAAAGGTTATTTGAGTCTTCGCGGGTCCCTCCACAGCCGCCCCCATGCGGAAGGAACTTGATGCCGTCGATGTTTTGGAACACGCGAGTGGCGGGCGTACCCGACCCATTTCCGTCAAACATCCGGGTTGGAATGGCCTCCGCCGGGTGACCCTCTCGATAGAGTTGGGCTAACTCAGCGACTTGACGGCGGTAGACCTGGGGCGCTGCAAAGCCCAATTCATCCTCAAACGCCCGCTTCAGGACATCAATGTTTCTGTTTTCACAAAATACCAGAGGCACCACCAGCCAGTGGTTGCGGGTACCCACCTGCCCATCGGAGCGGCGATATCCGGCAAATTTGCGCTGCTTCCAGCGCGAGACATCCGGCGGTACCCAACGATATTCGCCCGTCGGGTCGACAAATGCGTTCGCATCGTGCTCGACGTTGCTGGGGCTCAACCGTTCTCCGCGAGCGATGGGTCTCACGGCCCTTCCCACCAGGAGCCCATACATCGTAATTTCATCGCCGATACCAATGTCCTCCGTAGCAAACTTGTGTTTCGCGGGAACACTCGATAGCAGGGTGAAATTCCTCCCTCCAAACGGAATTTGCTGACCGCGGCTCAGGTCGCTAAGGGCAATGAGAACATTGTCTTTCCCATCGAGTTGTAAGACCTTGTTTTGCATCAAATGCTCAAATGAGGGAGGCGCTTTCCTTGCGAATGAAGGCAAACGGGAAGTTTTGGACAAGATTTCAAACGGAGATCCCGCACCGTCCGGCCGATGCGGATTGCCATTCTCGCACTTGCTACCCGCGTCGGCTCAGGAGACGGGCCCGGCGATCTTCAATACATACGCGTATTCTCCAGGGAGAGCAGCGGGAAGGCTGACTTTGATGTCGTCGCCTTGCTGGGACCAATCCAATGGTCCCGCATTGCCCAACAAGGAAATTTTGGTACCGGGTTTGGGGGAAAGAGACTTTATGGTTACGGTATTTGCTTTGGGCTTCGCTAGCAAAATTGCGTAAAGCGATGAATCTCTCTGGGTGAAGCGAACCCGGATGCCGTCCCCAGCCTCTCCGTCGGCACGCTTCCACGGCTGAGTGCCATAAATGGCATCGCCATTGATCTTCAGCCACGCGCCTAGGGCCTTCAAACGCGTCATCTGGACGGCAGGAATTGTGCCATCCGCCTCCGGTCCGACGTCCAGCAATAGATTACCGTTCTTGCTGACGATGTCGACCAGGAGGTAAATCAGTTCGTCGGCAGCGATGGTCTCGGCTTCGCCTTCCGCGCGATTGTAGCCGAACGAACGCCCAAGACCCCGGCATTCCTCCCACTTCGTCGGGCTGATCTTGTCCAGCGTCTGATACTCAGGGGATTTGAAATCGGAGTGCTTTACACCGAAGCGATCGTCGATCACGCCGTCAGGGACGGTGTTGTAATACTCGGCCATAATTTCCAGAGGATGGCCGGACTTAGGATAGTCGATGTCATTCCACAACACCGCGGGTTTGTAACGGCTAATCAATTCTCCCATTTGGGCATCGGCATATTTTCCGTAGGCCGGGCTTTGCGGCTTCACAGTTTGATGATCCGAAGCCACTCGAATCGGCCCGGGCACAAAGGTCCAATCGTAGCCTCCCGAGTAGTAAAGTCCCATGCGCAGCCCTTGTTTGCGGACCGCGCTACTCAAATCACCTACCAGATCTCGTGTTGCGTGCTGCCGATCAGCCGGCAGAGTGGGATTCGGCGTTGTGCTTGGCCACAAAGTGAAGCCGTCGTGGTGCTTGGTGGTCAACACCACATATTTCGCTCCGGCATCGTGGAAAACCTTGGCCCAGGTCTCGGGATTCCATTTTTGAACTTCTCGGTCAAAGATGGGCGCGAAGTTGTAATAGTCGTAATTGGCGCCGTAGTGTTCGTGATGATAGGCCTGGGTGGGAGACCCATCGATGCGCATCGTGTTGAGATACCACTCGGCGTACGGGTTGTTCTTGATGTAGTCCTCTGAGGTGAAATCATGGTTGGGATGCACGAGCGGTGCCCAACCCGGAACCGAATACAGCCCCCAATGGACAAAAATTCCAAGTTTGGCATCTGCGTACCAGGCAGGAAGCGGGTGCTTGTTCAGAGACTCCAATGTGGGTTCGTAGCGCGCCGGAGATTGAGCCTGCAGACGTGGAAGAAATACAGATAGCAAAGCCAGCGGCACAGCGAGCCTGCAAAACCTGCCAAATTGCCCACCCACCATTCCAGTCACCTGATCCTTTTCGGTTGACTTCGGCTTGCGCTCAGAGGCGAACCACCGCGCCTGCTTACAGGGGTTGCGGTGGTTCACGCCTCTCGATCGTCAGAAAATTATCTTGGCCCCAATTTGCAACTGCCGCGCAGTGGTTCCGGGAGCGACCTTCGTCACCTTGCCGAACGACGACGCATTGCTTATGTCATTACCTGGTTTGTCAAAGACGACGTTATTGAACAGATTGAAAGCCTCCGCCCGGAATTCAAAGCGGCGACTTTCTCCTAACGGGAACTGCCGGAATATCGACAGATCCACATCCCAGTAAGGCGCGGAGCGAAATGCGTCTCGACCACTGGTACCAAAAGTGCCCTGGGCAGGCACAGCGAAGGCGCTAGTATTGAAGTAACAACTGACACTTCCCACTTTGCCTCCGCCGGGACAGGATCCTTGGTTGGGATCACCCACCAGGTTAGCCCTCTCGTACTGCGCCCACGAAACATTACCTGTGCCCGCCAGATCACTGGCTCCGTAATACACGTTGTAGGGAGTTCCGGAACGAACGCTGAAGATGTTGTTAACCTGCCAGTTGCCCACTACATAATCGAGCGCCGTGCTTTTGGTGGAGAAGCGCTTGCCCTTGCCCACGGGAATTTCGTAAACCGCATTGAAGGAAAGGGTATGGGTCAGATCGTATCCCGAAGGACCACGGCTCGACTTGATGTTATACGGGTCGGTAAGAGACTGACCTTCTACACCAAACCAACCGGATGATCCTTCATCGATCGACTTTGAGTAGGTGTAGGCCACCTGGTAGCCCAAACCTCGCGTGTATCTCTTTTTCATCTCAAATTGCAAGGCGTTGTAGCTGGCACTGCCAATGCTGCGATCATAGAATGTCGGGCTGATGTAGGGAAAGGGCCGGCGAGCCGCGTCTTCCGTTAAACCCGGTGTCAAGTCCGTGTTGTAATAACCACCCACATTGGTCCGGCGCGAACCCGAACCTACGTAGTTCAGGTCTACGGTGGTTGACGCGTTCAGTTCCCGCTCTATTCCAAAGTTCCACTGCTGCGAGTAAGCGTTCTTAATGTGGGGATCATAAAACCACTGCACCTGGTTGAAGGGTGTGGGCGCAGGGAAAGCGCCGGAGGTGGCGAACGGGTTCTGTGCCGTCACCGTTGGCGGCCCAGCTGGCCCGTTGAGGTTGTTGGCGATTTGCTGGCCGATATCGGGCCAGGCGCCTTCAATGTTCTGCGCCATCTGGCTGACAGCCGCCCAGTTATCGTAGACAATTCCGAAAGCGCTGCGAATGACGGTCTTGTCGCCCAGGCGGTAAGCCAGGCCGAAGCGCGGTCCGAAGTTTTTGGAATCGTTGTGCGCGATCTTGCCCCGCGGATCAACCACCACGTGAGCAGGCAAGGATCCCGCCGGCTGACCGACAATGTCCGGAATGCAGGGCGCGAAGCCTCGCACACTGCAGGGCGGTGGCAACTTTTGCACGATGTAAGTTCCATTGCTGAAATCTACATCGCCGGTCTCGATTCCTCCCTCCTGGCCGATGGTGGCATTGGTGCCGTACGGCGGGATGAAGGTCAGGTCATAACGCAGGCCGGCGTTAATCGTCAGGCGAGAAGTGGCTTTCCAGGAGTCTTGCAGGAACCAGCTCATCAAACCGCCAAAACGTGTCTGTTCATTGACGTTTCTTCGGTTGGCATTGTCCGGAACGTTCAACAGGAACGAAGCCAAAGGCTCCCCTGGCTGAGTAGGGTCATTGGGGTTCCCGGTTTGGCCACCCGCAAACCCAAGAGAGGCATAGGAAATCGGACTCGCAAAGCCATTCGTGGTGAAGCCGCCGCCAAAAGTCGCGGTGTGGTTGCCAAGAATCTTGGTCAAAGTGCCGCTGACCTGATGGCTGTCGGTAGCTTTCGGAGTGAGTTCGACGTTATCGCCGCCGTTGGCGTAACTGCTATCGCCACTACCGATCCCGGGGCTGGGAATGAGCGGCCCTCCGTTAGCACCAGCGAATCCGCCGGCGAAAGTATCGGCAAATCCTACCTGGCTATTCAGGCTGGAAGCGTCGAGGTGGGTGAAGAGTTGATAGGTATTGTCGGAGTTAGTAACCCTGGCGTACTGCAGTTGCAGAACTAGACTCGGGCTGAACACGTGCACATAGCTGAATCCCCAATTGCGGCCCGGGATTTTCTCGCTCTTTAGCAGTCCGGGAAGTCCGCCAGTCGTATTCAGAAGGCTATTGATCGCGCTGTAGCGAAAGAACAGGGTGTTGTTCTGGCCAAAGTTCTGGTCTATGCGAACGTTGTATTCATTTTGAGTCTGGGTCTGAGGAGTGGTGTCAATGCCGTTGCTGTTGGTCACAGCACTGTAGGGTCCAGCTGTCGGAAAAACGGCCTGGGCGTACGCTACCATCCTAGGATCGATGAGGTTTGAGGGGATGATGTTCCCGGTGAAGACCTGCCGCACATGGGTGGTCGGGTCGGTAGTGAAAGGATTGTAGATCTGGCAAGCTTGGTTGTGGGTGGCGCCGCAATTGTTCTTGCTGAGAAACGGGCTGGCACTGAAATCGCCGGCCAGTTCGGCGGCCGTCGGAACCAGAATGTTCTTCGAGTTGTCTTGGCCGTAACGAAGCCCCTGGTAGGCAAAGAAGAAGAATGTCTTGTTTCGGCCGTTGTAGAGTTTCGGAATCCAAACTGGCCCGCCGACCGACGCGCCGAACTGGTTCTGCCGGAAACCAGGAGCCCTCTGGGATGGGTCGAGGAAGGCAGGGCGGGAGTCAAAAGCCGCGTTCCGCACGTACTCCCACACAGAACCATGGAGATCATTCGTCCCCGACTTGGTAACAACGTTCACCACGCCGCCGAGCACGGACCCAAACTCGGCGCTGTCGGTGTGTGAAACCACCTTGAATTCCTGGACTGCGTCAACAATAGGCGGTACCGCGTACGTGCTTTGAAAACTTCCAAAGTTGTTGAGACCGTCGGTCAGGAAGAAGTTGCTGCGATTGGTTTGTCCGTTGATGGCGGGAAAAATAAACGCCGAACCAACCGCGATGGGTGCCCCGAATCCGCCCTGACGACCGCCCATGGAATTCTGGGCCACGCTGACCGGCGCGACACCGGGAGTGAGAGAGAGCAATTGGGTAAAGTTGCGGCCGTTGAGAGGCAGATCATTCACTTGCTTGGTGGCAATGACAGTCCCCAGGCCGGCATTCGAGCCCTGCAGCTGCTCCGCCGCGGCTTCCACGGTAATCACCTGGCTCTGACTTCCCGCCGCAAGCGACACGTCGATGGTCGCCGTCTGGTTCACCCCGAGCACAAACTCGGAGACCTGCTTGGAGCTGAAGCTGGGAGCGTTGACGTTCAGCTTGTATCGTCCCGGCGTGATGTTCTGAAAGACATAGTTGCCCGCGTCGTTGGTGACCGTGCTTCGCTCCACGGTAGTTTCTACGTGGATGAGAACGACGTTTGCTTTGGGGACCACGGCCCCGCTCGAATCGCGCACCACGCCGTTCAGCGACGCAGTGGAGAGCTGGGCCAAAACCAGGGTGGGTGAGACAGCCAAAGAAAGTACAACCATCCAGCAAAACCCGGACACTAGCTCTCTGCGACTGGGCATTGAGGTCATCCTCCATTTTCCGAACGCTTGGGTACCACCGGGTTCCAAGCCGTCGAGAATTGCAAACGTTTTCCTGCCGACGGTTGCGCATCATAGTACGAATCCACTAGCGCTTGTCAAGAATTAAAGCGCTCATACTTGTATATTATTGCCCCAGGGTACACTTTTCCTGTTTATGAGCGCTCATAAGGACCTTGCTCGGTGGGCTTCCACACGGGGGCCATGGCCGCCCTTAGACACTGAAAACACGGCTCAAAGTAGTAAACACCGGCTCCTTTGACGGACGGCTGGAACGGTCCTGGGGAGTGGCACAGGGAGGCTCTCCAGTTCCCGCGGTATCTCTTGGCCTGCGATCGGCGGGGAAGCCGCCTGATACCATTCGGATCAAGCCCCGGAAAATATCCATGGGATTTTGCTCTTGAAGATCAATCGACGGTCTTTCCTTTCGCTCGTGTTGGCAACTCCATGCTTGCAATCTCTGTTGGCGCAAACCGCAGCGGACGGGAATTTGCCGCAATTCCTCGACATCACAGCAACATCCGGCGTGAATTTCAAACACGAAGCCAGCCCGACAGCGGAAAAATATTTGCCCGAGTCGATGGGCGCAGGCGTCGCCTTGTTTGACTATGACAACGACGGATATCTCGATTTATTTTTCGTGAATGGGGCGCTGATCCGCGACCCGATGCCGCCTGGCGCGGCCCCCGACAAGTCACAATCGCGCTACTGGAATCGCCTTTACCGCAACAATCGGGACGGCACATTCACCGACGTCACAGAAAAAGCGGGCCTGCAAGGACGCCTGTACGGAATGGGGGTTGCCACCGGCGACTACGACAACGACGGCAACATGGACTTGCTGGTCACAAATTTGGGTGGCAACACTCTGTATCGCAACAATGGCGACGGCACGTTCACCGATGTCACCGCAAAATCAGGAGTCGCTGGCAGTGGTTGGTGCACTGGGGCTTGCTTCGTCGACTATGACCGGGACGGACGTCTGGACCTGATCGTGACCCGCTACGTCGAGTGGGATTTTTCGTCGAATGTCTACTGCGGCCTGCATCGGCCGGGCTATCGCAACTACTGCCATCCGGACCAGTTTAAACCAATCTCACACCTGGTCTACCACAACAATGGCGACGGCACGTTCACGGACGTCTCGAAGCCGTCCGGCGTCAGCGCAGTTTTGGGAAAAGGACTGGGCATAGCAATCAACGACTTCGATCAGGATGGCTGGCCCGACATCTTTGTGGCAAATGATTCCTTCCCTGAGCAGTTGTTTCGCAACAATCGCAACGGAACCTTCAGCGAAGTCGGATTGGCTTCCGGGGTGGCCTACGACCAGAACGGAAAAGTGTTTGCAGGCATGGGTGCGGATTTCGCGGACTACGACAACGATGGCTGGCCGGACGTTTTCGTCAATGCTCTGGCCAATCAGAAGTACGCACTGTTTCGCAACAATAAGGGCCTTTTTGAAGACGTGACCGACCGCAGCGGGGTTGGAGGAATCACGATGTTGCACTCGGGCTGGGGAACGAAACTGATCGACTACGATAATGACGGATGGCTCGATCTGTTCGTGGCGCAAGGGCACGTAATGGACAACATCGAATTGACCGACCCTTCGCTGCACTACCGGGAGCCGGTGCTGCTGATGAAAAATACCCGCACCGGACGGTTCAAAGACGTGTCCCGGGAGAGTGGGCCGATCTTCCAGGTTCCGTTGTCCGCACGTGGCGCGGCCTTCGGAGATCTCGATAACGACGGCTCAATCGATATCGTCATCAACTGCAATCATGGTCGAGCCCTAATTCTTCGCAATCAAGGCAACCGCGAGAACTATTGGCTATTGGTGAACCTGATTGGAACCAGGAGTAACCGGGACGGGATAGGAGCCAAGCTGCGTCTCGCGTCCGAGGACGGATCTGAACAGCACGCATTCGCAAGCACAGCCGGAAGTTATCTCTCCGCGAACGACAAGCGGATCCACTTCGGCCTGGGGAAATCGCGCAAGGTGAAACTGCTGGAAATTACCTGGCCCAGCGGCATCGTGCAGCGGATCGAATCCATCGCGGCCAATCAGATCCTCCGGGTGCGTGAACCTTCTCAATGAGAGTTGAACCGTTATTTTGCGCTGGTAAATGGCTGTCTGCGAACTACTCCCTTGCCCTCTTCGATGGTCACAATCTGACCCGCGGCAACTCCTGACACAGTTTCGTTCTTGCCATCCAGCCAGCGCACGGACAAATCACCCGCTTTGGCCTTCCCCAAACCAAAGTGAAGCCGGAAATCGCTTTGCGAAATAAAGGAGCCGCCGCTCCGGACTTCGTCCACCTGCTTTCGTCCGCCAGCAGTCAGGGTGACGCGAGCACCGATCGCGTCCCGGCCCGAGGTCACGGCACGTACCAGGAGCGCATTCCCGGTTGCCGGAACCGTGTTTTTCAGCAAAGACGGGGCTTCTCCCATATTGACCACGACGATTTCCAGACTGCCGTCGTTGTCGAGATCGCCGACCGCCAAACCCCTTGAGGAATGCTCGGCGGCAATGCCGGAGCCGGCCGACGAGGAAAGATCGAAGAACTGGCCATCCCCGCGGTTCCAATAAAGCAGGCGCGGTTGTTTGAATTTTTCCCCGGTATGAGCGTCGTCCACTTCGGGATACACATGACCGTTCGCAACCATCAGGTCCTTCCAGCCATCATTGTCGATGTCCAGAAATGTAGTGCCCCACCCCAGATATTTGGTATTGACCGCGAGGCCCGAGGGAATCGTGGCATCGTCAAAATTATTGCGGCCCAGGTTGCGGTACAGGGTATGGGTATCGTCGGCAAAGTTGGTCTTGAAAATATCCAGCCGCCCATCGCCGTCGAAGTCTGCCGCCGTAACCCCCATACCGGCTTGTTCGCGTCCGTCCTCGTTGTAAGCGATCCCGGCCTGAACCCCGATTTCTTCGAACCTCTTGCCGCCAAGATTGTGATAGTACAGATTCGCGGTGGAATCGCAGGCGATGTAAATATCGGGCCAGCCATCGTCGTCAAAGTCAGCCGTCAACGCCGTGAAGCCGTAGTAACTCTTTGGTCCGGTCACGTGGACCTGATCTGAAACATCGGAAAAGTGGCCGTGTCCGTCGTTCTGGTAGAAGGAAATGGTTTCCGCCGGGAGCCCGCGTGGACCACACAACACGGGCAAGCCTTTCCATCGGCACTGGGAGTTCTCTCCCGGCCGCGGTGTCTGGGTGATGTCAAGCTCGACATAATGCACCACCACGAGGTCTAGATAACCATCCCGGTTGAAATCAAGGAAGGCACAGCCCGTACTCCATCGGGGCTTTGGCGCCACTAGCCCGCGTTCTTTGGTCTCATCGAGAAATTTTCCATTTCCCTGATTCCGATAGAGAACATTCTGGCCCCACTGCGTGACCAACAGATCCGTGTATCCGTCGTTGTCAATGTCGCCCGCGCACACGCCCTGCCCCCAGCCGGTGTGCGCGATTCCCGCCTTTGCGGTTACGTCCTCGAACTTCAGCCCGCCAAGATTATGGTAGAGAAAATGGGTCAGGTTCTTTCCTTGATGGTCAAGACTTTGATCGTCAAGGCGGCCCCCGTTGACCAGAAAAATATCTGGGAGACCGTCATTGTCGTAGTCGAAGATCGCAACCCCCGTGCCGGTGGACTCAACGATGTACTGCTTTCCACGCTCCGCGCCGGACACGTTGACCCCAGTCAAACCAGCTTGGTTCGCAATGTCTTGGTAACGAACCTCGGGGGGCTTCATTCCCGCGGGTAGAGGTCGAGCGGGCCTGGCGGCGCCGCCAGTAGCGACTCCCTGGCCCCGACTATGTGGATGGGTACTCAGAACCACGGCCGCGGTGAGAAAAAAGAGTTGGATCTCCGCCTTGAGTTTTAGCCGACGACTTTTCATCCACTCACCGAGCATAACATCGTTGGCACTGTCTCTATCGCGTCCCCTGCCCGGCGAAGCGCGCTTCGTCCAAGGTTGAACAGGTAAGATGGACAAGCGCCCGGTTCTGATCGAGTTTAGCTCCGAGGAACGGTACCTTGTCCTCGGTGCCACGAAATGCTAGTGATCACGGCCGGGAATAGTAGCAGGACTATGGCACGCAGAGACTCTCTGATACTTCGATTTTCGATTGGTGCCCTGTTGTCGACACCAGTCGCCGTTCTGATGGCGCAGAAGGTCCCGGCTTGCCAAGGGCCCGCCGAACTAGAGCGGGCGATAGCCACTCGGCCGTCGGCGGCTGCATACGATGCGCTGGGGGCATACTTCGGGCAGCGAAAACAATTCTCGTGCGCCATTGCCGCGTTTCACTCCGCTCTTAAATTGGATCCCACGTCCTGGGAAGCCCACTTCAACCTGGGCCTGACCTTCCTCGACCAAGGAGACGCACAACGCGCAGCAACCGAATTCAGGATTGCAACCCGCATCTCGCCGGCCCTGGCGCAAAGTCACACCGCCCTGGGGATGGCGCTCAGCCAACTCAATCAGACCGACGCTGCTATTGATGAATTCAAGTTGGCCCTGAAGACTGACCCAAAATCGATCCCCGCTCTCGATGGACTCACCAAGGCTTTGATCCAACAGCAGCGCTACTCAGCTGCAATCGCCTACCTCAAGGATGCTCCCGACGACGAAGCGCTTCGTCTAAACCTGGCCATCGCGCAATCAAAAAACGGGAACGTGAACGACGCCGTAGAAATTCTTTCGCGCTTGGTCAAGCAACAGCCACTCTCGGTCCAGGCACATTCCAACCTGGGGATTGCATTGACTCAGCAGGAGCGCTATCGCGAAGCGGCGGCTGAATTCCACGAGGCGATGAGGCTTGACTCGAATGACGACGTGGCGCGTATCTCCTACGTCAAAGCTTTGGGCGTGCTTGCGGAGTTCGACACGGCGCTACCGATAATCACAGAATATTTGCACCGAAAGCCCGACGATCCCGATGCCCTTTACTTGATGGGAGTGGTCGATCGCGGATTGGGCAAGTACGCGGAGGCGGAGCTGGTCCTCCGACGCGCGATTGGTCTCAATCCCAACTACTATGACTCCCACTACAACCTGGGGTTTGTGCTGGCTAAATTGGGAAAGCCTGCCCAAGCGCGAGAACAGTTGGAAACGGCGCTGCGGTTGAATCCCGCGTCGAGCGAGGCCCACTTCCAGTTGGCGGCGGTACTTCGGACTCTCGGGCAGGAGGACAGAGCTCGGGCGGAGTTGAAGGACTTCGAACAGAAGAAGCAAGAAAGCGTGAAGGAAAATGTTGCGGGGACGAAGGCCAATCAGGCCAACGAATACTTGCAGACAGGCGAAGTCCAGCGCGCCGTCGATGTGTATCGCGAAGCTATTGCAGACGACCCCAACAACGCGCGGACCTACTACAACCTTGCTTTGGCCCTGGATCGTCTGGGAAGGGCCGGCGAGGAACGGGAAGCACTTCAGAAAGCCACGGCTCTGGACGACAATTTCTCTGCCGCACATAACCAGCTCGGATTTTTGAGTCTGCAGTCGGGGCAGGATTCGGATGCGGAAGAACAGTTCAAGAAGGCAATTGCCTTGGAACCGCAATATTCCGAAGCGCAGAACAACCTTGGCGTCCTCTACGGCCGGCAGGGAAATGTTAAGCAAGCGGAGCGGCTGTTTCGTCAAGCCGTGGAAAATAATCCCCACTATGCCCAGGCTTTTGTGAACCTCGGGCTGATTCTGGCTAGTCAATCGCGACTTGAGGAAGCAGAGCAGGCGCTAGAAAGCGCGGTGCAGATTAGGCCCGACGACAGTAAGGCCCTGACGGCTCGGGCGATGGTTCTTACCAGGTTGCAGCGGCGAGGCGAAGCCACGGAGTCGTTCCGTAGAGTGATCGAATTGGATCCAAAGTCTCCGGAATCGCACTTGAATTTGGGAATTGCCCTGGCTGATCAATTCCAGCTTGACGCCGCGCTAGCTGAGTTTTCGGAGGCAGTCCGGCTCGCGCCCGAAGGAGCCGCGGGGCACTACAACAAGGGCAGAGTCTTACTGGACCTTCAGCGGAATGCCGAAGCCAAGCCCGAACTGGAAACCGCGGCTCGCCTCGATCCGCGCTCGGCCGATTCCTGGTACTTACTGGGTTTGATCGCCAAACAATCGGGAGATCCCGAAGCTGCGATTAAGCTTTTTGAAAAGACCGCAGTGCTTGATCCCAGCAACGCCGACGCCCTCTACATGCTGGGGCAAGAGTTACAGCGAAAGGGTGATCGCGCCGGAGCCATCGCGCGCTGGCGGCAGGTCATTAAGATTGATCCCAGCCATTCCCAGGCTCTCTACAATCTCTCGCGATTGCTGGCCCAGTCAGATCCTGCCGAGGCCAAGGAGTTGCAGATTCGTTTTGAGAACCTGCAAGCCGAGCAGCACATCATGGATCGGGCACAGACCCTGGGAAACTTCGCGCTGGCGTCCGCGGCTGCTCATGACTGGCCCCAGGCCATCTCTCAATTGAAGGAGGGTTTGCAACTTTGCCGAGACTGCAGCGCGTTGGCGCTTCTCCACAAAGACCTCGGCCTGATCTATTGTCGCTCTGGAGATCTAAAGAACGGGCTCGCCGAGTTGCGGGAAGCGCAAAAGCTTATTCCCGCCGATCCTGATGTCGCCCAAGCCATCCGCATACTCGGAGACGCCTACAAGCAATGACCATGCCCGTCTGTCTAGGTGGGATTGACTGGCGTTTGCATCCACACAGAAGAATTGTAAAAGCGTGGTAAATTACGGTAATAACGTGGATGCCAATCCTCAAGAGACTGCCGCCGAGCCCCGCGGTTTACTGAAGGAAAATATCGCCGCCCGGCTGCGCGAAGAGATTCTGGCGGGAAGAATCACGCCGGGCCAAAAAATTATCGAAGGCCGATGGGCTCGGCAATATGGGGTAGCCCAGGTTTCGATTCGCGAAGCGCTCAATATTCTTACGGTCGAAGGCTTTGTAACCAAGGGACACGGCCGCAGTGCCCGCGTGGTGAAACTTGGTAATGCTGACATCATTCACATCTATGGAGTCCGCGGCGTGCTTGAGGGTCTGGCTGCGCGAATCATTACCCAACGAAAGCTGCCGATGGACGACATGGAGAGTGCCTTTGCGGCTCTCCAGGAAGCCGTAAAAACGAATGATCCGCGCAAGGTCATTGGATGTGTTCAGCACTTTCACCTTCGTCTTCTTGAAAAGCCCGGTAACCCGTTTCTCCAGGAATATGGACGGCGCCTCGTCATTCCTCTGTATGCCTTCACCCTGATACGCGCCCTAGCCAAGAACCTGGACACCAGCGCCTGGGCGCAGCAACTTTCCAAACACCGAATGATCATCGATGTGATCCAGCTCGGCAACCCTACGCTCGCTGAACAAACGCTGATTCACGTCACCAATTCCTTCCTTGAAGCCGCCCTGACGGTTTGGGCGCACTAGTTAAAGTCAGCAGTACACACGCCTTCCCTGGTTCAACAGGAAAGCTCACTATAGCCATCGATTGGAGAGGATGGTAAGGTCTACTGCGTGTCATGGGTTCTATTGGCGAGATAGTACGGTTCTGCCTGCGAAGTCAACATCGGTATTCCCACCTGCTCGTCCCGACCGTCGCCATGATCGCGTTGGCAGCGTCCGTAAGTTCGACCCGCGCGTCTGGAGACGGCTCATCGCGAGCCAAGAGGTCTGATGTCGGCGACTCATCGAGGAATGCTTATCTGGGCTCCACGGCTTGCTCCGCTTGCCATGCTGGTATTTCCAAACAGTTTTCTCGAACCAGCATGGGACGTTCTATGTCGGTCATCACGCCCGAGTTGTTGCGCAGCATTCCGTCGAATGCCTCGTTTTATGACGAAAAACATGACCGCCATTTCGAGGTCCACGCGCAAGACGGCAAGCTGTACCAAAGCGAGTTTCAGACCGGCTCTGACCAACAGGAAATCTTCCGCGATACTCGCCAGTTGGATTGGATTCTCGGCGCGGGAGCCAATGGGATGGGCGGCCTGGTGCAGAAAGAAGGCTTCTTGTTTCAGGCCCCGATGTCCTTCTATTCGAAACCCCAGACCTGGGGGCTTTCTCCTGGCTACGAATTTGGTGACTACGGGTTCAACCGGCCTATTCTCGCCGGATGCATCTTTTGCCACAGCGGGCGTTCGCGCCCCATCGCTGCCACTAATGGGCACTATGAGGAAGCACCGTTTGCAGAAATGGCCGTCGGCTGCGAGAACTGCCATGGCCCTGGGGCGGCGCACAAGACGGCCGCGCTTGCGGGCGCAAATCGATCCAACGGCAAAGATCTTCACATCGTGAACCCTTCCCACCTCTCCCCTGTTCTCACCAACAATCTTTGCATGTCATGCCATCAAACCGGAGACGTTCGTGTCCTGAGGCCGGGCAAAACTTATCAGGATTTCCGGCCCGGCCAGCCTCTGGATGACACGTTATCGATCCTGATGGAGCCTCCGACACGCGAATCCCCGCCGCAGAACGATCACCTTGAACACTACTACTCCATGACTTTGAGCAAGTGCTATCGTTCGAGCGGCGGACGCATGAGTTGTATTAGCTGCCACGATCCCCACATCGAACCGAGCCCCGAAGCTGCGCCTGCATTTTTTGCGCAACGTTGTCGGGCCTGCCACGACGAAAAAAGTTGCCGCCTTCCACTGGAGAGCCGCCACCAAACAAACCCGCCGGACAATTGCATCGCATGTCACATGCCCAAGCGCGATGTGCGAGTGATTTCGCATTCCACCATCACCAACCACCGCATTCTCGCCCGTCCGGATGAGCCATTTCCCGACATTACGTTTAGTCAGACGACTCCTTCTCTGCCAGACCTGCTACACCTGAATCCGGGCCCCGGGCAGAAGGACTCTCTACCCCTTCTGACTCTTCTGCAGGCTTACGGACAGATGGCAGAGACTCGCCCCCAATACACTGAGCGCTACTTCACTGTGCTCGATCAGATTGAACATACTGAACCCAACAATTCTCTGGTGCAGGCGGCTCTGGGCCGGCGCGACCTCAAAAAAGGCAAATTCCAGGCCGGGTTGGAGCACCTGCAACGTTCCTTGAGGATTGGCCCACCGCAAGCCAATGTGTACGGTGACCTGGCAGAAGCGCTGTCTCAGCTTGGACGCATCGATGAGTCGATTGCAGCATTGCGCTCAGGAGTTGCGCTCGACCCGTTCAACCCGGTGTTGCAAAAGACTCTGGTTCTGAGGTTGATTCAGGCCAAGCAGCACCCGGAAGCAAAGGTCGCCTTGCAACACTATGTCGAGGCCTTCCCGCAGGATTCATTCATGCGGCACATGCTCGAACTCGCCAACGGCGGTACGGCAAAATGAACTGGGACTTTCTTCCGTTTCACAAGCTGCTCACCCGGCTAGCGCGGGTTATGCGCGCCGGGTTAGTGGTCATCACCCTGGCGAGCTTCGTATCGGCCCAACAGGACACACAGATACGTTTCGAAAATCGAAGCACGCGGGCGGGCGTGAAATTTGTGCTGGATAATGGCACCACCGAAGATAAGCCCATCGTCGATAGCATTCTGGGTGGCGTCACTCTGCTGGACTATGACAATGACGGCTATCTCGACATTTACTTTACCAACGGGGCAAGTTTGCCCGGCTTTGGCAAAAATGAAGACCGCTTCTATAACCGCCTCTACCGCAACAACCACGACGGCACTTTTACCGATGTAACCGACAAAGCGGGAGTGCGAGGCTCCGGATACAGCATCGGTGGGGCGGCCGCCGACTTTGACAACGACGGCTGGACCGATCTTTACGTGACCGGAATCGACCGCAACACGCTCTTCCATAACAATGGAAACGGCACCTTTACCGACGTCACCGACCACGCGCATGTTGCAGGTAGGCTGCTGAATGGAAAGAAATTGTTGTCCGTTTCGGCGGCCTGGGTTGACTATGACAACGATGGCCGACTCGATCTCTTCGTAACTAACTATCTTGACTGGACTCCGGAGACCTCCAAAGTCTGCGGTCCGGTGGGAAAGCGACTGTCGTGTCCCCCGTCGCTCTACACTGGCCAACCAAATCTCCTCTACCACAACAATGGCGACGGTACCTTTACCGACGTGTCGGCAGAGATGGGAATTGCCGGTCAGGTCGGAAAGGGAATGGGTATAGCCATCGCCGACTACGATGGTGACGGATGGATGGACATTTTCGTCGCCAACGACAACGAACGTAATTTCCTGTTCAGAAATGTCGCTGGAAAACGATTTGAGGAGTTAGGCGTGGAATCCTCGGTGGCATACACCGAAGACGGAGTTCCAGTCTCCAGCATGGGAGTTGACTTCCGGGATTGGAGCAACGACGGCCGGCCCTCTGTTTTCGTTACCGCCCTCGGCGGCGAGACATTCCCGCTCTTTCGCAATGAGGGCAACGGTTTCTTCCATGTGGAGACTTACCAGGCGAAGATTGGATTCCCCTCCTTCCGGATGAGCGGTTGGGGAGCGGGCATCTATGATTTGGACAATGACGGATATAAAGACCTTTTCAGCGCCAACTCCCACGTCAGCGAAAATGCGGATATCGATCCCCAGCAGCACTACCGTCAGCCCAACGCAGTTTTTCAGAATCTCAAGAACGGCACTTTCGCCGATGTGGGCGCGCAGGCAGGGCCGGATCTCAGCGCTGCCGCCGCTCACCGAGGCTGCGCATTCGGCGATCTCAACAATGACGGCAAGATCGACATCGTGGTTTCTGCCATCGGAAGTCCGGCGGAGCTTCTTTACAACACCTCGCCTACGCGCAACCATTGGATTCTTATCCAAACCATCGGGACAAAGAGCAATCGCGACGGCATCGGAACTCAAATCAAGATCACGAGCAAATCCGGGTTGGTGCAATACAACCAGGTCACAACCGCAGGCAGCTATGCTAGTTCCTCCGACAAGCGTGTGCACTTCGGACTGGGCCTTGATTCCATCGTCAAGGAAGTTGAATTGCGCTGGCCCAGCGGAACCCGGCAAGTGCTGCGCAACCTAAAGGCCGACCAAATACTGCAGGTCACTGAGGGCCGGTGATGAGACTGGTTTGGCTATGGTTAGCGCTGATTCTTTGCCCTCCCGGCACTTCGCGCGCAGCCACCTGCGAAGGCATACAGACCAACCTTGCCGCAATTTCCCAAAAACTGGCGCATGGGGATGTTCACTCAGCCTCTGGTTTGCTCGAGCCGCTGGCCAGGTCTCACCCGGATTGCCCGACTGTGTTGCTCGCGCAAGCTCGAGTTCAAGCGATGACGGAGGATGCCGGCCGGGCGAATGGGATGTTCGCTCGTTACACCGATCTCGAGCCCGAAGATGCCACCGGATACGGCTACTATGCCCGCTATCTGATCACCCAGCGAGAGTATCAGCGCGCTGATCTGTTTTCCTCCCTCGCCCTCGGTAAGGACCCCTCAAACCCCATTGCCCTGGCAGTGAGCGGACAGATTCTGGCTATGAAAGGCGACCCCAACCGGGGGATTGAGCTGCTGAGTCGGGGGTGTCAGCTCGAACCAGAGGATGCCGAATCGCAATTCCAGCTTGGCGCCATCTATGATCGCATCAAACGTCCGGCCGACGCGGTGGCACACTTCCAAAGGGCGGTCGATCTGAATCCGTCCGATGCCCGCGCCTCGGACTATCTGGCGTTGAACCTTGAACCTCTCGGGGAAATCGACCGCGCCGGCGCTGCTTACAAGAAAGGGCTGGAGGTGGACCAGCGCGGGCCATTCTACGACGCATTCCTGGATTACAACTACGGCCGATTTCTGATGAAACACGGTGACCTGGCGGCGAGCAAGGTTCATCTAGACCGTGCCGTCGATCTGGTTCCGAAAGTGAGGGCCGCCTGGTACGAACGAGCCAAGCTGAACCTGCGTATGAAGAACTATCAGCAAGCGCGCAGTGATGCAGAAACCGCAGCTTCCCTCCCCGATCAGGGAGGCATCATCATCGACCTCCAAGTGTACAGTTTGCTCGAACAGATCTATCGGCGTCTGGGAGAGACGGCGCTGGCCGACAAGTACGCCCAGCTCAGTCGTGAGACACCGCCTCCGGTGCGAAAGGGCGACCGCTAAAGCCGCCACATTTACAGCCGTAGGAGTGGCCGTCCACCGGTAAACCGCCGTTTGGCTTATAAATTGACACGCACTTTGCGGTCTGCTATTTGTTCCTAGCGCTCGTCGGCCATCCCCTTCTGCTCGACGCCAATCCAGGGCGGCAAGCGCTGCACCCCGAGTTCCCAAGCATGATTTCACGTCGGTCATTCCTAAAAACGAGCGCTCTGGCCATGGCGGCACTGAATGGGAGTGGGGCCGCCAGTTGGGAAACAAACCGGGCCCTTCGCCCCCGCAAGATCGCTTCCGGCCCGTTCCGGCCTGAGTGGGAGTCTCTGAAACAATATCGCGCGCCCGAATGGTTTCGGGATGCGAAGTTCGGCGTATGGGCGCACTGGAGCGCGCAGTGTTTCCCCGAACAGGGCGATTGGTACGCGCGAAACATGTACATCCAGGGACATCCCCACTATGAGTTTCAGGTCAACAACTACGGCCATCCCTCAAAATTCGGGTTCATGCAGATCGATCATCTATGGAAGGCGGAGCGCTGGGAACCTGAAAAGCTTATGGATCTCTATGTAAAGGCCGGAGCCCGGTACTTCTTCACCCTCGCCAATCATGTGGACAATTTTGACTGTTACGACTCGCGCCACAACCCGTGGAATTCGACGCGAATCGGGCCCCGGAAAGACATTGTTGGAACCTGGGCCAAGCTGGCGCGAGAGCGAGGCCTTCGCCTGGGCGTGAGTAATCATTCTGCCCACGCCTGGCACTGGCTGCAAACCGCCTATGGGTACGATCCCGAGGGACCCATGGCGGGCATTCGGTACGACGCCTACACCCTACAAAAGAGCGACGGACGGAACTTGTGGTGGGATGGGATGGATCCGCAGGAACTGTACGGCGGGCGAAACATGGTGATGCCTACGGGCATAAGAACGATCAAAGAAGCAAACCAGTGGCACCAACACAACGACCTGGTATGGAATGAAGCCCCGCCCGAAAACAATCAGGAATACATCGACCGGTGGTTTCTGCGCTGCCAGGATCTGATCGATGGCTACAATCCAGATCTGGTGTACTTTGACGATACAGAACTCCCGCTAGGACAAGCCGGGCTCGACATTACAGCCCACTACTACAACCAGAATATCGCGCGGCATGAGGGGAACCTTGAAGGCGTTGTGACGGCGAAGAATTTCACCCCGCAACATCTCGGTGCTGCCGTGGTTGATATTGAGCGCGGCCGGGCCAACGAGATTCTTCCCGCCCCCTGGCAAACCGACACCTGCATTGGGGACTGGCATTACAGCCGTCCGTTGTTCGAGCGCCACGGGTACAAGAGCGTCAGCAAAATTGTGCAGACCCTAGTCGATGTAGCCAGCAAGAATGGCAATCTCTTGCTGAACATTCCGGTGCGCGGCGACGGAACCATCGACGAAGACGAGCACCGATTCCTCGCGGACCTCTCTTCCTGGATGAATACCAACAGCGAGGCTATTTATGGCACTCGTCCTTTTGCTGTCTTCGGAGAAGGGCCGCCCGAGGTTGCTGATTCCTCTATGTTCAACGAGAGCCAGGCACGGCCCTATGACGAGCGCGATATTCGCTTCACCCAAAAGGGAGAAACGCTGTATGCCTTCGCCATGGTTTGGCCCCGGGACGGCAAAGTGCGCATGGCTTCGCTGGGGACTAAGTCGACTTTACGCAAAAGACCAATCCGGCAAGTTGAGCTTCTTGGATCTGCCGGGACTTTGACTTTCGAGCAGGGGGAAGAGCAGTTGACGGTGACTTTGCCCCCAGCCCCTCCGCACGACTTGGGAGCGTACGCTATGCCATGGTGTGACGGCACTCTCGTCACGACGCGCGGAGTTCCAAAGCCGTCCTGCCAAAGAGCGCTCACTCCCGGTGCTGAGATTTTTTCAGCGGCTCGGAAGATAGACCTATCGCACGCGTAATTCGCCGGGCGAATTTTTGAATTACAGGGATCAGATTCTTTTCCTTTCCCTGATTCATCCCACCCGAAACAAAAGGAATTCCCAAAGCAGCAGTCACTCCGATGCTGGGAGACCCGACGACACACGACACGTCAATCCCAGTCCGGTACGCGCTCGGAGCCATGCAATAGCCGGCATCTCGCGCGCGGACCAGTTCAGCCTTGACTGCTCGCCGCTTGGCATTGGCCATTGACTGGAAGGTCCGATTGCGCTCGAGCATTGCGTTCAGATCTGGCTCTTCCAACATGGCCAGCAGGAGCTTGCCCGACACCGTCTTGAGAGGTTCAGCGCGGTGGCCGATCTCGACTGAAAGCCTTACCGGATTCGGGCTCGCTGACTCTGCGATTACCAGCAGTTGATCGTTCGTAAGAATGCATAAGTGGCAGGACTCCCGCAGCGCGTTGGCCAGGTCGCGCATCGGGAAGTGAGCGGCTCTTAGCAGGTGGTCGACCGGAGAATGGGTATGTGCCAACTGATACAGCTTAAGGGTCAATTCGTATCCGCCCGAGACCGGATCACGAACGATGTATTCCCTTTTCTCAAGCGCATCCACCATTCGGAACATTTCGCTGCGCGACCGGTTGCAGCGCCGGGAAAGTTCGGCCAGGGTTTGAGGGACGGTTGCCAAAGACAACGCTTCGAGAATGTCCAGGCCCTTCTCCAGAGCGGGCACAAAGTAGGCAGACTTCTGACGCTGTTTCACGAAGCTTCCTTAAGAGCGCTAGTGGTAGTCCGCGAAGATGCAGTGCGCGAGGGTAGGCACAGTCTATTCGCTCGGCACTTTTTCTGCCCAGACTGCCAATTCAGGCGTGCCTAATTCAGGCGCTGCTCAAAGGCCGTTTGCGTTCCACCAGCAGCAGGTGCTCACAAGCCAAAACAACCTCTCCGCGCTGGTTAATGGCCTCGCAAAGTTCAATCACTAGGCCGTGGGTCATGCGCTTGGGGTGGGGCTTCCGTTCCTTTGTCTTCACCACCACGTGCAGCGTATCTCCGATGAACACCGGCTTGACAAAGCGGAGCCGGTCATACCCATACGACAGGGCACGGGGATTGACCGCACCCGCGGTCATCCCCACCGCCACGCTGAACACCAATGTACCGTGGGCGACACGCTGGCCGATGGGCTGCGTCTTGCACCACTCCGCATCCATGTGATGGGGATAAAAATCTCCGGTCTGACCCGCATGGATTACGATGTCAGCCTCTGTGATCGTGCGTCCGGTGGTAGTGCGCTGCTCCCCTTCAACATAATCTTCGAAATATTGGTCGACCCTCATCGTCCTCTTCCAACCTCTGTTGCGGCGCGTTAATAGCGGACGGTAGTTCCGCCGCTCGCGTCCGATTCGTAAGCTGCCTCTACGACTGCCATGGTGCGGTAGGCGTCGTCGATTGCGGTTGCCAGCTGCGGAGACCTTCCGGCGACAAAATCCATCAAGCTCCGCATGGTGTGCGCAAATGCATCCGGGAACCACGAACCTTCGACCGGAATCTGCTCCCATTCCCCCGTGTGACCGGTTTTGGCGACGGCCAGGTAGTCGCGCTCACCTCTTGGATAGTTCATCAAAAGCCCAAGCTGAGTCTTGATGGCGCCTTCGGTGCCCTCCCACTTCACGTAGCTCTCCTGATGCTGAAGCCCAAAGTTGTGGCCGTGGTTGGTGGTGATGTTGGCGCGCACGGAATCACCGTAGTCCAGAATGATATTGGAACGCGTGGCCGCAAGCTTGGGCGAGGCAGGATGTTTGAGGGTTCTCGCATAAACCTTCCCCGGATCTCCGCAGAATGACCGGATGAGGTCGATGTAATGGATGGAATGGCTGAGAATCTCGACTCGCGGGGCGTTCTCCAGGAATGTCCAGAGTTGCCAGGGGGTGTAGACGTTTACCCTGACTTCAATGTCATGCAGTGTGCCAATGCCGCCTTCGGCCAGGATGGCCCTCGCCTTCGTCACCGCCGGTGCGCGGCGCAGCTGGAAGTTGACCGCTGCGGTTAGCCCTCGCGCCTGACAAAGGTCACGAATGGCACCGGCTTCGTCAAGATTCCGCCCCATGGGCTTCTGCAACAGGACCGTTGAACCCTGTGGAATGCAGCCCAGAACCCCTAGGAACTCGGCCGGGGGCAGGGCAATATCGAAAATGGCATTGGTGGGAGCGCTGCGTACGGCTTCATCGAGCGACGGTGCCACGCGCGAGACCCCAAACTCCCCAGCCAACGCCTGCGCGCGTGCTGGCTCCCGATCGTAGATCGAGTAAACATGGAACCCCGCGTTGCGGTACGCAGGCAGGTGAGCGTCGCGCACAATGCCGCCGGCGCCGATCAGAACGATAGGGGAGGTCGGCTGTTTAGCGTTGGGCACGCCGGAATCCTCTCTCATCCATCACCAACTACGCGTCGGCCTGGTCGCCATTTGCTTCAGGAAATGTTCCATTGACACCTTCGAACGTAGGGTGACATGATGTTTTACTAGCGAAACACATGTTTACCACTGTTAGGACTGACTGTAAATGACGATTCTCTTGAAAGGGATCACCTGGGGGCACAGTAGGGGGTTCCTGCCGATGGTCGCCACGGCGCAGCGTTTCCATGAAACTCATCCCGAGGTGCGGGTAGAGTGGGATATTCGGTCCCTGCAGGAGTTCGCGGATTTCTCCATCGCCGATCTCGCGCAGGTGTATGACCTTCTCATCATTGACCATCCCTTTTCGGGACATGCCGCCGAGGGTGACATTCTTGCACCCATCGACGAATGGGTCAGCTCAGACTTTCTTGCTGATCAAGTGACGAACTCGGTAGGCCCTTCGCATTCCAGTTACTGCTACGGCGGTCATCAGTGGGCGTTGGCCATCGATGCCGCTGCTCCCATCAGCGGATGGAGAGCCGATCTGCTGGCAGGCCGCAACATTGCGCCTCCGGAAACGTGGGAACAGCTGCTGGATCTGGCAAAACGCGGGCTGGTGGCGGTGCCTGGGGTCCCCATAGACAGTCTCATGCACTTCTACATGTTTTGTGGCGCGCTGGGGGCGCCACCTTTTGCCCATGACGGTCTCGTCGTCGAAGTATCGATCGCAGTCAGAGCCCTGGAGATGCAGCGCGAACTTATGTTGCTCTGCCACGCCAAATGCCTTTCGATGAATCCGATTGCAGTCTGGGAGTGGCTCGCGGAGGGCGACACAGTTGCATATTGTCCGTTCGCCTACGGGTACTCAAACTACTCTCGCCGAGGCTACGCAAAAAATATCTTGTGCACCGGTGGGCTGGTTGGGTTCAAACCGGATGACAGCTTCCATTCCACGCTGGGGGGAGCCGGATTGGCGATCGCTGCCGGTTGTAAGCACAAGGAGATTGCCGCCGAATACGCCCGCTATGTTGCCAGCGCGGAGTGCCAGACAACTCTATACTTCAACTCCGGGGGGCAGCCGGGACACGGCGCCGCGTGGAGAAACCACGAAGTGAACCGTCGCAGCAACGGTTTTTTTGAAAATACGCTGACCACCCTCAGCGAAGCTTACCTGCGTCCGCGTTTCTATGGTTACCTCGACTTTCAACATCAGGCAGCACCCATCGTACATCAGTATTTGACCGGCAGACATTCCGCTGGAGCTACGGCAAGCGCGCTTGACCAATTGTTGCTCGCCTGCCAAAGAAAGGCACAGGAACATGGTGGATAGACCCTTGCAGGGCTTGCTAGTCATCGATTTCAGCCAGTTCCTGGCTGGACCGTCAGCCACGCTGCGCTTGGCGGATCTGGGCGCCAGGGTGATCAAAATCGAGCGCCCGGACGGAGGCGATCTGGGCCGCCAACTTTACATCTCCAACCTCGAGCTGGATGGAGACAGCACCCTCTTTCATTCGATTAACCGGAACAAGGAAAGCTTCGCCGCGGACCTGAAGCAGGAAGGAGACCGCCGACAAGTACTCGAGTTGCTTAAGCACGCCGACGTAATGGTTCAAAATTTCCGGCCTGGAGTCATTGAGAAGCTGGGGTTTGACTACGAAACCGTCAAGCAGTCAAATCCCCGGGTCGTCTACGGCGAAGTCACCGGATACGGGCAGAAGGGCCCATGGCGCAACAAGCCCGGACAGGATCTTCTGGTGCAATCGCTATCGGGGTTGCCCTGGCTCAACGGCGACGCCGATCAGCCCCCCGTTCCTTTCGGACTCGCGGTCGTCGATCTTTTTGCTGGAGCCCATTTGGTGCAGGGAATTCTCGCAGCCCTTGTGAGGCGAGGCCTGAGCGGTAGCGGCGCTAAGGTAGAGGTGAGTTTGATGGAATCCATCCTCGACGCACAGTTCGAGGTGCTGACCACTTACATGAACAACGGAAATCAGCTGCCGCAGCGCTCCCGGGTGAACAATGCCCACGCCTTCCTCGGCGCGCCTTACGGCATTTACGCAACTTCGGATGGATTCCTGGCGCTCGCCATGGGATCGGTGGTTCGTTTAGGACAACTTCTCGGGTCCCCGGAACTTCTCAAGTATACCGACCAAGACATCTTCGACCATCGCGAACACATTAAAGAAATTCTCGGCGGCATCCTCAAGCAGAAGGCTACGCAACACTGGCTGGCCATCCTGGAACCGGCCGAGGTGTGGTGCTCGGACGTTTTCGATTGGAACCGGTTGTTTGCCCATGAAGGTTTCAAGGCCCTGGATATGGTCCAGCGAGTTGTCAGAAGGGACGGCGTGGAACTCGCCACCACCCGATGCCCGATACGGCTGGACGGGCAAATTCTGAAAAGCAGCAAGGGCGCTCCCAGGTTGGGAGCGGACACCGAACCAATCAGAAAAGAATTTTCGCTGACATAGGTGCGATACCGTTAGACGAGAGCGGGCAGAGCGTGGAAAACAAGCTCCGGATTGCAGTGCGGAAATTCGCGCCGTTCGAATCAGCCATCGCAAAACAATGGGAGGATTTCGAACGAGAGCGCGGTAGCGGGTTTACCCTCGAACCAGTTGCTTTTGAGCTTCTGCCCTTGACCGAAGCTCTGTTCGACAACCAGGGCCTGAGAACCGGAACCTGGGACATTGCCTTCATAAACACTGACTGGATTGCCGCAGCCTGCCATCGTCAGGAGCTCGCAGACCTGCGGAAGTTCATCCAGGGCAATCCCCCGGAGGACTACCCTCATGGGTGGACTGACTCCATGCTGCGCCTTCAGCAGAAAGATGGAATTGTTGCCGGACTTCCCTACCACGACGGACCCGAATGCCTGCTATTTCGCAAAGATCTGTTTGAAAGCCCGGCCGAGCAGCGCGCCTACCGTGCGGCTTATGGGGTTTCGCTCAATCCACCGCAATCGTGGAACGAATTCCGCCGGATCGCGCGCTTCTTTCACCGTCCCGCCCACGGCGTTTACGGGTGTGTCTTTGCTGCCTACCCCGACGGCCACAACAGTGTCTATGATTTCCTGCTTCACCTCTGGACCCGCGGCGGCACGCTCCAGGATAAGCAGGGCAGATTTTGTTTTCATACCCGGGAAGCGGCCCAAGCTCTCCAGTTCTATCGCGAAATGCTGGCCGACACCACAGCCGTGCACCCAAAGAGCAAAACATTTGATAGTGTGCAGTGCGGAGAGGCATTCACCAAGGGAGAAGCGGCGATGTCGGTAAACTGGTTTGGCTTTGCGGCCGTTGCGGAAGCAACCGTCACATCGGCCGTCCGGGCAAAAGTCGGAGTCGCGCAGATACCCTGTGAACCTCCGCACAAGTCGGTGTCCCTGAACGTTTACTGGATGCTTTCGTTGGCTGCCGGCAGCCAACATCCCGAGCTGGGTTACGAATTCATCCGGCACTGTGCCAGCAAACGCATGGACAAGCTGCTTACCCTGGAAGGTGGCATCGGATGCCGCCGCTCAACCTGGGAAGATCCGGAAATCAATCAAAGGATTCCCTTCTATCGCGATTTGGAAACGCTCCACGTCAATGCCCGTGAAATTCCTTCGCTGACCACTTGGCCGGAGATCAACCACATCATTGATGCCATGGTGTCAGAAGCAAACTCAGGAGAGCGAAACGTGGAAGTTTTGTTGCAGGAGGCGGATGAGCGTGTGGCACAAATTGCCGCTGGGACCCCGCGATGACCCCACAGCTCTGGCTGGCGGTGGGCGCCGTTATCCTCGCAGGGTTGTTGCAAGGTGTCTTTGCTGTGCCCATGAAATATGCTCGACGATGGAGCTACGAAAACATCTGGCTCGCCTTTTGCCTTTCGGGAATGGTGTTCTTGCCATGGCTCCTCACCACACTGACGGTACCTCATACCGGACAGGTTTATGCCGCCAGTTCGACAAAAACGCTGGTGAGCATTGCCGGCTTTGGCGTGTGCTGGGGGATGGGGGCAACCCTGACCGGGGTGGGGCTCACCATGCTGGGCATCGGTTTAGGGATGGCGATCATCCTGGGCTTATGTGCCTCGGTCGGTTCGCTCATACCTCTGCTGGTTCTGACGCCACAACAGTTGCACACCCCACAAGGACACACATACCTGATCGGCACCGCCATTATGTTGGTGGGTATCGCGGTGAGCGCACGAGCAGGAGTGTTGCGGGACGCGGTCAGGAACCAGGCACCAAATGATTCTCCCCGGACGTCCTTTTGGGTAGGCTTCACGGTTTGCTGTCTTTCCGGCTTGCTTTCCTCGACCCTGAATTTTTCCTACGCCTTCGGCGGGGAGGCGGTAAAGCACGCTCGCGAATTCGGTACGAGCAGTTTGTGGGCAACCGGAGTCGTCACGGCTCTCGCGGTAAGCGGAGGATTTCTCGCCAATCTGATCTATTGCGGCTATCTTCTGCGAAAGAACCACAGTTTGAGTAAATTTGCCGGAGAAGGGGCCAGGACCGGCTGGTTTTGTGGCGCTCTCATGGGACTGTTCTGGTTTGGTGGTCAAGCCCTCTATGGTCTTGGAATCTCTCACATGGGCAATCTCGGCGTGGTAATCGGGTGGCCGCTGTTGATGGGCATGATCATTATCACCAGCAACGCGGCCGGGGTTGTTACGGGTGAGTGGGACGGAGTCTCAGCGCCAAGCAAGCTCTTCCTGGCCGCTGGCATGGCAATCATTCTGGCCGCATTGGCAGTCCTTGCCGTCGCGCAGCGCTCCTCCTGAGGCGATCGTCCTGCCAGCGACCCTCCTGCGGAGAAGTGGGTATAAGCCGCTGCCCCTCGCCGGAGGCGCTCCATGGTGGCTCGCGATGGATTCGAACCATGCGCAACAGCTTTATGAGAGCCGTGTTCTTCCTACTGAACTAGCGAGCCCCGCTTTCATTCACATGTGGCTGGCCGGGCAGGATTTGAATCGGGAAGAACCAATCGGGTGAACTGAGATCAGTGAGCGGAGTCTAAGTCCAAGGATTGAGAAACTTCTTTAAACAGTGGAAAGTCGGAAACATTACGGGTCACCAGCGTTAGGCGATGGATTTTTGCAGTTGCTGCTAGAAAGGCATCCATTGCGCTTATCGGACGCCCTGCCGCTTCGCTGCGCGATACCGTTTTACCCCAGGCATCCGCGACTTTGGTGTCGACGGGCAAAATCCTAGCTTCAAATCTCAACGGCAATTCATGTTGTAGCCAATCCTCAAGCCGGTTCCGACGTCTTCCCGCCGCCATGTGTTCCACGCCATAGCGTATCTCAGCTAACGAGACCACACTGATGAAAATCCGATCCTCATCAGCTGACTCCATCCAACCGATGAGGCCCGGATTGGGTCGGGGCTTGACCCATTCCGAAATCGCGTTTGTATCCAGGAGAAACTCATAGATTAGTCTTCCGAGGCCGCTCTTTCAGCCGACGAAGCTTCAGGAGCTTCAGACCCGATCCTCGCAGGGGAGATGCGGCAAAAAATTCTGCCAGGTTGCCAACGCGTTTTGTCTTTCGTTGCCATTCCTCTGCCCCGACGACCACAGCCGCAGTGCGGCCCTTCCGAGTAATGGTCTGCGGCCCCTCGGACATTGCTTTCTCGATAATTTCGCTGAATTTTGCCTTGGCTTCAGCCACGGTCCAGCTTTGCGAGCCCATAACTAATCCGCCAAGCCTCATTGAGGTCATCATAGTCATTCTAGTCATAAGAGAGCCCGGTTCCGGTGGGGACGCGTAGGCAGGATGTTCCCCCTTCATGTCTGTGAGGAGATTCGAGTGTGCTGCGGTGCGCGAGCGATGTTCACGCAGCCACACTCTTTCAGTGTCCTGCGGAGAAGCGCGAAAATTGAACGGGCCGTGTTCAAGTCGCCTTGCGTTCGATTTGATCTTTGAATGCCGCCGGGTTGCGATACTTTACGGTTTGTAAATGTTCGCAATAAAGCACTAATTCTCCCGGCACTTTGAACACCTCGTAGGAAACCCGCACCATACCAAGCTCGGGGTACTTCGGCCATTTCTCTTTGTGGGTGCGGATCGTGTAGATCGTGTCCCCAATAAACACCGGCTTGATAAAACGTAACTTGTCATAACCGTAAGAAAAGGTATGAATGTTGTTGTGGGCCATCAGCCCCAGACCTAAACTGAACACCATTGCGCCAGCTACCAGGCGTTTGCCAAAAATGCCTTCCTCATGAGCGAAAACTTCATCGGCCACGTACGGGTGCATGTCGAGTACCAGCGCGTTGAACATCATGCTCTCGCCCTCCGATATAGTTCGGCGAATTGAACGTGCGCGCTTGCCAACCTCAAAATCTTCATACAGCCAGTTTTCCGAATTCCAGATGGCAATCTCTGCGTGGTCGAGGTTTGATTTCAGGGTGTCCACAAGAAGTCCTTTCGAGGCGGGCAACCACTCTAAGCCAGGGAAGATATGACTTTACGCGGCCCTACGGTCACCTTGAGATCGCACGATGCACCCGGCTCCTGTGGCGTCTCATAGCGTCCGTCGTTGACCCGCGCGGGAAACACAAAATGATTGCGCAGGTGGGGGATGTGCTCAAGGAACAGGACCTCGTGCCCCAGCGCAATATGATTGAACAGAAGCAGATGTTGATGCAACTGTCCCATGTCGCCGACATGGGGCACAACCGGAAACCCGAGCTTCTTGGCAAGAAAGCTCACGGTAAGGAACTCACTTACTCCGGCCAGCCGAGTGCAATCTGCCTGGACGTAGTGCAGGGCTCCGGCCTGCATGAAATTCTTGAACAGAATTCGATTCGGAATGTGCTCTCCGGCTGCAATCTTTACAGGAGCGATTTCTCCGGCCAGTACCACGTGCGCGTGAATATCATCGGGGTGAGTCGGTTCCTCGATCCATAAGGGCTCAAACGCCCCCAAGCTGCGGCACATGCGAATGGCGGTGGTAAGATCCCAGCGCTGGTTAGCATCAAACATCAAAGCGGCACTTCCGCCGATCGAGCTGCGTAACATCTGAGCCCGGCGCAAATCGCGATTTTCGTCGGCCGAACCCACTTTCAGCTTGAAGGCTTTGAATCCGTTTTCAATGGCGCGTTCCGTTAATTCCTTTACCTTAGTGTCGTCGTAAGCTATCCAACCCACTGAAGTGTCATACCCTGGATATCCGGTTTTCAAAATCCCCTTCCGCTCGGCACGGCTCCCAAACGGTTCGCGCAAGAGTTCGAGAGCATCTGCTTGGCAAAGGACGTCTTCCAAGTAGCTCAGATCCAGGAGCCGAACCACCTCCGCCGCCGTGAGGTCGATGAGAAGTTTCCACAAGGGCACCTGGCGGCTCTTCGCCCACAGATCGAAACAGGCGTTGGTAATCGAAGCCAGCGCCAGGTGTACGACACCTTTGTGCGGACCCAGCCAGCGCAGCGATGGATCGTCAGAGAGTCTTCTGGAGACCCGGCCAAAATCGGACATCAGTTCTTCAATTGACATGCCCACCAGGGGGCGCGCCAACATCTCAATCGCTTCGCAGATCAGCCGGTTTCCTTCGCCAAGCGTGAGCGTGATCCCAGTTCCGCAAAGCCCGTTCTGGCTCTCCAGCAGGGTGACTCCAAGGCAATATTCCGAGTTGGTATGAACCGAATCAGTTCCGGCACCCGGAGGGAGGGGAAACCGCGCATCGTAGGCTGAGATTGATTCGATGAAATAGTCTGGCATGGTCTTCCGTTATCGTCTTCCGTTATGGTCTTCGGTTATCGGCGGTAACCGATTTCAGCTCCTCCGCTGACCGGCAAAATGCAACCAGTGATGAACCTGGCCTTGGAGGAGAGCAGGAATACCGCCGCGTCCGCAATGACGTCGCCTCGTGGGCACGCTCCCAATAAGTGAATATCATCGAGATAGGTCCGAATGCTGTCTGGATCCGGTTGCTCGGCACACCACCTCTCCAACATTGGCGTCCACACCCCGGCCGGACAAATTGCATTCACCCGAATCGAGAACTTCGCATAGTCTGCCGCCATAGCCTTGGTCAGCGAGATCATCGCGCCCTTGGTGGCGACATAGGCAGCGTGGTCCTGCTGCCCGATGAGGCCGACCATGCTGGCCGTGTTGAGAATAACTCCTTTGCTGGCGACAAGAGCCTGGAAGGCATAGCGCGTCGTCCAATACACCGACTTCACGTTGGTCCGTTGCAGCTTCTCCCATTCTTCTTCGCTGGTCTCGTGCAAGGGCTTCGAGGGACTGGCTATACCAGCGTTGTTATGGATTGCGTCGATGCGCCCAAACTTCTTGATGATCGAGGCCAGTGCGGCCTGGACCGACGCTCCGTCGGACACATCTGCGAAGACTGCCGTGCCTGGACTGCTCAGATCGGCGGCCGTCCGCTCGGCCGCTTCCAGATTGTTATCCAAAACAGCGACACGGCCGCCCGCACGCGCATAGGCGAGCCCACATTCGCGCCCGATTCCATCGCCCCCGCCGGTGACGACGACGACCTTGCCCTCGAGATCACCTGCCATAGAAAACGTGATTCTCCAAGATGCTGCCCCAGTTCACCAAGCTTTGTCTTGGCAAGACTCTAGTTGTCAGGCCGTCCCGAGATACCATAAAATGAGCGCTCAAATGGACGGACGCCATACTATCTTTGCGGTTTTCACCTAGTCAAGTTCAACTTTAAGCACTTGCAGGACTCTCCGCAGCTGGGTATCAGCATCAGCCTGCTACGGCGAAGTCGTTTGGAGAAGGGAATTGGCAACCTATGCGGCGATTCGGAATGGCGATCAAACTGAAACCAGGCAGCGAAGCGGCCTATAAGCAATACCATGCTGCGGTTTGGCCCGAGGTCTTGAAGAGGATCACGGAATGCAACATCAAGAACTATTCGATCTTTTTTAAAGACAATATGCTATTCAGCTACTTCGAATATTACGGAAACAAAGTGGAAGAAGACTGGGCCAGAATGGCCGCAGACCCTAAGACCCAGCAATGGTGGGCGGTCATGATGCCAATGCAAGAACCGCTCCCTTCGAGAAACGAGGGTGAGTGGTGGGCCACCATGGAGGAAGTGTTTCACCTCGATTGAAATGCTTGAGCGCTTGAAATGACTTGCAAATCATCATCATGGCCAGGCTTTACCAGAGCGTTGTATTTCCCGCAACTGCTGAATTAAAAGTACATAAATGGACTTGACAAGATTCTGAACACCATTCTATCTTGCACGTTGCATGAGCGCTCATAATCACGGTCGCCGCGAGTTCATGAAACTCGCTTTGGCGGCCTCTTCCCTGCCCCTTCTCCCCAGGTTTGGCTTCGCGGGTCTGGACGACGATCGCACCGCCTGGTACCGCAACGCAAAGTTCGGCATGTTCATCCACTGGGGGCCTTACTCACTCGCCAGCGTCGAAGCCTCCTGGCCCATCATGAGGCCCAAACCCGGAGAGATATCTGAAGCCGAATATCGCCAGTTGCCAAAGCGGTTCAATCCAACAAAATTCGACCCCAACGCTTTCGTCGATCTGGCCCGCTCTGCCGGTCAGCGGTACCTGGTATTCACCACCAAGCACCATGACGGCTTCTGCATGTTCGACACCTCTTACACCGACTACAAAATAACCAAAACGCCCTACGGCAAGGACATCGTGAGCCAACTGGCTCAGGCCTGCCAACAAAGGGAAATGCCGCTGGGCTTCTACTATTCCCCGCCCGACATGCATCATCCAGGTTTCCGCGACACTGCCAAGCTCGCGAAGGACAACTGGGATGGCGAACCCGAGCGTTCCGAATGGCCGCTTTATTTGGACTACATGCAATTGCAGCTGACCGAGTTGTTGACCAGGTACGGCCCGGTCGCACTAATCTGGTTTGACGGTTTACATCACCAGGAAAAATACGGCGGCATTCGCTTTCTGAACCTGATACGGCAATTGCAGCCGGGCACGCTGGTGAACGACCGGATTGGCCTGCGGGGAGATTACCAGACGCCCGAGCAATTCATTCCCCAGGGCATCCCCACCAAGGATGTGAGTTTTAATGCGGTCGACACCAGCGTTCAGCAGAAATTGAGGTCGATCGTTCCCAAGCCCGAAGACTTTCAGCTATGGGAAACGTGCATGACGATCAACAACACCTGGGCATACAACCTCCACGATCGGGAATTCAAATCGTCACAGTCTCTGATTCGCGGCCTGGTCGAAGTCGCAAGCCGCGGCGGAAATTTTTTGCTGAACGTCGGTCCCCAACCCGACGGCGTTATTCAACCTGAATTTCAGGAACGACTGCGCGCCATCGGCGATTGGCTCCGGATTAACGGTGACTCCATCTACGGAACCACATACGGACCAGTACAAGGCGCGGACGCCATTCGTACCACTGCGAAGGACAAGAAAGTGTTTCTGCATGTTTTCGACTGGCCAGGTTCGACACTCAATGTGCCCGGAGTCGGACCCAGGGTAATTTCCGCCCACTTGCCAGCCACCGGACAACCATTAAAGTTCCGCCAGGACGAGGGTCGACTGCAGATTGATCTCCCCAATCAGGCCCCGGATCCCAACGTCAGCGTGATCGTTCTGAGTACCTTGTAGCGGCCGCGACAACATGGATTTCCCATCTATTGACGGAATTCCACTATTGGCAAGTCTGTAGCTATTTTCTGATCCCCTGGTGCTTGGCACCTGGTCCCGAACCAGATTTCAAGCGATTCGTGCTTCCAAGTGATTGCTGTTGAACAAGTTGCACCCTGGTGTTTGAAACTCAGTGAATTCTGTTGAAGCCAAATGGCCTCACAACCACAATTCTGCCCACAATCGGACTACCGCTAGCGGGAACGCTTGCTCTTCAGATCTTGTCGTGAAAACAACTCACTCTTCACCCAATGCCAGAAATCTCCTGTTGCCGCTCGGTTGCGCGAATGTCTGCAGCCCACCAGCACCCACGTCGAAGGGGTTGCCGGGCCCTGTTACTTACCTGTATTACACCGTGAACTACTTGAAACCCACAAGCGTCAGTGTGAGGCTTGACGTGACAGGAAGCGTATGACCGACGACATCCCGCTGCCGCCAGTCACCTTACCATGTCGCCTCTGGACCAAGGAGTATCGGTGGAACATGGCGAACCGCGCTGGGTAAACTTGTGGAACTATTTTCTCGATGGGAGACTCAACACTAAGCGCGTCTGTCAGACTTCTCATTGTAGATGACCACGCTGTGGTGCGTGCAGGATTCAGTAGTGTCCTGCGCGGCCAGGTAGGTCTGGATGTAGTGGGCTCGGTGCAAAACGGCGAGCAGGTTTTGACGTTACTCCAACGCTCCTCGGTCGACGTGTTGTTGCTGGACCTTCACATGCCTGGAATGAGTGGCGTCGAAATCTTACTTGCGTTACAAAAATTTCCCTGTCCGCCGCGTGCAATCATTCTGTCTAGCTTTGAGCCCGATGAAGAAATTTGTAGGGCAGTCGAGACCGGAGCCATGGGGTATCTCCGCAAGGACACCTCCTGCAGTGAGATCCTCCAAGCCGTTCGTGCCGTGCACTCGGGAAGCAGCTACTTCCCTCAATGGATCATGGATCGGATCTCCGAACGCAAACTTGGGTCGAGTCTCAGTCCGCGCGAGCTTGAAATTCTGGAAATGGTCTCAAAGGGCTTGACCAATAAAGAGATCGGACACGCAGTGCAAGTCAGCCACTTCACGGTCCGCAACCATGTCAGGCATATTATCGCAAAGTTGGAAGTTGGCGACCGCACCGAGGCGGCCACAGTTGCGATTCAACAGGGGATCCTCAGGGCTCATGATTCGTTTCAAGGAAGAGGGGGCACCGGTAAATCCCGGTCCAACCGGTCGCGAAACCGACTTCTTGGTTGGCCCTCCGGACCAGGTCTCGGGGCATCGTCCCCGACCGCACCCGCCAGAAGCAGAGCAACCATCTAGATAGCGAATCGGCGCGGTCTCGGAGGCACGGGGTCCCCTCTTCAGGGCAGTGTATTACCAGAAATAGGTGGCGATAACGCGAGGGGGGCCGGCCACTGAATCGGTCACCGTGGTCTGCAGGATCACTTGCACATTTTTCTTTGGCCAGTCAGATGGCGCTGTCCGGAAGGCCTCTTCCAGATAGTCTCGCCTGGAAATGAACTCGCCGGCTGCCTGCGTCCCATTCGCTCCCAATCCGGCGGCGGCGATTACCACCTGGCCAGTCTTGGAGTCCAGCAGTCGGGTGACAATGGCAAAGTCTTCCACAATTTCTCCCTGAGGGCCCAGTACCCAGGACCTAGCCCGTCCCGAAGGGCTTTGTTCCTGAATCCTAAAGTGTCCATCCTGTTCCGCAAACACGAAACGGAGGTTGGAAGTCATCTGCAACGTCCACCGGTTGTTAAAAGCTCCAACCACCACGGCGGGAGAGTTGCGAAGATCCTCGAACGAGTAGTTGGTGCCAATCCGGACTTGGCTGGGCTTGTCGATGTGGTCGAACAGCGCCGAAAGCCTGGCCGCTACGTATACGTCGCCCATGGCTACGCCGTAGTCGGTGTAAGGAAGCATGTCACCCCATACTAGCTTTTCATTTGGATCCAGGGGGAGTGGCTGGTCATATCTCTCTACTTCAGTCTGGAAGGTGCCAGGATGACGCTTTGAATATCTCCGGTACAGCTCTAGTGATGGTCGGTATAACACCGGCTTGGCCAGGCAGACCAGCACGGGCTGCGAAGTGGCAAAAATCGGGGACCAGAATTGGTCCAGAGCGGACTCCTTGGGCTTGCGGTTGGGAAGCCGTGTGGCGAGCACCATAACCAGCACCAGACCAAGACCGAGTACACCAACAGTCCACAGCGTGCGCTTGTTCGGAGCGCCGGCTGCCTTTACCTCCCGTGGCGGGCTAGTTGAGCTCCAACGAAATTCAGGAGCATATGAGCCGAGCGGAAGCTCGATGCGAACTGGCGAGGCATTTGGCGCGGTGTGGTGGTACTGTTCCAGCCTCCTGCGAACCTCGCCAGCCTGCACTCGAACCACGGGATCATCTCCAGTCGCGTAGCCGGCTTTGCGCTGAAAGATCTCGGTTCCGATAGTTCGCTCCTTAAGAAATTCGTCGCGCCCTTCCAGTTTGTGTTCAACGACATAGGAGAGGAATTGCTTACTGCGCACGCTGTTCCGAAAGGGCCGGCTGTTAAGGATATTGTGCAGCTCACGAAGGATCGTCGCCCTTTCAGCATCAGTGAGAGAGGTACTCTGCGGAGACCCGGTGATGATCGGTTCAGCTGTTGTACCCATGGCGCCTACCTCTCGGTTTCACCACAGCCGCTTTGATCCTGGTTGGAAAAGTGGAACCGGGCAGGAGAATTGGGCACTCCGCCCTGACGCTGTGGAGCGAACGTTACTACCAAGTGAAAATGCCTGTCAAGCAGGCTTTTCCGAGCGCCCTTCAACGAAAGAAAGGTAGCGCATGTGCAAGGGCAGACGCCGAAGGCGCCGATGGCTGCTGCGCGGAAGCAATGGGAAGGGGGAAGACGTAGCCCGCGAGATTGAGGCGTCGAAGCGCAGGATCAAAAGCTGGAACGTGAAGTACGGAGAAATGGATGTGAGCCACGCGCAGAGCTGGTCGGCCGTGCGTACGGGGTAGCCAGGAGCAAGGACTACTGCTGCAGAGGCAGGCGACAAACTCCTCTGATCAATCAGGGTGCCAGCACCGAAATGGCCTTTCCCTCGTAGTGAATAACCTTGTCAGGTTTGGTCTCGACAGTTTGTCCTACGCCATGGCCCGGTGATACCCAGACAACGTTCAAGGCGAACTCTTTAGGCATACCGGTGTACTGGCCCTCGCGATTACCTATCGTGAGTGTCTTGTCTGCCTCTGACCAGCGCAAGGGAATGAGCGCGCGTGCGCCCTTTTCGTAGTTGTAAGTGTCGCCCTCATCTTCGTAGAGATCGAACTTGCCGTCTGCCCCGCGGAAAATGCGCAGCTCAATGGGACCAGCCGGCTTCTGGTCTGCGTATTCGATTTCAGGTCCGAGAGGAACAATAGAGCCTGCGCGGACAAACAGAGGAATTCGATCGAGCGGAGCCTCGGCCTCAACTTCGCGGCCTCCCTTGATGGACGCTCCCGTCCAGAAGTCATACCACACCGGGGATTCTGGCAAGTAGACGGTGCGATGCGTCGCCTCCGGTTTCAACACCGGATTAACCAGGATGGCAGGCCCGAACATAAATTGATCCCCAATGTTCCAGGTTTTCGGTTCAGTCCGCCAGTCCATAGCCAGCGGCCGTTGAATGGTGTAGTCCTGACTTGTGACCCGCCAGGCAAGCGAGTAAATGTAGGGCATCAGGCGGTAGCGGAGCTTGTCGTAGCTGAGAAGGATTGGCTCAACTTTGTCGTAAGTCCACATCTCATTGTGAGCACGGTGGCCATGGGTGCGAAAGATGGGGCAGAAAACGCCAAACTCAAACCAGCGCGCGTAGAGCTCCTGATACACAGGATCAGTTGGAGGCCGATCATAGGGTTGCCAATATCCGCCAATGTCGGTTGTCCAATAGGGGTACCCCGAGAGCGCGAAGTTCAAGCCCGCTGCCACCTGGTGGCTCAGCCCCCAATACGTGCTATACACATCGCCCGACCAGACTGTTGCCCCTACGCGTTGCTGGCCCACAAAAGCGGATCGCGTCAGCAGAAAGACCCGTTTCTGATCGGTCGATGCCTTCCAATGCTCCTGGATTCCGTTGGTGTGCATGAAGGGAAAGATATTGGTGTAGCGGGCGCCGCTACCAATCGCGAGTTGCTTATCACGGAGAATCGCGTCTCCCATGTGTGGCCAGTATTCTTCGGGCTCCGCGCTGTCCAGCCAGAAAGCATCCCACCCTTGGGAAAAAAGCTTGCCCGCCAGATCCTCCCAATACAGATCGCGCGCCTTCGCATTGGTGGCGTCGTAGACATGGGTGTTGGGCACGTCCAAATGTTGGGCGGAGAGTTTTTGAAAGGTTTCGGACTGAGCATCAAATAAGCCCCATACGGAAATCATGGCATGAACATGTTGGTCATGCAGCGTCTTAAGTTCGCCGGGGACATCGTAGTAGTTGGAATTGAAAATAGGATCGCCTTCCGTCTTCCACCAAAACCAATCCTGCACGATCGCATCGAGAGGAATGTGCTCTTGGCGATAGCGATGTGCAATTCCAAGAAGCTCATCCTGGGAAACGTAGCGGTCCTTCGATTGGAAGAAACCGTACGCCCACTTTGGGAGCATGGGTGTGTGGCCGGTCAGGTTGCGATACTGGTGGACAACTTCGTCCATCTCTGGCCCATAGATCAGGTAGTAGTCGACCGAGTCCGCCGCCAACGAACTGAACTGGAACGCCAAAGGAAACCGGTTGTCCGCATAGGTAAATGAGGCGGTATTCCACAGCAGCGCGTAACCCTTACTAGAAACCAAGAGCGGAATGGCGACGTCGGTATTATTCTGTCCCAGCTCGACCGTGCTGCCACGATAGTTGAACATTCCGCTCTGGTGCTGACCTAAACCGTAAAAACCCTCCGTAGCATCTGGCGAGAAACGGTCCGCCACGTGATAGACGCTCTCCCCGTTCACTTGAGCAGGTTCATAGGTGCGTGGCACGGCATCGCTTTCACGCAACAGATCCTGTCCTTCAATGTTGCTGTATTTCAAGTGCCCACGCTTCAACGAGAGCTCCACCTTCAAGGCCGCAGTCGTCAGGACAGCGGTGTCGTCGCCCTGCGAGAATTGGAACTGGGCGCCGGGGCAGGACTGCTTTGGGTCGAGTATCCATGGTTGGTCGTGCCGAATTGACTCGGGCGACTTCGGGGTCGCCACCACGTGGATTACGGACGCGTGGCAAACCGAAACGCGAAGAGTTTCGTCGCCGATCTTAGCCGTCAAACCATCCTCAGTCCGGGTGACGATCACTGGCGGTAAAGGCGGTATGGCTCCGAGCAGTTGAGCGCTCAGTGACGTGGAATACGTAACAAGGAATAAGAGCGCTAAAGACAGGGCGAACTTGATCCCATTAGCCCGAGGGGAATGAATGGTAACCGGTATTCTTGCTTTCACCTGTTGAGTCCTTTGTCGGCCTATAAACGCCCGGCGCTGAACGACACGTAGTCACTTGGAATACCAACTGAAACGAGTAAATTCGATATTCGGAATGAATTCGAAGAGGACAAGAAGCGGGCTGGATGGCGCGGATGCGCCATCCAGCTCAGTGGTCTAGAACTTGATTGTGATCGCAAAATCCAGTTGCCTCGGAGCTGTGCCTAGCGCCATACCGAAGATTTTGCCGGCACCGCCTGCGGCCGTGCAGTCAATGCACGTGTTGCCTGGATTTCCAGGGTTGATGATGTTGAAGACGTTGAATGCCTCCACACGGAATTCGGCCGCTACACTTTCGCGGATCGGGATCGTCTTGATCAATGCCAGATCGTCATTGAAAACCCCAGGCCCGGTATAGGCATTCCTCGGCGATGTACCAGTCTGGTCGACGCTCGGGCGGGTAAAAATACCGCCGAGCCCAGGAGGGGCGAAGTAGGTCCGTGAGTGAGTGACCGGGTCGAAAGACGTGAGTTTTAGAGGAAAACTCCCACTTCCCTTGTTGGGCCTGCACGGGCCGGCGGGGACGTCACTGCCGCACTCAGCATAGCTTACGGTGAACGGCAAGCCGCTTGCCCAGTTCAAAGAGGTGGTGAGTTGGTACCCGCCAATCAGGTAATTAACCCAGGTCGGAACGTCGCTGGCAAACCTGTGGTTCTTGCCGAAGGGTAGCTCGTAATTGCCGAAAAGTGTGAGCTGTTGCTCGCGCAGATCGTCAAAGCGTCCGAAGTTTACTTTCTTGTAGACCTCATCGGCTCCATAGTTGTAGGCACGCTGAAAAGCGTAGTTGGCCGTAAGTTGCAAACCTTGAGAAAAGCGTTTTTCGAACGTGACCTGGAGAGCATTGTAGTTGGTGTCAAACCCATTGTGATAGTAGGTAAGGCCCTGCGTGAATCCAAATTTCGCGAAGTATGGTTTCAGCAGATCTGTGTCATTGGTTTGGTTTGCATTGCTGGGAGTTGGATTGTAGCAAAGCGGCTGGCCCGTGACGCTTTGAAAGGCAGGAAGGCATGCGGCCGGTTCATTCGGGTTGGTCGACTTGTCGTCGCCCGCGAACGTGTGGGTGCCCTTGTTCCCCACATACCCAACAGTCACAGATGAGGTAGCGGTGAGTTGACGCTGGACGGCAAAATTCCAGGCATCTATGGTAGGAAAGATGTTGGGATCACTGCGGATCTTTGCGTTGTTTCCCACACCGATGGGAATCAGGCCACTAGATGGAATCGTGGGAAAGATAAAGGGGGTTGGTCCCACGGCAAGGTTGAAGGCAGCTGTGTTCACACCGCTATTGGTTAAGTTCTGGTTGACCAGAACAGGCAGATTCTGCGTCAACATATGTCCGAAAATCGACCCAAACACTCCGATATCGAAGCTGCGGCCGTAGCCCGTCCGAATAACCGTCTTCGGATCCAACTGGTAGGCAATTCCGATGCGCGGGGCCAAGGTCTTCCAGCTCTTAGAGACGTTCATGGCTGTGTTATAGGGACCGTACCCTGCAACCCTAATCTGGCCAGTGTTAAGGTCGGGAAACCCGCCCTGCCCCTTGCCATTGACCGTTTCCGGGAAGTAGAGCTCCCAGCGAAGGCCGTAGTTAAAGGTCAACTTCGGAGTAATGCGCCAGCTGTCTTGGATGTAGGTAAAGAATCTCTTTTGAGACTCCTTGGCATTGGTTGAGGGTGACACATAGCGGGAGAAATTGGTGACATCTCCCAGGAGGAAGCTGGCCAGACCCATACCTCCCGGAGAGGTCAGAGTTGTGTCGGTGGTGTTTTCGGTGTCTGTGGCGCTGAAGGACAGCTCTCCCGCACGATTGCTGTCGCTCGGTACGCGCAGGTTCCTCGCGTAACGGAAATCCCCGCCAAACTTCAAGCTATGCGTTCCCAGGATTTTCGTCCAGTTGCTCACGATCTGATATTGGTCTTCGGTCTCGAGCAACGGGCAGTTACACGCATTTACGCCCAGGGCGGAGCCGAAGCCTGACATCCCATCGCCACCATTTCCGTTTACATCGTTGACAAAGAAGGCGGGAGAACCTGCGGTGAATGAATCGCCCAGGTTGAGTCCGGGAATTCCAACATTGGTTGCAAGATTCTCGGTGCCATCAAACTTGGCTGTCTTGATGTGATAGCGGAGATAGCCCAGGCGGAAGTCGGTCAGCAGCTTGGGGCTTAATGCGATATCCATGCCGAGAACAGCACTCTGGCTACGGCCAGCTGCGGTGCCGCCGAAGCTGTTGGTGGGGGAAGCGAACCCAGTACCACCCGCCTTGCCGAAAATGGTGTTCGACGAAATTCCGTTCCCGAAATAGCTGTAGCGGCCGAAGGCATGGGTACGCTCGCTCAGTTGGTCGTCAATGCGAGCGTCAACCGAATCGTTGTGCTGCTTTCCATTCCCGCTGCCAGAGTAGTTATTCGTGGTTCCTGCTCCATTAGGCAGCGGTATCAACGCTAGAAGTGCAAGCGCTTGCGGCGAAACGTCCGCCGCAGGAATGAAGTTGTTGGCAAAGGGCGCGGGGCCGGTCGCGGTTATGTTACGAGGATTGTATATCTGGCCTATCTGCGGTCCGCGCGCGGTGAGGTAGTCGCTGAGGTCGCACCCATTGCCCGAAAGACAGGAGCTGTGGGTCAGGGCGGTCGGCACCGTCTGGCGTGCGGAAGATCCTAGAATTTGCCGAGTGCCCTGATAATCAACAAAGAAAAACGCCTTGTTCTTCAGGATCGGGCCCCCGAGCGAGCCGCCGAATTGATTGTACTTGGCGGCGGGAATGAGAAGGCCAGTGACTGGGTCTTTCGAGACCTGGGTAAATGGGTTCCTGGCTAACGTGGCATCGGTTCGGCGATACTCGAACACATCACCATGAAAACTGTTGGTGCCGGACTTGGTCTGTGCTGTGACCACGGCGGCCACTGCCTGGCCGAATTGGGCGTCATAGTTTTGCGTCGTGATCTTAGCTTCCGTAACTGCATCGAGCGGCGGGTTGATAACGATCTGACCAAGGATGGGGTCTTGATTGGCTGCTCCGTCGAGCTCGTATGCGACTCCCGAGAAATGTTGGCCGTTAATTTGAACCGTTGGGCTGCCTTGAGGGTTCTCGGCAGCATTCTGGGACCAACCCATAACCTGCGTTCCGGGAATCAGCAACTGGAGACTCGCAAAGTTGCGGCCAGAATTGGGCAGGTCCGAGACTGTCTTTTCATTCAGGACCAACCCGACATCAGCCCGATCCGCCTTGAGTTGCGGAACCTCGCTTGTTACCGTCACGGTTTCTGTGGCCGAACCCACATCGAGCTTCAGGTCCACCTTGGGAGACGTGTCCGCGGAGACTCGGATGCCTTGGGTCTCGGCCCCCCGAAACCCCGGTGCGGCGACCGACACGTTATAGAAATCCGGAATCAAGTGCTCGACCTTGTACTCACCAATGGAGTCGGTGGTCACCTGAACTGAGGTGCCCTTGGCCACATCTTTAACAGTAACTGTCGCATTCGCGATGGCCGCCCCCGAGCTGTCGGTGACCTGCCCATAGATTGATCCGTAAATGGCCTGTCCCCAAAGGCTCGTGGCTGACCAGCCGGCGATGGCAACCACGATCAACACCATCAGGCATCTGAAATGCGTCCTGGTTATTGAGTACATCGTCCCTCCTCCAGATTTCAATTGCGGAGCGTATGCCACGTACAGGCCTCACGGGCTCTGCAGGAATGGCGCGGCAAATCTGAAGCTGGCCCCTGTCCGACTCCGGGAGAAAACGTTTACCTGCGGACAGGAGCCCCCACGCAACCTGCTGAAGCAACAGAACCCTAGATCAGACAACCGAGAGTGGGCAATAGTCCACGTGTGCCATAGGCACCCGTTGGCACACGAGCGTTTATCATTGTTTCGATAACAGCGAGCATGCAAGACTCGTGGTCGGTCTTTGTTTTTCCTCATCTTCTTATATGCGCTTGTTCTGTCTTTTCTGGGTGGTGGGAGGGCTGGCTCTGTCAGCATGGGGTCAATCACCAGACCCTTTAGCGCCCTTGCGTCATGCGGAAGATCTAGTTGACGGCGGCCACTTAGACCAGGCTCTGCAGAAACTGGATACCCTGGCTGCAGAACAGCCGGAACCGGCCGGTGTCGAATATCTCCGAGGCATGGTGTTCTACCAGCAAGGCAAGATGGTCGAAGCCACGGCAGCGTTCGCAAAAGCTGTTGCCCAAGATCCCAAGAATCTCGAAGCAATGCAAATGGAGGGCGTGAGCCTTTTTCGTGCGGGGAAGCCCGCCCAAGCGGTTCCACTGCTCGAACAGGCGCATCGTTCTGTTCCGAATGCCAATGTCGACCCGAACTATATCCTGGGCCTTTGCTATATAGACACAGGGCGTTATGACGATGCTCGCAGGGCATTTGCGACCCAATATGGCTTCGCTCCCGACTCCCCGCCGGCCTATCTACTCGCAGCACGCATGCTCCTGCGCCGCGAATATCTTCCTATCGCGGAGACGTCTGCGCGCAAAGCGCTCGCACTCAATCCCGGCCTCCCCCGGGCACATCTTCTTCTCGGCGAGATCGCGCTCGCCCATGGGCAATTGCCCAACGCCATCGCTGACTTTGAACAGGAACGCGACCTCGATCCTCTTAACGGCGCCGTGTACGAACGGTTGGGAGATACTTACATCCGTGCCGGCGACTTTGACCGCGCGCAGCAGGCTCTGGATCGGGCAGTGCTCCTTGAACCGACTGTGAATATACCTTTCATCTTGCTCGGCAAAGTTCTGCTGAAGCAGCAGAACTCGTTGATGGCCAAGATGTACCTTGAACATGCATTGCAAATGGATCCAAGAAACTATATGGCACATTACCTATTGGGACAGGCCTATCGCGCTCTTGGACGAACCGATGATGCCGCGCGGGAGTACCAGGCGGCGGAACAGATTCAGGCGGACAGCGAGCCGCACTTCGAATCTCCTCAATAGCCTACAACGATGCGATTATTGCGCCGTACTTGGGTGTACCAATTCGCAGGCGCTCTGCTTGTCTCCTGTACCTTTGCCGCAAGTCTGGCGGCCATTGACAGCCGACAACAACGGCTTAGATCAGCTGATACAGCCTTTCACGCCGGCTACGCCGCAGAAAAAAGTGGTGATCTTTCTAGCGCGAGACAACAGTTTGAGAAAGTCGTCCAGCTCGCACCAGATATAGCCGAGGGGCATAGTGCGCTGGGCTCCGTGCTCGTGCAACTCGGCCAATATACACAAGCAATTCGCGAACTCACACGTGCGCTCGCGCTCAAGGCCGACGACCGAAGTGCTCAGATCAACCTCGCGGTCGCATACGAACAATCAGGTGATCACGAAAAATCATTAGCTCTGTTTCGATCTCTCGACCGGAATGCCGCTAGCCCGCTGTCGCCGAGCGTGGTGATTTTCTACATACGAGCACTTGCGGGCACCCAACAAACCGAGCTTGCTATAGAGAAGACTCAAGGCGCAATCGCAGCTGCTCCCGAAAATCCGATCCTGCACGACACACTTGGCTCCCTTGAAGCCCAGCGACAAGACTGGAATGGCGCTGTAAGCGAGTTCAAAGAAGTGATTCGCCTCGATCCAAACTTCGTCGAAGCGCACTTGCACCTCGGCCTCACCTTCATGATGCAGCAGCGAACCTCAGAGGCCGTGCAGGAACTAACGATCGCGGCCGAGCTTTCGCCGCAAAGCGCTTTCGTTCAGGTTGAGTTCGCTAAGGCACTGATTGCCAATGGAGAGACCGAGAAAGCCATCCCTGTTCTGCGGCGCGCTCTCGCGCTCGCTCCTTCTTCCCTCGAAGCAAAGTATCAGCTTGCTCTCGCCCTCCAGGCCAGCGGACAGGAGCAGCAGGCTATACCCTTGCTTCAGGAGGTTGTCGCTGCAGATCCTCATAACGCGCCGGCGCTGACCAATCTTGGCCTCGCGCTGGTCCAGACGGGGAAATCCAAGGAAGCGATCCCGCTGTACCAGCGGGCCGTCAAAGAGACTCCCGCCGATCCCTTGGTGCATCAGGGTCTGGGAGTCGCCTATCTTCAAGTGAGCGACCTAGATGACGCGATGGCCGAGTTCCGCGCAGGCTTGAGACTTGCTCCCGAAGCCTATGAGCTGCATTACGATCTCGGCCTCGCACTTAAGCTAAAGGACGATTTCGCCGCCGCGACCGCAGAGCTAGAGTTGGCTGCGCGCCTCAGCCCGAGTTCCCCTGATCCGCCTTATACCCTCGGCATTTTGGACATGCAGAGGGGCCGCTTCGACGACGCGGTGGAACAGTTCAAAATCGCTCTGAAGCTGCGCCCAGAAAACGGCGATGGCTGGGCCATCCTGGGTAGTGTCTACAAACAGCAGAACAAGCTGGCAGCAGCGTCCGATGCGCTCCAAATGGCCATCGCAGTGATGCCACACCAGCCAGGACCACACATCACGCTCGCTAACGTTCTTGCACAGCAAGGCAGAACTACGGAAGCTCTCGCGGAGCGCAAGAAGGCAGCTGACCTCACTCGCGTAGCCGTCAACCGGCAGCGGGCAAATTTTACAGCCAACACGGGCAGCATGCTTCTTCTAAAGAATCAGGTCACAGACGCCATCGAGCGTTACCAGGAAGCGGTTTCGAGCGACCCGACATATGTCGAAGCTCACCGAGGACTTGCCACTGCTCTGGAACGGGCAGGCCGGACCGCAGAAGCCGAAGCGGAAAGGCAGAAGGCTGCTCAACTTGAGCAAGGTCAACCTTGACTCCAACCGCAAGGAACAGGTATTCGTCCTCCGGCCAATTGCCTACCTTCGAACTTCCCAGACAGAGCCCTGGAAGAACGGTGTTGCCAAGCGGGTGGTCTTCCTGCCGATGTGACCCCGCCTTGGCCGACGAAGTGGCCGGTGTCGCGTCTGGGAGCGCTGCTGATCGCGGTGGCGGTGGGCATCGGAATCTCCACGTACCGGAACGTCGGAGATGTGGACGCCCTTGCAACGCTGGTACTGGGTCCAATGCCTGAACACGAAAACTTTCCCGACGGCGCGCGGCGACTACCGATTGCTGGCGAAGGTGGACGGGCGCGGGAAGCAGCGCATGGCCGTCGATGCCGACGTGGTGCCCGGTCTGCAGCAGGGGTGGCCCCCGTTTCCGTTTCCGTTTCCGTTTGCGCTTACGCCACAGGCGGGGCAGGCGGGAGCCGTGCAGGCGGGAGCCGTCGCGCTGAAGGTGGACACGGTGCATTACGGCAGCGCGCAAATGAACCAGATGCTTGCCGAGTGGATTTACGACGGCCAATCGCCCGACGACCTGATACGGCCCGCGTGGGTTGGAGCGCTCGGGGTGTTCGTGCTCGGTCTGTTAATGGCGATCCCGCGGGTGCCGATGCTGGAACACGGGCAACGGCTGAGGGGTCCGCAGGATCGTCGGCAACCCTTAACCGAAGGCAGCGCTCGGGTCAAGGCTGTGGCTCGATGCCAATACGGTCATTCGCTGCCGAGTGAATCCGTTGCTTGCAGCCAAGGTATCGTTCCGTCGTTTGCACCGAAACGTGACCTAAAAGGAATTGGATCTGCTCCAATTCTCCGCCCGAAGAGTGGAAGAGCCGAGCGCACGTTCGACGGAGATCGTGAGTCGCCGCTCTCAAGTCCGGCTTGCAGCCGAGAACTTTCAATAGACATATGAAGCCATTCGCGCGAGGCTGGCTAATCTGCCAAGCAAAACGGCTGTTGCAAGCGTGGATTGAGGTACTTACTGCTCCGACAGCACACCTGCGAGCTACGCGCGATTCTGCCTGCTCGGTGTGCGCGCTCTCCCCATCGGGCCTCAGGAATGCTGCGTCTTCCTCTTGCAAAGAATTACATGGATGTCGGCAAGCCGGAAACTGGAGCCCGCCCGTTGTTGTTGTGACATCCCCATTTCACTATGCATTGGTCCCGATTCCCTTTGTCCGTTTTCGGACAGCTGATTCCATAAGCGCACAGGCCGTAGCCTTTCGATATATGACGTCGCTTCCATTTGCGCCTTGGAATGAGCAGCCTGTGCGGAGTGGGAGTTTGGCCGTTTGGCCCTGAGTTTGCAACTCATTAACACATGGAAGCCGTAGCAATGCGGGAAACGCATCCCGTGAGGCCATCCGGGATGGGCCGAGTGCTGATTGCGGACGATCAGAAGCACATTCTCGACGCCCTACAGATGCTGTTAAGCACCTCCGGTTTCTCGACGGAAGCAGTCACGCATCCAGCCCGCGTGTTGCGGGCCCTGGAGACAGGACAATTCGATGCTGTCCTAATGGACCTCAACTATACCCGCGATATCATCGCGGGTGGAGAAGGGCTGGAACTGGTGTCACAGATTCGATCCATGGATAGCCTGCTTCCCGTGGTGGTGATGACAGCTTGGAGTAGTGTAGAGCTGGCGGTGGAGGCTATGCGGCGCGGCGCTTCGGATTTTATCCAGAAGCCCTGGGAAAATCAGGACCTTCTGCAAAAATTGCAAAATCAACTGTCGTGGGCACGAGCGCAGCAGCGGGCGCAACGGCAGCGTGACGAAGAACTGCAGGAGGCCCGCGAGATTCAAGGTAGCCTGTTGCCCAAGAAATTGCCCGAAGTGGCGGGCTATGAGGTGGCCGCCATGACACAGCCGTTGCGGTTCGTGGGCGGCGACTACTATAGCGTCGTGCGTATCAGCGAGCGACACACTGTGCTTTGCATTGCTGATGTAGCGGGCAAGGGCTTGCCGGCAGCCCTACTGATGTCCAGTTTGCAGGCGGCGCTAAAACCGCTGATCTGGCAGAGGCTGGCGCCGCGTGAACTGTGTCACCGGCTAAACCGCATCGTGTGTGATCTAACGCCAGTGGGAAAGTTCATTTCATTTTTTTATGCTGTGCTGGACAGCGTAGCCAATCGGCTGACCTATTGCAACGCTGGGCATAACCCGCCACTGTTAATCCGGGCGGACGGCACATCCACGGAGCTAAAGGCGGCAGGAGCCGTCTTGGGACAGTTCCCCCACTGGCTCTATGAACAAAGCGAACTGCAGATGAGAAGCGGTGACAACTTGCTGCTTTTCACCGACGGGTTGGTAGAGTCCTGCAATGCGGAAGAGGAATCGTTCGGGGAACACAACCTGATCCGTATCGCGCGGGAAAATCCCAGTTCTAGCGCCGAGCACTTGATGGGTTTATTGACACGCGCCGCATCGCAGCATAGCGGCGAACATTTTCAGGATGATGCCAGCCTCATTGTGTTGAAGGCAACTTAGAGCGTCGAGACGGAAAATGGGATCGGCCAGCGAGTAGCTGCAGGTTCTGGTGTGAAATGAGCTCTGGACTGGCATGGTGGACTGCACACCACGATTGCAGCGTGAACTGCCAGAGTAATTGTTCTGGTGTACCCTTGCGCTTCGCTAACCCTTCGTCTCCATCAGACTGGGTAGAGGACTTGCACCTCCTAGCTGTCGAACATGCTTGGCACACATAAAAACACCTGGGCGACTAGGCCGCCCAGGGTCGTTTTTGCTGTTCGGTTTTATCTAGCGCAAGCTGTTCTTCAGCGAGGTGGCCTGAGCATCGAGAGCGCTCAGTGGTTCCAGTCCGAAGCGGTCCTCGATCGTCTTGAGAATCGAAAGCGTGTCGTACTGCGTGTGGTCCACAAAACCACGCTTGGCACGCGGTCCGATGATGATTCCAGGAACACGCGAACCATCGCCCCAGATGCCGTTGACTGGCGGTGTCACGTGATCCCAACGGCCGCCGTGTTCGTCATAGGTCACAATGATGAGCGTGTTGTCCCAATAGTCGCTGTGTCTCACTGCGCTCACAAGATCAGCAACGTGCTGCTGACCCTGCAACAGGCCGGCGTATCCGGGATGCTCATTGTCGGGTCCCAGCGCCTTAATAAAGGCGACCGCCGGCAGGCGTTCCTTCTTCAGATCCATGAAGAAGTTGTTTTCATCCTGCAGGTGTGCCGCGGATACCGGATTGCGGACGCCATTCTTGAACGGAGCATAGTTGTCATAATAGGCGAAGGGCTGATGGTGCCATTGGAACAGGGGGTCGACGGGCGGGTTCGGAGGAACAACGCCGTTGTTGGCGGGGTTGCTAGCCGTGCTGGCCAGGGCATTGTCCCAGCCGCCAGAGTACCACTTCCAGCTGATATGCTTCGCGCTGAGGCGGTCGCCGATTGTCGGATTGAAAGGGCGGGTCGTATCGGACGGGTCGCTGTCATTCAGGGATGGCAGCAAGGCTGCGCTGCCGAACGTGGAAAACGTGGGAACCAGGTTCGCGGAGAAAATCGTGTTCACAGCGTAGTTCTTGTCGAAAGTCGCTCCAGGAACGGTGAACGACACGCCGCCGATGGGGGTGATGTTGCCGTCGTGCACGATCTTGCCCGTCGTCGGATTCACCAGCAGTTGCCCGTCCGTATCTAGGACAGCCTGCATGGCTGCCGGGGCGTTCGGATACACCGGAGCCGCCGCCGAAATGAGGAACTGGTGGTTCAGGAACGATCCGCCAAAGGCCGCATGGAAGAAGTTATCCGCTATGGTGTACTTCTGAGCGAGCAGTCCTTCGGGCATATTGGTCGCGTCAAAGTAGCTCATGGTCAGGCCCGGGTTGTCGCTCCAAGTGACAAACCAATCCATGGCGCCGTGATCGATTTGCGACTGCTCATGCCAGTAGCGGTGAACGAGGTCGCCCGTGGTGTCGTTGGCCTGTAGGGTCGAGTTCTTCAGAACATCATAGGGAAGCAGGGTATCGAGTCCGGCCGTAAAGCGCGTATCGATCTGCCCGGCGTTGATCGGTTGCGGCGGTGTGGTCAGCGTCAGCGATCCGGATACCAGGCTGAACGGCTGCCCTGTTTGCGCGCTGAGAGGTTGGTCGAACCTGTCAGTCTGATTCAGGGAGGTGGACGAGGATTGCGCCAGACCGTTGGCTCCCGGGAACAGGCCATACAAGGAGTCGAAGCTCCAGTTCTCCTGATAGATCACGACGATGTGCTTGATGGTGAGCAGCTTGGGGTCAGGGTGAGGTTCTGCGCCAAAAGCGTGAGCGGAGATCAGACAAAAAGAAATAGCAAGCAAAACCAAGCGCCACGGCGCCCGCCGGAAATCTTTCGCTGCGGAGTACGTTTCCATGCAACTGCCTCCTATTTTGTTTTGGGGGTCACTCGACCTGAGTGAGTCGGCACGAGGAAGTATATGAACACCGTGTTACAAAAGCATTTCGGGCATATGAATATCCTGTTAAATCCGGGAGGATCTGCGGAACAAAGTTTACCTTCAGCGGCACCGGGGGCAAACGCCCAAAACATCCCCGTAGCCAAGTAGTGGAACTTGCTGCCGAAAGAATTCGTGTTGGCGGGCTTCCGTGCGCTCCAGTCGCGTGTCTCTCGCTCGATACACTTCCCCCATGCCGCCGGAACGCTAAGCTCGTGGACGAGCAGCCGAAAATTCCCCTTCGCCCTTCAGATACGGCCCTGCCACCTGAATTTTCGGGCCGGGAATCTTGCCAGCATCTATCCAGATCTTTAAATTCACGTCCGCATAGGGCTCCACGCTGGCAGTGGCACGCAGGCCGGTGACACCCGCAGCCGGATGAAGCCGCGGAAAAAAGCGTGGAGGAAGGTGGCGCGCTCGCCTGCGGCTACGTAACAACGGTATATCTGCTTTGTGTTTTCGCGGACGTCCGACCCTGGAAGGATACGATCCGTTGGCAGTGGACCCAGTTTCGCTTGAGCGTCGACTTGTCATGCTCCTCGTGCTGCTCGACATCCACAATAGGACAATTCAGGATTTCCACGTGATCCCGAACATTGACCGCAGCAGTCGGTTCACACTCAAGTTGAAGGATCCGTGGTTGCATAGGGGCGAACGTCTCACAACTCTGTCAAACCTCTGGGCGACTGTAGGTCGCGTGTGCGGAATGTCATAAGTAAAATCTAGGAGATGAAGATGGTTCACCAAGCCATTGGGTATGATTTGTAACAATGCCGGAACGCCACATCTTCATCGCTCCTCCGGCGGGCAAGAGAACGATCAAGGGCCTGAGTCCCCGGAAGCGTAGTGGCCAATTGGCTGGTCCTGGCTGTTGCGATACTAGCCATCACGAATTCGGAACATTTTAGATTACCAAGGTTACGCCATCGCCGCCGCGAAATGAACACTAGCACCTCTATCCGCGGGAAAATAACCGATATGAAACTAGAGATGCTCTCGCTTGTGTTGCGGCTTGACTGCCTGTCTTGTGTACTCACGGTTTTTTCAACAATTCTGGTTGGCAGAAGACACTGGGAGGGCTGGGTGCTAGCGGCAGCAAATAGCCTGGTCATTTGCGTCATCGGGTTACGAACAGCGCAGCTTGCTTTCATTCCGGCGAACCTGTTTTGTATTGTGCTCTATGTCGTCAACCTCCGAACTTGGCGCCATGGCGAGGTCTCCTGACCAGGCGTCCCCAAGATGCTACGATTTGAGATCAGCTTCTTTCTCGGAGCGAAGGAGCGACAATATTGCCACATTGCAAGGATGCCTACGCTACTGTTCGACCACCGTCCGCTTTCACATTCCTGTAATAGTTCACCGGTAGAATCCAGCGGCGACGACCTTAGCGCGAAGCGGGTTATCCGGTGAATGCGCAATGAACATGACCGGCCGTTCGGTGGTCTTAGACCACAGACAGTCGCGCGATCAATGTGACGCCAAGGTTAATTTTTGGAGCGGTCCTGGGCGGTCGAGGGTCGGTTAAGTATCATAATGCTTCGGCAACTCCGTAGGAGTTGTCTCGGGCCGCGTGACTGACTGGCAACAGGAAACTCGCGGCCTACTTTATGTGGGAGACGACTATTCAGCCGAAGCCGGCTGTCACCACATTTCATCCTCCAAGGAGTGAAATTATGAAGCAAAACAGGGCTTTAATTTTCATTGCCGCTGTTGTCATGGCAGCGTCTCTCGCGATCTGCTCTGGATCACAATCGAAAGTTCAAGCCCAGGAGAGGCAGCCACACATGCAAGCTGCTCTGCGGCATTTGAAGGAGGCCCAAGAGGAACTTAGAGCGGCCGAACACGACAAGGGTGGTCACAGGGCCAATGCAACAAAGTTGGTGGAGCAGGCGATAGCTGAAGTTGATGCTGGCATTCACTACGCCGACAAACACTGAGAACAGAGAATGAGACCTATCGCGAAGGTCCTGCCGATAGATGGCCTAAAATTGCAATTACACTCATCGACCGGATCGTGGGTGTAATTGCTTCTTCTACAACATCAGCCTCTTCCATCGTACACGTTGTCAATCTTCCGCAATTGTTAGTGGTGCTGGCTTCCAGACTAGTCACTGGAGTCCCGACGTCACATAACAAATTCCGGGCAAATTGTTCGGCACCCGTATATCGTCCTAAGAGGTGATCAGGCAGCCCCGGCCTGTGGCAGACAGTGGGGATGACAAACCAGCCGACAAACCAACAGTAACGCCCCCAGCACCGCGAAGATCGTAAGGTCCAAAAACTGGTCGAGCGCATCGAAGTGAAACTGGCTCTTCAGGCGAAAGCGACGCTCAAGGCCAATCACGCGCCCTCGAAAAACCACAGCGAGTCCGACCGCATTCTTGGCCTGGAACTCGGCGCTGACGATTACATCTCCAAACCGTTTAGCCCGCGGGAATTGGTGGCTCGCGTGAAGGCCGTGCTACGTCGTTTCGATCAGCCGCTCCGGTCGCAAAAGCCCGTCAAAATCGGTGACATCGAAATCGATCCCGGCGCCATGACCCTCACCGTCGTTGGCAACCCGGTGACCACCACCGCCACGGAATTCCGGCTGCTCGATTATTTCGTCCACCACGCCGGCTGCGTCTTTACTCGCGACCAGTTGCTCCATTCCGTCTGGCGCGATACAGCTTACGTAACGCCGCGTTCGGTGGATGTCTACGTCCGCCGGATTCGCGAAAAGATCGAGCCCGACCCTAAAAATCCTCGCCACCTCACGACCGTGCGTGGGGCCGGTTACCGCTTCGAAACTCTGAAGTGAGGAAGCGCATCCTTGCTTGTGTCGCGCCAAAACTTCGTACACCCACAAAATGAATGACTTGGCGAAAAGCTTGATTCGAACCGTTCCGATAAGACTTTTGCCATGATGGTGTCGTTCCGGTCGATGCTTTGTCCGTAGAGATCATTGCCGGAAACAAGGTAGATCCGTAGTGTGCGAGCTCGGGTCCGGCACGTCCGCAATTGGCGGGTCGATCTTCGGGTTACTCATACTAAGGATGATCTTTTTGACTGCGGACCAGCCGTCCTCCGATACGTCAAGATCTCCAAGAAGTTGTACCGCTCTGGCCGCTACGCGGTTTGCCCCAGTGCAGGCGGCAGTGCTTCGCACTTCGTTGAAAGCTGAGTCGAGAGAAAAAGGAACATCGAGGGCGACAGCGTAACGACATTTTCAATCTCTTTGTTATGCCCCCCACAATGTCATCTAAAACGGTCAGCAGCTCGCCGCTCAAATCGGAGCCCCTGATGTTGGAACGGGTAGCACGCGGATCGCGTGGAACTGACACAAGGCTGCATGTAATCACCCCGTTTGCCTTTCCACATGGAATAGGCAAAGAAACGTTGCGATCGGCCCTGTAGCGTCCGCAGTCGGAACTGAGACAGTGACCAATCCACCACCGGAGTCGAGCTACGACTCGACGACTCTGCACAAGACCTATCCGTCAGAGCAAACGCCAATTCCTGGACGGGTACATGCGTTCCGGAAGACCATCAATACGCCGAATGAGGCGCTGGGATAGAGTTCTTGAATCGGACGAACAACTTGGAAACGGCAGTCCTGTTGACATGTGATTAACATGAAAGTATGCTTATAGCATGTCCAAGATGATTCAGCTTCGTAATGTACCCGATGCCCTTCACCGCGGCCTGAAAGCTCGCGCTGCCATGGCAGGTATGTCGCTTTCGGACTATCTGTTAGCTGAGATCAAGGAAATTGCGGAGCGGCCAACGCTCGCAGAATTGCGGGAGCGGCTGCAAAAACGTAAGCCGGTTTCAGCGCAGATCGATACCGCTCGCCTAGTGCGAGAAGAGCGCGAGGCGCGATGATCGTCCTCGATGCGTCTGCCGCAGTTGACTGGCTTCTTCAGACATCCGCGGGCCAGAGCATCGAGAAGCGAATTTATTCGCGCAACGAAACCCTACATGCGCCTCACCTCCTTGATCTTGAGGTCACGCAGGTACTGAGGCGTCTAGCATTGCAAGGAGTAGTCTCTGTAAATCGTGCTAACGAGGCCGTCCGCGATCTGCTGGATCTCCGTGTTACTCGATATCCTCATCTCGTACTCCTGCCCCGCATTTGGCAACTCCGTCACAATTTTTCTGCCTATGATGCCGCCTACATCGTGCTTGCCGAGAAACTCGGAGCCGCGTTAGTTACAAGGGATGCTCGACTCGCTTCTGCGTCGAGCTATGCGGCACCCATCGAGCTCTTTTAATTCAACGAAATCGCTCTACGCACTCCTACGCTACTCATATATCGCTTCCACGAGGTACACCCGTAGGCGGCCGCTCAATGCGTGATCGGCCGTGGCCCCAAGATTCCAGAGGTGCTCCACCTAGTGATGAGCATGGTCCAGGCCGGAACAGCCCTTTGTGTTCCGGGCAACCACGATATCAAGCTAATGCGCAAACTGTGGGGCAAAGACGTACAGCTCACGCACGGGCTCGCTGATTCCCTACAACAATTGGACAAGGAATCGCCGGAATTCCGCGCTCAGGTCTCGGATTTTCTCGATGAGCGTGTCAGCCACTATGTCTTAGACGACGGAAAACTTGTCGTTGCTCATGCCGGCATGAAGGAGGAAATGCAAGGCCGTGGCTCGGGGAAGGTCCGCGATTTCGCCCTTTACGGAGAGACGACAGGAGAGACCGACGAATTCGGCCTGCCCGTTCGTTACAACTGGGCTGCGGAGTATCGTTTTGGCTGGATAACGAAAGGAAAAGGCTATATAGTTTCGTTAGATATTTTCTAACGAAACGATGGTTTTGTGATGGCGACACCAACTAAACCGAACAGCCGCCTCGGGACTTATGTCGTCAAGACCTTCAAGGATGAGTCCTTCCGGGCCTACGTGCCCGCGCCATTGCCACCAGTCCCTCCTCTAGTTCTTCAGCCGCTTTTGCCACACTTGAGCAGGCAAACCAGGCACTCGGACGCCTAGATGGGCAGGCGTCGATTCTCCCCGATCCCTCGCTCTTCATTTACCTCTACGTTCGGAAGGAAGCCGTGCTCTCTTCGCAGATCGAGGGCACACAGTCGTCGTTTTCTGACCTGATGCTATTCGAGAGCGCCGAAGCCCCCAGTGTCCCGCTGGAAGACGTTCAGGAAGTTTCAAATTATGTGGCCGCGATGAATCACGGACTTCGCCGCCTCCGGGGGGGATTTTCCGCTCTCTCTGAGGTTGATACGAGAAATTCACAAGATTCTCTTGTCCAAGGGGCGCGGAAGTCAGAAGCGTCCGGGTGAATTCCGTGAAAGCCAAAACTGGATCGGAGGCACACGGCCCGGGAACGCAGCATTTGTTCCGCCGCCACCTGAGAAGATGACGGAATGCTTGGATGTCCTCGAAAAGTTTCTGCATCGAGAGAAGGAAGATTTGCCCATATTGGTGAAGGCGGCGCTCGTGCACGTGCAATTCGAAACCATCCATCCATTTCTAGACGGAAATGGGAGATTGGGCCGATTGCTAATTACATTTCTTCTGTGTGTCGCTGGTGCGATCCGAGAGCCCATTCTTTATATCAGCCTCTATTTCAAGACCAACAGGCAGAAATACTATGAACTGCTTGACCGTGTCCGCACCCACGGAGATTGGGAGACTTGGCTCGAATTTTTCCTGACAGGCGTCAAAGAAACCGCCAAGCAGGCAGCCGATACATCGAAGGAGATACTCACGCTCATCGAACAAGATCGCCGCAAAATCGAGGAGATTGGCCGACCAGCTGCGTCAGTTCTGCGCGTTCACCAGCACCTTCAGAGGAAGCCGATCATCACGATCCCGGCGACGGCTGAGCAACTTTCTCTCTCTGCGCCCACTGTGGCGAAGGCATTGCAGCACATGGTGAAGCTCGGCATAGTTCGTGAGACGACCGGCAAACAGCGCCATCGCCTGTTCACGTATCGCCGCTACTTGGACATTCTCAACCAGGGTACCGAAGTGCCAAGACCAAGTCGCTGATTAGACTCGGCCATGCCTTACCCTGCCGCAGAAGTCTCGGGAATGAAGGACCCGAAGGCCCCAACACTGCTGCGCCGCAAACCCGCCAACGCTCGGTACCAAGACGCTTTGAATCTCGAAGGCCTAGAAACGGTAATCCCCGACGGAGCGCCGACGTCCCCATTTGTCTTTGCCAAAATTTCGATTCCAGCTTCCTGCCATCGCAAAAGAACGTGGGAAAGATCTTCAGACGGCTGTGTCTTCTCGGCTTGGACGAGCGTCACACGTTTTATCTTTCGCTCCACCAGGAATCGCGCTGAAGGAAAATCCTGAGGAAACACCATCCACCGAGCCAGCCTGCGCCGACTAGGAGGTAGAAACTGATGTACAGCGCGTCACTACGAACGGTCGTGGCGGCTAGTCTTGTCAAGGTGATTTGGATCAACACAAGACAGACCAACGGAGCCGCCAGTAGAACGAACCTCTCTTGAATCGGAACACGGAGACGGTTGACCGAGGCTATATCGCCGTACCAGGTCAGCCATCCTTTGAGGGTCGAGAAGACAGATGCGATGAATGCGAAGATCTCTAAATCTGACAACTCGAGATTTTTCCTCCCTTACTCGGATAATACATTTCCTGTGTGTGAACTCAGTAGAGAATTGTGGAATCTTGGACAACCTGCTAGCGCTACGCGCACTTGATTTCATGTAGGACTCTGAGGTGAAAAGTGTAGACGGTTACATAAAATCTCTTTGCCGAATACCGTGCACCACCGTACCGAACCCTGCTACAAGATCACAACGTCATTACAGTTCCGAGCAGAAGGCTCTCCGACTTCATTCTTGGACCGGTTGACCTTCTCAAGTTGGACGTGGAAGGCGCGGAATATCGCGTTCTCTGTGACTTGCTTTCCAGCGGGGAGGCTCAATCTATCAAGCAGATAGTTATCGAATACCACCATCGCATGGAGAATGAACGTTCCTGCTTGGCTGATTTTCTAAGGCAGCTTGAGCAGGCCGGATTTGAGTACCAGATTCACGCTTCGCTTTTCCCGGTCACTTCGAAGGGTATCTTTCAAGACGTGCTGATTGGAGCCTATCGCGATGAACCACCTCTAGGTACAGTGGGTCAGGAGCAGCGGTGACTCGCCTCGCAGAGCGCCTTTTCCACGCGTTTTGAACTCCGGCGAATACGGTGACCACCGCCTGTTCATCGTGAATTTCGATCAGCAAACGGGCAGCCTGATGCTCGGCAGCCATTTCCGTGATGCAGGCAGCGACCAGCCCGGCGTCAGCATGGACGGGAGGTCTTGGCCACACGGATTCCATGGCCATGCCTACCCGCATGGGACTGTGTTTTCGCGTCCAGCGGCGGTGGTTCGGAGCGCCTCGACAAGGGACTAGGTCATCGTAATCAGTCGGAGGAAGAGCGTGCCAACCTCTAAAGGCAGCCTCAAAGAACGGCTAACGAGATTCCGCCAGATTAGAATTAGCGTGATCGGGAGGAAATCGGGCAACACAATCTCCATCCCAGTGTGGTTCGTGCTTGAAGGTGAGAAGCTCTACCTCCTGCCCGTGCAGGGTTCGGACACGCAGTGGTACCAGAACGTGCTCAAGAACCCGTCGCTTCGGATTGATGCGCGGGGAGTTGAGGCAGAGTTCCGAGCCTCTCCCGTGACTGCTGCCGAAGGCGTGAAATCGGTCGTCGAGAAACTCCGGGAGAAGTACGGGGCGAAGGACGTGAAGAAGTATTATTCGAAATTTGATGTGGCGGTTGTGGTTGCGCTGTCCTAATGAAGGAAATGCCACTGAACGTTGACCTTCCCTTAATCCATCCCTAACATGTGTACCCAGTGTCCACGCCGCCCCAACCCGTGGGGCAGACGGTTTCCCATTACCGTATCCTGCGAAGGATTGGCGGCGGAGGAATGGGAGTTGTGGCTACGCTCCGACCCGCGTTTTGCCGATCTGCTGCGTTGGGTGGGGCTGCCGCAGTAGGCTGTCGTGTGGCAAAGGAAAGCAAATAATGAACAGAATCATCTTCGGTCTGCCAGCATTCCTTATCTGGGGCGCTTCGCTGTTCCCGCCCGTTGCACAAACCCAGGGTGCCAACTCTCCGACTTTTCACATCAACTCGCAACGCTTACAAGGCACGCTTGAAAAATTGTCCGAGTTCGGCCGGAACCCTGAAGGTGGCGTGACTCGCCTAGGGTTCTCGGAGACTGACTTGGCTGCCCGCGAATACGTCACAGGTTTGATGAAGCAAGCCGGGCTTGAAGTACGGATTGATCCGGCCGGAAACATCTTCGGCCTGCGGGCGGGCTCGGAGAAGTTGCCGATATTGCTTTTCGGCTCGCATATCGACTCGGTGCTAAATGGCGGAAACTTCGATGGGGACGTGGGTAGCATGGGCGCGATTGAGGTGATGCGGGCTCTACACGACGGGAGCGTGAAGACTCGGCACCCACTGGAAGCGGTCATTTGGACGAACGAAGAGGGCAACCATTTTGGGATCGGGACGTTGGGCTCGGGGGTTGCGGCTGGATCGCGTGGGCCTGAAATTCTCGAAGCGAAGGACGAGCAAGGGCTGACACTGGCGGATTGGCTCCGTCGCTACGGTCAGAATCCGTCACAGCTTACTGACGCACGCATCCCGCGTGGCGCTTTGGCGGGTTTTCTCGAATTGCATATCGAACAAGGCCCGAACCTCTACGAGACCAAAGTACCTATCGGGGTTGTGCAGGGGATCGTGGGTATCAAACGTTGGGATTGTGTCGTTACTGGGTTCGCCAATCATGCGGGCACAACTCCGATGAATCGCAGAAAGGACGCCCTCGCCGGAGCTTCAAAGGACGTGCTTGCTGTGCGCGACGTGGTAAGGGCGGAAGAAGGCCGCCAAGTCGGCACTGTAGGATTTGTCAAGGTGGCCCCTGGAGCCATCAACGTTATCCCCGGCCGGGTTGAATTCCCGGTCGAGTTGCGCGACCTTGATGCCGCAAAGATTGATCGCATGTGGGAGCACATTCAGCAGAGATTCGTAGACACGGATAAAGCAGAAAACGTTGCGACCCGTTGCAGCCTACTGGATCACTCGGAACCCGCTCGCGCCGATCCAAACTTGCAAACCGCCATTCGTGAAGCGGCAAAGTCGCTTCGCCTCGCCACGACAGACCTGCCCAGCCTCGCTGGACAGGACGCGCAAGAAATCGCCCGGATTGCGCCAATGGCAATGATCTTTGTTCCCAGTAAAGATGGCATCAGCCACTCCCCCGTGGAGTTTACCTCTTGGCAAGACGTAGCCAACGGTGCCGAAGTCCTCTATCGATCCATATTGCTCCTGGATGGACAACTGGACAGGAAGTGATTGCTGCCGGAAGACCCTTACCGAACTGAGCGCTGCTTCAACCCAAAGCCCAAAGCGCCGCACGAGCAAGTGGTTGGAAACGTCGTAATGACGAAATTTGATGACTGGCCGCTGTGGCTGCAGTTGTTGGTGGGTGTACCGCACCCGCTCCTCGCGCGGCTTCTTCTTTGGGCTTGGACGCCACTACGTAAGCGAGGCTTTTATTGGGCTGCGGGAGGGTTCGCCTGTGCTTGTTCTATCTAGTTTTCGTGCGATGAATTCTAGGGCAGGCCGGGACCACTCCGGCTGAGAAACACTTAGCACACAAGGACCGCTCCGGGGCGCTTCGTCGGTACCAGAACGGAGTACGAAAATCGAAATCATCAATCTGAAACGCAGCTTTTCTCTAAGCTCTCGGTTCTAGTCTTCCAAATCTGGGTAGTGGGTCGGTCTGAATTCTATTGAAGTCAAGTGCTCTCACAGCCGCAATCTTGCCTACAATCAGCGTACGCATAGCGGAAAGTCTCTTCAGATCTTCTCCCAAAAAATTCACCCATCGCATATGGCAGACATTGGGGACGGGCGGACGTAGCGACTCTATTGAGCACTGGTGAGCGCTGGAGACAGCTCCTCTTGAGATACGCCCCTCGATCTCTCGCTTCAAACGCGCTCGTTCCGACTGCGGCGGGTATTCGCATCGCGCTAGAAGCCCCCGAATCAACGGCTTTTGTGACGCATGAAAGAATTAGGGTTCCGTAACGTTCTTTGGGCTGGCGTCTTCGCGCTCGGTCGCTCCAGACTTGTTCCTATGCGTGTCGCCGTAATTCGCTACTGAATTGCGCTGCCCACGCTCGCGAATACGTTGCCCGCGTGGGCGCCAATCAATCGGATCGTGCCAATCGCGATTGCCAGAATGACAGCGAGCATCACCGCATACTCTGCGACGTCTTGTCCTTCATCCTCCGGCCAGGCATTACGAAGAAAGTCAGTAAATTTCATTCCTGTCCGAACCTGCCCCCGATCTGAGCAATCCAAGCTCTAAGACTGCGCCCTTCGAAGTTCCGACACAATGGCCCATTCGTGTAGCCCAGCGTGGGACCACTCGCGACGCTCAGATCACCGATCCGCGCTGGCATACTGGTTTTTCTATGGCTCATCGGGGCCATTCCCGCTCACGGGCCGAGTCGGCCGGTGTATTATTCGCTTCAAGTAGCCTTGCGGACGCGCAGACCGAGTTTCGCGCTATGCCTGAACGTATCCGATTCATCGATCACCTGGGTAAAAGGGTTCTCCTGGTTGACTTCTCAAACTGCCCTGCCGACGAAGTCGAAAATATCGCTCGCGCGGTTCCCGATCATGTGACCGTGAACCCACGCGGTTCAGTCCTGGTGCTTACAGATTTCACAGGAGCAGCGTTTGATCGGGATGCCCTTCGGGCCATGAAGGAAGCCGCAGTCTTCGACAAGCCTTTTGTTAAGAAGTCGGCCTTGATAGGCACAGAGGACCTCCCCGCCTCGTTTTACGACGAACTAAAAAGCTTCTCCCGCCGGGAACTGGTGATTTTCAAAACCCGTGAGGAAGCTTTGGCCTGGCTGGTACTAGATTCGGTGGACGCTTGAGCTGACTCCGCGATCGGAGCAGTGTGAGGGAACGGAGTGGGTGCAAAGGGGGCTAGTAGTATGCCCGCCAAAGGTCGCATCGAATGGCCCTATGTCACCCTAATGGCCGCAATCGCTCTGCTGGTTGCGGCAGCTCTTCATCGGTTGCCTGCCTGGGTCGCGTTTCTGATTTTTGCCGTTTTATGGGTTGGCTTTAGGATATGGCCCAAACGATGACGTGGGCGATCAGGTTTTCAGACTGTGGAGCTAGAACTACAGATCGTTTCGCACGCGAGCGTTGCCGTCATTCGATGCCGCGGTAGGCTCATCTACGGCCAGGAGGCCGCCGAATTGATTCGCACCTTGCGACAGTCACTCAACACAACCAAGCGGATTGTCTTGCAGTTGGCAGACGTGACCCAAATCGACAGTGGCGGAGTCGGCGCTTTGGGTGAAGCATTCGTGGCAGCTCACAACAGAGAAGCGGAAATCAAGCTGGCTACTCTCTCGCAGAGAGTAGCGGAAGTTCTGCGCATAACAGCCTTGGACCGCCTCTTCGACATGCACAGCTCCGAGACCGACGCCATTGCGGCTTTTTTCAGGCTGTCGAAAGCAGCACCCGATCAACCACTCACGTGACATCCGCTCAAGGGAGAAACTGAGACACTACCACCCTACCGCCGTCTCCTTCGGGCGCCAAATCGTTCCAGGTTGCGGGTTCCATGGTTAACGTTCCTCATTTTGTGAAACGACGCTTCGCGGAGTCGGGCCCGGATTTCCCAAGGGAGGGCTAAACGTTAGAACTTTCCTACCCTGAAAGAACGCCGCCTCCTGATCCCTTTCACGGATACATCCCGCCAGTGCCAGTGCCTTCGTTCTTCTCTCGGATCGATTCGGCCTTCACCAGTTCCGGTTTTCTCTTGTCGAGGACGGGATCGCCCAAGTGGTTGTTGACTACTTGTTCCAGCTGGGCCATAAGGGATCTCAGGGTCTCGTCGCCGGCGTCCAAGCTATTGCGCAAGGCTGTGCTCGCCGCCATAGCTTCCTGATACGCGTAGCGAGCCTCAGTCAAAAGATGCACTTGTTCCATGAAGGCTGTGGCGGACTTGGTGAACTTATTCATCGCCTCGGTGTATATCGTCACAGTTGGTATCGGCTGCGGGCCCACGCCGTCCTCCTTTTTCCACATTGCGGCACTCATTTGGCCTCCTCTATTCCCTTCGCGGCCCAGCGGGCCAGCTTAGTATGACGCTGCGATTATGCCTCACTGCTCTTCGCAATCGCCAGTACCGTCAGCAAGAGGCTACAGAATCGCCACCGAACCCACAAAGCATAACTGAAGCGCTGTCGCTCGCCAATCGGCTATTCCTTGGCTATTCCTTGGCAGGTTGCCCTCCGGCAGAGCCCGCCTCCGCTTCAGCGACTGGAAACGATTCTCAACTGGCGTACAATGGTTTCTCAGCGACCAGCAACAACCCCCTTAACTCCGTGTCTCAGCCTAAGGGTACACTCCAGACGCTGCCTCTTCCGCTGCGCCCCCATCTCCAAAACCGCGTCGCCATCTTTTTCCCTCCAAACATCATCCTCGGCGGCAACCGAGATTTCAAGACACGGACACACCAGCTTTTTCTTCGGCATGGTGAAACCACAACCAGGGGACATTTCTATTGTGGTATGGCAGCTGGCTCCCTCCCACCCTTGACAAAAAACACAGCGGCGGGGCAGCCTCGGTATGGAATTGCTAGCGTAGGCCAGTCCCCGAATTTCATTGGAACCTGGTAATCTCCGATTCCGGCGAAAACGGAGGATGGAAGAGTTCCAGCATCAGGTTTTTGATTGGTCAGCATCAGATTTTTGAGTTTAGCGAAAACGGCTCTGAAGGGGTACAAAGTTTCGCCAGCCCATTTTGCGAGCGACTGAATCGTTTCAATAAGGTTGAACTCCGCCTGAGGGGTCTTCGAAAGGGAGGTGTCCAGATGCCGGAATCAAGCATCGGCTTCTATGGCCATGTGAAGCAGTACCACAACCTGAAGGCCGAGATCGACCAGGCCATCCTTGACGTGCTGGAGAGCGGGAGTTACGTGCTCGGACCACAATTGACGAAGTTTGAAGAAGAGCTCGCCCGCTACATGAAATTGCAGGAGACCGTGGGAGTCAATTCGGGCACCGATGCACTGTTGCTGGTGTTTCTCGCCCTGGGTCTGGGCCCAGGCGACGAGATCATCACCACGTCCAACACTTTCTTCGCGACGGCAGAAGCGATCTGGCTGGCGGGCGCCACTCCGGTATTCGTGGACTCCGATCCAAAAACACGCAATATCGATGTAACCAAGATCGACGCTGCTATTACGTCGAAGACTCGCGCCATCGTGCCCGTGCATCTATATGGCCTCACGGCGAACATGCGGGAGATCGCGAAGATTGCCAAAGCCCATGATTTGTTTGTGGTGGAAGATTGCGCGCAGGCGATCGGAGCCCGAGGCGATCAGTTTGCCATCGGAGAGCTCAGCGATGCGGTTTGCTTGAGCTTCATAATCCAAAAGAATCTGGGATGCTTCGGTGATGGAGGGGCTGTAGCAACGAATAACAAAGACCTTGCCACCAACATCCGCAGGCTGCGCAACCACGGCTCTTCGAAACGCTCCTATCACAGCATCGGCTACAACAGCCGTCTGGACGATATTCACGCGGCGGTGTTGCGCGTCAAACTGAAGCGTTTGGACGAATGGAGCGAAAGGCGTCGACAGATTGCGAGACTCTACGACCAAGGCTTGGCTGAGGCGCCGATGACTCTGCCATTCACCCCGTCTGGCTACGAGCATGTGTACCACCTTTACGTGATTGAAAGTGATGAGCGAGATGGGCTGCAAGCCTATCTGAATTCGAAAGGTATCACTGCTCTTACCCACTATCCGATCGCAATCCATCAGCAGGAAGGCGTTCCCTGGGGACGTGCTGCCCGGTTCGCTTCGCTGCCGGTTACCGAAAAGTCCGCGGCCAGCGTGCTGTCGCTTCCCATGTATCCGGAACTCACCGACAAAGAAGTCGAGCACGTGATCGAAGAGGTTTTGAACTGGGCTGCGAATCGAGAGGCGTTGAGCCACCAGGCGGTGTGATAGCTGCGCACGAAATGCCAGCCAAGCACGGGTTGCTTCAGCCGTGCCTGTTTTCAGTTTGATTTGCCTTGGCCTGCCTTTTTGCTCGTGGCGGGGTTAATCGACCGTTGATCTGGGGGCCGCCGCCCAGCGGGATAACCTTTTGTGACTCGCGCTGTTTGTTCTATTCAACGGCGAGAATATGGCGGCGCACCTTGCGATCCCGCGGTCCTATCCCGAAGTCCTAATGAGCCACAGTAACATTGCACGGTCCCCATGGTCCGCGTGGCGCCGGTGCCAGCAGCAACTGCATTCACGGTAACAGTGTAATGATTGGAGCCTTTTCCGCCACCACCTCCTTCTCCGGTACCGCTGCCCTTCCCTCTGCCGCCACAGGATACGCTGTCACGCGCAATCGTAAGCATAAGCACAAAACAACGCGTTGCCGGGGGAAACCGTGCATTTTCACCAGCCGCAGGCAACCCTGAGGATTTGAGGGGACGGGGCCTCGTGTTTGAGACCCGATGAATTCTGTTGAAGCCAAGTGCTCACCCAGGCACAATCTTGCCTAAAGTCGGAGTACGCCCAGCAGGATGTTGTCTTCGGATCTTGCCCCAAAACTCACTCTTCAGTATGTCCGAAATTGGGTGGCCGATCAGCCCTTGCGTTGGGCCACTAGAAGCTGGTAGGTTCGGGTACCTTTCGGGAAAGTTTGGGCCACAAGGTTACTTGATAAGGAGAAGACATGAAAAAACTCGGCAAGACCCCGCTGCTAGTCTTATGCTTCAGCTTGCTCGCCATGGCTCTGTTTCTCACCGACAGTCCCGCACGTGCCAATGGGAGCGCGCTTGTTGCCGCGCAACAAATATCATCGCCGTTACCGGCTTCGATACCGGTGTCGGTCACGAACCCAGCCGGTCGTCCTGTTCTAGTGAGCGACGTGGACAACGCGGTGCGACAGACAGTTCAGGGGTTCTCTAATTGCGGCGCTGAACCCGCTCCCGGCTGCAGCACTCAACTCTTCATAGTCCCAAGCGGTAAGCTGTTGGTGATTGAGACCCTCACGGCAAGCATGCAAGTGCCAACCGGACAAAAAGCGTTGCTGACATTGACTGTCCAGGACCCTGCCGTGCCCAAACCTGAATTCTTTTTCTTGACGCTGGAGCCACAGGGAACTTTCACTGGAAGCTCCGCCTCCCCGGCAGATTTTTTCGCGGGAACACACCTTGTCCGGCTTTATGCGGGTGCGGGGAGCACGGTGAGTTTCGAGGGAAAACAGAACGGTAGCGCTGGTGCCGTCGAGGTGACTGTTTCTATCTCCGGTTACCTCGTGAATTGCGGATCTGGTTCTGGCTGCCCGCTGCCCTGAGGGCGGACGGGTTCATCCTTTCCTAAGGCATAACAACAAACCTCGGCTGTCCTTCGATAAGCGCGAAGGCGTCGTTAAGGGCACGCTTTCCTCTGGGCGGTGCGCAGAGCGGCCCGCAAAAGTATACGGGGCAAGTTGATGGCAGACTCGCATGCACATTGAAGACTACCCCAGGGAATGGGATGCTTTCCTCGATGATCTTCAGCAGACGCTGGATTACTTCGCCGTTCCCGCCCAGGAGCAGGTGGAACTGAAAACGATCGTCAACAGCACGCGATCGGATATTGTCACTGACTCCGCGCCACTGGCGCAACTTTTGAAGTCGAAAGAGGCGACTGAGTTGATCCCATAGTGTCTGCGGCTACGACGGGTGGAACCTGTGGATCATGTTTTCTTCCCCAGAAGAGTTTAGGCTGCAAAGGGAGGTTCGGTCCCCGACGTCGTCATTCAGAGCGCAATTTCTTCGGAGAATATCTATGGCTGGAACAACTGAAGTCCCGACGCCCCTTTCGCCCGAAGAGCTGACGAAGATAGACGCCTACTGGCGAGCTGGCAACTATCTGTCGGCGGGCATGATCTATCTTCGCGCGAATCCCCTGCTCCGCGAGCCGCTGAAGCCGGAACACATCAAGAACCGGCTCCTTGGTCACTGGGGCTCAGATCCTGGCCAGTCCTTGATTTGGGTGCACCTGAACCGTCTCATCAAGAAGTACGACTTGAATGTCATCTACATCTCCGGCCCCGGTCACGGCGCGCCAGCGACGCTCGCCAACTGCTATCTCGAAGGCCACTACTCGGAGATTTATCCGGACAAGAGCCGCGATGAAACGGGCATGCTCAAATTTTTTCGGCAGTTTTCCTTCCCCGGCGGAATCGGCTCGCACTGCACGCCGGAGACGCCCGGATCGATTCACGAAGGCGGCGAACTTGGGTACTCCATCTCGCACGCCTACGGGGCAGCGTTCGACAATCCTGATCTCCTCGTCACCGTCGTGGTGGGAGACGGCGAGGCGGAGACTGGTCCGCTAGCGACCTCCTGGCATTCGAACAAATTTCTGAATCCAATTCGCGATGGAGCGGTTCTGCCGGTGCTGCATCTCAACGGTTACAAGATTGCAAATCCCACCATTCTGGCGCGCATCTCACATGAAGAACTGGAGGCATTGCTGAGCGGATACGGTCACAAGCCGTATTTCGTCGAAGGCGACGACCCGGCTGCGGTGCATCAGAAAATGGCTTCCACTCTGGAGCAATGCATCCTCGAGATTTGTTCGCTGCAGAAGCACGCCCGTTCAACAGGCGACGCCACCCGTCCGCGCTGGCCGATGATCGTACTTCGTTCGCCGAAAGGATGGACCGGACCAAAAGAGGTAGACGGTCACAAGGTAGAAGGTTTTTGGCGCGCGCACCAGGTTCCCGTGCTCGATCCCGCCACGAATAAGCGCAGTCTCAAAATAGTCGAGGACTGGATGCGCAGCTACAAGCCCGAAGAGCTATTTGACCACAACGGAACGCTCATACCAGAGCTACAGGAGCTTGCGCCATCCGGAACGCGCCGCATCTCCGCAAATCCGCACGCGAACGGCGGTTTGCTTCGCAAGGAGCTCGATCTCCCAGACTTTCGCAGCTATGCCGTCAAAGTGAAAGCTCCGGGTGCGATCTATGCGCCACCGACGGACGTGCTCGCACATTTTCTTGCGGACGTGATGCGCCGCAACATGAGTTCCTTCCGTGTCTTCGGCCCGGACGAGACCGCTTCCAACAAGCTTACGGCTATCTACGCTGCTTCGAAAAAGACATGGCTTGCCGAATACAAGCCGGAAGACGCCGATGGGGGCGAGCTTGACGTCTTCGGACGCGTCATGGAAATGCTCAGTGAGCACACGCTCGAAGGTTGGTTTGAAGGTTACGTTCTCACGGGTCGTCACGGCTTCTTCTCCACTTACGAAGCCTTTGTGCACGTGATCGATTCGATGTTCAACCAGCACGCCAAGTGGCTTGAGAAGTCGAAGAACGAACTCGACTGGCGCGCGCCGGTGCCGTCGATCAACATCCTCATCACATCTCTGGTCTGGCGGCAGGATCATAACGGCTTCACCCATCAAGACCCGGGATTTCTCGACGTGGTCACCAACAAGAGCGCCGATGTGGTCCGCATCTACTTGCCGCCCGACGCGAACTGCTTGCTCAGCGTGGCGGATCATTGCCTACGCTCACGCGACTACGTTAATGTCATTGTCGCGGACAAGCAGGACCACCTTCAGTACCTCAACATGGAAGATGCGGTAACCCACTGTACCAAGGGCATTGGCATTTGGGACTGGGCTTCTACAGACGACGGCGAGGAACCCGACGTGGTAATGGCTTGTGCTGGAGATATTGCAACGATGGAATCGCTGGCGGCGGTCGTGGTCCTGAAGGAGCGCTTCTCGGATTTGAAGATCCGTTTCGTCAACGTCGTCGATCTCTTCCGCCTCATGCCAGAGAGCGAACACCCTCACGGACTCTCCGATCGCGACTTCGATTCCCTTTTCACCACCGACAAACCTGTCATCTTCAACTTCCACTCTTATGCCTCTCTCATCCACAAGCTCAGCTATCGTCGCAAGAATCATGACAACATACATGTCCGCGGATACAAGGAAAAGGGCAACATCAACACGCCACTCGAGCTTGCCATCCTCAACCAAGTCGATCGCTTTGACCTGGCGATCGACGTTATCGACCGGGTCCCGCGCCTCCGCTCCATCGGCGCCCACGTCAAAGAATGGCTGAAGGATCAGATCATCGAAAGCATCAATTACGCCCACGCCGAAGGTATCGACAAGGAAGAGATTCGCAACTGGAAATGGCCGGGGTAGACTTCGTGGAAGAGCTCCCCCGAAAAGACGATTTAATCCTGGTGCTGAACAGCGGCTCGTCTTCACTGAAGTTCGGTATCTATCACCGCGGCGCAAAGGACGAAGAGCCGCTGCTGACCGGAAGCGCCGATGGCATTGGACGGAGTAACGGCTCACTACACATCCGTTCTTCCGGCGGAAGGCCGCTCCTGCAGCGTGAAAGTATCCTCGAGTCGCAAAGTAATGCCTTTGCCGCTGTCGCTGCAGCAATCCGAGAGCATGTTCCCAGCGCGCCCGTAGCACTAGGCCATCGCGTCGTGCATGGGGGCCCCACGCTCCGCACCCACCAACTCATCACGCCCCAGGTTTTGAGCAATCTACGCTTGGCCACACATTTCGCGCCGCTGCATATTCCGCAGGCTCTGGCGCTCATCGCTGCTGCGCAATCGATCTTCCCTTCGGCGGCGCATTTCGCCTGCTTCGACGATGCCTTTCATCAAACCATGCCGGAGGTGGCAGCGCGCCTACCCCTTCCGCAGCGCTACGACGCCGCGGGTATTCGACGCTACGGGTTCCACGGTCTCTCCTACGAGTCGCTCGTGCATCACTTCGGCACGCAGCTTCCCGACCGAGCCATCTTCGCTCATCTCGGTAGCGGAGCCAGCCTCTGTGCTCTTCGCAACCAAGTATCGATTGACACCACCATGGGCCTCACTCCCGCTGGTGGCATCCCTATGGGTACTCGCTCCGGCGATATTGACCCTGGCGTCTTCCTCTACCTTCTGCGCAATGAGAAGCTCAGCGTTGACGAGCTCGAAGATCTGCTTAATCATCAGAGCGGTCTCTTCGCTCTCTCCTCGGGCGAAAGTGATGTGAAGGCGCTGGAAGACCGTGCCCGCCTTGACGACCCTCACGCCACTCTTGCATTGGATATTTTTGCCGTTTCCGTACGTAAGGTAATCGGTGCATACATTGCTCTCCTCGGCGGAGTGGATCTTCTTGTCTTCACCGGCGGCATTGGCGAGCACAGTGATTACATTCGCTCCGCAGCCACCGGCGGCCTCGAATTTCTCGGCCTCACCGCAGACAAGATTCAGATTGTGCCCACCCAGGAAGAGCAACAGATCGCGCGCCACTGTCGGAGAATGCTAATGCAACGCCAATAGCAAAGGACTCCGCCCACCGACGCGGTCGCCGCCGCTGTTCGCTCTCACTTGTCGCGAGGGTAATTCGACTTTTGACTTTACCGCTGGGCTGTTCCACGGCTGCAGGCGTCGAAGGCGGCCCGACTCAGCGCGGTTTCTTGTGTTTCTCCGCCATGGCGCCTTCATCAGCTTTTTCACGAGAGCGGCCGACAGAAGCTTGCCCGTATGGCAGCGGATGGCACCTTTGAATGGTTGGAAGTTCTTGAGTTCGTTCTTGATCGCCTCTATCATCGGCGAACTCATCGGGAACAAAATGCTACTGTGTTCGAAAACGCGGCGAACCCCCGCAGGGATCCTTGGTACTTGAAGGTCGGAATCCCAGAGCTGAAGGCCTCGGTCGCCTCCGGTGGCACCGCGGACCAATATAGACCCGGCCGTTCCCCTACTTTGTTTGAACTTCAACCAGCTCGGGCACGTGCATGGACCCGTTTATCTGACTTCCCACCTTTACGGTTCGTCCACGTTGGCAATAGTGTGCCATGACAGCGGGTTTGGCCCAATCCATATCCCAGCCATTTTCAATGGCGATGATTGTGTAAGAACCGGGAATCACGCTTTGCAGAGTAAAACTTCCGTCCAGATCGCTCTGGTCTCGGCGAAAAAGCTCGCGATTCGATTCAGGATCTTTGGGTACCAGAACCACCATTACGCCTGGAGCCGCTTTCCCTGACCCCTGGGCCACGCCCTCAACTGTGACCGTGCCTCCAACCAACGCGAGTGAGACCCCTAGAGACGAGCCGGCCGGGAGGTTCAAGCTATGCCCGGACGTTTCATTGCCCTGGGATGCGATGCGGACAACCGAATACGCCGTTGAGGGCGACCCTGCCAGCACGTCGTATCTGCCAGGGCTTACACTCGGGAAATCGACCTCTCCCTTCGCGTCCACCTCCGCTACAGACGAAACTCTTCCCCTGCTGTTTCGCAATGCGACATTCAGTTGTGGTGGAAGCGAGTCCCCTCCCAGCAAGCGTACCGTGGCTTTCACGCGGCTCGTCGCTTCGCCGGAGGACACGTCCAGTTCCTGACCGTCGTTGGTGAGATCAACCTCACTTTGCTCTTGCGATTGGCCGTTCGCGGATCCCGACATGCTGACTGTGTACCTGCCAGCTGCGATGCCAGTCAGCTCATACACGCCAGGCGAAACCATTTGTGCGCCTTCGCTTTGAAGGGTATCCATTCCATCGAAAGCTGGCTTTTGAAGCATCGGCATGGTGAATCCATTTTCAGCATTTGCTGGTGTATGGAAGATCAGACGAAGGGCAGGAACCGGGTTCAGGTGGATGTCGACCTCAACATGATCGCCACCTCGGATGGGGATCGGTGTAGCCTCGTCAGCTTCAGTCACATCGGCGTAATAGGTAATCGGATAGGCGACGTCAAGGGAGCGGTCCACGAGGGGAGACGGAATTTCTGGGTCCGATTGGGAAGAGGCGGGATGTACTGCATACCAAGGCCTCGCACTCGCTGATACGAAGTAGTTGCCACCATCGAGTGGCGCGATTTCATAGGCGCCTTGATCATCGGTGAGCGTAGCCCGGAATGGCCGGATATGACTTACGCCCGATTGATGATCCTCGCGGTAAACCGTGACCCGGGCATGGCGCACCGGGTCGCCAGTTTCATCGACGACTTTGCCAGCGAGCACAGCAGATGGAGCGATGCGGAGAACCAGACTCTCGGTATCGAGGCTGGCGCCAGTTACAATCGCTGTCGAAAACTGGTCGTGCTGGTCATAGGAACCGGTGATGAAACCCCTCTTGGCGGCTTGCAATGCATATTTACCTGCATGAGCCTGGAACTCAAAACGGCCGTCTTCGGAGGTGAGCACCGACTGGGTGCTCTGACGGTTCCTGGTGTCAGTGATGAGGACACGAGCCCGAGCCAGCGGATGTCCGCTTGTCGCGCTCACCACCGTTCCGGCAATCCGGAAGCTAGCGTGTGAGATCTGGTTTGGGTTGGAACTCTGGGCGTTCAGCGTCGCCGGCGAGTGCAGCAGCACAAGTCCGGCCACCAGAATGGCGAACCAGCGCAAGCGTGAGATCTTGTGCATTTATTCGCTCGTCGAAACCAACTGCAGGCGCAAATGTTCTTTCTGGCCGGCGACCAAGCGGACAGTCTGCCCTTTCGCGTCATAAGCCCGCATCGTATCCGGATTCTGGTATTCGAAGTCGACCGGCGGGCGGTTGAAGGCAAGTACGTGATAAACACCCGGCGTCAGTCGCTCCGCGGTGAATTTTCCGTCCGGGGACACAACCACCTCTGCGAACTGCCCTCCACCGTCCGGCAGCGGAACACAATAAACGTAGGTGAATGGCGTGTAGGAACCTGGTGAGGATATTGCAAAACCCGGAGAAGTAGGCCTCTCTGTTCCGCCCAGCGAAACATTCATGCCTTCGACAGTCCCTTCAATCTGGGCACCATCATCCCGCATCGTCACTTCGATGGGGGAGCTCGCGCCACCGGAGGAGACCACTAGCGGCTCATGCTGCAGGTCCACGCCTCCGGAGGTCACTGATGAGGCATATCCTCGAGACGAATTGGTTCGCACCCAGTAGCGGCCAGGTTGAACATTGTCGATCGCCAGTTCCTTGTCCTGAGGGCCGGAAGGGGGACGCAATGACCCACCTTGACTCTGGCCGAAGTCATCTGCCGGCTCCAACGTCACATTGAGGTAGCGTCTTGGCCCTTGCAGGTTGAAGGTGCGCCCGCCGCTGCTAAAAGACGAGAAACCAGGGCTGTCTGGATATGTAAATTCTTCCTTGACGTTCACACTGATCGGGCGACAGGGCACTACCGTCATACGAGGTCCCTCAAGCGCGGCGCCGTGGACACTGATGCTCAACGATCCACTGACAACATTCGATCCAAAGCCTGACGCGTCCAGGGTATAAATTCCGTTGGGTAGCATTCCTTCAATCGTCTGGTCTTGCTGGTTGTAGCCCACAGCGTATCCGGGACCTCGGCGACCTTGAACCGACACGATGATACTTAACTCCACGCCCAGCGGCGGATTCGAGACCGGCACTCTTACCGGGTAGTACGGCTGCCTCACCAGCGAAAGATCGGCCGCGAAGGTCTTACCCGCTGACAACTGCATCGTGCTGGCGGAGGCGAAGTCGGTCACGTTCGGGAAGTACGCTGGGGCGTAGCCGTAGGGTTGTCCCCCCGGGGAAAAGATCTGAGGATCGCGATCCATTAGTTCGTGGGTAAACAGCTTGTAAGCACCTGCGGCAAGTTCACTGAAACGAAACTCTCCGTTTGACTTGGTGGTCGCCGTTCCAGCGGAGACCCAATGAGCGCGGCCATCCTGCACCTGGCGCCGGTATATCTCCACCACGATCCGGTCTGGAGGCTCGGACGTCGGAAGAACCACGCGGCCCACGATAAGGGCCTCAGGCACGAGCGCAATGGTTATGTCCTTTGCCTCCGGTCTCGGTTGCAGATTCTGCACCTGGTTGCTCCCGTCTGCGAGGAAATCCGGCCTGAAAGCCATCAACATCGAAGGGCGGTTGGGTCCATTCCGCTCGATTCGCTCGTTCATTGAAAGTGCGGGACCGGTCGAAACGGAGGACGCCCCCTTATCGGTGGCGCTTTGTGGGAACGTGAATTCAAAACGACCCTGATCGTCGGTCATGGTCGCAAATCGATTGTCCGGAGAGGAGACCCGAGCGCGAGCAACCGGTTCGTGGGTCACGCTGTTCACCACCGTGCCGCGGATGCTATCACTATTTGCAGCTTGCGCGTCTTGTCCACGTGCCTGCTGACCGCTCAGGTAACAGGCACAAAGCAGAACAAAAAAGGCGAGGCTTCTGAACCAGGGCTGCACGGCAGCACGTCTGCCAATCGAAAGCGGTACAACCAAAGCAGGAGAATCTTTTCCATTCCTCAAGGGAGCTACTCCCAACCTTGGCATGAGCCGGATGATCGATGATCGCCAAAGTCGACCCGGAGCTTCTCTTCTACCATTCGCGCGGAATGGTATCAGTCGGGCCGTCCGTTTTCAAATCGCCGTGACAGTCGCCGTGACAATCGACGGCAATTCGCACCTGAGTTACGTTGTTCCAGCTGGGCGAGGTACTGGCAAACGGTGTGCTCCACCTTCGCGCACTTCGCTAAACTGCTCCCGCAGGTCGGAGGGGGTGAGGCTGTCCACTGGGCCAAACGGAGAGAGTTTCCGTCAACAGTATTGCCGTCGGTAACTCAGTCTGGGTCCTACTATCTGCTTGCCTCCAACCACTTAAGATTCAGTTACTTATTCCCCCAGTTTAGATGGAGTTTCTCTGTCCCGGCGGGTCTCAGAAATCGAAGCGAAGAATGCCTCTGACCGATTAGCTGCAGCGATGTGAAAGCCATTTTGCCCGGCACTGACTGCGCCATGGCGCTATGTATTTGCTTGTAACCACTTGGAAATGCGGTAGACTGCTCAGAATTGACGTGTGATTTCGGCAGTCCGTGCTAAGTGTGACAACAGCGATGCATGATACGCGGATAACTGGTTAGAATGTTGGTCTTCCATCGAGGAGCATCATGGCTAAGAAGAAAATTGATCCACTCAACAAGAAGCAGTATGGCGCCGTATCGGCCATGCTCATTGTTTCCGACATACCTGCCGCTGTGAGCTTTTATCAGAAGCTTTTTGGCTTTTCTAAGCGCGGGATCATGAACGGTCCCGACGGGAAACCTATTCATGCCGAGCTGACTTTGCGGGGCACGACCCTCATGCTAGGACCAGAAAACGCCGCGTGGGGTAAACGTACTGCCAAAAACGTTGGCGCCTCGCCCGCCACTCTGTTTCTGTACGTGGAAAACGTGGACAAAGTGGTCTCGAAAGCCCTCAGCCTCGGAGCCACAGGCCAAGGCCCGGTGATGGACATGTTTTGGGGTGATCGGTGCGGCACTATCATGGATCCAGACGGATACACATGGATGCTAGGAACCCACAAGGCCGAACCTACGGCGAAGGAAATGAAACAGAAAATGAAGGAGCAGATGCAGCCACAACCCCCAGGTACCGCCAGCGCCGCCTGATCAGGACAGGGGCCTAGGGCAATGTACAAGTTTTCATTGGCACATAGGGTGACTCTTTCTACCCCGACCGGGGCCATTCACCAACAAGAGGAGGAAGCACGTACCGTAAGTCCCGGGTGGTCAAAGTATCAGCCGCCAGTTGGGGGCTTGCCTGCCGTCCAGTAAATTCGTTCAATCTTCAGCGCGCCTGAATTGCGTTTTCGGCCGCTTCGGCCACTTGGCCGAGGCTAAACGTGCGCTGGAAAAAGTGGAACAGTTGAACCATCGCCAGTCGGTGGATCCCGCAGCATTTGCCTGGGCACACGTCGGCATGGGCAACAAGGACCAGGCTTTCGCCTGGCTGCAAAGGGCCTACTTGCGGCATTCAAACATTTTGACCACGCTTAAAGTAGAGCCTGGCTTTGATTCTCTGCGCAGCGATCCGAGGTTTCAGGAGATGATGCGACGAGTCGGACTTGTCCGCTAATAGTCTCGCAACGGCGGCATCATAGACCTTGCATGAAAAGCCCCGACATAGAAGGATGCGTCACCTAGGGCCCCATCAGCGGACTCACGAGATCGTATAGCTTACGAGCGCAGAGCGCGCGGTGCCGCCGGAAACGTTTACGCCGTGGCCAGGGAAGCGTGCTCCGCCGAGAGTCATACCGATGCGGCCCAAGTTCATGAGGGCGTCCTGGAATCCGGCAAGCGCGGTCGCGTCGGAGTTTCCGAACTTGTCATACACGCTTGCCCATTGGTCCGGCGCGAGCGCTACCGTCAGGGTGACGTTTCCAGAGGTCGGCTGCAGATCGTAAGCGGTTGGGCTTGCCCACCAGCGATAGAACTCCTCAGTGAAATCGTCATTTTTCCGTTCTAGGAACCGACGGCCGGTCGCCGGCGTAGCGCAGGTGTTATTCGTCGGAAAAACTGATTGATCCGCCACTATTCAATTGAGATGAGTATCGGATACGAATTATGATCACTCGCGATGGGAACTTATCGACCCGATTCCAATCTCCCCAGTCCAGCCCCAGGGCCCACTTCCCCGCTGATCAATCGGCGCGACCTCATTCGCGCCGCTCTTCTGGCGGGTGCGTCTTGTGCTCTGGGGCCCGCACTTTCTTTTGCCCAAACAGCAGTACCCGAACTCACTCCGGCCCAGCGCGGCTGGGATGAGTCCAAAAACCTGGCGGACCCGAATTGGAAGCCGGCGTTTCTGAACGACGGGCAGAACGAAACTCTGATCGCGGTGAGCGACCTGATCATCCCGGCCACGGATACACCCGGTGCGAAACAAGCCATGGTTAATCGCTATCTGGATCTGGTGCTTGCGGGTGAACCAGCGGAGTCCCAGCAGAAGTTCCTGGACAGCCTGAATTACATCGACAGCGAGAGCCAGCGTTTGTTCACAAAAGAATTCCGCTCCCTGACGCCGGAAGACCAAAGCGACCTTCTGCGGCCCCTGGCCTATCCTCTGAGGCCCAGTCACTGGGGCAACGAAGATCATCCCGACCTTGGAGTGACGCACTTCGACCGGCTTAAGTCTATGATCGCGGTGGCGTATTACACCTCCGAGGTCGGGCAACGCGAACTCGGCTGGGATGGCAGTTTCACGCATGGTCCGTTCCAGGGCTGTGAGCACCCCCCTACTAGCCACAAATAGGAAACCTTCATGCCACAAGACGTGCCACAGCAGACATACGACGCCATCGTCGTCGGTTCGGGAGCGACCGGCGGTTGGGCCGCCAAACGGCTTGCCGAAGCTGGATTGAAGGTCGCCTTGCTGGAAGCGGGCCGTGCCGTGTCGCCGAAAGAATTCACCGAACACATGCCCGCCTACAGGCTCAAATATCGCGGTCACTCGCCCGAAATCGAACGTACCCGCGCCGTCCAGAAGCAGTGCTACGCCTGCATGGAATACAACTACGAGTGGTTCGTCAACGACCTGGAAAATCCCTACAGCACACCGGCTGATCGGCCATTCAGTTGGCAGCGGCTGCGGATTGTAGGTGGGCGCTCGTTGGTTTGGGGCCGACAGAGCTATCGCCTGAGCGATACCGATTTCAAAGCCGCCAGCCGTGACGGTTACGGGGACGACTGGCCCCTGTCCTATGCCGATCTGGCTCCTTATTACGATATCGTCGAGCGCTATGTCGGCATCACGGGGGCCGCTGAGCGCAATGAAATGCTGCCGGACGGCCAGTTCCTCCCGCCTATGCAAATGACCTGCGGCGAAGTGCGCCTGCGGGAGCGGGCGAAAGCGAAATTTGGCCGGACACTCACCATCGGGCGCGCCGCCATTGTGACTCAGACCCACAATGGACGCGCAGCCTGCCACTATTGCGGCCCCTGCGAGCGCGGCTGCAGCACGTTTTCCTACTTCAGCAGCCCTTTCACCACGGTGAAGGACGCGGTGAAATCCGGCAACTGCATGCTGATTACAAACGCGGTCGTCAGCCATGTCGATATGGACAACGAGGCCAACCAGGCGCGGGGTGTGACTTACGTCGATCGCCTGACCAAGGAGACCAAGCAAGTCCGGGGAAAGGCCGTCATTCTGTGCGCGCAAGCGCTCGAGTCCACCCGCATTTTGCTGAATTCATCAACCCGGGAATATCCCCACGGTTTGGCAAATTCCAGCGGCGTACTCGGCCACTATCTGATGGACCACGTTGCCGGAGGCGGAGCCAGCGGCACCTTTGACGATTTCAATATTCTGCCTAGCGCCAATCCTCCCCACCGCCCGAACGGGATCTACATGGTGCGCTTCCGCAATACGCCCACCAGCGGCAAGCATCCGCACTTTATCCGCGGTTACGGCTTTCAGGGAGGCTCCGGGCCTGAGTTCGACATGAAGGCGACGGGCATGGGTGCGGAGTACAAAAAGGCAGTCAAACAAGGAAGTTACCGGATATCGCTCGGTGCTTTCGGCGAGTCGCTCGCTAGCTGGGACAATTTCTGTGAGATTGATGCGAACCTGAAAGACGCCTGGGGCATCCCCGCACTTCGCATCAGTATGGCTCATGGCAAGAATGAAGGCGCGCTCATGCGCGATGCGGGAGTCACCGCCGCAGAAATGCTTGAAGCGGCCGGGGCGAAGAGCATTAGCGTTCAGACCAGCTTTGGAATTCCGGGAATGGCAGTCCACGAAGTAGGGACGGCTCGAATGGGAAACGATCCAAAGAAATTCGTGCTGAACGCGTTCAACCAGGCGCACGATGTAAAGAACCTGTTCGTCACCGATGGTTCGTGTTATGTGTCCTCGGCGTGTCAAAATCCGACTCTGACGATGATGGCAATTACGGTTCGGGCCTGCGACCATTTGATCGACCGTTTTCGCCGCAGCGACGTCTAGCTCCGCAATTGTGGTGACCTCGATATGAAGATAACAACCTCTACGCAGAAGTACGTTTGGGAAATTGCCGCTATCCTGCTGGGCGGCGCATTCGCCGCCACCTCGCTCTTGGCCTGGCAGTCGCGACCGGCCTTCGACCTGAAGGCGAGCATCACCCGAGGCAAAGCCATCTATGACACGCAGTGTGTCACCTGCCACCAGGAAAGAGGCGAAGGCGTGAAGGACGTTTATCCACCCCTGGCCAAGTCAGATTACCTGATGGCAAACAAGGCTCGTGCCATCGCCTCTGTTGTGAATGGCGCCCAGGGCGCAATCACGGTGAACGGCGCGAAGTACGACAACGAAATGATCAGCATCGACCTCACCGACCAGGAAGTGAGCGACGTGCTCAACTATGTTCGTAACTCCTGGGGCAACAAGGGAGACGCCGTCAGACCTGAAGATGTTGCGCCGCAAAGGAAGAAGAAAGCAGGAGAGTAGATAAGTTACATCTGTCCTTCGCCCAGGTCCGCATATTGCTGGAACGCGGGGACGTTTCGCCAAGTCGACTGAGTCGCGGCGCCAAATCATCGCCACAACTGACCCGGTTCTGAAACCGTCCGATTGCCGCAGCTAGGGTCGTTGACCTCACCTTGTCATGTTCTACAATCGGCACAGTATCCCTATGGTCTTTTTATTACCCCGGATCAACACGTCTGGATGATCGATGGGGGCTTCGACCGGATTATTGAACTCGATCAAAACGGGAACACTCTGGGCGCACTGGGTGAGCCGGGACACGCGCCGGGACGGTTTGCGTGGGGACACTTTATGGCAGTGGGGAAAGAGGGAAAAATCTACGCCGCCGATGTGCTGAATTGGCGCTTCCAGGTTTTTGTCAAGACCTCGGCCAGGGGAAAGACGGCGAAGTATGTGCCCTCCAAGAGGATGTTCTGGGATCGCGAGCCGAGTTCAGGTTGGTCGACCCGAACGAACGTGCCCAAAAACTAAGAGATTTCCGAATCAGCAGGAGCTGGGCTAAGAGCGGAGTCGAATGCACAAGTTTTCACTGGCACCTAAGTGGCCCCTCGCTCTGCCGATTGAGCCATATACGCAGAGCCGAGAAGCAGGTACGGTATCCCCCGGTGGCCAGAGTATCGGCTGCCGATGGGGGCATGCCTGCCGTCCGGAGGAGGTCGGCAGGAGGGGCTGCCCCCATCTATTCAGGCTTCAATCTATGGTCATTTCTGCCCTCGTCACGGCTTCTTGACCCTGGTATTCAGCTCCTGCTCTGTCCGGCATCGCGGGAAGACGAAGCGAATCGAGGCCACCATGACAATTCTCGGCAGTGGGACGGTGCCAAGGGAAAGTCAGATCGGTGAGCTGTCATATGCGTCGAATGCTTCGGACTCTTTTTCTTCACGAAAACCAGGATGGCTTTGTAGCAGCCGCGCACAACGGTTCCAGCGAAGAATGGCATCGTCGTTGCCCGGGGGACGAATGGTTTCGGCCTCCGCGAAGCAGCGCATGGCCTCCTCGAAGAGCGGAGTGAGGGTATACGGAGAGCGCCCCACATGCATTTGCGCCTTGGCTCGCCGTTCATGCAGCAGACCTGTGTAGTAGAGGCGTTCGTAGCGCTCGGCGAGTCTTAGGAAAAGAGCTTCTACTTCCCCGTACCGATCTGATGCGTCTCCGCAAAACTGGTCGGTGATGGCGAGGCCCAACAGGCGGAGCGCAAGTTGGTGCTCGGGTTCGACTGCGAGGATGTCTCGGCAGATCGATTCCGCCTCCTCCGGTTCGTTGAGTGAGCGATAAAGCTCTGCTTTGGAGATGGCTTCCGGGATACCGGCCTTTGAGATGGTCTTCAACTTGAATTCCATGGGACCTCCTTTACCATCAGCTCAATTCTTGTTTGGCGCCTCGAATCTTCCGAACCAGCATGAGCACGGGATCATAAAATTCATCCACGACCCGCTCTTTCAGCGGAATGATCGCATTGTCCGTGATGTGGATCTCCTCGGGACACACTTCCGTACAGCACTTGGTGATGTTGCACAGACCGATGCCGAGCTCATCCTTCAGCATTTGGGTGCGAGACTTCGAGTCGAGTGGATGCATTTCAAGCCCCGCCACCCGCACAAAAAATCGCGGTCCCCCGAATTGCTCCAGCTTGTCATGCTCACGGAGAACGTGGCACACATTCTGGCATAAGAAACATTCAATGCACTTGCGAAACTCCTGCACCCGATCCACATCCTCCTGATACATTTTCCACAGGGCGCCGGGGCGGGGCTCGAACGGTGGAATTTTCTTGTTCACGCGGTAATTCCAGGAAACATCGGTGACCAGGTCTTTGATTATCGGAAACGCCCTCATCGGGTAGACCGTGATGGGCTTGTCCAGGGGAAGCGAATCCATGCGGGTTTTGCAAGTAAGGCTGGGCCGGCCGTTAACCTCTGCCGAGCACGAGCCACACTTGCCTGCCTTGCAATTCCAGCGCACGGCCAGATCGGGCGCCTGGTGCGCCTGGATGTAATGAAGTGCATCCAGCACGACCATCCCCGGGGCAATCGGGACACGGTAGGTGGCGGGTTGCCCACCTTCGCGGTTTCCCCGGAACACCTCAAAGATCGCTTCCGCCATCGTGATCCTCCGCTATTTTTCTTTCATCGGGGTCCGGGTAGTGCCGCCATCCCGGCGGCCGTCGAGCGGCGCGTCTCACTCACCGCGCCGGGGGCGAGACGGCCCTCGGGACAGCCGGCAGGATTACCGGCGCTACTAAGACCAGTCATTTCTCATCCGCAAGAAGTTGCTTCAAGTCACTCGGTATCTCCGGCACCGGCGCTTGCCGAAGCGCCATAGCCCTTCCCTCGCGAACGATCACATTGTTCTTCGTTCCCCAGACCGGGTCGAGGCTGGGATAATCAATCCGGCTGTGAGCTCCACGGCTTTCCTGACGAGCCAGCGCGCTCCGGGTGACTGCCTCGGAAACCGTCAGCATCGACTGCAAGTCCTGGGCCAGGTGCCAGCCGGGGTTGAACAATCGCGAGCCTTCGACGCTCAGACGTTCAGCGCGCTTCTTGAGTTTCTCCAGTTCTTCCAGTGCACGAGTGAGATCTTCCTGGTTACGAAAGATGCCAACCAGATTCTGCATGGTTTCCTGCAAGTCACGATGAATCGTATAAGGGCTCTCTCCGTCTTTGCGTTCGAAGGGAGCCACAATCTCGCGTCCGGCCTCTTCGACCTGCCCGGAATTAATGGGCGTAGCCTGAATTGCCTTCGCATGTTCGGCGGCCGCCAAGCCTGCGCGATGGCCGAAGACCAGCAGGTCAGAAAGAGAGTTCCCGCCCAACCGGTTTGCGCCGTGGAGTCCGGCGGCTGCCTCCCCCGCGGCAAAGAGTCCAGGCACGGACGATTTCGCGGTTTCCGCATCGACGCGAATCCCCCCCATCATGTAATGGCAGGTCGGTCCGACCTCCATTGGCCCCTTGGTGATGTCCACGTCTGCGAGTTCCTTGAATTGGTGATACATGCTGGGCAGCTTTTTCTTCACATAGTCGGCGGGCTTTTGCGAGATATCGAGATAAGCTCCGCCGTGTTCCGTGCCACGGCCCTCGCGTACTTCCGTATAGATCGCGCGCGCCACCACGTCACGAGTAGAGAGCTCCATCTTTTTGGGATCGTACTGCTCCATGAAGCGGTTACCCAATTTGTTGCGGAGAACGCCTCCTTCGCCGCGGACCGCCTCGGTAACCAGAATCCCCTGTACTCCCGGCGGCCAAACCATGCCGGTGGGATGGAACTGCACAAACTCCATATCCATGAGTTCGGCCCCTGCGTCGTAGGCAAGCGCCATCCCGTCGCCGGTGTACTCCCACGAATTCGAGGTAATTTTCCACGCCTTGCCAATACCGCCTGTAGCCAAAACAATCGACCTGGCCCGAAACACCACAAATCGGCCCTGTTCGCGCCAGTAACCGAATGCCCCAGCGACGCGATCGCCATCTTTCAGCAAGCGGGTGATGGTGCATTCCATGTAGACGTCGATCCCCAATTGCACTCCGCGGTCTTGCAAAGTGCGGATCATTTCCAGGCCGGTGCGGTCGCCCACATGACACAGCCGGCGAAAGGTGTGACCGCCGAAAGCCCGTTGCAGGATCTGTCCGTCCTGGGTGCGGTCAAAAAGCGCGCCCCACTGTTCCAACTCGCGCACGCGCTCGGGGGCTTCCTGAGCGTGAAGTTGAGCCATGCGCCAGTTGTTGAGCAGCTTGCCGCCGCGCATGGTGTCGCGAAAATGAGTGCGCCAGTCGTCCGCGGTGTCCACATTGGCCATCGCCGCAGCGATTCCACCCTCCGCCATGACGGTATGCGCTTTGCCGAGGAGCGATTTGCATACCACTCCCACTTTCGCACCTTGCGCCAGGGCTCCCAGCGCCGCGCGCAGGCCCGCCCCGCCGGCGCCGATGATCAACACATCGTGGTCGTGAGTTTCGTATTCTGTGGTCACAAGAGTCTCAGATCTCTAACTGCGCCGCTGGCAACCAGCCGAACATAAAGGTCCGTGAGACCCACCGTAATCAGGCTGATCCAGGCATACAGCATGTGACGCTCGTTCAAAATGCTCAACCACCGCCAGGCGGTGTGGCGCGGCCCGGCGAAAGCTACGCAAGAAAAGCAGTCGAGCTTCCCTCCTAAAAGGTGGCGAAGGGAGTGACAAGACAAGGCATAGACCGTAAGCAGGATCACGTTGAAGAGCAGAACCAGGGTGCCAACTCCTACTCCCACGCGTCCGTCAAAAAAGAAAGCGTGGAGCGCGTCACGCCATAGAAAGATGAGGAAGATGAATCCCACATACAGGAAGTAGCGATGCAGGTTTTGCAGAATAAACGGAAACGCAGTCTCTCCCCGGTAGCGGTGTTTGCCACCTTCGCTAACCGCACAAGCGGGGGGATCGAGGAAAAAAGCCCGGTAGTAAGCCTTTCGATAGTAGTAGCACGTGACCCGAAAACCCAAAGGCCAAATCAGAATCAGGAGTGCTGGAGAGAACGGCCACCAGCGATGATGAGGGTCAATCAGAGGAGAATAAAAGGGAGAAAGATACGGCCCCCACTCATAATACGTCCCTTCGAAGGCCCGCAGCGTCGCATAAATTCCGAATGCGCCGAGCAGAGCAATAACGGGCAATAACTCAAGCCACCACGCATCCCGCCGCATCGTCCCGCCGAGATGGCGTTCTCCGCCTCTGGTTGAACTTGCCGACATAGAGCCGCCGCCTAGTGGTGCATAGAGTAAACAAAAAAATAGCTTTTCAAGTCAAAAATGTCCAATCAACGGTTCCGGAGTGACCGCCTACTCGGACCCAGCGCTCCCCGGCAGGGTCCGCCTCACAACCTCCGGAATCGTCGGATCCACTGGACGTCCCGAACTGAACCTACGGATCTACGGGAGACCGAACGCATACAACGAACTACCCGCGGCGATGGCGATATATTCTCTTCCATCCACGGCGAACGCCATGGGCGAAGCATACACTGCTCCACCCATTTGAAAGTGCCATAGAGGCTTGCCGGTGGCCGCATCCAGCGCGATAAAATTCCCTTCCGCATCGCCGGTAAACACTAGTCCCCCAGCCGTCGACAAGACACCCGACCATGTCGGCGAAGGATGGCGGAACTCCCACTTCACCAGTCCGTTTTCCGGATCGATCGCGCGCACGGCGCCCCAATACGGCTCCGCTTCGTCAGAGGGAAAATACGCGCTGCCGTAGTAGGCGTGCCCCGCTTCATAGGGCTGCGGTGCCGTGCTGAAGATGTCACATTGCTCGCGCGCGCTCACATAGAAGAGCCCAGTCTGCGCGTCGAAGCTTGGTGACATCCAGTTCGTGGTACCCAACGCGCCTGGGCACACCGTCCGCCCTGTCGGGGTCGGCGAGCTTTCTTTGGTTGGGACGGGGCGGCCCTCGTTGTCCTTGCTGTTGCTCCAGGTAATTTTTCCGTAGGCGTTGGAGGAGAGGAGCTTGCCGGTTGAGCGATCTAGAACATAGAAGAAGCCGTTGCGGTTGGCTTGGGCGATCAGGTGCTTGCCACCGGAATCAATCATGATCGGCACCTGCGTGGCATCCCAGTCATGCTCGTCGTGTTTGGTGAACTGGAAATACCAGTTCAGCTTCCCGCTGTCCGGGTCCAGCGCCAGCAGGCTGTTGCTGTAAAGATTGTCGCCAGCGCGACCCTCGCCGCGGTTGGATGGTGCAGGATTCCCTGTCGGCCAGAAGAGTTGGTTGGTTGCTGGATCATAGACACCCGTCATCCACGCCGGCGCGCCGCCGGTCTTCCAGGAGTTGCCTTCCCAGGTCTCATGACCCGGCTCGCCCGGGCCGGGCACGGTGTAAAACCGCCACTTCCGCTGGCCCGTATCCGCGTCGTAGGCGTCAATAAAGCCGCGGATGCCATATTCACCACCAGAGACGCCGAGAATTACCAGGTTCTTCAGTACCAGCGGTGCCAGCGTAAAGCTGTATCCTTTGGCGTACTCGACGGCGGCGACATCCCAAACGACGTTTCCGGTTTTCGCATCGAGGGCAATAACGTGGGCGTCGAGCAGGCCCAGGAAGACCTTGTCACCCAGAATGGCAAGCCCGCGATTCACGCGACCGCAACAGGGTCGAATGTCAGCCGGCAATTGACGCTGGTATAGCCATAGAGGTCGTCCGGTGCGAGCATCGAGAGCAAGAGCACGGTCGTCCTGGCCGGTCGCGTACAGGACCCCATCCACTACCAGCGGCGTGGTTTCAAGTTTGCCCGTGGCGCCGGTTTGAAAGACCCACTTCACCACCAGCGAGCGCACATTCGCAGTCTTGACCTCATCCAGCGCGCTGAAACGACGGCCGGCGTAGTCACCCGAATACGTGAGCCAATTCTGCGGTTCTTCCGACGAATGGAGTAGCCGCTTAAACGTGACCTGCGCGCAGGCATTTCCCGTCGCATTCACTGCGAAGAAAACTGAGCTCAACAACAAGAAGATGCCAATCCAGACCTTGTGTAGCGTCTTCTTCATGTCGGCTACCCTCATTTCTCAGCCACATCGAGCAGGTAGGCGATGATGTCGTTCAGATCCTGGTCACTCAACGTGCCGGGGTCAAAGGCCGGCATCAACGATTTGCGACTTTTCTTGATCGAACGTAGTTGGTCCTTGTCAAACAGATGAATCTGCTCCGCTGTGTCCATCACTTGCAAGCTGAAGCTGTCTTCGTTCAGAGTTACGCCCTTGATCTCTTTGCCGTCCGGGGTCACGACCGTCACGGTCTCGTAGCGCTGGGCAAACTCTTTCGTAGGCTCCGTAAGTCCCCATGCGAGCCTTTGGCTCGGGTTCCGGACGGACTCCACCAGCGACTCCACGGTTCGCGAGATTCCCACCGCCGTCAGGTCGGGCCCGACGCGACCTCCTTTTCCTTCCACCATGTGACATGTCGAACAATTGGCATCTCCAAAAAACAGCTGTCTCCCATGCGCAGCGTTACCGAGCTTTGTTGGGGACGCGCCCGCTTGAATACTGCGTAGGTAAGAGATGATTTGCCAGATCTCCTCGTCCGTCATCCCGACGCCTTGTCCATTGGTCCCGTTGGCCGGCATGGCGGTGCCTGGAATTCCCTGGCTGATGTTTCGGAAGAGGTCGCCGTCAGAGTCTCCGTGACGTTTATGTGCTCGCGTAAGATCGGGACCACGGCCACCGCCACGAGCGCCAAGCCCATGGCATAAAGCGCAGTTTATGCGGAACTCGAATTCACCAGCCTGGGCGGCTTTTGGCTCTGCCGAGAATGGATTCCGAGTCTGCGCTACGGTCGGACACACCAGGAGTGCAAGCGATGCAACCAAAGCTGAAATAGGAAGGAGGATAGGCAACAAATCAGGGGGCCAAATCCCGAGCAAAGACACTCGACTACAGGACATAATCGATGTCGTCCTCCCCTCAGCCAGATGAATGCCGCAAGTAACGAAGTGTGGCGCATGATAGCACAGCACGCCCGAAGTGGCGCTTGCGATCATCTCGACTGCGATCATCTCGACACTTAGCGCGATGGATAGGCTGGTGGGGTGAAAGCACGGTCAGCTCATTTGGCAAACGCAGTCCATGAGGAATGGCGTGCGGGAAGACATGGCCACACAACAGGTCTCTCTCCCGTTTCAGGATCTCCCGCTGCGCGGAAGACGCCCGAGGTTTGATGGCGCCATCCACCGAGACAGATTTGAAAACAGCTGACGCCCTAGGTTGTCGGCAAAGCCGGCTCAGCCAACCCAATGTCCATTTCATCGGTGTCTAGCGAGACTGCCGCATGCGTCCGCGCCACAAGCATGTAGATTGAGGGCACGACGAACAGGGTAAACAGCGTGCCGATGATCATGCCGCTGACCAGCATGATACCGATGCTGTTGCGCGCTCCTGCTCCAGGTCCCGTTGCCAGAACGAGCGGGAAGTGACCGACCACGGTGGCGGCGGTGGTCATGAGGATGGGGCGTAGCCGCGTGGTAGCGGCTTCAATGATCGCGGCGAGCTTGTCCTTTCCGCTTTCCTGGAGATGGTTGGCAAACTCTACAATCAGGATGCCATTCTTCGACACCAGACCGACCAGCGTGATCAATCCTACCTGGCTGTAGATGTTGAGCGTCGTCAACCCCAGGAAGGAAAACATCAGCGCACCGGAAATGGCTAGCGGCACTGAGCCTACCAGAATGATGAACGGATCGCGGAAGCTCTCAAACTGCGCGGCCAAGACAAGGTAGATCAGGATTGCCGAGAGCAAGAAGGTACCGAGGAACTTGCTGCCCTCCACCCGTAGCTGGCGCGACTCGCCAGCATAGTCGACGGTGAAGCCCTGAGGCAGGATCGTCTTAGCCTCGTCCTCTAAGAAACGCAGCGCCTTGTCAAGCGGCACGTTGGGTGGGATCACGCCCTGGATCGTGACTGCGTTGAGTTGCTGGAATTTGTTCAATTGTCGCGGCTCGGTTGTAGTTTTCAGGGTGGCGAAAGTCGATAGGGGAACCAGTTTATTGTCCGATCCCGTGACGTAGATCTGCTCCAATTGATCGGGAGTCAATCGCTCCGTACGCTTGACCTGCGGAATAACTTTATAGCTTCGGCCTTGAATGCTGAAGCGGTTGATATAATCCCCGCCGAGCATGATGGCAAGATCCTGGCCGGCCTGAGTCAGATCAACTCCTTGTGCGCGAACCTTATCGCGGTCGAAGATGACCTCGGCCTGGGGCTGGTCAAACTTCAGGTCGGTGTCGGCGAAAATGAACAAGCCACTGGCGAATGCTTTCTTCACGAGCTGGTTGGCGAACTCGCTGAGCTGCCTCGGCTCTGCGGCCGAAAGAATTACAAACTCAACCGGGAAATTTCCGCCACCCGGCAGTGGCGGTGGCGTCAGTGGGATCACGCGGATGCCCGGGATTTTGGACAGCGGCCCGACTGATTCGACCAGCAGTTGCTGAGCCGTCTTCTTCCGCTGGCTCCAGGGCTTGGTCACCATGCCTCCGAAGCCGCCGTTCGGGGAAGTGATCTGGAAGATGCTGTCGCTCTCGGGGAACGCATGATACACGTCATAGACCTCAGACGTGAACAGGTTGGTCTGGTCAATGGTGGAGTTCGCAGAGCCCTGGATGACCCCGAAGACGACTCCCTGATCCTCAGCTGGCGCCAGCTCGCGCTGCGAGAACATGTAGAAAGGAACAATCAACAGGATGACAATCGCCCAGAGAACAAAAACCACGGGCCGGTATTGAAGCGTCCCGCACAATATTCGCGAATAGGTGTTACGCACGTTCTCGAAGCGGCGATTGACCCAGCCCGCAAAACCGCGTTCCGTGTCTCCCGCGCGCAGCAGCTTGGACCCCATCATCGGCGTCAGCGTCAGCGCCACTATTCCGGAAATGATCACGGCACCCGCAAGGGTAAATGCAAACTCCCGGAACAGCGCACCGGTCAAACCGCCCTGAATGCCGACTGGCGCATACACCGCGGCCAGCGTGATCGTCATGGCGATGATTGGCCCCACTAGCTCACGCGCCGCATCTTTGGCTGCCTGGAAGGGAGACTTGCCCATATGAAGGTGCCGCTCAACATTCTCCACCATGACGATCGCGTCATCCACTACCAGTCCGACCGAGAGCACAATCGCCAGTAGAGTCAGAAGGTTGATGGTGAAGCCGGCCACCAGCATCAGGAAGACGGCGCCAATCAACGAAATCGGGATGGCCACAACCGGGATCAGCACGGAGCGGAACGAACCGAGAAATAAGAAGATGACAACGATGACAATGAGCAGCGTCTCGCTGAGAGTGCTGAGTACTTCATTAATTGCGTCCTGGATGTAAGCCGTCGAATCGTAAGGAACACCGACCTTCATCCCTGGAGGCAATTGTGACTGAATTTCCGGCAGCGCCGCGCGGACGTTCTTGATCACCTCAAGGGAGTTGGCGGTAGGAAGCACCCAGATCCCCATGAACGTCGCCGTCTCTCCATTGAAGCGAACATCTTGCTCGTAGTTCTGAGCGCCAAGCACGACATCGGCAATCTCGCCCAACCGGACGACAACTCCTTTGTCCTCCTTAACCACCAGTTGGCGAAATTCATCCGCAGTGCGCAGATCGGTGTTGGCAATCAGGTTCACCGACACCATGGAACCCTTGGTCTGACCGAGTGCCGAAAGGTGGTTGTTCTTGGATAAGGCGTCTCGTACCGTGGAAGCCGAAATGCCGAGCGCCGCCATCTTGTCCGGCTTAAGCCAGATTCGCATAGCGAAGGTACGGTCGCCGAGGATGTCGGCGCGCTGCACGCCGCTGATTGAACTCAGCTTGGGCTGCACGACCCGCGTCAGATAATCGGTAATCTGGTTTTGATCGAGGCTGGGAGATGAAAAGCCGATATACACCGAGGCGAACTGAGTGTCCGCAGTTTCCAGGTCGATGACCGGCGCCTGGGATTCCGGGGGCAGGTCATTGCGGACCTGGGCCAGCTTTGCCTGAATCTGGGTAAGCGCCGCGTTGGTGTCGTAATTGAGCTTCAAGTGCACGGTGATCGTGCTAAGACCCTGAGCGCTTGATGACTCCATGTAGTCGATGCCGTCGGCGCTGGCGATGACACGCTCCAGCGGAGTTGTGATGAAGCCGCGGACCAGATCCGCGTTGGCACCCACGTAAACTGTCGTCACCTGCACAATCGCGATGTCACTACGCGGATACTGCCGCACGCTCAACGAGCGAACGGCTTGCAGGCCGGCAATCAGGATCACCAGATTGACGACCACGGCGAGGACCGGGCGTTTGACAAAAAGATCAGTGAACTTCATTTAGCTGTCCTCAGGCTTGGGGGCCGGACTGTTTCCTGGCTGGACCTTATTATTAACTTGGACGGCGGCGCCGTTGCGTAGTTTGAAGACCCCCGAGCTCACAACCTCATCACCGGGGTTGATGCCTGAGACGACTGCGACCTGGTCGCCGCGCGAACCCTCAAGCTTGACCGACTGCTGACGTACCCCGCGGTAAGTGTTGCCCTTTGGATCTTTGAGATCGGAGACGACGTACACCGAATCGCCGTACGGGGCGTAGTTGATCGCACTCGCCGGCAGTGCGATGACCGGACGCTCAGTCCCGGTTGTTATCTCCACCTGCACGAACATGCCGGGACGCAGTTTGCCTCCAGGATTGGCCAGGGTGGCCTGCACCTGAACGTTCCGGGTCCCCTCGTTCACGACCGAGTCAAGGGCGGTAACTCGCCCGGAAAACTTGATGCCCCCGACGTCGTTGCTGGAAACGCGCAGCGTGCGGCCGACCCGCACCTGGACGGCGGTCTGCTGGGGTACGCCAAAGTTCACATAGATCGGATTTAGCGACTGCAAAGAAACTATGGCCTCGCCGGCCGACAGGTATTGTCCCAGGTTGACCTGGCGAAGACCCAGGATTCCCGAGAACGGCGCGCGGATGGTTTTCCGCGCAATTGTGGCGCGAATCTCTCCGACTTGCGCTGCCGTCGCCTTTTGCTGGGCCGTCGCGTTGTCATACTCCGTCTGCGCGAGGACCCCTTGCTTCACCAGCTGCTGCATGCGACCGAAATTAATCTGCGCAAGGTCGCGCTGGGCTTCCATGGCGGCCAGTTGCGCCCGCTCCTGCCGCGTGTCGAGCTCCACCAGCACGTCTCCCACTTTGACTGCCTTGCCTGACTCGAAAGCAATGCGGTCGACAGTGCCCGGAAGGTCCGCACTCACCGTCACACCCTGCACCGCCACGGCCGTACCGATCACGTCCACAGTCGCCGGCCACGTCTCTCGTTTGGCCACAACCGTAGTGACCGCCTCTGGAGGTGGCTGGAAGCCAGCGTTCTGCGCGACTGCAGTCTGAATCTGCCGGAACTTCACAAAACCAAGGCCCGCGACGACCACTCCCGCCAGGACCAACATCAGGATCATCCGTTTCGCCATGAGTTCCCCTTATGTCGTCAACGATGCTAAAAGGTGAGACTCCTGCCACCGAATACGACGCTGGGACGGCCATCGCCCACGGCCTGCCCAGCGGCCACTCCGAGTGAAAAGAGATTAGATGTCAGGCTACCTGTACAGGCTCCAAAAAGTGTGCAGCTCGGGCGCCTTCCGCGCCGGGTACGAGCGGCGCAAGCCGGTTGAGGCAAGCAATCGCCAACTGCTGTACCGCATGCGCCTGGGAAGCGGTAACTTCCTGTTTTGTGCAGCTTAGGAGAATCGAGCACTCCTGGATTGAGTATCCTTCAAGAATGGACATAACATAGACAAAACGTTCAAGCGGCGCCAGCTGGAGAACAGCCGTCAACAAACCGTCAAAATCCGAGGCCAAGATCTGCTTATCAGAGACAGGCTGCGCGCCGCTCATCTGTCCCGGCGCTGGCGAGATCATGCGAATGGCATTCTTGATGATCGTGCGCTTGCTCCACGAGCGCGCCCACTCCTTGAAGACCGGGTTTCCATGTATCGAATCTTCCAGTCCGGCCACGAAGCACTGCTCCGCCTTCTCCGAATCGGCGGTCAATAGGAGTGACAACAGATACAACGCGTCCTTGTCCTCCGCGAAGATACGACAGAAGTCCCCCGGAACCGCGTAGCTTGGTCTTGTGCTGGCTGAAACGCCACTTTCTTTTTTCTTGTCGAACATATTCCCCTCGTCTAGGGCTGAACATCTTTTGAGCTGCACCGAAGCCCCGCAATTCTCTACTGACGACTTGCATGAACTTCAGCAGGAACAAAACCGCGATCCCACAAATGATCCCGAGAATATAAACACCGATCATTGCCAAGGTCCGATTCTGGTGTCACTACTGCCTGCACTTGCGGTCGATTTGCCGAACCAGGTGCTTGTTTAGAACTCCCCCGCAAACCAACCGCGCGCCTTCGCGCCTGATCTCGAGTAGAACGCTCTCCGCTTGTGGGCTGATAACTGTTACATCGCCCAAGTCAATGACTAGCGTTTTGCCATTGGGCGGCTGATTCGCCTCCTGCCATGCCTTCTTGAATTCTGTAATCCATGGCTCTACGAGTTTGCCTTCAAGGATCAACTTGAGCTGGCCCCCGGTTTGAATGGTTGTGATTTTTAGCACTGTGTTTTGCTTTCGCTGGTCTAGACATGGCAATACAGGTGCCAAAGCAAGGAAGTCTGTAAGTAGCTGAATCGAGACAGATCGAAGACCGAGGGTGTGGACGGAGTGTCGAAAGTGTCGAAGCCGACCTTCGACACTTTGACTAAACTTTACGACACTGCCCGTGGGTCGACGCCGAGCTTTTTCATGCGGGAGATCAGAGTCGTGCGTTTAAGACCCAAGCGGACGGCAGCGCCCTCAGCCCCGCCGACGCGTCCGCGGGTTTCCCTCAGGATCCGCAGAAGCTGCTCACGCTCGTTAGAGTCGGGCATTCTGGCAACGGCTTTTTCGGCCGAACCGTTCCCCAAATCCGCAACCGGAACTTCCAGTGCGGAACCGCGGGTGAGGATCACCGCTCGTTCGACGAGGTTTTCCAACTCGCGGATATTCCCCGGCCAATGCCAGCGGGTCAGCTTCTTCATGCTTGCGGCTGGCACCGATTCAATTTGCTTCTCCATGCGGCGGGCGTACTTCTGTGCGAAATAACGCACCAGGAGCGGAATGTCTTCCGGGCGTTCGCGCAGCGGCGGAATTTGAATGGGGAAGACGTTGAGCCGGTAGTAAAGGTCACTGCGGAACTTATCGTCCGCGATCATCTTTTCCAAATTACGGTTAGTCGCGGCCACGAGGCGGACGTCAACTTTCTTGGTTCGGGTGCTGCCGAGGCGCTCAAACTCGCGCTCCTGCAGCGCGCGCAGCAGTTTGGGCTGCAGCTCAAGCGGAATGTCACCGACTTCGTCGAGAAACAGCGTTCCCTGGTCGGCCAGTTCGAGACGCCCGATTCGCTGTGCAATGGCGCCGGTAAACGCCCCACGCTCGTGGCCAAAGAGCTCGCTCTCGAGCAGACCGGTGGGGATGGCGGCACAATTGAGTTTCACAAAGGTCCGGTCTTTACGCCGGCTGCGGTCATGAATCGCACGCGCAATCAGTTCCTTGCCGGTCCCCGTTTCTCCCAGCAACAGGACCGTGGAACCGCTCGGAGCAACGGTGTCCACCAACTGCAAGACCTGGCGGAGCGCGGAGCTCTGTCCCACAATCCCCTCAAAATCCACCTCGCCGCGAATTTCGTCCTCGAGATACAGCTTCTCCTGGGCCAGTTTGTCTCTGAGATCGGCGATTTCGCCGTAGGCCAAAGCGTTTTCCACCGCGATGGCGACCTGGCTTGCGACCTGACCCAGGAACTCAACTTCATTTTCTTCGAAGGCGTTCTCCTGCCGTCGGCCCAGCGCCAAGACGCCCAGGCTGCGTCCCCGACTGATGAGCGGCAACAGACAGCCCGATTGCACGCCCTCGCCGGTCACCCGCTGGTCGTGCTCGGAGGATCGCTCATCGGCCAGATCGTGCCGGCTCTTCAGCAAAGGTTTTCCGGTTCGAAACGCCTCGCCAGGATGGGAACCCTCGATGGGAATGAGAGTCTCCTCCCGAAAAAAACCTCTACCGTCGGGAAAATCGAGCGCGTAAACCTGCAATTGTTGGCCATCGGAGTGAGGCAACATGACGCCCACTACGTCGCAGTTCATCACCCGCCGGACGCTGGCGGAGACAGTACGCAGCAACTCGCGCAGTTCGAGGTTGGAAACAACCTGATTGGTTAGCTCCAGAAGCAATTTCAGCCGCTCTTGCGCGCGCTGGGAGACGGCAAAGTTCACGGCAGCATCGATCGACAGCGCCACCTGGTCGGCCGCAAGCGAGAGGAAAGCGACCTCTTGGCTGCAATACGCGTTCGCCTGCGTGCTACCAACCTCAAAGATGCCGAGCCGCCGCTCACCTCGCACCAGTGGCAGAGTGCAAGTGGAGCCGATACCCAGCCCGGTGACAAAATTCTTCAGACCTGGAAATCGTGTCTCCGTGCTCCAGTCCGCGACCACGAGCGGCTGACCGTTTTCGTGCACCCACGCGGCCGTCAGTTCGATTTCATCGCCGGGCAGTTCCGCCTCGGGGAATTGCCGCTTCGTGCCATGAATGTCAAACAAGCGCCAGCCCAGTTTGCGGCGGTTATGGCCGTCGCCACTGGCGCATTCAAACATGCTGAGGTGGAGATAATCGAAGGGGATTACACTTCGCAGTTCGCGTGCGAAAACTTCCTCGCAACAGTCGCAATCGCGAGCGGAGGAGATGGCCTTCGACGCACGCAGAAGAGCCTCGAAACGCGCGGTTTGCGTCGGCGACCCTGTCTGCAAGAGGGTACTCATGGATCGGCCCTGCTACTTCCTTCTTCGGCCTTCAGGTAGCGAACACACCACGGCTCGCCGACCGAGGGTCAAAGCATCTCAGGCGCTTGGGTTGTTTGATGTGAGCACACCGCGGAAAGGTTCGATTTAATGTCGTAAAGTATCGTCACTTGTCGAGAACCATGTCGAAATACTCGACACCCTTGCGCGCCCCACATTTCAATTTCGCCAAAAAACTTCCAGCCCTCAACCACTTCCGCCAACTTACTTGTCGCAGTGAAGGTTTGGCAGCCGCCATGCCCAATTCGTACCCGGCTGCAAAAGTGCAGATCGCATTTCAGGGAAAGGAAGGTTTTTACAATTTATGTGGCGTAAAGCCATTTTGTCTGTCATTACCGCATCGCTACTCACGGTGGCGGCCATTGCCCAGGAACAGCGCTCCGAAATCAGCCTGCAGGGCACCGGCTTCTACACAAAAGACTCAACCGGACAAGGAATCCGCCAGCAAGCTACCGACACGGGAGGTTTCCTCGTGGGCTATCGCTACCATCTCAACCGATGGCTGGCGGCAGAAACCACTTACGGATTTGTCCGCAACACGCAAACCTACTCCGTGCCACTGGCACTTTCGGGGATACAAACCGATGTCCATCAAGCGACCGGCGGATTGGTCTTCCGCTTGCCCAGTCCCGCTCGTCTACGCCTGAGCCCATACGTGCTGGCTGAAGGCGGGGCTCTCGTGTTCAACCCAACCAAAAACTCACTCGTGGCCGGGGCCGACAGCCAGGCGAGAGGCGCGTTCATTTACGGCGGCGGTGGGGACTTCCTGTTGAGTAAGCACTTCTCGCTGCGGGCTGAATATCGCGGCTTTGTGTACAAGTCGCCGGACTTCGGCCTCAGCAGTCTCAATAGCGATGCGGTAACCCATACCGCACAGCCTTCTGCCGGCATTGTGTTCCGCTTTTGACCCAGAACAATCGAGCCGGGGCCCTCAGCGCCCCGGCTCGGTGGTCTCGAATATCCCCTATTGAGGGGGAGTCCGCGGTGGGACTCCCCCTTGGTAGGACTCGCCTGTGTGGGGCGGAGCAATCAAAGTGCATTCTCGCAGCAATTACACCGACCACCCTAGGCATCGCAACTCGATGGTCTTCTTGAATTCGGACGGCACCCGGGTTAGAGTCGCTCCTGTCTCAAGCAGCCCACTCAGGAGGCCAGCGATGATTCCCTCCAAACCAGTGAATGAAAAGCAAAGACTGGCGACACTACGTGGCTATGAAATTCTCGATACGGAGCCAGAAGCAGGGTTCGACGATCTCACATTCCTGGCTTCCTTCATATGCCAGACTCCGATCGCGCTCATCAGCCTTGTAGATGCTGACAGGCAATGGTTCAAATCGAAGGTCGGTATTTCCCTTACCGAAACCTCGCGCGACATTGCCTTTTGTGCCTCGGCGATTCTGCAGTCCGAAGTGTTTATCGTGCCTGACGCCGGTGCCGACGAAAGGTTCGCAGAAAACCCTCTGGTTGTTTCTGATCCTAAAATCCGCTTCTACGCTGGCGCAGCTTTGATGACCGAGGGGCATGCGCTTGGAACCTTGTGTGTACTTGACCGAGTGCCTCGAACTCTGAGCTTGGAACAGCTAGAGGCGCTCAAAGCCTTAAGCCGCCAAGTTCAGGCGCAGCTCGAGCTCCGCCGCAACCTCAAGGGGTTGGTAGAATCGCTGGCAGCGCGTGCTCGTGCGGAGCAAGAAAGAGAGCGTACGCTGCAAGAACTCAAAGCAGCTTTGGCCAATATTCGTACTCTGGAAGGACTCCTGCCAATATGTTTGTCTTGCAAGAAGATTCAGGACCGAAACGGCAATTGGCAGCCCTTCGAGTATTACGTAAGAGCGCACTCCGAAGCCAAGGTCACTCATAAGATTTGCCCTGATTGTTCTAAGGCGATCTCGGCGTAGAGGCCCTAACCGCTTACTAATTCCGCGCTACCGCACAAGAATTACGCGATGTTAGACTTCCGCATCCATGTGGGCAGCTCCTGGAGGGGCGGCCGTGAGCGTCGGCCACCGTTAGGGGGCATCGCCGGGCCGTCCGGAGGAGGACGGCAAGGAGGGAAACTACCCCCTCTCGTCAAGCGTTCCTCCAGGCTTAGTTTGCCATTGGCCATGGGGGAGTACGTTGCCGGCTCATTTCTGGCAAGCCTGACAACTCTACGTCTTAAGCGAACCCTGGTGTTAGTCATAGGCGCCCTTCTCTGCGTTGGCACCAGTTCAGCGCAGAACAGGCTCAACGCCGCGGCCATCGACTCCTATCTAACACCCTACGTCCGAAGCGGAAACTTCTCAGGGGACGTCCTCGTCAAACAAAATGGACGGGCGATTTTCGAGAAAGCGTATGGCTTCGCGGACCGGGAGCACTGGGTTGTGAACACGAGTGCAACTCGCTTCCACATCGCCTCGATTTCGATGCAGTTCACCTCAGCTGCAGTTCTCCGGCTGGTTGACCAAGGCGCTATCAGTCTCGACACACGGGTTGGCGATTTAGTTCCAGGGATTACAGGCGCAGACAAGATCACCGTTCGCGATCTTCTCATGGAACGCTCGGGATTGGCGGACATCAACGACCTCCCAGATTACAGCGATATCCTCCAGCATCATCAAACTCCCGGCAGTCTGATCGCCAGCATCAAGGATCGTCCTCTGCTCTTTGAGCCGGGATCGAAGTTCCTCCATGAAGAGCATTCTGCCTACAATCTGCTCGCCTGGATTGTGGAGAAAAAGACCGGCCTTCCCTTCGCTGCGGCTATGACGAAACTGGTTTTCCGGCCCCTTCGTCTGGCAGCGTCTGGGGTTGATGACGACCTAACTACGCGGGCGGCAAAGATGGCAAAGGGCTATGAGCCGGATGGTGTGTACGGGCTGAAGCTTGCGACTCCGATTCATTGGTCCGCCAAGACAGGTAACGCTTCAATATTCACAACGGCTCGCGACGAGGCAAGGTGGGTGGACGCGTTGCTCGCAGATCGCCTGCTGAAAGCGCGATCTCGCGAGACCATACTCGATACCTCCCAGAGGGTCGGCTACGGCTGGTTTAGGGGTTCGAGCCAGCGGTTCAGCGAAACCACCTACTATATGAACGGCCGGGCCCCAGGATTTGCGTCCTTCGTTCTCTACTTGCCACATGAGCAGACGACGGTCGTGGTCTTCAGCAATATCTACTCGTCGGCGACCACAACGATCGGATATGACATCGCTGCCATATCCCTGGGCCTGCCCTACGAACCTTTTCATCCCCGCCACCCAGCGCCCAGTCCATCGGAGTTGAAGACCTGCACGGGCACGTTCCAGTTCGGTCCGGATTTCTACCAACCGAACGCGGAAGTGATTTTGATGGTGAGGGGGGCGGAGTTGTTCATGCATTGGCCGTCGGGAGACATCTCGCCGCTGATTCCGTTAGGTCGGGACCATTTCGTTGATCGATCCTACTGGGAGGAGATCAACATCGAGCGCGATACAACGGGCCTTCCCATCACCGTCGTCTATGATCATTTTAGAGGAAACGTGACTAGCGCCAATCGGAAGTGAACGGCAAGATGGTGCCGGTTTGTCGCCACCTCGGAATTATTCGAGAGGCTTCTGAGGCCGGCGACGATGGGCCGCCATCAGCGGATTCACGAGATCGTATAGCTTATGAGAGCAAAGCGCGCCGTCCCGCCGGAGACGTTTACGCCGTGGCCAAAGAAACACCCTCCGCCGAAAGTCATGCCCACGCGGCCCAGGTTTCCCAGTGCGTCCTGGAATCCGGCCAGCGCGGTGGCATCGTCGTCTCCGGACTTGCCATACATGCTCGACCATTGATCGGGCCTGAGCGCTACAGTCAAGGTAAAGTTTCCCGACGTCAGCTGCAGCTCGTAAGCGATCGGGTTTGCCCACCAGCGATAGAACTCGTCAGAGAAGTCGTCATGTCTCCGCTCTAAAAACAGGCGGACGGCTGCCGGCGTAGCGCAGGTGTTATCCGTCTCCATGACGTAGTTGAAGGTGGGTGCGCCGGTGGTCAGGATTTGGAACGTCATACTGACGCTTTGCCTCGCCGGCCCGCTATAGGAATCGGTGACGTAGTTCACGGACTCGCAGTTGAGGTTAGGGTTGGGAATGCACGCCGGATAGCTCGGGTCAGTGGGGAAGTCGAAGTACCAGCTTCCAGGGCCGCCGACGGTCGGGCCGGAAGGCATGCTGGGACTGTACTGGATGCTCCAGCCAGTGGCGGCCTTCTTCTGCTGCGCTGAGAAAGGTGGCTGGTTAAATGAGGCGCATCCCGCCGTCAGGAGCAGAAGTAAAGCGGTGCCTAGACTCGTGAGACCAACGTGTGACATCTGTGGCTGACGATGCCAAATGACCTTGCTCGACTGTTGCTGGCAATCGCAGCCACATCTTCAGCTAACTCGTATTGTCTGGCCAGATCACTTAGAGCCGTAGGTAAGGTTGGCGACGACATTCACATTGAAGAGGCACTGGCGCCAGCATGTGCCTACCGTGCCCGATTAGGCTATGCTTCCCTACAATCTGTAACTCTGAATTGGCAGGGCCGCGAAAGGATCCCGGGATGGATCTGTCGAACGTTTCCAATCAGCGACGTTGGACCATCATCGGCCTGCTCTTTACAGCATCAACCATCAATTATCTCGACCGCGCTGCGATTTCATTCGCGCTGCCATTGATCTCCGGGGACTTCCATCTCACGCCGGAAACCAAGGGCCTGCTGCTTTCCTCGTTCTTTTGGTCGTACGCGCTCATGCAAGTTCCCATTGGATGGTGCGCCGACCGCTTCAATTTGCGCTGGCTTTATGCCGGAGCCTTCGCCCTCTGGTCCTTAGCGCAGGGGCTTACCGGCCTGGCGGAAAGCCTGGCAGTCTTGATCGGGTTCCGCATTCTTCTCGGCATCGGAGAGTCTATCTACCTTCCCGGCGGGACCAAGATCGTCACCTTGCTGTTCGCGGCCAAAGAGCGCGGCCTGCCCTCGGGGCTTTTCGACTTCGGTACCCGAACCGGTTTGGTCCTCGAAGGCATCCTGGTCCCTTGGCTTTTGGTGCGTCATGGATGGCGCCACACCTTCCTCCTTTTAGGCTTTACGGGTCTCCTTTGGATTATCCCCTGGCTTTGGGTTTTTCCTCGCCGGACGCAGCCGGTAAAGAAAGCGGTGGCTTCCTCAGCCTCCGCGATGTCGTCCCCGGTTCGTTGGCACGCGTTGCTCAACCGCAATTTGCTTGGCATCTGCCTGGGATTCTTTTGCTTTGATTACTACTGGTATGTGCTGGTCACGTGGCTGCCCGACTACCTGGTGACCGTCCGCCACCTCAGCATCGTCCAGGCCGGCTTTTACGCTTCACTCGCGTTCTTCACTTTCGGGGTCTCCGAACCGATTGGAGGATGGATCGCCGACAGCCTGATCCGCCGCGGGTGGGACGAAACGCGGACGCGGAAAGGAATCGTGACTGCGGCTTTCTTCATGGGCCTGTTACTGATAGCAGCCATGCGCACCGAAGATACCCGGATGGCGATCGGGCTGTTGATCGGAGCCTCGCTGGTCGGTCTTGCGACCGGCAATCTGCTCACGATTCTTCAATCCTGTGCTCCATTTGAAAAAGTCGGGATATGGACGGGAGCCGAAAATTTCGCGGGCAATCTCGCTGGAATCATCGCCCCACTGGCCGTAGGACTATTGATCAGGCGGAGCGGCTCGTATGTTCCAGGGTTCGAACTCGCCTCGATCGTTCTGCTTGTGGGACTGCCCGCCTACTGGTTCGTAGTCGGTGAGTTAAAACCTCGATCATCCTAGATAGGCGAGTGTCGAGGTGTCTCTGCAGATCAGGCGCAAACCAGTCGATTTGCCGAATCCACAGCCAAGGCCAAATCCCTCGCCATTCATCGTGCGTTGAAGAGGCAAAAGAGAAGCCAAGCCGTACAGCCGTACAATGCCGCCTACTTCCGAAACCAAAACGGGAATCCAGCTCTTAGAGTTCGGAGAAAGCATAAATCGACGCAAATTCGTGAGGTTGGCTGCGCTTGCGCCACTGGTGGCTTCTGGCGCTGAAATTAAAGGTGCACCTGCAGGTAAGCCGCTGGTTGTACTTCCCGATGGTGCTCGCGCGTATCACATCGGGCAGGGAGACTCGGAGCTGCTCGCGCCCCCACCTCAAGGCTGAAGTCATGACTCGGCATTCCTCAGCTTCGTGAGGGTCGAGTAACGTCTTGATCGGGTTGAGGGGGACCGCGGGGAGGTGATCAGAAGCGGAGCAAAGGAAGGCGGAGAAACTGCGAGGATAAGAAGGTAAGAAGGAAGGATCGGACCAGGGCCGTTCTAGTCTATTTGCCGATCGCGCTTGCCACCGGTGCGGGTGCTGAAACAAACCAGCGGTTCCGGAGTTTGCGGGGCCAGTCTCTGTCCATACACGGGCGTTCGACCAGCAGGAAGAAGACTCCGCAGAGTATCAGTACGACCGGCAGCACCAGGACCGCCTGCAGTAAATAGTACGCCCAGAAGTCGTGTCCGATATGCACTGGCTTCGATACCCGGCATACTGCGGAGATGATAAGAAAATGGAAGAGATACAGGCTGTAACACATCCCGCCGATGTCGGTGACGATGGGATGGCTGAAGACAGCAGAAAATAGCCTGCCCCGGAACGCAGCCAGATAGAGCAGCACGATGACGAAGGGGAGCAGGACGCGGCTCCATCCAGGACTCAAATACCAGACCAGCGGCCACCCACCAAGCGCAGCCACATCCCAAACCCAGGACGGCTTCCAATCCCGGCGGGTCACATACAAGTCGCAGAGAAGAAATCCTGCCAGGAAAAACGGCAGATAGAAGGCAACCGACGCTTCCAGGCGGGTATGGAGGAGTTGACCGCCAAGAAGGGCGGAAGCGAGCATCAGAACCACGATCGCGCCGCGACGCAGGCGGGTGTCGGCGATGGCGAATATGCCGGCCAGCAAAGGGACGAGAACATAAAACTGGACCTCAACCTCCAAGGACCAGGCCACTACATTAATGGTGCTGTCGCCGTTGTAAATGAGATTGTGAAGATAAGCCATGCTGGCGAGCAAATGCGGCAAGATCTCCTGGCTGCTTTGGTGCGCCACGGCGAACAGGATACCGGCCCATATCAGCAGACTCAGGATGTAGGGCGGTTCAAGACGAGTTAACCTGCGCAGGAAGTATTGCTTCAAGTTAACCTTCGCTGCGCCCCGAAGATAAGCGGAAGCAAACGGCACTCCAAGGATGAACCCGCTGATGGCAAAGAATAATGCGACTCCTCGTTTGCTCAACATGCCCACGTTTGCGGGATTGAAAGCAGGATTCTGAACGGCGCCATCGTGATTCAGAGAAGCGTAAAGGTGAAGCAAGACCACAGACGCGATGGCAACGAACCGCAGTCCATCAATCTGAGGGATAAATCGAGTTTGGGTTGTGACTCGCCTGAAGTTCAACATCGTCGTTCTCTAGTGCGATGTCCGGTATACGGCAGCGACTTCTCCCAGTGGGGGTAAGGTCCTGGTCCGAGTCTGGTCAGTTTCAGTAAGCACACTCGGATCACTCTGCAAGGCAATTAATGAATGCAAGCTGTCCTTGGCCGGGAATAGCTTGTCACGTATGCGGAGCGACGGCCACTCGATCAGGAGCGTTAAGGCCGTGCCTAATACGACGGCGGTGGCGTATTGGCAAAGCATTGCGACTGGCCACTGAAATGCGGGATCGAACCGCTGCGCAAAGTGCGCGCACGAGTCCCGCACCGCCAGATGCCACAAATAAATGCCATAAGAATAGACGCCGATCTTGGCAACGACCTTATAGACAACTAAATCACGGAGTGCTCCCGAATGCCGATACATCAATAGCATGAACGCGGCGTATCCGAGATACATGACGGTGAAGCCAATCGTGCCCATGATGGCCGCCTTGCGGTCATGCACGAGCGCGATGAATGCCACGGCACATCCTGCAACCAGCAGCAGCACTGTCTTACGCCTGGTAAGGCGCTCAAAATAGTCCGGATAAAATTGAAGAAGCGCGGCTAGGATCACTCCGCACAAAAGCGAATCGATTCTGGTATGCGTCGATCTCTCAACCATCTCCCGGAAGCCCAAAAACCAGGTCAGACAGCGAACTGCAAAAACCACGCCGAGCGCGATGGCGAAGGTCTTGATCATCTTCCCCGCCGGCCATCGGCGCAGAACCATCCAACCGACAGTCAGCGAAAGCAATAAATAAAAATGCTCCTCCAGCGAGAGCGTCCAGGTGTGCTCCAGGCTGCTTCCCACATAATTTTGGACGTGGAGCAGATTGGCCAGCAAATACGACTTGAGCGGATGCCGGTGGACAATCACCTGAAATAGGATATAAAAATAGTAAGGCGGCCAGATTTTCAAGCCGCGACGAATGATGAATCGCGTCACATCTAGTTGCTGAGTTTTCCGGTATTCGCTAAGCAATACACCGCCAACCAGAAAGCCGCTCAGGACAAAAAACAAATCCACCCCGGTCCATCCGAAGGTTTTCAGAACCACCTCCGCCCCCCGAAACCAGCGGTTCGATGTAGGTAAGCTCAGCGCGTGGTAGCCAATCACTAATAGGATTGCAAGTCCCCGCACAAAGTCGAGTTCCGTATTCCTGCCACGGTCGGTTAGAAAGCGTCTGAATGTCATGGGTCACTTCAACCAGCTCGTCGCGCACTTCGGTTCATGTCCTAAGGTCGGGTGGCTGGTGCCGGCAAGCTCGCTTAGGTCAGAAGCTGCGGTATTGGGCCTACTTGAATGCTGAGCCCCTTAAGCGCCTGCGGTTCACGAACTAGAGGAGTAATGTTTTTGATATGCCACGCGGCCGGCAGGTCGATTGTTTTACTCTGTTCAGGATTCCACACGATCCATTGGGAACTGCCGTTTCGATTTAGCTGACAAGTCCAGGTGGAGTCCGTATCCACGTTGCACCAATCCATACGTGCGCCAACCAGCCACTTTTGTATGGTGTCATACGCTTGCCCCGCCGGAGTCAGCGTTGTGCTATCGCTCGCCGTCGTCTGCAGCGACATCTTATTGTTGTCCCAGGCATACCAATAGAGTCGCTGAACACCCTCAGCCCAGAGGATCAAATAGGAGCGCGCCAGATACGCCGCCGCAAGCTCGCCCGAGTCTAATTGCGAAGGTGGGAACCAACCGGTCTCGGTGTCCCAAAGCGGCTTATCTCCTGCGCCGTTCTGCTGCACGATCTTCTTTACCTTTTCGACGAGTGGCACCATGGTCTCCGGGGGTTTGGGCGTCACATAAAAATGGTATCCAATGATGTCCACGTATTCTCCGCCACCTTTGCTGAGGAACTCAGACAACCAGGGAGTGCCGCTGCCTGCGGTTGCCGAAGGCGAAACCAGCAGCGCTGTGGGATCAATGCGCTTAATAATGTCGTGAGCTTCGCGGGTGAGCACCAGCATTTGGTCGACGGTTCCGGTCCAGAATTTCCTTACATTCGGTTCGTTTCCTACCTCATAAATATGGATGCGCCCCTTGTAACGTGTGGCCACCGTCTTTACGAAGGTTCGCCAGTCTTCCAAGTCGTTGGGTTCGGCGGCAAACCCGTATTGATAGCCTGATGGTTCTTGGGGACGCGCGGACGCCCAGCGAGGCGTAAGCCCGAGCGTGAGCAAGACGTTCGCATTGTGTTGTTCGGCAAGGGCTAGAGACTTATCCAGATTGTCAAACCGCCATTGACCTTTCAAGGGCTCCAAATCGGGCCAGGTTACCCGGGCGTCCCATAAACGCCACTCCGGCACGGTAACGCTGGGCCACGGAGTCAACGGGCTAGTGCCGTTGGGGCTCACCATGTGGTGAATATGCATTCCAAAAAAACTTCGCGGTATCGGCCTAGATGGTGGAACGAGTTGCTGCCCCATACCGCTCGCGCCAGCACACGCCAAGCCGAGAACTACAAACAACAGCGCGCTCTGTATATGGACTGGCTTCATTAGGACGGAGGGAATCTTACGCTGCGTCATAGGTGGCATTTCCGAGCGGAGAAAGAATCCTGCGAAGCACGCTTAGGCAGAATCGAAAGCTCCCACCGGGCGGATAGTTCCATTGGGGTCGCAAGACGTTCCTCCCAACGCTTAATCCGCGAATAAGGGCCAGACCAGTCAATCCGCGGCAGCGGAAGTGGTGCTGACTTCTGGTTGCCTTACACCGAAAACGATAGTTGCGGCGGATAGCTCATCGGCCCCCACGGTGCCCACGAAGTCTATACATGTCTGGTCGGCGCGTAATTTCTTCAATGTCTGCCTCTCTTGATCACTTAATTTCTTGAGCAGCACAATTACGCTGTTTTGTGCGACCATCTCCGCGAAGTCCGAGGTCAGCAGTTTCCAGATATGGGGAATATTGCTTTCGATGAATTGCAAGTTTGTTCCGTGAATGCTATCGCGTGAGATTGCGGGTTCGTAAATCGTCAGCTCTATCCCTTTTCCGATCAGGGTTTCAGCAAGCTCGACCGCCGGACTCTCACGTAAATCATCCGTACCTTCCTTGAAGGTTAGCCCAAACAGGCCGATTTTTTTTCGCGTTGTGTCCAGGACCGAGTCGATGCAAGCCTCCAGATGCGCTTTATTGCTGGGCAAGATTGACTGGATAAGCGGCAACGGCAATGCCTGCCGTCGCGATTCAGCAACGATGGCCCGCAAATCTTTCGGCAGGCAGGAACCCCCAAATGCGAATCCTGGCTTCAAGTAGACCGGAGCGATGTTCAGCTTCGTATCCCGGCAAATAATCTCCATGAGTTGCCGGCCATCGACATCCAGAGCTTGGCTGAGGTGGCCGATCTCGTTAGCAAAGGCAACCTTCAGGGCGTGGAAAGCGTTGCAGGTGTATTTAACCAGGCAAGCGGTTGCGATATCGGTAAAGACGACCGGACCATCTACCCTACTGTAGAGCTGCGCCACCGTTTGAGCGGCCCGCTCGCTGCGATGTCCGATCACTACCATAGGCGCCTCGTAGAAGTCGCGGACCGCGGTTCCTTCGCGGAGAAATTCCGGGTTGTAGCAGAATTGCAATTCACTACCCAGAATCCCTCCAGAAGTCTTTAGCAGGATCGGGATCAATTCGCGTTCTACGACATGGGGAAGCACCGTGCTTCGTAGCACAACAATGAAAGGCTTCCGCGATTTGCGAAGTGCCGTGCCAATAGAAATCAATACGCTGCGGAGATAGTCGAGTTTTATCTCACCATTCCGCTGGGACGGAGTACCGACGCAAATCAAAGCCATGTCCGTCGAGCGGATCGCCTCGAGCTCATCCGTTGTCGCCGTCAGCATTCCGCAATCTCGTGCTTCGCTCAGCAACGGCTCTAACCCCGGTTCCAAAAACGGGGCGTGACCTTCCGCAATCGCGTTGACCTTACGGGCGTCCACATCGACGCCTACGACCCGATGACCGTCATGGGCCAAACAAGCGGCGGTAACGCAGCCAACATATCCCAGTCCAAAAACGCTGACGTTCATGGTTCCTCCCCGGTTTATTCAGGCAGGGCACTGGAAGTTTGGGAACATTCAATGCCCTGCCAAGAGTTCGTAGCTATGAAAGATTCAGTTCGGAAGCAACAATTGCGGGATTATCAAAGCTGGGTCTCCGGCAATGCTTTCCCGGGAAGCGACGAATGTAGAGAAGCGCCGGAACGCAGGAGGCATTGTTTGATCCCCGTCCTGAAATTCTCTACCATGGCTTCGATCGTATATTTGCAACCCGCAGCCACAGCCCCGCCCCGCAATTTAGCCATCAGGCTGGGCATGGTGAGCACTTCCACGATGGCCTCGGCATACACTCCAGCTTCGTGGGCCGTGATTCTTCCATTCTCTCCATCGCGCAGATAAGTGACCTCGGGCGGGTGCGTGGGCAGATGAGTCGCAATCAGGGGAAGACCTGCCGCGAAACTATCTACGATGGCAAGTCCTGCGGTGCCGGCGAGCAGAAACACGTCCGCCATCTTGTAGAACATGGCACTCTCGCGTCCATATTTCGATCCCATGTAGTGAATCCAACTCTCGGTGCTAGTCGCTTGTTCCAACCAGTGACGGTCGGGCCCATTTCCAACGATAACCAGGTGAAACTCCGGACAGCGCTGTTTCACCAGCCGCGCGGAGTCGAGCAACAACGGTATTGCTTTGATGGGGCCAATCAGTCCGCAGTAGAGGCCGATCTGGGTGTGCGCGCTGCCGGTAAGGGCCTCCTGTGCTTCCGCCGCCTGCGCGTCAGAAATCTCGTGTATGAGCCGCCGCAATTCGGCGGTATCCGTAGCATTTTGCACATTAGTGATTTTGTCCCCGGACAGGCCGCGCAACCGCAAATACGAGGCTATGCTTTCCGTGTAAGCAAACCACCAATCGACGGAAGTTAGCAGCCGTTCCTTGATCCACTCCGAGAATTCTGACCGGTCGGGATGCATGTTGGGACCCAGCCCCCAAAAGGCCACGGTCTTCGCGCGCACGGCGCGCAGCAGTAACAAGAGCGGGTTGATGAGGAATTTATTTTCCGGGCCCACAATTACTAAGTCGGCGCCTGCGATTTCCCTCCACAGCGGTTGGTAGAGGAAGCGATTTCCAAGCCAATAGCCTCTTACCTTCAATCCGAAGGCACTCGGCAGTTCAGCACCATCCTGGCGTACCGCATGCTGGCTATTCGGCTCACTATAAGCCACCCGAAGCTCGATACCGTCCTGGCGCAATGCTTCATAAAGCCCACTGAAAAATGGCACGCGGTATTGCTTCATTCCTGCCTGAATGATCAGAACCTTGGCCATGGGTTAAGTCCTCTGCGCAGCCAACTGATGTGTCGGTTGGGCACGGCCAACGCAATCCATCTCGATGACGCGCCCATAGATTTCTTCGAGCACGCTGGTTTGCTTGCTCAGATCAAAGAGCCGCAGGACCCGTTTTCGCCCGGCAAGGCCAAACTTGCGACGAAGATTGCTATCTCGTAGCAACATGGAAAGATATTCTGCGAGTTTCCGCCAATCCCGTTCCTCTGCTAAAAATCCGGTCTCGTTGTGGGAAACGGCTTCGCCAATTCCGCCCGAGGCAAAAGCCACCACCGGCTTTTGCATGGCCTGGGCTTCGGCAAATACCATGCCGAACGCCTCTTCCTCACCGGAATCAATCTTTACGCTGGACGCCGAAAACACCCGCGCCCGATCCATCCACTCGCGGATCATTTCCGGCGGTTGAGCACCCAGAAATCTGTATTTCCTAAGACTGGCCTTGGCCTGCTGTTCAAGATTTTTGCGCAAGGGCCCGTCGCCGATCAGGACCAACTCCACCTCAGGGTATTCCCGCTGCACTTCCGCCATGGCCTGAATCAGGTAGTTGGGACCCTTTCTCTCCGAAAGCCGTCCCACAAACAGAACTACCGGTTCGGTCTCCTCTGTTACCGGCGAAAAGAACCTGGTATCCACTCCGATGTGGTGGACGATAACCTTCTCGGGAGGAACATTTTGTTCCAGCAATTTGCCGCGGATGAAATCCGAGACAGCCAGGAACAGCGAAGCCCCGTGCCGCAGAACATCTTTGTGAGCCAGGTAGCGCCGGTGTCCAAATGGGGCTTGTTTGCGCCGCGGATGGAGCGCGGTAGCGTCCGATCCATGAAAGGTCACGATGAGCGGCAGGCCGAGCTGGCGTGACAGCGGCAGCGCCCGCAACCCATCCGGGCCGAAATGGGCATGGACCAGAACCGGATCGAGAGCGCGAAGTCGTCGAACCAGGTCCGGAGCCTTTCCGAATAACTTGAAGACCACCTCGCGAATCTTCCCGACGGTATCGCCGGGGTTGATCGTGTAGCTACTGCCCGCTGGCAACTCGAGCCCGTGGACTCTGCGAGAGCCGGCATAAACGGGCGAGAATTGTCGCAGAGCCTGGGCCTGGGCGCGGATGAAGGTTTCCGAAAGATATAAAAGATGATCACAGAAAATGACCACCGTAGGACTGGAGGACATGGTCACACGTATTCCTTGCCGCCCGCGAAAGACGGCACTGGCTCGAGAACGGGCTCGTGGTCTGAAACGGTGGAATCAGCCGGTAAAGCCTTAGTGATGGAGCAGATGCTGGAGACATAAACCATCCACAGGATGGTATTGCCCACGAAAATTGTGCTTTCGGTCACCTGGTAGAGCACTACGAAAGCCAGATAGGCCAGGGGCCATATCGCTTCCTGTCCGGGATCGCTGTTGGCAAAGGCTATGGCCCGGCGCGCGGCGATGAGATAGACCACCAGAAACAGGGCAAGCCCGGCCACCCCGAGCTGCAGGGTAAGATCAATGAACCCATTGTGCGCGTGCGGCACCTTCCAGTGCAGAATCGTGCTGATGCGTTCGGCTTCAGGAGCGACATTCCAGAAGGCGCTGTATCCGTAGCCCAGCAGCGGGCGTTCGACCACGCTCTCCATAGCTAGCGCCCATATGTTGGTGCGGCCGGTGAGAGTCGCATCGCGACCCAGCAATCCGGCCATGCTGTCCATGTCGACGACTACCGATAGCAGCGCGCCTACGATCAACACCCCTGCAATGCCGGCGATCAATGCCCTGGATCCGCGGCGGCGGAGCCTGAAGACACGCAGCAGCACCAGCATGGCCACAAAAACTACGAAAGCTGTTTTTGAGCGGCACAGGAAAATCAGCGCCCCCGTAGCCCCTATGGTGCTGATTGCCACCAGGAATTTCCAAGTGGTTGTTCGCGTGCGCATAAGGACCAGGAGGCCCGCGAGCACCACAAATCTCGCGAAATCGTTCTTCTGTACAAAGGCCCCATTCCAGGCGTCGGGATAGGAAGAATCCACGGTGGGAACCAGGCCATGAAAAAATATTTCCACCACCACGCTGATCGCGACCGCCAGGCCCAGCGCAATCCCGAACAGGCGGACTTGTTCGCGGATGGAGTAGCGAACAGCGAAATCGAGCCCGAACAGCGTAGTCGCCAGTACGGCGAGGCCGCGGCGGATCGTAAGACCCGCATCTTCTGACCAAACGGCGGAGAAAATCGCAAAGAACACCAGAACGATTAGGAGTTTATTGGCTTTGAGTACTTGCAGAATTTCCCGGCGCAGGGGGACGGCTCGCACCAGCACTACGATGTAAATCAGGGACCAGCCAAACTGCGTGAGCAAGCTGCCGTCGGTGGTAGCGTCTGGATTGGAACTGTCCATCATCAAGGAGATGAACGCACCCGTCCCCAGGAATAGAACCAGTATGGTGAAGGCATCACCTAGAAATTTTAGTGAAATCCGCATGAGGCGAGGTCAGGGCCAGGACGAAATCAAGCCCGTGGCAGGTTGTTCAGGCCCACCGTCTGGGGCTCTATATTGGCCGTTTGTTGGCGTGGCTGCCGTAATGGTAGAGCACAGAGCCGAGAATAGAGTTCCACCGTACTCTGGACAATGTGCGTCCACTCGAAAGATGACAAATCCGGCCGCGATGCGCGCTTCGACTTTCTTGCCCACACAGCCGCCGCCGTCAGTATCGCCGGCGTGAGTTCACCGTCGTAGGTTCGTATCCATTCCGGACCGACTCGTATCTGCAGTTCCGGGAGCGAGCCTCGAGCTGGGACCAGAGCCGGTCGATTGAACGAGAGCGCCAGAATAGCTGAGCCAGAATGCATGATGTCTGCAAAGGGAAGCACAACCAGGTCGGCCGCCGAGAAAAGCAGATGCACTTCCTCCCGGGGGATGCGGCGCAGATCAAGTTTGATGCGCTGATCGCCCTGCGCCGCCATTTCAACTTGCCGGCCGCATTTTTTGGAATCTGAACGGCCTGCGATCAGCATGATGGTGTCTGGCAGAGCTGCACCGCGAAATGTCGCGATCAGGTGAGGCACATTCTTATAGGGTGAGACTGCGCCAAAGAACAACAGCACGGTCTGCTGGGGGGTAAGCCCCAGCGCATGCCGGGCGCTGGCTTTACTGATCGGCGCCGGATAGGCCTCCCGGTAGTGCCCGTGAAGGATCTCGACCCGATGAACGGGCTGCAGACCAGGAACATCCTCCGCGATCCATTGGGTGCAAGCGTCACTCAAACTGACAAAGCCGTCGAGCATTGCGGTAAACATTCGCCAAAACCAGGCTTCGATCGCAGGGTGGGCGCGCGCGTGGCTGTGGGGGTTGTGGGCGGTCCAAACGATGCGAGTTCCTCGTCTGCGCAACCAGGCGGTTGAAAACAGCACCAACAGCGTGCCCATCAGCGCTTTCGGCAGAGGACGATTCAGGTAGTACTCCGGCCAGTGCAGATGAAAGACGTCATACCTTCCCCACAAGGCGCGCCAGGGGGAGAAACACTCGACTTCAACCCCAAGGCTGGGCATGTCTCGATACAACAATTCCCCGTAGGGATTATCGACGCGGCGGATGTCTCGGGGGAAAATGAGTATTCTCATACTGCTCTTTCCACTCAAAGGGCGGGCAAAGCGCTTTCCTCCGTAGATTCAAGTGACGCATCCAGCCCAAGCGTTCGCGCCCGGCGTGAAAGAACAAAAGCAGCCGTTCCTATGCTGCCCACCAGCAGAGCATCCGATGCAATGCTCGACCACGCCGCACCGCGCCAGGAGTAGGCCGGAATAATCCAGAGATTGATCAGCACATTGAAAAGAGCGACCCCCGCCTGGATGCAAGTGCGGACTCCCTGAAATCCGGCGCCGGTCAAGGAGTCAGAGAGAAAATAGTGCAGAACCTTCAACACCGGCAGCAAGGCCAGCCAGCGCAGAGCCTCGGCCGTGAAGATGTATTCCGGACCGAGTATGAGCGGAACCACACCGGCGAATAGCAATATGGCTAGACAGGCCGCGACGGAGTAGGCGAGGGCCCCCCAAACCAATCGCCTGGCATAGCCAAGAGTTGCCGAGATTCCCGCAGCCCCGGTGCGGAAAAAGTTAGGATAAGCGGCCGCGAGCAGCGATTGTATGGGCACGAAGGTGACGTCGATCAGCCGATAGGCGGCACCGTAAATGCCGGCTGCTTCCAGGGTGCCGAGGCGAGCCAGCATGGTCTTATCGATATCGTTGTAGATGGTTTGCGCGCTTAACCCCGCGGAAAAATAAAACCCTTCCCGCGTTTCCGCGCTGGACTTCCACAGCTTGAACCTCGGAGATCCCAGCTTTACCAGCACCAGAAGCATCGCCGCAACGGCTACCAGCGATGTACTGGAGAAATACAGGTAGCCCCACTGCAGGGCGGAGGGATGATGGTGGATCGCAACCAGAATGAGTGCCCCAGTGAGCCGGCTGCTGCTGCTCATGACATTGATGGCCGCGGTCCAGTTTAGGCGTTCAAAAGCCTGGAATGCCTGGCTGCAGACCTGGGTGATACTGAGCCCGAACAGATCGGACCCAGCTACCAGCAACACCAGGCGAAACGGAATTGAGCTTGGCAAGGCAAAATGGGAGAGCACCAGCACGGCGGCGAAGAGTACGGAACTGGCAACCGCAGTCGTCACCAGCGCTCGGCCCCAATACCGCGCGAAGAGGCTGGCGTCTCGGGCGACGTTCTTGACCAGGAGATTGCCGCTGCCAAGAGTCGCAAAAGGATAGACGATGCCCACCAGCGCCACCACGCCTATGAATGCACCGTAATTGGCGGCCCCCAGGGAGCGCGCGATCAGCACGAAATATAGCGCCTGAATAACCAGCCGAAATCCCTGACCCAGGGACATCCACACCGTATTGCGGGCCAATCGGTTTTTGCGAAGGAACTGGACCATGACGAAATCGGGGCCTCAGGCGAGTGAGCGTGAATTCAGTCAGCTGCATTTGCGGAATCGGCGGAGATCCACGGGCGCCTCCGATGACGCCTGATTAACAGCAGGTGCCGCCAGGTCCTGACGATTGTGTGGCGGAAGGCGCTGTCGGCAAAAATGACTCCGCCGATTGAGCCAGGGGACGGGATATCGGGTTCCACAGGGGTGTTGAGCCGGTTTCGATCCGTGCGGCCATACCGGCTTCTAGCCCCCCGCCTGCGACGAATAAGCGAATGCGGCACGGTTCGCATCGCGTAGTTCATTTTCGATCCATTTGTAGGTAATCTGCAGTCCCGTTTCCAAGGAAATGCTGGGTTCCCAACCCAGAGCCTGGAAGAGTCGGGTATTGTCGCTGTTACGCCCGCGAACGCCCTGAGGCTTGCTCACGTCGTGCCGTTTCACCAGACGCTTTCCTGCAATCGCGGTGATGAGGTCGACCAGCCCATTGATGGTGACAAGCCGGTCGGTGCCGAGGTTCAGGGGCTCGTGGTAGTCCGACGCCATCAGCCGCACCAGGCCTTCGACACAGTCGTCCACGTACATAAAGGAACGGGTCTGATCTCCGTCTCCCCAAATCTCGATCTCTCCGCCATCTTCCGCGAGAGCAACCTTGCGGGAAATGGCAGCCGGCGCTTTCTCTTTGCCGCCTTCGTATGTCCCGAGCGGACCATAGACGTTATGAAAGCGGACGATGCGGGTCTCGAACTTGTAATCCCGGCGGTAATAACGGCACAGCTCTTCCGTGAAAAGTTTTTCCCATCCATAGCCTGGCTCCGGGTCTGCGGGGTAAGCGTCTTCCTCACGCAATGGACTCACATCAGCGCTGGTCTGCTTGTAACCTGCGTAAACGCAGGCCGAGGAGGAGAATAGAAACCTGCCTACACCATTCAAGCGGCTGGCTTCGAGCATGTGGGCGTTGATGAGGACGTTGTTTCGTGAAATATCGGCGTGTGAAGCGGTAATGTAGCCGATGCCGCCCATATCTGCCGCGAGGTTGTAGACCTGTTCGATTCTGCCCCGGGTTGCGTGCAGACAGTTGTCGTATTTGCGGAGATCCACCACATCGAACTCATCGGCAGCTGAGGATTCGTACTCCGGCACTTTGACATCGATGCCGCGGACCCAGTTGCCCTCCGCCTTCAAGCGCTTGACAAGATGGTGACCAATAAAACCCCCGGCGCCCGTAACCACGATTCTTGGTTGCTTTTTCATGTGTATGAGTTCTCCTTAAAGAATTAACCCGCGTTCAAAGCTTCCCAGCCAGGGTTGGAATTTTGTCGCGCCGGAATCTCAAGATTCCCGCATGAGTTCCAAACACACAAACCAGGCAGTTTTCGGAATTGTGACCAGGTAACGCCTCCACAGACGCTGCGGCTCCGCTACGAGGCGAAAGAGCCATTCGAGCCCGTGCTCCTGCATCCAGGCCGGAGCCCTGCGCAATTTGCCGGAGTTCATGTCGAAGGCAGCTCCCACTCCTATCATCACTCGGACCTTGAGTTTTTTGCGGTGTTCGTACATCCAGCGCTCTTGTTTGGGCGTGCTCAGACCCACCCAGAGGACATCGGCGGCGGCTTCATCGATACGCGAGGCGACTTCCCTGTCCTCTTCCTCTGTGAGCGGGCGAAACGGAGGAGCGTAGGTTCCCGCCACCACGATGCCATGCCGTTGATGAAGAACACGCGCGAGGTCATCCGCTACTCCGGGCGCGCCTCCGTAGAAGAAGTGGCGGCAGAGGGGCCCGGTTTCACGGCAGAAAGTTTGCATCAACTCTGACCCGGTTACGCGTTGGCGGAGGCCATAGCGATGCCAGCGGCCCAGCCAAACCAGGGGCATCCCGTCCGGCACGACCAAATCGGCAGTATTCAGGATTTCCCGAAAATAGTCGTCCTGGCGCGACTCCGCCACACCGTGCATACCCGTGACCGCGACGTAGCGGCCGGTTTCGCGGTTTTGGATCCAGCACCGCACCTGGGCGATCGCATCGGACATTTGAACGGCGTGAACTCGTACTCCGAGCACGTCAAAATTAGGCAACATGGATGGGTTGACTCCGGCCGTCGGCTTCGGAATGGGCTTTTATCACCTGCTGGTAGATCGCCATCAGAAGGGAGTAGTTCATTTCAGAGGTGTAGCGAGATTCATAGTCACGGCGAGCCTCGCGGCCCATGGCGGTGAGTTCCGAGGGATGATTCCAGGCCCATTCGACTTTTTCGCCCAGGTCCGTGGGATCGCCGGGGGTGAAATGCAGCCCGGTCCGGCCGTCGGTAATGATTTCCTCGATCGCGCCCAACCTCGAACCCAGCACGGGTGTGCCACAGGCAAGGCTTTCCGCCATCACCATGGGAAAGCCCTCGTACCACAGGCTGGGCAAGACGAGAAATCTTGCTTGCTTCATGGCGGCCCGGGTCTCGCTGGGGTTCAGCCGTCCCCGAAAGCTCACCTGCCGCAGATTATTTTTCGCAACCTCGGCTTCCAGCCTGGGGCGCAACGGTCCATCACCGGCAATCACCAGCGGAATCGAAGGTCCAAGCCGACTCCAAGCGGCCAGCAGGGTGGACACCCCCTTTTCCGGGGACAATCGGCCAACGAACAGTGCATAGTCGCCGGGCTGGCTACGCTCTCCCGGGTCAGGATCGACAAAGTTCGGTTTGACAAAGATTTTTTCCGCAGGCAGCCCGCCATGGATGAACTTCTGGCGGGCAAACTCGGTGGCTACCACGTAGCCGGTCACCGCGTCGGTCCAGGTGCGCCGCTCACGATGCGTCTTCAGCATGAGAGCGACCGCGGCGGTTGTCGGCCTGGAATCTCGGTAGCACCCGTGCCACACGCTGCGAGTCAACCCGTGCTCGGAACATTCTTCGCAGACGTGGCCATCGCGGAAAAGCAGGGCTGCGGGGCACAACAGCCGGTAATTCTGCAGGGTTTGTAGGACCGGGACGTGAGCTTCACCGCAGGCCTCATAGACTGACGGAGAAATCATCATGAAGGTGTTGTGAGCATGCACCAAGTCAGGCTGGAACATTTCGAGAATTTTCCATACCTGTTGCTTGCTATCGTCAGCCGCGATAATGCGGGTTACCAGGGCAATCCGCTCGAACATGGAGAGCTGTTCGATCTCGTGATTGCTCCGCTGGTAAGTCACGATTTCGTGCCCGTGTTGTTGCAGCAAGCGGCGTTCCTGCTCGAAGACGACGTCCTCTCCGCCCGGCTGCTGGTAGGTGTTGTGGATAAGCAGGATTTTCATGTGAGATCGAGAGTGCTGACGCCGCTGGCACACTCTTGGCACCAGGAGAGCCACCGAAAACAATGCTGCGGCCCCCGGGCGATGGGAACAGTCAGGCTAGGCCGCGCCCGAGCCCTTCATCACCGCCGGAATGGTTTGCGCGAGAATTTTGAAGTCGAGCCAGAGAGACCATTTGTCGATGTACTGCATATCCAGCTCCATCCAGGTTTCAAATGGGACGCTGTTCCGGCCATTCACCTGCCACAGACAAGTGATCCCCGGCTTCACGCTGAAACGACGTCGCTGCCAATCCTGATCGAACAGTTGGTAGTCGCGCAGAGACATAGCGCGCGGACCCACCAGGCTCATGTTTCCCTTAAGGACATTGAAGAGCTGCGGCAGTTCGTCAATGCTTGTCTTCCGCAAAACCCTTCCCAGCGGAGTGATGCGGGGATCGTTCTTGATCTTGAACACCGGGCCGGTCATTTCGTTGAGGTTGAGTAACTGGTCCTGGATCTGTTCGGCGTCGGCCGTCATGGTGCGAAATTTGTACATTCGGAATTGCCGTTTGTTCAAACCTACGCGGGTCTGCCCGAAGAAAGCGGGCCCGGGTGAAGTCCACCTGACCAGAATCGCGACCACCAGGAACAGAGGTGCCAGAAGGATTAGGAGCAAAGCGGAGAGCACAAAATCGAAGCCACGTTTGACCAGAGCGGGCCAGCCCTCGCCTTTCCCGGCAAAGACCATGACTTCGGGATTGCCGTCCAGGTCCTGGGCCGACGAGTGCGACGGTCCCAGATTGAAAATCTGAGAGTCGAATCGGACTGCGGTCCCGTGTTCACCGAGGGCAGCCAGTTGCGCGGAATGCCTGTAGTAGGAACGGAGGGGCAGGTAAATCGCCGCCTCATCTACGACGTTGTGGCGAAGGAAATCGGCTAGCCCGGCAAAATTACAGCAGCGAACGTTTCCGGTCTCATTAAAAGAGCGTATCCCATCCCAATCGTCGTCGACAAATCCCACGATCTTGTAGCCCAGTTCCGGGCTGGTGGTGACGCGGCGCGCGAATTCCATGGCCCGGGTATTGGTCCCTATGATCAGCAGGAACCTGCTGTTTCGACCATGGCGGCGCAGATTCAGAAGAATCGAACGCGCCCCCAGGCGGCTCGAGACCATCAGCGAAGTGCAAAAGACCCAGAAGAGAAAGACGAAACTGGGCTGCACGATAAAGATATGGAACATTCTGGCCAGGCCCAGGAGGAGAATCGAGGCCAGGCACGTAGCTCGCACCAATTCCCATACCTCCGCCCGCCAGGTGGTCAGCCTTTTGGACTCGTAAAGCCCACACATCACGAACACGCCGTGCCAGATCGCCATCAACAGCACAAAAAGCAGGATGGTACCCAGTCTTATGCGCATGGCCATGAATCCGGCCAAAGTGATGGTTTTGGGCGACGAATAAAGCGAAACCGTCGCCAGAGCAAAAGAAGTTACCAGAATACAAATGTCGAATACCTTGGCCGCATGTCTCTGGAAAAGCCGTTTTGTTTGGGGGAACATCATCAGCCTCAATGGATCGGGGTAGCCCTTAAGGTTTTATGTGCTAGACGACTTTGAGAGGCGAACACGCTCAGAGTCTTTTGTAGAGAAGCTGAGGAATGGGGAAGGTACGTTTGTTGAGAACCGCAGCCAGAATCTTTATTTCAGTCGCCTGCAGCGTTTCGGCGATCTGACGCGCAAACTCTCGCCGGGTGGAATTTGCCTCCAGAACCATAACCAACCCGTCCGCCAGCCATCCCAGGGTCACGGCGTCGCCATATTGACGCAGCGGCGGCGCATCGATGAGGACATAATCGAATTCCTGACGTAGTTCTGACAAACGCTCCTTCAGACGCTCCGAATTCAGAAGGCTGGGAAAGTCGGGGGTCAAAGATCCGCAGGAAAGCAGCCACAGATTGCTGCGGCGGAGCCGTTTGGCGAAATCTCCTATTGGGCCATCCTTCAGAAGAGCATCAGTAAGACCGCGTTGGTTGGCCACCCCGAAGATCTGCGTGAGCGAGGGCGAGCGCAGGTTGGCCTCCACCAGACACACCGAGCCGGGGGTATTCTCGGATAGCAATTCCGCTGTCTGCGCGCAAATCCAGCTGCACCCATTCCCATGTTCGATGCCGGCAAATACCACGCAGTGAGGCGGCTCGGATTGCAACAGGAACAGACGCTGCACCAGCTGCAAACATTCTTCGTGGGCCTGCCGGTCGAATTGAAAGGGGACGGTGTTCAGGTGCCTGCTGGCATGCCTTTCGACGGGTATCGGACTCGCATGGGGCAGCTCTGGTGTGGCCGACTTCTCCAGGCCGATTCCGATGTTCTGCATCAGCTCAAAGTTTTTGCTCACGGTATCTCCACTCCTAACGGCAGATCGGGTGTTTGCGTGACTCCAAGATGCTCGTTCCGGGGATGCGGGGTACGGGGACGCTCGTTATCGGGCCCGTCGCCTGCGTCCGCCCGGTCTACAAGATCTTCATGCTCCAGGGAGGAGAGATCCAGATCGGCGAGAACATCAGAGACCATCTGCCGGGTGATTTCTCGCTGCTCCAGCGCGCGGCCCAACAAAAGCGAGTTGAAGCAGATGTTATTGATGTTCCGGGGAATCCCTCCGCTGGAGCGCGCAATTAATGCCGCGGCCGCGGGCGTGAACAGCGGATGCTGGAAATCGTACCCGGCAGTGCGCAAACGATGATCGATATAGAGGCAGGTCTCTTCGATGTTAAACGGCTTCAAACGAGCAACCATGGAAAGTCGCTGCCTGAGCTGTACGATCTCCGGCGATGCCAGCTTGCGGGCAAGCTGCGGCTGTCCGGACAGAATGATCTGGATCAGCTTCTGCGCGGAATTCTCAAAATTGGAAAGCATGCGCACGACTTCCAACACGGAAGTGTCAAGATTTTGCGCTTCATCAATGATCAGGACGAACCGCTTTCCCTTCCGGTATTCGCGCACTAACATTTGGTTCAGTTTGGAATGTATCTTCACGGGGTCGCCGTCTTCGTCAGGAATCCCCAGATCGGCCATGAGGCTGCGAAGGAAATCCCGCGGGCTGGCATGTGTCTGAAACAGAAAGACGGTCTTGGCCGTGGCATCGATTCGTTGCGTCAGTTGGAACAACAAAGTGGTTTTCCCCATGCCCGGCCTGGCAATCACCGCCATGAACCCTCGTCCGCCCGTCACGCCGCAGAACAGCGACGCCATGGCTTCGCGGTGGGTGCGGCTCTGAAAGAGATAGCGGGGATCGGGAGTGACTCCGAATGGTTGTTCGCGCAGCTGGTAATAGTCCAGGAACATGGGATTGAATTACGCCTTTAGTTTGGGGATGGCCACAACCAAGGGAATCTTGAGAATCTCAACCACCTCGGTGGGCGTGCGGAATGACGGATCCATGTACTCCGCCAGATATGCGGCTGCCATTCCGATTGCAATCGAGAGGAAGAATCCGATCATTCCAATCAAGATGGGGCTATGAGCGGGCAGGGCAGGGATAGCAGGAGGTATGGCGAGTGCGACGTTGGCGATTCTTTTCTTATCCAGGGCGTCGGATGTACGTTCTTGCTCCCGCTTGGAGAGATAGAGCAGGTAATTCGCCTCATTGGCTTTGTTTTCCCGCACCAGATCCGCTTGCTTGAGCGCCTTCTGATCCAATTCCACCATTTTCTGGCGCAAGCTCGCGATGGTGCGGTCGAGGGCGATGGCAGTGGCTTTCTGAGAGGCAAGGTCGGCTTGCGTTCTGGCCATGTCCTCCCGTAAGAATTCATAGGTCGGATCGCGGTCGGTAGTCTGATTCACGTACTTGGTTTTTTCCGCTTCTTCGATCGCGGTTTGAGTCTGCTTGATCTGTTGGTCAATTTGCTGCACCAGGGGATAGCTCGGGGCATACTTCATCAGCAGCTGGCCTCGGTTGACCTGCGCCGTGAGTAGGTTGCCTTGCAATTGCTGCAGCAGCAAATCCGCCGAACTTGACACTTGTTGTGTGGTGGACCTCGCCGGCGTCGCGCGCATCTGGCCCTGTACATCCCGGATCCTGCGTCCATTTGCCGCGATCGATTGTTCCGCCTGATGCAGTGCCGCCACCGAGTCAGCCAGCTTCAGGCCCATGTTGGTGCGTTCCTCATCGGGAGCGACCAGACCTTCCTGGGTATCGAAACTGGCTAGACGGGCCTCGGATTCCTGCAAGGCTTCGTGATATCTCTCTGCTTCTTTGGTGAAGAATTCGTAAGAGCCGGCCGGCCGATGCACCGCAACGTGCTTCTCCAGATAGAGGTTCGCCAGCGTATTCAGCACTCCGAATGCGACCCGGGGGTCCCGCGCCTTGTAGCTCACATTGATCAGGTTGGTCTTGGCCACGATCTTAACTTTCAGCTGCTTGACCAGGGTTTCTACCGCGCGGGAAACTTCGCTGTCTTGACTGCGCCCCGGAAGCCATCGGTGCAGCCACGCATTGGCTTCGTCTTTTTGCAATCCGCAGGCAAGCACCACTTTTTCCAGCACGTCTCGACTCTGCAGCAACTCGACTTCAGAATTGATCTCTTCTTCGGTCACTTGCGGTGCAAGCTGAGGCACTTGCGTAGTGGATTCGGTGGTGACCACGGGATCGAGCCGCTCGCGATTGACCAGGATCGCCATGCGGGACTCGTATTTACTCGACAACAGCCACGTCGCCGCGATAGAGCACAGTAAGGCGCCCATAAAATAGACCACGACCAGCCGCCGATGGCGGAATAGCGGCGACACTAAATCCCGCAAGGTCGTTTCGGTGGTCGCTCCCTCGAGTAGGCGCGTCGGGTTGGCCTGGTTCATTGCTTTCCTCTTGCACTACAGCCGTGCAGATCAAGCGAACTAACTGCTACGGGGTAAACGCCTGCTGTGGGTTAAACGCGGTACCGACCGAATAGGGAATGTATTTTCGGAAATTGGTGATGAACTTTTCGGGCACAAAGATAGTGTCCCCTGGCTGCAACAGAGCGTCCTCATTCGCGTTCTTTCCGTGGTAGATGTCTTTCAAGTTCAATTTCTTGACTTCCACCCAGCCCGCAGAAGCCCGATGATAGAGAAATATCTGGGTCTTTCCCCCAGAAGCAATCCCTCCCGCCATGGCGATGGCTTGCGACACCGTCGTATCGTGCCGCAAGTCGTATTGGCCGGGCTTACCCACCTGGCCGCCAGCGATGAAAAAGGGCTTTTGGAAATCCACCAAGTCCACGTCAATGATCGGGTCCCGCAACACGTTCGTGTAAGCTTTTTTTAGGGCTACAACGATCTCGGGGACGGTCATACCCTGCACGTATACACTTCGCGTACCTTGTAAATTAATGTAGCCATCCGGCTGCACGGTAACCTGGCGATTGAACTCCGGGGACAGCGGGAACGACAAAGACAAAATGTCGCTTCTAGTAACCTGGTAACGTGGGTACCTCTGTTGCAGCGCCGGGCGATCACCACTCGCGTCGGTCTGTGGGTTCGCTGGTTGGTTGGCGGTTGCGTCGGAAGGCGAAGCCGCAACTGGGGGCGCCGGAGCTGGGTCGTTCTGAGCCACGACGCGAACTGGTGCGATCAAGGCCGCCGTAACCAAGACCGCGCTAACGAATTGAGCGGTAATCACGGTAACCCTCCTCGGTTTCGAGTATCTGATTTTCGAGTCGCATTCCCAGGTTGGAGTTGCATTCGTGCCACACGAATCATGCTTGATGGCCGCAGCGCTACAGTGTAGCTTCGCCCTCTCAGTCCCAAGTGGGACCGCATATAGCGCGCCTGGTAAGGCATTCGTCCTCACGCAGATAGCAACTTCCTTACTCAAAGCATCCTGCGACGGCAAATCCTGCCGAACTTAGATGTCCGCTGTCCTGCGTGCGGATGACTCGGCCCACACAATTAATTCGAACTTCGCGTGCTGCCGGGTAGAGGGCTGGGAGCACGATTTCAACCTGAATCTCCGTCTCCACTGGCGGATACCGGGTAGTAAGTACAAATAGCCCGCCCGTTCCAATACTGGTGCAGCAGCCTACTTCGCGATACTCCTGTCCCTGTCTCCATCGAAACAGCGCGGGTACAGCTAGCTGGAATCGGCGGAATGCCCTCCGCCCGTTCGAGGTATCCACAGATCTATTCCTGCTAAGGAGAGATGCCGTCACCTTAGTTGGCTTCGCGGGGCCCCGCAAGCGGGCGATCATCCACCGGTACGAAGTCATCTTCCTCGGTGGAATCCTGTATGCGACCTACAGGAATTTTAGATTTGAACACCGCGCCCAGAGGCGTTAGACTCTAACCATGGCAGGAGAAGACAACGACTTCACACACTCGAGAAGCCGTTTCGTTGGGGATTTAAGCGTAACCTCGCAACATGCAAGAATCCTTCGCCTCTAATCGCGACAATGCAGGGGCCGTTCTCCCTCACTCTGGCCAGGGTGAGATCACCCCATATTAAGTAAATCGACTACGGGCCCGAATATGGTGTTATCTCCATCCCCCATCTTGAGTACGCCAGAAAAACGTGTACGTATCCTGATTTCCGACCGCAACCGCATGGCCAGCCATTTGCTGGCCGAATCGCTAAGCCGCGATCCCCACTTAGAGGTGACGTGCGTTGCCGCGGCTGACGAGGTTCTCTCTTCGACCCTGGCCCACAAACCGGAGGTTGCCGTGATCAGCGCCGAATTTGATGGCGGAACGAAAACCGGTTTGCAAATTGTCCGCGCCCTGAGCTTGCGCAATCCGAAAATTGAGATCGTGGTCTTGATTGATGGCAACGCGAGAGGCTCAGTCCTGGCTGCGTTTCGGTGTGGAGCCAAAGGAGTGTTTAGCCGCAGTGAAGCACCCGCCGAGTTTCGCGCCTGCATCGAGCGCGTGAGTCGCGGGGAGATTTGGGCCGGACGGAAAGAAGCGGAATACTTGCTGGCGGCGGTGCGGAACAGCCCCTCCTGTGACGGCATGGACGACGAGAAAGTCAGTGTACTTTCCAAGCGAGAACTTGAAGTGGCGGAGTGCGCGGCCCAGGGGCAAAGCAACAAGCAGATTGCCGATCAACTGCATCTTAGCGAGCATACGGTCAAGAATTACTTGTTCCGCATCTTTGACAAAGTGGGCGTGTCGAACCGGTTTGAATTGCTTTTTCTGTTGTATAACGCGCGCGACAATCTCAGCCGGAAGGAATTCGCCAAACCCGCTCGCCCCGATAGTCATGTCCAGAGGTGTCTGAAAGCCGCTGAGGCGGGTTTCGCTGCGGCCCAGTTTTCTCTTGGACTCGCCTATCTGGGGAAATCGGGGGTTGAGAAAAATACCAGATCCGCCTATTACTGGCTACGGATGGCGGAGGAGAGTTCCTCGGCTCTGCAAACCCGGTGTCACGAGTTAGCAGAAGAACTTAAGCTTAAACTCAGCCTGCCCGAGATCGGAGTGTTAGAAACCAATGTGGAGCGGGGGGCGGTCAACAAGAGAATACTCGACGGAGAACACTCAATCGATGCAGTTCAGCAGCATTTGGAGTTGCTGCCCTTGTAACTATAAGTCGATTGTGAATCAATGTTCGCCACTACACCTCAACGATTCGAAATTGGGATCGCCATGGTGGACAAATTCCATCCCCTGACTTCGATCCTGGCTGGTCCCGGGGACGCGGTTGCCGGAAATTCGATCTCGATGGCACGAGTTTCTCCGGGCAAGAGGGAGATGTAGTTGTCGCTCCAATAAGCGGGCAGAATCCGCGCGCCGTCGGAAGCGGTCTCCAGCGTGAGCTTGTTGGCCAACGCGGCGGCTAGGCCACGGTTCTCCAACTGGACGTGGATTTTGATCTCGTCGCCCTCGCGCCTCGCGGTGGCAGTGGCGGACAGTGAAGCGGGTGGAAGCCGGTTCAACCGACGATACGCTCCCTCGCCGCCGCCCAACCAATACAGATTGTCCGAGATCCGCGTGCCGGCCCCATCATTGAGAGCGAGCCTGACAAAAACCATTCCGGAGGCGAGAAACGGAGCCAGCTCCAACTTGAAGCCCGGGGTAAGCGCGTTGGCGGCAACCTGCAACTTCTGGCTGTTCTCGAACAGCAACTTGTTATCCAGCGAGTACACCTTGGCGCTGAGAGACACGTCCTGCCGCGGACCTGCGGTGGTATTCACGACGTCTACTTCGTAGCTGGAGAGGTCCAACTGCACATGGATTGGCTCACAGGCTTTTTTTACGCCATAGAATGAAGCCTGGGTGTCGTAATCAGAACTGAGAATCTGCCAACTCGAGCTGGGCCATGCCGGCTGCGTCATCCACAAAAGGCGCCCGCTGTTGGGCGCCCAGAGGTGCGCGTTGAAGCCTTCGAAAATTGCGCGATGCTCCACATAGTTGAGCATCTGCGCTTTCCGCTCGAAGTCCTCCAGATCGGTCGCTGCCCCGAACTCGGTTTCCACTTCCCGCATGAAGGGAGCGACGTCACCGTTTCCTGCCTGGTGCCAGTCGTGGTAGGCCCAATCGTCGCTGATGGGCCATTGATCTGCTTTGGGAATCCAGTAGCGGAATGACTCCAGGGTTGGCATTGAGGGCACACCCAGCTCAACCGAGAAACCGCGATTGATCTTGTAGTAGGTGACGGGATCCTGGTACTTGTAAGGACCGCTGTCCCGCAAGTTGACGCGATTTGAACTCGGCGAGTAGTAGCGGGTACCGTCGAAGGTGTGAATCAGGTTCGCCAAGCCCTCATTGATGATGGGTTGAGGAACACCTTCGTTGCGGCCGCACCAGAGCACAATCGAGGGATGATTGCGAAATCGCAGAATCGTGTCGCGCGCGTTTCTTAGGAACAAATCGGCATCCTGCGGCTCCAGGTTGTAGTCCTGGGTAGTTGCCCAAAAGTCACTCCAGACGAGCTGACCGTATTTATCAGCCAGATCGTAGAAGACCTCTTCCGTATTCTGACCAACCCAATTGCGAATGATGTTCAGGTTGGCGTCACGATACAGGCGGAAAAATGGCTCAAGGTGCTCGCGCGCCACGCGCTTTCGGGAGTCATCCATCCCCCAGTTGCCGCCCCGGCAGGCGATCCTGACACCATTGACTTTGATGACCAGGTCCGTGGTGGCGGCTTCCTCATCTTTATCTTTCGTTCCTCGAAGGGCGGGGCCTTTTTGCGCGTCGTCCACCTGCTTGACTGCCGGAGAGGACTCACCGCCTGGGACCAGCGAGGCTGCCCATCCGTGGGGAATCTGTCTCATCCCCTCATGGCGGACGTCAACAATTTCCTCGTTTCTTTCCCTCGCCCTTGTGGGAGAAATCTCAACCCGCCGCAGATGGCCCGCGGAGTCATAAAGGCTCAGCTCGTATGTGATTTCGCGAATGCCAAAATTGAGTTCCTTGGTGTCCGATGCTCCGTTGGCAGAACTGAATGCCAGTTTGAGGGTATACAACTCGGGTTTGCCGTAGCCGTTGGGCCACCATAGCCGGGGATGCTGGACGGCAAGCTGGGTAAATTCCGCGGGCGCAAGCTTCACCGTGCTCTCGCCCGGCGGCAGAGTAACGCTTTTCGTCACCGTCGTTTGCTCAAAGGACGCCGTGACGCTTCCCTGCACCGGAGCGTTCGAAAGATTGGTAAGCGGAATTTCGATCTCAACATCGGCTCGCCTGGTGTCGGGAAGCGGCAGGGTAGTGATCACCTGCGGGTCGCCGATCCGCACCTGGCCGGTGGAGGAGAGAACGACGTCCTGCCATATTCCCGTGTTGCGATCGCGGATGGCGGGAATCCAGTCCCATCCTTCGGTCGCCATAAACGTCGGCCCATCGAGAACCATGATTCCGCCGTTTTCCCCAGGTCCCGCTTTGATCGACTGCTCGTGCGGAATTCCCGGATGCGGCGGTGGCGAAACCCGCACGGCGAGAGCATTCAGGTGGCCGATCTTTAACAACTCGGTCACATCGAACCTGCCCCTGATAAAGGCTCCCTTAATTTCTCCCAGATGCTCGCCATTCAACCACACTGCCGCCGCGTAATTGATGCCGTTCAGGGTAAGCGTAAGGTGACGGCCACTGACAGACTTGGGGGCAGCAAATTCGACCCGATACCAGTAGTCCTGCCGGTTGAGAAGCTCAGGGATGGCAAGATTGTTCAGGCCATAGTCGGGATCAGGATAAACACCGCGATCCACCATGGTGGTTAGAACTGTTCCCGGAACGGTTGCCGGCCACCAATCGCTGGTATCGAAACCAACCTGGGCAATGACCCGTCCGTCGGCACTAACTTTGGGAGCCGGCGTGAGCTTCCAGCCGCCTGCGAGCGTCCACTGATTTTCACCGCGCGGCGGTAAAGAGGTGCGCGAGGGCGGAAGGGCTCGCGCGGTCGGAGGAGAAAACGGAGCGGCACTTCGCGGCAAAGAAGACGGATCCTGTGGGGCCCTGTAACCCGCTTGTTCCCTGGTCTGGATGGGCCAGGGCTTCGAACCCTCTTCGAATTCGATCAGCGAGGAGTTCGGGGCTTGCGCGGACAGTTGGCGAATTTGCGCTTCATTCAATGTCGTCCGAAGAAGGGTGAGTGCTGCGATCCGGCCTCCAAAGTGATTCGCGCCCTTCCACGGAAGATCCTCGGGCGCCATCTGTATGTTTGGACTCACTCTTCCGAGTGCCAGCGTCCCCGTGGCAACTTCCTGCCCCTCGCTGTAGAGATGCACGCGGGCACCGTCGAACGTGGCCGCGACGAAATGCCACTCCCCGGCTGGGAATGCGGCGGCTGCGGCCAGGCTGTTTTCTTCGCCCATCCAGAAGATCAGATTGCCCTCCCGAAGTGCGAAGTATCGTGCATACTCTTCCAGCGGATTGCCAACGCCCGCAAGCAAAGCGGAGACCGGTCCGGGCTCCTGGCTTTGAAACCAGCAGTACATGGACCACGGCGAAGTTGCCTGCAATACCGTGTCAGTCGGTTCCACTGGCTTACTGAGACCGTTCCCGCCCGGGCGGAACACTCCGCTGTAAGGGCCGTAGGAAGAAGGTGTCAGAGCCAACTGGGCGTGCGCCGTCCCCAAACAAAACCAAGCCGGGAAGATCAGCATGACCGCGACGCCGAAAGGGATAATTGGTCGCATCCGTTTTTCCACCTCCCCCATGACCCGCGTGTGGGTTTGGCTGGTGCGCGATTGCGGAAGTGTCTCCTAATCCAGGTTGTGCTGGCAAACGCGTGGCTGAAGGAAGCTCGGCGCCTGAGCCGATGAACCGAGCGCCCGTCCTTCGGAGAGCTGCTTCCCTTCCCTCTCCTCGGCGACGGGAAACTGGGCGCGCTCGGCGGAACGTAAGCGGCTATGAGATTGAGTCTTGGTACAGAAAAAATGCAGGGCTGGGAAGCCGGGACTGACTGTCGGCCTCTCAACCCTGCCTTCAAGCGGGGCTAAGTAGCCCTGGGGAGTTTCACCCCGAGGCCCTTCTAGAACTGGAGTGAGCCTCTCCACTCACAGCGCTCCTGTGGTGAAAGCCTCTCCACGCTGCCGCTCCCACGGGCGAGTAGATCGGGCTGTCGATCGATAACCTGAGTAGCCATTCCCAAGCTCGACTGCGATGAACCCGTAGCTTCTTGTATTCCGACAGGCCCGAGCGAACCAGGGATTGGCCGACATGCCTCTCGATGGGCCGTAGCGCGGAGTACACGGCACGCAAACGAGTCGTCTGTCGCCGACTCATTTTGCTCGTGGCCCAGTCAAAAGATAAACTTGACCGCTAGCTGAATCTGTCTTGCTGTACTTCTCACCGAGGTGATTTTGCCGAAGTTACCATCAGTGCATCCATTAGTAGCTGGATCGCGTGTGGAACAGTCGTTGACGTTTACGTCCGGCGCGCCCCAGCGCGCATGGTTGAACGCATTGAACATTTCCACACGGAACTGCGCGTTGAATCGGTCTTCGGGGCCGAAGTAGTTGTTCTTGAAGAACGAGAGGTCAGAGTTGGACAGCCCTGGAACCCGAACATTGGGAATGGTTCGGGGAGCATTGCCAATGGTAAAGTTGGGAAGTTTCGAGAACACCGAAGTATCAAACCACTGGTCGTGAGTCGGGTGGCTGAGTTTCGCGCTCTTACCATTCCAAAGCGGCCGTTGGCCCTGGTCGATGCCAGCAAATATACCCGTTGGATCCCCAACACCGGCGACCACTACCGGGGTTCCGGTGGTCCATCTGACGATACCGACGGTTTGCCATCCCCCGACCAGACGGTTGACCACACCGCTCGTGTTTAGGAACCTCTTACCGCGGCCAAAGGGGAGTTCGTAAGTGTAGCCGGCCACGAAGACACGGGAGACATCCTGAGCTCCGACCGACCATTCAGCCCGCGGATTGTATTGGTCAGCCCGTGTACGACCGACCTGACCAATGAAGTTGACCGGTGCGGCCGAGTTGTCTGTTTCCTTCGATGTGGTGAAGGAAGCGAGTAGGCTCAGCCCCTGAGAAAAGTGTTTATTAACTCTCATGGTGAAGGCGTTGTACTTGGATTCGGCGATCGGCTTGCGGAAGCTTTGCACGCCATTGTATTGGGGGAATTTCCTCAGCAACTGGTTAGCCTGGACTGTAGGTTGGCTGAGTGAAGAACCAGGGACTGTGATAAGACCAAAAAACGGGTTTGGAACCTGGGTGAAAAGCGCATTGCCGAGGGCAAGATCAGAGGTGGGCAGCTGGTCAAAGTTCTCTCCCGGGTCTCCATCGACCAGGAACAGCCCATGGTTACCCAGATAGCCGGCTTCCAGGGTGGTCTGACCCGGCAATCCGTATTGGATATTAAAGTTCCACTGCACATTGTACGGATTGCGGTAAGAACTATAGAAGGAATCGCCGATGCCGCTGCCAATTTGCGTCGATGCACCTCCAGCCGCGCCTTGTGGCAAGTTATAGCCCGCCGGATACGGGTTAGAGATGATGTCGTGAATCGTCAGCTGGTTGTCGAAGGTTGGGGCGAACTGGGTTTGGCCTTGGAAACCCTGGTTTCCCACACCACCCGAGGTGCCTGCAGCCTGCAGAGCGGAAGGAGCAAAAACAAGCCCGAACCCACTTCTGATAACAAGGTTATGACCCACATCGTAGGCAAAGCCAATTCGGGGAGCAAAGTCTTTCCATTGAGTCGGTCCCTGTCTGCGGCCGAATTTGCTGGCCGAGGTGCCGACGAAGATCATCTGGCCGTTGAGATCGTTGCAGTGTGGACAGTTGACACCGGCCGGCACTACGACCTGGCCCTGCAACGGCGAAGGTAGCGTCCGGTCCCAATAGGACAACTTGTTGAATCGCTCCGTTTTTGGAATCTCCACGTCCCAGCGCAGGCCAAGGTTCAGCGTGAGCTTCCTGGTGACTTTCCAATCGTCCTGGACGTAGGTTGCAAAATAACCGCTCGAACTAGCCCCTGACGGGGTGTGGTCCGTGTTGCCACTTTGCGCGAGTCCTAACAGGAACCCCGCAAATGGGTTGCCTGTGCCAGCGCTTCCCGAGGTGTCATTGGCCACCAACTGGGTCCAGCTTTGATCGAGGTTAAAGAATCCGGACGGGCGACCGAATTGATAGAAGTTCGAGTACAGCTTGCGAAATTCAGCGCCAACTCGAATCGAGTGGGAACCGGCGATTTTTACGATGCTCCCTGTAACGTCGTGGGCAAACGGGTTCTGGGAGAACGCATTGAATCCGTTCGGACCCAAGCCGGCGAAGCCGTTCCCCACGTCGAGCCGTGGGAAGATCTGTCCCTGAGGTCCCGCTGTCTGGCTCACATAAGCCGGGAAACCAAGGGTGGTCGGATCGAAGTCTCCGCCTGAACCAGTGCGCTTGGTGGCCGCCCGGCTGACCCCGTAGCGAAGCTCGCCTAGTAGAGTTGGGCTGAAAGTGAAGGTGTTGTTGAAGGCCCCGGTCCACGCACTGTAATGCTGCGGACCGTCAAAACCTTGCGAAGCTTGGTTGTTATAGTCGCTCAGCGGCGCGCTGTGGCCATCAAGGTGGGATACCTTCAAGAAGGAATGCCAATTGGCTTTGAAGTCGTGGTCCACCCGGGCGTCCCAATGAGAGTAGGTGTTCTTGGTGGAGCCCACCACGGTGTAGTTAAAACCACTGCCCGTGGTATTGGGCGCAGGATAGAAAGCCAGCATGTTCTGCGCAACCGGGTTCAAGCGATTGGCGGGGATGATGTTGCCGGGAAAGGCTTGCCTGACGTGTGTCAACGGATCGACCGTGAGGGGATCGTAAATGCATCCCGCCACCGGTGTGGCATTGCAGTCCGTTCCCGCCGGGACCAGGCTCGAGAAATCCCCGGCCGTGCTTCCGCTGTACCATTGGGGCAACGGAAGGTTGTCGTTCTCCGACGCGGCATTGGATTCCTGCGAGTTTTCATAGGCGAAGAAAAAGAAAGTGCGCTTCTTCTCGCCACCCAGCGGGACTGGACCTCCGATGGATCCGCCACTCTGGTAGCGATGGAGATCGGCCTTGGAGTCGGTTGGTTTCGCAAAGTAGCTCAGCGCGTCCAAGACCCCGTTCCGGGCGAATAGAAAACCCGTTCCATGAAACTTTTCTCCGCCGGACTTAGTGATCAGACTGATCGTACCACCGGCAAATCTGCCGTATTCCGCCGACAGGACGTTGGTCTGGACGCTGAACTCCTGGACCGAATCCACAATGGGGTTGTAGGCGGTGTTGTTGTCGCCGACGTTGTTCTCCGGCAGAATGTTGGTCATGCCGTCGATCTGCTCCTCGCTGGTTGAATCCCGGGAGCCACCAATATGCGGGATCATGGCGTTGCCACTGTCATCGACGACCGTGGGCACCAGGGTGGCGAGGGAGAACGGGTTGCGGCCGTTGAGCGGCAAGTCGCTGATCGTCCTGGTCTGGACCACTTCGCCTAAGCTCGAGGTCTGGGTGTCAAGCACCGGGGCCGCCGCTTGGACTTCAATCGTCTCGCTGGTCTTCCCTATCGTGAGATTGAAAATCAGCGACCGCGTCTGGGAGACCTCGACCAGAACATCCTCCTGCTGCGCCGGACGGAACCCCTGCGCCTCGACGTTAACCTTATAGGTCCCGGGGGCGACGAACGGCAGCTGAAACCGCCCTGATGAATCGGACGTCAGTTGCTTCGAAATACCGGTTGCGTTGCTGGTTATGGTGGCAGTCGCGCCGGTTACCGCGGCGCCCGAGGGATCCGCGACCGTTCCTTGTATGGTCCCGGTCGGGGTTTGCGCCAACGTAAACGGTACTAACATCAACAGGGTGGTTAGGACAATCAGTCTTCGCATACTGCCTCCCATTCGATCGTCACGGAGATCGCCAAGCTAGAATGGTAACGCTACCATTCATGGCGTACCTTATAGTAGTTTTGAATTAACGTTGTCAACCACAAAAGTGTGCACCAGGTTTATTTTGCATTCCGGGACCAACCTAGGAGCATGTCGGCAGGCCCTCAAAATGGTCTTCGAGGGTACAAGGGGGAACTGTTAAGACCCGTTTCCCGTATCATTCTCCGGCCCCCTGGGCGAGATCGGCGGTATGATTCTGGGTTCAAATCGATGGTAACGATCCCGGCGCCGGTCGATGGTTGCCAGCAAAGGCCGCATCTCATAGTCTATAAAAGAGTTCATGTCAAGAAAGCCATCGGGTAACCCAACCATCGCAGATGTGGCCCGGGAGTCCGGAGTCGGCACCATGACCGTCTCCCGGGTTGTGAACGGTGGAAAATTAGTAAGCACAGCCACCGCCGCGCGGGTCCTGGCGGCCATCCGAAAGCTTGGCTACGAGCCGAACGAAGCCGCCCGTATTCTCAAGGGTCAAGCCCCACGGACGATTGGGTTGATTGTGCCCGACCTCGCCGACACATTCTTTTCCATCTGCGCCCACGCGGTGCAGCAAATGGCCGCAAAACACGGCTACATGACCTTGCTGCTGGCCTCGGAACGAGATCGGGACAGCGAGGCCAGGGAACTGGCCATGATGAAGTCGCGGAACATCGCGGGAATTCTTATCGTGCCTTCGAATCCGGGCTGCATCAGCCAGTTGCAGGAACTGCGGGCGCGTGGAATTCCCGTGGTTATGCTCGACCGCACCTTCCCCGGCCTGGATGCCGGCGAGGTCATGGTGGAGAACAGGGAAGGAACGAAGAATGCCGTCAATCACCTGATTGATCATGGGCATCGCAGCATTCTGTGCGCCGGATATGACAGCGAGTTCAACTCCATCAGTCAACGCATGGAGGGCTATGAAAAAGCCATGACCGAAGCCGGGCTCAAGCCGCAGTTCGTGGTCGTCGATGAAGGCGCCATGGTGGGACGGCAGGTTCTCAAACGACTTCGCTCGGCCCGGCCGCCGACCGCACTGTTCAGCCTGAACAATGTCACCACCACCCAGGTCCTGAGCGCGCTGCAGCGGGAGAACATCCAGGTTCCGCACGAGATTGCCATCATTGGATTTGACGACTTTGAACTGGCGCCTTTGCTGGCTGTGCCCTTGACCGCGGTTCGCCAGCCGGCCGCCGAGTTGGGCAGAAGCGCAACCCGTCTGGTGCTGGACTGGGTTCGCTCTCGCTCATCCGATATGCGTTCTGCCCGCACCCGAATTGTGCTGCCTACCGAACTTGTCATCCGCCGTTCCTGCGGCTGCGAGCCCATCCGGAAAATCGCGGTTGACGCCAAACCTGCTCTCGCCGCCAGGATCGTTTGAGTCGGGATAGGGGGCCACTTCCGGCCGCGTTCTCATCTTCTTCCGCAGAAGAAGTGCGGGCGCGTATACTGATATCGCTATCAGTGGGGGCTTCTTGTCCGAGGACCGTAAGCTTCAGATTCTGGTTTTTGACGTCGGTGGCAGCCACATTGCCTCTAGCGTGTTCCATCCCGGGGGCATGAGCCTGGGTACGCTTGGCACCCTCCCCGTCCTCGAGACCGGCTGCACCGCAGACTTCTTTGCCGCCTTTGAGTCGCTTGCCAGGACCATGCTGCCGGCTACTGTCGCGCTGAGTGGCGTCGCCGTCGCAATTCCAAATCCGTTTGACTATGACTGCGGCGTCAGCTACATGCAGCATAAGTATCAGCAGCTTTACGGAAACGATTTGCGGCAAGAGCTGGCACGACGGCTCGGATGTGACCCAGTCCGGGTCCATTTCTTGAATGACGCCGCCGCCTTTTTGATCGGCGAACTGTATCAGGGGGCGGCAACCGGCGCGCATCGCGCCATGGGTATTGCTTTGGGAACCGGCTTGGGATCCGCATTCGCGGTCGACGACAAGATTGTTGTCCACGGCCGCGGCGTCCCGCCGGGCGGCGAGATATGGAATCTTCCCTATCGGGAAAGCATTATCGAGAACTTCATCTCCACGCTCGCGATCCAGCGACTGTATCAGGAGCTTACTGGAATCCATGCGCAAGTTCGTGAAATTGCCGCTTTGGCCGCTGAGCAGCAGCAGGCTCGGCAAACCTTCGAGTGTTTCGGCAGCGAGTTGGGCAAGGTCTTGCGGCATATATGCCTTGCCTTCGCTCCGGAACGAATCGTTTTTGGAGGGGGAATTTCGCGCGCCGCGGAATTCTTCCTGCCTGCCGCCGAAAAGGAGTTGGCAGATCTTAGCATCCAGCTTAGAGTTTCAGATTTGTTCGAGCGCGCCCCCTTGATTGGTGCGGGCGTCAGCTGGACGCAGAAATATATGAACGGGAAGGAGCAGCACGAACTCGAACAGAACAGTGTGGCGGAGGAAACTTGAGCGCGGATTCCTTCTTGAAGACGGGCAGCCGCTGGTTGCTGTGGCGGGCATTTGCATGCTTGCTGGTGTGGCTGTTCTGCTCTGGCTTGGCGCTGGCGCAGTCGCGCGGTCCAAAGTGCCACGCGCCAGCCGAGCTTGAGAAAAAGATAGCCTCCCACCCCTCTGCTGCCGCCTACGATGAGCTCGGAGCATATTTTGGACAAGGCGAGCACTATGCCTGCGCAATTCCAGCGTTTCGCGCCTCAGTTCGGCTTAACCCAAAGTCGTGGCAGACGCGCTCTTACCTGGCGCTGGCGCTGCTGGCGAATGGCGACGCGGAGAATGCCGTGCGCGAGCTTGGCATTTCCCTGCGCCTAAACCCCGATCAGCCCCAAGCCCACATGACCATGGGCGCGGCGCTCAGCCAGCTAAACCAGATGGAAGCGGCCATCGAAGAATTCAATGCTGCCCACAAGGCGGATCCGAAATCGGTCACCGCCCTCGATTGGCTGACCAAAGCGCTCATCTCCCAGGAAAGATACCCGGCGGCGATTGCACTGCTGAAGAGTGGGCCCGCGGACGAAGTGCTGCAGATGAACCTGGTAATTGCGTATTCCAAAACTGGACGCAACGACGAGACCATCCGGGTTCTCTTGCAGATGATAAAAGATCGACCGTCGTCTGCGGTGGCCCACTCCGCCCTGGCCACTGTCTACACCCAGCAGAATCGACTAGAGGAAGCGGCATCGGAATTTAGGGAAGCGCTACGGCTCAATCCGCGGGACGCTGTGACTCAGGTCTCCTACGCCAAGCTCCTGGTACTGCTCTCGGACTTCAAGGCCGCGCTTCCCATCGTCCAGGATTATCTCCGCCAGCACCCTAACGAGTTTGAGGCGTTCTACCTGATGGGTGTAATCGATCGCGAACTCGGAAACTATCCCGAGGCGAGGGACATGCTCAGGCAAGCAATTCGCCTCGATCCACAACACTTCGACAGCCGTTATATCTTGGGTATCGTCTTGGTCAAGACGGGACAGCCCGCCGAGGCACGGGTGCAGTTGGAGAAAGCGCTCCAGCTCGACTCTTCTTCGAACGAGGCGCGCTTCCGACTGGCAACGGTACTGCGCACGCTGGGTTTGCAGGAGGAGTCACGAAAACAACTCGAGATCTACCAGCGTAATGTGGAAGAACGTGCGAAGAAAGATGTGGCCGCTACCAAGGCCAATCAAGCCAACCAGTCTCTCGCCGAGGGTGAAATCGGGCGGGCGGTGGAATTGTACCGCGAGGCCATCCAGGAGAACCCTAAGAACGCGCACATGTTTTATAACCTCGCCCTTGCCCTCAACCGGAAGGGCGACTACCAGAGCGAGCGGGAGGCTCTCGAGAAAGCGGTCGAGCTCGACCCGGGCTTTGCTTTGGCCCACAATCAGCTCGGTCTCCTCAGTTTTCAAGCTGGCCGGATGGCGGAGGCGGAGCAGGAATTCAAGACCGCCATTTCCGCGGATCCCCACTATGCTGAAGCGCAGAACAACCTAGGAACTCTCTATGGCCAGCAGGGGAACGACCCGGAGGCGGAGCGCTTGTTCCGGCAGGCGACAGAAAACGATCCCGAATACGCCCAGGCATTTGTGAACCTCGCTGTCATTCTCGCCAGCCAGTCCCATCTTGCTGAAGCGGAATCCGCATTGCAGAATGCTCTTCGAATCGAACCCAATGATGAACAGGCGCAAGCGGTTCGTGCGAAGTTACAGGCTCAACTGAGCCAGCAGAGCAGGGCGGACAAGTAATTTTGTTATTGTTTGTCGCCGCCAATTTGCAGAGGAGAGCAGGATCCACATTAAGCTTAGTCGGCGTACATTTGTCTCCGGTCTCTTGGCTGCCTCAACTGCAACCCTGGCCGCAAGAGGCCGGGTAGGGACCTCGGCCCTGGCAGTCCCCCCGTTACCCCGGGCTCCGGGCCGCCCTCGCTTTTCCCGTTTTACCGATATCGGTGGTGCTGCCGGACTTACCGCTCCAACCATCTTCGGCGGATCAGAGCACGATACCTACATCATCGAATCGGTAGGCGGCGGCTGTGCTTTCTTCGACTATGACAACGATGGTTGGATGGATATTTTCATCCTGGGGGGGACGCGGCTTGAGGGCGATCCCCACGGTGCTACCAACCGTCTCTACAAAAACAACCGCGACGGTACCTTCACCGATGTGACCGAGAAGTCTGGTTTGCAGGATGTTGGATGGGGCAACGGTGTTTGTATCGGAGACTACAACAACGACGGTTATGAAGATTTGTTCTGCACCTACTTTGGACGGAACAAGCTTTACCGGAACAATGGAGACGGCACCTTTACCGATGTGACCAGGCAGGCGGGCTTGCTGGGCGACAGCCCTCGCTTCGGAACCGGATGCAGTTTCCTGGATTACAATCGCGATGGCTTCCTGGACCTGTTTGTTGCCAATTACGTTCAAATGGATCTGGAACATGCGCCCAAGCCCTCGGCCCAGAGTCCTACTTGCAGCTACGAAGGGCTTCCGGTCTTGTGTGGTCCTCGCGGATTGAAACCCGGCTACCACTCTCTTTATCGCAATAACGGCAATGGCACCTTCACCGATGTCAGCAAAGAGGCCGGCATTGCAGCCTTTCAGGGCTCCTATGGCCTCACCGCGGTGACCGCTGATCTTGACGAGGACGGCTGGCCCGATATCTTCGTCGCCTGTGATTCCACTCCCAGCCTGCTGTTTATGAACAAGCATGACGGCACATTCAAGGAGGATGCGCTTGAGCGCGGCGTAGCGGTGAGTGGAGAGGGACGGGAAAACGCCGGCATGGGCGTGGGCGTAGGAGACTACGAACTCCAGGGCCACACGGATCTATTCAAGACCCATTTCCAGCGCGAAGCCAACGGCTTGTATCACAACTCCGGCAAGGCGGATTTTGAAGACGTCACCACCCAGAGCGGGATCGGCAACGAGAAGCGTTTTGTCAGCTGGGGTGCAGGAATCGTCGACCTAGATAACGATGGATACCCAGACCTCTTTCTGGTCACGGGAAATATTTATCGCGAAGTGGAGAAGGTCTTCCCGCAGCTTCCTTACAAAGGACCGCGCATCATCTTCCGCAATCTGGGGGACGGCCATTTTGAAGAAGTGATCGAAGAAGCCGGGCCGGGGATTGCTACGCCGCACTCGAGTCGCGGTTGTGCCTTCGGAGACTTCGACAATGATGGTGATCTGGATATTCTCATCATGAACATGAACGAGCCACCATCGCTGCTGCGCAATGATGCCCCTGGGCAAAATCACTGGCTCAAGCTCAAGCTTGTCGGGACCAACTCGAACCGGAGTGCGATTGGCGCTAGGGTCCTGGTGCGCTATGGGAAAAAGGTCCAGGCTCAACAGCTACTGAGTCAGTCCAGTTACCTCTCCAGCAACGATCCCAGACTTCACTTCGGTCTGGGAGAAGAGACCAAGGCAGACGTTGAGATCCACTGGCCAAACGGTCTAAAGGAATCTGTCGCAAACGTGGCTGCCGACCAGCTGGTGAGCTTTCGGGAAGGCTCGGGAATGGTGCCCGGAAAGGAGCCTCAATCCAACAGAAATCCCGATCACAAATGAGCCCGGCGAATCCGAGGCCACTTACGATCTGCGACTGAGTATCCCCATGTCAGGATTCACACGACGACAGTTCATGAGCACGCTAAGCCTAGCCCTGACCGGCCGGGGCGCGAGTTCGATACTGGGCGGGTTTGGTCCTGCCCTGCCGCCCCCACGCCGGAGTGAACCCGATGGAGCCAGGATGCTATTCGAGCAGGTGCCTGGTTCGGTCAGCGGGATCAAATGGAGACACGTGAGCGGCCGTTCTTCCGAGTATTACCTGCCCGAGACGGCGGGAGCCGGTTGCGCATTCCTGGACTACGACGACGACGGCTGGCTGGACATCTACCTGGTGAACAGCGGCCGCTGCGATTTCTACGATCCGCAGTTGCCGCTGCGCAGTGCGCTCTACCGAAACAATCGTGACGGCACTTTTACCGACGTAACCGAAAAGGCGGGGGTTACCGGCGGAGGTTATGGCATGGGCGTCGCCGCTGGTGATTACGACGGTGACGGTTTTCCCGACCTCTATGTCACGCAGTACGGGCGAAGCATCCTCTACCATAACAACGGTGACGGTACTTTTACCGATGTGACGGAAAAGGCAGGCGTCGCGGCGTTCGGCTGGGCTTCGAGCGCGGTTTGGTTCGACTACGACAATGACGGGCGGCTGGACTTGTTCGTCTGTCGCTTCGTCGACTTCGACAAATCCAAGAACCAGCGTTGCGGCGACGTGCAGAAGGGTGAAAGATACTATTGCCTGCCGCGTGTTTACCCTCCGGCCCCAAGCTGGCTGTTTCACAACAACGGGGACGGCACCTTCACCGACGTCAGCCAGGAGTCTGGAGTCGCCCGGGAATTGGGGAAGGCGTGGGGTGTAGTCGCCGCCGACATCAACAATGACGGCTGGATGGATCTATTCGTCGCCAATGACACCGTACGCAATTTTCTCTTCCTCAATCGCCACGGCAAATTCGACGAAATCGGCGTGGAGGCCGGTGTTGCTTACAGCCCGGATGGGGCGCCGCGCTCGGGCATGGGCGTGGATGCTGCCGACTACGATCACGATGGCTGGCAGGATCTGTTCGTCGACAACATCGACCACGAGATGTATTCCGTGTATCACAACGGCGGGGACCAGACTTTCGACGATGTGGCCGAGCGGTTAGGCGTCGCGCAAGCCACCCGCCTTATGAGCGGCTGGGGCGTCAAGTTCTTCGATTACGACAACGATGGCAATCTCGACCTGCTCATCGCCAACGGACATCCCGACGACAGCATCGAGGCGCGCCGAGCTCGCGTGATGTACCAGGAACCGCTGCTGCTATTTCACCAAAACGGAAAGGCTCTGGAGAATGTGAGTGCCGCCGGGGGCCCTGCGTTCGGCGAGGCCTATGCCGCTCGCGGCTTGGCCATCGGCGATTTCAATAACGACGGGGCCATGGATGTGCTGGTGTCCATCAATGATGGTCCGCCGGTGCTGCTGAAGAACGTCGCAGCAGGGGGCAATCATTGGCTGGGCGTCCGCTTGATTGGAAAGCGCTCCAATCCGGACGCGATCGGCGCGAGAATTACGTGGCAGGCGGGAGATCTCAGGCGCAGCCAGCAAAAGGTCGGAGGCGGAAGCTACCTCTCGTCCCACGATCCCCGCGTTCTGCTCGGACTGGGGCCGCGCAAACGGATCGACAAATTAGAGATTCGCTGGCCCCAGCCTAGCCAACGAGTAGACACTTTCAAAGATGTGCCCGTCGATCGTTACGTCACGATTGTTGAGGGCGCCGGCATCAAGTAAGGCCCGCAGGTTTGCGATCAGCTCCCGTGATCTTTGCGGGGAATTTTCATTTTCTGCATCATGGAATGCACGGTTGCCGGGTTCATGCCCAACCGAGCGGCCGCTCCATGGAGTCCGTCAATCACTCCACCGCACTCGCGGAGGGCGCGAAGGATATATTCCCGCCCCATGCCTTCCAGCGTCACCGAGGGTTGGGTGCTGTGAGTCTGCAATTCGCTGAGTGGAACGTTCAAGACAGGTCCTTCGGAGAGGATTACCGATCTCTCAATAAAGTTTTCCAGTTCTCGGATATTCCCGGGCCAATCCCACGCTTCCAATCTACTCATCGCTCCCGCGGGTATGGTTTCGATTTTCTTGTTCATCTTATGGGCATATTTCTGGATAAAGAAACGTACCAGCAGGGGAATATCCCCTCCCCGCTCACTCAAAGCCGGCATACGAATGGGAAATACGTTCAATCGATAGTACAAGTCGGCGCGAAATTTCCGTTGCGCAACGTCCATCGACAAATCCCGATTGTTGGCGGCCAACAATCGGATATTCACCCGGATCGTCCGATGGCCGCCGAGTCTCTCGAATTCCTGCTCCTCGAGCACCCGGAGGAGCTTGGGCTGTAATTCCAGCGGAAGGTCTCCAATCTCGTCCAGAAACAGGGTTCCGTGATTGACTAGTTCGAGCCGTCCGGTTTTCTGGGTAACCGCACCGGTAAAGGCGCCTTTTTCATGCCCGAATAGTTCACTCTCCAGAAGGCCGCCGGGAATCGCAGCACAGTTCAGCTTGATGAAGGGTGCGTTTTTCCGCGAGCTCAGGCGATGGATGGCGCGGGCAACTAGTTCCTTCCCGGTACCGGTCTCTCCCAAGATCAGCACCGTGGCGTCGCTTCCGGCCACCGTCTTCGATTCCTTGAGTACTCGTTTCAACGCCGCGCTCTCTCCTACAATTTCTTCACAATCAAGTTCGGAGCCAGTTTCGGCCTGTAGGTTGAAGGATTGTTTTCCAACCTTGCTGTCGGTTTCACTAAGGTCGCGAAGCGTCAGGGTTTTGTCCAGCGCGTTGCCGAGCTGCAGCCCAATTTGCTTCAAAAGATCCAAGTCTTCGGAATGGAAAGCATGCTCTTTCACGCTAGCCAGGTTGAGGCTTCCGATGAAGCCTTTCGGCGTAATGAAGGGTATGCAGCACACCGACTGGATTCCATTGTGTAAAAACTGTTCGGCGAAAGTGGAATGAATGGCTGCCACATCCGAACGGTTGAGCATCTGGGGCTGCCTCTCCGCGACCGCCTCCCCGCAAATGGCGTCCGCCAGCGGAATGGCAACACCGGGGCCCGCCAGTCTGGGATCGAGAGGACCATCCGCGACATAGACGCGTATGAATGCAGAGGACTCCTCAAGAATCGACAGGTCAGTCCAGTCGTGCCGCATGACCTTTTGAATACTCGCCGAAATGGAAGGAAACAAGTGCTGTAGGTCGGAACCCGAATGCAGAGCAGCACCTATTTCCAGCAGCATTTGCCGTCGCCCTTGCTCCTGTTCCAGCTCGCACGTCAGGCTGTCAAGCTTTTCTTCCAGTTTTTTCTGTTCGGTGACCTCTACCACAACCACGCCGATTCGCGTCACCTTACCCGAGGCGTCGTTCATCGGGAAGTAATGCACAACCCAGTGCCCCACTTCCGTTCTTGTTGGCAACTGCAAAGTGAGTGCGACATTTGTCACCGGTTCGCCAGTCAGCAAAACACGGCGCAGAATGGGTTCTATCGACTCAGCTGCGTTCCCGAGAATATCGCGTACCGACTTGCCTAGATGGGCTTCGACCGGAAACCCGTTCATCTCGGCGAGCGCACTATTGATAGCTTGATAGTTCAGCTGGGTGTCAACGATTGAAAGGCCAACGTTCGAAGCGGCAAAAAAAGCGGACAGCAGCTGCTCTGGCTCGCTGAACCCTTCAGGAGGCCTCGACCATCCGATAATTTCTGACCACTCCATTGCCCGGTTCCAGCTCATCGCTACACGCCTCCTGCGGCGCCGCGCGGCACACTATATCAGTTTTTTCAGACCACGGTTGCCCTGTGCCCGTCTTGCCGATCAAGTCGGGTCGCCAAGAGAATTGCAGGTCGGTGTTCCGACGAAGAGGCTGGACCGCCTGGGGCTGTGACGGTTGCAGTTTTCTGACGCCAAAACATCTGTGAACATCGATCGAGGATCGGGAAGAGCAGGTCGCGGGTATGATTTGACGCTGGATTTATGATGCCAGCGACCGACTTCGAGTTCCGCAACCGGTGGTGGCTTTTTGGCGTTATCTTCGGGGCGGGGTTCTTTCTGCTGGCGTTCGACCACGTGCCGATCGGAGCAAGGATTGCGGATCGTCTCGCCGCTGCGGTCCCAATGCCGGAGCGGACGGCGTTACACATCGTGTTTGGATTGTCTGCACTGATCATGCTCGCGGCCGCGCTGCTGCGGGCATGGGGGTCGGCGTACCTGGGCCGTGAAGTGGTGCACGATCACGGCGTGCATAGCAAGGTTTTGAAAGCTGACGGACCTTATCGCCACGTCCGCAATCCTCTCTACCTGGGCAATGTGCTGATGTCGTGGGCGATGGGTCTATTCGCGCCCGGGATCGGATGGCCGCTGATCGTGATCGGCATACCCCTGTTCTGCTACCGGCTGATCGGTCGCGAAGAAGCTGCGCTCGAAACCGAAAGGGAGAGAATTACCGCGCCTTCAAGCGCGCGGTTCCCCGCCTTTGGCCTTCCCTGCGAGCGCGCATCCTGGCCAGTGGAGGCACACCCGATTGGACTAGCGGCCTGGCCGCGGAAGCGTTCTTCATGTCTTTCGCGCTGGGCGTCGTCGGCTTCGCAATCTCGCTAAACGTCTTCTGGTTCTATGCCGGGTGGCTGGCCTCGCCGGTGCTGAGCTGGGTGGCGGGTTGGGCGGTACAGAAGCACGACCGGCCAGTCGCCTCCCCATCGGAGAAGTAACCGGCAGGGTTATGCAAGACCGCCGTGCCGGGAAAGCTTCAGCGCTTCGATGGCCGCTCCTCGCGCTCCGGCGGTGTCGCCATGGGGCATCACAAGAATTGGAATATCCGCTTGCTCTTCCCGCTGGACAGGCATGCCGGCGTGGATCTGTTCGATAAACCAGCGTTGGAACTCCTGACTCGCTTCGAGGGCGCCGCCACCCACAATCAAGGCATCGGGGTCGAACGTATTTATCATCTCGTCGAAGAAAAGTCCCAGGGCATAAGCCTGAACCCGGAAAATCTCCCGGCAGAGGGCATCGCCCCTGTCCGCCAGACCACGCACCCGCTGGGCCGCGTGGTGGAGGTCCCTCAGTTTTGCCAGCTCGTGGTCGGGATAGCGCGGGAGGAAGAATGGCAGGAGAGATTTTTCGATGGCGGTGAGAGAGCAGACCGACTCCAGATCCCCGGTGCGCCCGCAGTTGCATTCCGGCTTCAGCCCGCTGGTTCCGGCGATGCTCTGGTACGGAATCAGGACATGACCCAGCTCTCCGCCGAATCCCATTCTGCCCTTAACAACATTGCCGTCGATGATGATGCCACCGCCTAGGCCAGTACCGATCACGACCGAAATCGATGTTTCCCGGCTGTTGGCCCCAAAGATGGTAAAGTGTCCCCAGAGTGCGCCCGCATTGCCGTCATTCAAATAGTTCACAGGCTTGCCAAGTCGTTTTGCCAGAGCCTCGCGGATATCGAATCCGGCCCAGTTTGGATGCACAAAGTTCGTTGACCCTTTTGCACTGAGCAAGCCCGCCGCACTGGCCGGGCCGGGAGTATCCAGACCGACGGCGATGATGTCAGAAAAGAGAATACTGGCTTTCTCGGCGGCAATCCTGAGACCGTCTTCGATCTGCTGCAGGCAGACTTCGGGTCCCTGCTTGGAGAGGGCGGGGTGCTCGCACAGGCCCCCGATCAGGAACTGCTCTTGGCTGTTCACCAACGTATAGTTGATGGCGGTTCCGCCCAGATCCACGCCGGCGACTACTTGCACGCTTCCCTCCGTTTCCCAGTGTTGAATTCTTGCTCCCCAGCTTAACAGCATTGGGAACCATCGCTCCACCGGGCTGGAAGGGCAATACGCGGCGGTATGCTAGCAGCACTTGCGTACGGTCTGCGATGCTGATGCAATCACGTAACCAATGAGGGGGCTGGCAGTCCGAGGCTTCCTCTTCATTTCTGGTCCAGGTTCGTTCAAGGTCAGGAGACTTTCATGGCTATCACCGCGATCAAAGCAGTTGATTCCTCCGAAGCCCAAAATCTCCCCCGCCGGTACGCTACCGGCCTTGCGCTTGTGACTCTGATCATTGCGCTGCGTCTGCTTCTCCACCTGCTCACGGCGAATCGTTACGGCATCTTTCGCGATGAGCTTTACTACTACGCGTGCAGTCAGCATCTGGCCTGGGGCTACGTAGATATGCCTCCCTTCGTTCCAGCGGTCACCTGGCTGTTTACGAAACTCCTGGGATCGTCTTTGTTTGTGCTGCGCCTGATCCCGGCGCTTTCGGAAAGCGCGGCGGTGGCGCTGACCGGCTATCTTGCATATCAGTTCGGCGGAAAGCGCTATGCGGTGGCGCTGGCGGCTCTGGCGCTTGCGGTTTCAGCGGTCTTCGTCATCAACGGACACCTGCTTGGTACCAACGACTTCGAACCGCTGCTCTGGATGGGATGCGCATCCATCGTGATTCGAATCGTTCAGACCGGAAACCAGAAGCTGTGGATCTGGTTCGGCGTGCTCGCGGGAATCGGTCTGCTCAATAAGTACTCCATCTCCATCTTTGGATTGGGTATCGTGGCGGGACTTGTCCTAACCCCTGAGCGAAAGGCGCTGGCGCATAAGTGGATCTGGATCGGCGGCCTGATCGCCTTCCTCATCTTCCTGCCCAATTTTCTTTGGAACGTGCGTCACGACTGGCCGTTCGTGCAACTGATGCACAACATCCACCAGAGCGGCCGGGATGTCGAACTCAATCCGCTCCAATTTTTTCTGCAGCAGGTGCTGATGGTAAACCCAATTGCGTTTCCGCTCTGGACGGCAGGTTTGCTGTGGCTGTTCTTCGGACGTGAGGGACGGAAGTACCGGGTGCTGGGCTGGGCTTACCTCGTAACCTTCGCCGTCATCACCATCCTGCACGGCAAGGATTATTACCTCGCGCCAGCGTATCCCATGTTGTTTGCGGCCGGGAGCGTGGTGTGCGAGTCCTGGCTCGCGCACAGCAGCCGGCGCGGATGGCTGAAGCCGGCATTCGTTCTTATACTCGTGTTACCGTTTCTGGCCTTGCTGCCACTCGTGGCTCCTGTCATCAGTGTCGAACGCTATCTGGCTTTTCAGAAGGCAATCCATTTCGCGCCTCCGGTCAGCGAGCACAGTCACACGCGTTCTCCTTTGCCGCAATACTATTCCGATGAACTGGGCTGGGAGGCGATGGTAGCCCAGGTCGCGCGCATCTATCACAACCTGCCGCCGGAGATACAAGCCAAGACAGCGATCAAGGCCAGCGACTACGGGCAGGCAGGAGCCATCGACTATTTCGGACCGAAGTACGGGCTGCCGAAGGCTATTTGCGAACACCAGAACTACTGGTTCTGGGGAACGCATGGCTATAGCGGCGAGAGTGTGATCGTGGTGGACGAAGGAGATCCCGAGCATCTGGCACAGCTCACGTCGCACTCGGAAAAGGCCGGGCATTTCGAATATCCCTACGCGCTGGAAAACTTCGACATTTACTACATCCAGGGTTTGAAGGTGCCGCTAGAGGAGATCTGGGCGCATGAAAAGAACTGGGACTGACAGCATTTCGAGTTGCGCCTGCACGGCGGCTGACGCGGCCCGTCAGGGCCGCTCTTCCACCGGCGTGAGGAGGAGTGAGATATCGGCTCTTTCTCACTCGGGGTCGCGGTTGGCCACTGACACGCGGAACACAGGCTTGGATTTCTCGGACGGTTCCATCTCGAACGTCTGCGAAGTTTTACCCGGGTCGTAATCTCTCCAGAGCCAGATCATCTCCTCCGGAAATTCGGCCGCGCCCTGGCCGGAATTGTGTGTGCCCGGGCCGAACCTGAAATGAAAATCGTAGCCCTTCAACTTCAGGGCATTGGCCATGCGGAGATTGGCCAGTGGCCAGCTTCCGTAGCGGTCGATTTCCACATCTTCTGCGCCGTCCTGCAACCATACGCGAAGGTTACGCTTCGATTCGCGCAAGACCTTCTCGGGATAGTCCTGCCCGCCATCCGGGAGACTGGGATCTTCCTTCCACTGGATGCTGGTAAAGCTGCCGATCCAGGATATGACGCGGCTGAACTGGTCGGGCAGTTGCCAGGCGGCGTTAAAAGAGCAGATGCCTCCCGACGAGAGCCCGGTGATCGCCCGGCTGTATGCGTCCTTACGGATGTTGTACTTGGCCTCGATCTCCGCCAGAATTTCCTCGTGTAGAAAACGACCATAGCGGTCGCTAACGGTGTCATACAACGTGCTGCGCATGGAGTCTTTGAGGCTGCGGCTCCACTTATCCGAATAAGCCTTCACGAAATTGTATGTAGGCGTGCCCGGCGAAGCGCTGATGTCCCCTGGGTTAATAAACACGCAGATGGTCACGGGAATTCTTTTGTGCGCAATCAGGTTGTCAATGACGTTCAGCGTTGGATTATTGCCCTCCCGATCGATGTATCCGCCACCGTCCTGGAAAACCATGAGCGCGGCGGGAGTCTTCGGATCGTATTGCGCGGGAACGTAGATCCAATATTCACTCTTCATGCCGTCATAGATCTTGCTAGTGTGGAGGATCTTCGCGGATAGCGTGCCGGAAGGAACTCCGGGCTGCAGATAAGAAAGGGGGCCGAACGCAGGCAAGTCGAGACGGCCGCCGAACTTTTGACGGTTGACCAGATAATGGAACGAATGCAACCGGCCCACCGGCTCGATGCGCGCAGGAGCATACCAAAAATCTGAACCAGCCAAATGTTGCATGGGTGGACCGGAAACGCCATCGATCACCAGTGACGGCTGGGAAGGCGCGTCAACGGCAAAGAAGAAGTCCGGGCCGCGGCCCGCCCAGGCCGTTCCCTCGCTCAGGTCTTTGGCATCGAAACTGGCGGAAATCGCGTCTCGGAGACCGCCGCTGTTGGACTTGGCAAGATCGATCAGCTGCGGGGCGGACCTCTTTTCCGCCGCGAAGGCAGAAGCCATCAGGCAAATCGACAGCAATACAAGTCTCCCCATAAGATCGCTAATATACAGCGGGACTACCGTCTTTCAAACTGGGCCCGGGACCGGAGCTTTGCCATTGCTGAAGCACGAGCCCAGGCAAACCCGAGGTAGCTCGAACCAGGAATCCGAAGCACCATCCTCAGCGGTACAATACTTTGGTGAGCGAACAACCGTCACAACAGATGCGGTGCATGGAAGTTTGGGGTGGAAGCCAGCTCACCGCGCGTGGCGTTGAATTCGGAGGGCTGGACGTGTGGGTCTACAGCAGGCCCTACGGACAAGCCCAATCCGGCGGGGACGTCTATTACGCGTCGAGTTGCGCCACCGGCCGGATCAGCCGCCTGTTGCTGGCGGATGTGGCGGGACATGGAACCTCGGTCGCTTCGGTCGCGGCCGATTTGCGGACGCTCATGCGGCGCTTCGTCAACCGTCTGGATCAGGCGGAATTCGTGCGCCTCCTCAATCAGCAGTTTGTCGCGCTTTCACGGGCAGGGGACTTCGCCACCGCGATTGTGGCCACCTTCTTCGAGCCCAGCCGTCGTCTTACCGTGTGCAATGCCGGACATCCCCGACCGCTGCTGTACCGTGCAGCTCAGCGGCAGTGGGATTTCCTGGGCCACGAAGGACCGGCGGGCAAATCCGCACCTCGCAACATACCGCTCGGGCTCATTGATCTTTCGGAGTACGAGCAGTTTGACGTCGAGTTGGAATCCGGCGATTGCGTGCTCAGCTACACCGATGCGCTGATTGAATCCAACGATGCCAATGGCGAGATGCTGGGCGAGGATGGCGTGTTGCGGATCGTGCGCCTGCTGGGGGAGGCGGAGCCGGAAAAACTGACGGAGGCGCTTCTGGCCGAGATCGCGGAGCGATATCCCCAGAATCTGTCGGCCGACGACGTGACCGTGCTTGTGGTAAGGACCAACGGCCGCGAGCTGCATTATTCGTTTTGGGAGAGGCTTGGGGCGCTGGGCCAGCTTTCCCGCTCGCTGGTTCGTGCGATCAATCCCCGGGCCGAACGGCCCCCGCTTCCCGACGCAAATCTGGCCAATATCGGAGGAGCGATCATCCCCGCACTCGCACGGCGGTGGCGCGCAGCTGGCGCGCTCCGCCGATCGCTCTAATCCCCCTTTAATTCGCCACGACCCTGGAGCCAGACACTGGAACCAATCGGCTCCATGCTCCATGCCTTGGAAATGCTTGGCCCATGCATGGATGACGCCCAGCGACTATGGTTACTGATGACCTTAGTAATTCACTGTAGTAATTTGGCGGTCTGCGGAAGGATTAGTACATTTGGGGTGTGCGTAAAACCCTACTTATTGCAGCCATTTTAGCCTATAGCCTCGTTCTGGCAAGTTGCGGTGGAGGCTCGACCCCATCGTCGCCAGGCACGAAAACCGGGGGCAATGCAAAGCCCAACGGGCAATGGACGACTCTGCCGCAGCAGATGCCAATCAATCCGATCCATGCGGCGTTGTTGCATACCGGGAAAATTCTGCTGATCACCGGGTCGGCGAACTGTCCGCCGACGGTGGCGGGTTGCCCCCAAGGTCCCACCTATAATCAAGGTGCGGCATTGCTTGATGTGCAGAGCGGGAACATCACCACCCTGGCAACCGGTTGGGACATGTTCTGCAACGGGATGTCGATCATGCAGGACGGCCGCGTGCTGATCAATGGCGGAACAAAAGTCTACGGGCAGCTGGGCAAAGTCGGGCAAGCGGGCGACATACCCTTTACCGGTTTACCGAACACTTCGATCTTCGATCCCTCCAGCGAATCCTTCGCCAGTGCGCCCTCGACCGCGCACGGACGCTGGTATCCGACCATGACTGAGTTGGGCGATGGCCGCATGATGACCACTAGCGGGCTGAACGACAGCGATGGCGGCAACAATAACACCAGCGAGATTTGGGACGGACAGACCTGGAGTGCGGAGATTCCGGGACAACCCAATATCTCCGACTTTCCCGGATTCGTGTTCCCGCTGTATCCACGGCTGCATTTGCTTCCCACCGGACACATCCTCTATTCCGCGCCGTCTTCGAGTGCCTTGGATTTCGATCCCAGCACTCAGACCTGGAAGCTGGCGGCCTGGACGATTTATCCGGGGAATAACGATCCCAATGGAGAACGAACCTACGGCACATCGGTACTGCTACCGTTGACGCCCCAAAACAATTACAACGCCAAAGTCATCATCATGGGCGGCGACAATCCCGCGACCAATACTACGGAATTCATGGATTTCAGCGACGCGGGACAAACTCTTTGCAACAACACCGTCGGATACGCTCCCTGCTGGAAACAGGGGCCGCCCATGGCCGAGGCTCGCGTCGAAATGCAAGCCACGATCCTACCCAACGGCAAGGTTCTGGTCGACGCAGGATCCACCGAGGACGAAAACGCGGCCACTGCTAGCCTGCGGGCGGAGATCTATGACCCCGCGACGAACACATTCTCATCCGCGGGATCGAACGCGTTTGCGAGGCTCTATCACAACACGCAGCTACTGTTGCCGGATGGCACCGTGATTCTCGCAGGGGGCAATCCCGACCAAGGCCCAACTCCGCCGTCGTTTGAGCCGCATGTCGAAATCTACACGCCCGCGTACCTGTTCAATGCGGATGGCAGCGCGGCAACGCGACCGACCATCACCAGCACTCCGGCCACGCTTATTTACGCCAATCCGTTCACAGTGCAAACACCAAATAAGGACATTGCTTCCGTGGTTCTGATGAGACCGGGATCCGACACGCACTCGTTTGACATGGATCAAAGATACGTCGGATTGTCATTCACGGCCGCGAACGGCAGTCTGACCGTGACCGGTCCACCGAATTCGAATATCGCACCGCTGGGATACTACATGCTGTTCCTGGTTAATTCCGCAGGGACGCCTTCACTTGCGAGTTGGGTGCAGGTGCAGGGTCCGGTAGCGGCAGTGGCGAAAGTGGTACTGCACCCGGAGCGGATTCCGACTCCGAGATATATTATCCAACGAAAGCATGTGACCGAGGCTCCGCTGCAACTGCGAAAGGAAATGCACATTCACTAGGCTGAACTCTGCGTCCCGGGATGGCGGGGAAAATACACCGTCACTTGTTGTCAAAGTGTGGGGTTGCGTCAGGAGCGTGCGTCTCCGGCGGCGGGCTGCCAGGACGCCGCTTCAAGACGGGCCGGTCCTCGGATGAGAAAGGATCTTGCGGGGATCCCGGGCCTGCGCCGCGCGTTCTTCGTAGAGTGGACGAAGGCGTCACGGTGAGCGGGGTTTGGAGTCGAAAGCTCAGCACAGATTCGGCTGGAAGCTTAACCGGAGCTGCTTTGCTCGCCGCCTGGGCGCCTGTTCCCGCTCCCGCGCCGATCACGGACCCGATGGCCGCTCCCCTGCCTCCGCCGACGATGGCGCCGATGATCGCGCCCAAACCTGCACCGCCGCCAATCGCAGCCACCGAGCGAGCGTCCCGCGAGGCGCCCTGCTTTGAATATTGACTGCTGCGGAACTCGTAGGTTTTCCCGTTGTAGGTGAGCCGAGTCATTTCGACCACCAGCTTCGGCCTTCCACTGAAACGCCCGGCGCTGTGTACGTCAACCACCTTGCCTTCTACACCAGCCTCTTCTGGGATCACGACTCGGTCCCCGATCATGACGGGGTTGGCCAGGCTGGCGATAAAGGTATCTCCCTTTTCGTTAAGATCCGAACTCAAAGATTCGGTCAACCGCACCACGAGTTCGGTACCGTTAGGCACTGTGACTTGTTCAGGTGGGTCAGCAGGAACGGCTGCTGCCGGAGGCGGAACTGGCGAGGCGCCGGCGGGCCAGGCTCGCGCTCTGGAGGCAGAAGCCTTCGGGTCGGCGGCATGCGTCTCCGAGGGAACCGGAGCTGCGGGCACGCCGGTGGCAGATGTCATGGCGCCGGATGCGGAATTAACGTCGGTGGTTTGTCTCTGAGTCGCTTGATCTGGAACGGCAGGTGGGGCGACTGCCTGAGCCGTGTCGGCCTTGATGATCATAGGGGCCTTAGCTTGGCTGACGGGGGGACTTACAAGCCGCGCGACCGACGCCGATGGCTTCTGCATCATGATGGCCGGACTCTGGGGATTGGCGTCGATGATCCGCAGGTTATCAACCACGACCCTGACGCCCTCAACCTGAGAAGCATCCTGTACCGTGGCGAGGCGTTGCTCACGACTGGTGACATAGCCGGAAAGGGTGACCACGCCGTGGATCGCCACTACCTGGACTCTTGCCATCCCCATCCGGGCATCGCTGCGGATTCTGTTCTGTACGTTCGAAGCAACCTGGGCACTACCCCGTCCACGGGAACAGCCCGTGGCATCGAGTGCCACCAGGGCAAGGGTGCCGATACATACGATCCCGATTTTCCGCGGCCGCAGCATGGGGTTGCCCTCCACCCGGTAAGTTGGATGCAGGCTCGGCCCGGATTGCCACCTGAGGGGTGCGGACAATCGAACATTTCCCTGGATCGCGAGCGTCGGACCGCCAAGGCCAGCCTACGCCTGCAAGGGATCCAAGACGTGAAATTCTGGTGCGGAATTCCCATCGTGAGTTAGGATCAACCTCGGTAGGCGCGGGGCGAAAATCGGTCGGAGTCTAGCGCCTGCAAGAGGGAAAGGAAAAAGCATGAAAGAGTTTGTCAACCGCCGTCATTTTCTAGGCGCCAGCGCAATCGCCGCCGCGGGACTTGCCTTGCCCAAACAACTGCTGGGCTCGAAGAAAAAATCTCTTCTCGTGTTTACCAAGTCTTCGGGGTTCGAGCACGAAGTCGTAAAGCGAATTGACGGACGCCCCAGCATCCTGGAGACTGCGGTCACCGCCCTTGGGCAGCAACACGGCTTTGAGGTGACGGCTTCCAAAGACGGACAGATTTTCGATTCCAAAGACCTCCAAAGGCACGCAGCCGTGCTCTTCTACACTACCGGCGATCTGACCAAAGCGGGCACTGACAAGAATCCGCCTATGTCGCCGCAAGGCAAGAAGGCCTTGCTGGACGCGGTACAGGGCGGACTTGGTTTTGTCGGAGTCCACGCCGCCAGCGATACGTTTCATACCGAACCCGACCCGCCCGATAACTCCAATCGTTATATCGCGCACGGGGAGCAGTCTGATCCGTATCTCAGGATGCTGGGTGGCGAGTTCATCGTGCACGGAAGCACTCCCCGGCTGCAGACAGCCAACCTTATCGTGAAAGACGAGAAATTTCCTGGATTGGAAGGTGTGGCGTCACCCGTCAGCTTTACCGAAGAGTGGTACTCGCTCAAGGATTTTATGCCGGACCTCCACGTGATCCTCACGCTGGACACCCAGGGAATGAAGGGTGAACCCTATCAGCGTCCCCCCTACCCAGTGACGTGGGCGCGAATGGATGGCAAGGGGCGAGTGTTTTTCACCGCCATGGGTGACCGTCCGGAAAACTGGGCGAATCCGTTTTTCCTGAACCTTCTGGCCGGTGGAATTGGCTGGTCCATCCGCGATGTGAAGGCTTCATTGGACAAGAATCTCACCCAGGCAGCGCCCGGCTATGGCGAGATTCCTCCCAAGCCCGCGCCAAAAACGTAAGGGCACGTGTGCTAAGTGCCGGCAGACGATTGGTCAAAACTGAACCGCTGCAAATCACACTCATGGACGTTCTCAAAAAGCTCTTTGCGCAGCATTTTCACTCGCCGGTCGAGCGGGTGCAGCCGCTGCATGGTCAGCTGGGCGGTTCGGGGCGCAGCATCATCCGGCTGGCCGGTGAGCAGGTCAGCGCGATTGGCATTCTGCATGGCATATACGAAGAGAATGCCGCGTTCGTTGAATTTTCCCGGCATTTTCGCCGGCACGGTCTGCCGGTGCCGGAAATTTATGCTGAAGATTTGAGCCACGGCGCTTATCTCGAGGAAGACCTGGGAGACACAACCCTGTTTGAGTTTCTGTCTGACAATCGCGAGGGCTCGAACATTTCCGCCCCGGTGGTTGAAGCGTACCGAAAAGTTGTGGAAGTACTGCCCCGTTTTCAGGTCGAGGCCGGCCGCGATTTGAATTACAAAAAGTGTTATCCGCGCGGCAGCTTCGATCGCCAATCCATCACCTGGGACTTGAACTACTTCAAGTATTACTTTCTCCGGCTCGCCGGCATCCCCTTCAACGAACAGGCGCTGGAAGACGATTTCAGCCGCTTGACAAAGTTCCTATTGAGCGCGCGACGAGAGTACTTTCTGTATCGTGATTTCCAGTCCCGCAACATTATGTTGCGCGACGGCCATCCATTTTTTGTGGATTACCAAGGTGGGCGCAGAGGCGCGCTGCAATACGATATCGCTTCCCTTTTGTACGATGCCAAGGCTGCTCTGCCGCCGGAGCTACGCCAGCAATTGCTGGATCACTACCTCAACCAACTTGCGGGGTTCATCGAACTGGACCGCGAAGTGTTCATGCAGCACTACATTGCCTACGTTTACGTCCGCATCATGCAGGCGCTGGGCGCGTACGGATTTCGCGGCTTTTACGAGCGCAAGGCTCATTTCCTGCAAAGCGTGCCGTACGCGCTGAACAACCTGCGCTGGCTGCTGCATAACGTCAAGCTCTCAGTCGAGCTGCCCACGCTGATCGACGCCTTCACCAGCATGGTGGGCTCGGAGAAGTTGCAGAGCCTGGCTGCCCAAGCAGAAACTCTGACTGTGCGGGTTTTCAGTTTTTCATTTCATCAGGGCTTGCCGAAGGACGACAGCGGAAACGGCGGAGGATTTGTTTTCGATGCCCGCAGCATTCCGAATCCCGGACGCGAAGAGCGCTACAAGAGTCTCACCGGCAAAGACGCGCCCGTGATCGACTATCTCAATCAGCAGGAGAGCGTGCATCAGTTCCTGGCCAGCGTCATGTCGCTGGTCGATGCCAGCGTGAGCGAGTATCAGCGTCGCGGCTTCAAGAACCTGATGGTATCTTTCGGCTGCACCGGCGGGCAGCACCGCTCGGTATATTTCGCCGAGCAACTGGCGAAACGGTTGCGCGGCCGGAGCGGGCTGGAGGTGGCCGTGCGGCATCTTGCCATGGAGAAGCTGGGGCGATGAAAGCCATGGTCCTGGCCGCCGGCCTCGGCACCCGCTTGCGGCCACTCACTGACGATCGCCCCAAGGCGCTGGTAGAAATCGCCGGCCGCACCATGCTGGAGATTACTCTCACCCGGCTGCGCGGCTTTGGCGTTCATGACGTGATCATCAACGTGCATCACTTTGCCAACCTGGTTCTCCAGTACCTGAAAGCGAATGACAACTTCGGTATGCGTATTGCGGTCTCTCACGAGCCGGTGCTGCTCGACACCGGCGGCGGCTTGAAAAAGGCCGCCTATTTTTTTCTCGAGGATTCCAACCATTTTGCCGAGCCGTTCATTTTGCATAATGTGGATGTCATCAGCACGATTGATCTCGGGCGCATGCTGCAATTTCATACTGAAAATCAGGCCCTCGCCACCCTGGCAGTGCAGGACCGCGAGACTTCCCGATACCTTCTCTTCGACCAGCAGCTTCAGCTTCGCGGCCGGCGGTCTGGGCGCGATCAGGAAACGGAAGTTGACCGGTCTCCACCGCACACGCAGGCGCTGGCTTTCTCCGGCATCCACGTCATCTCTCCTCGTCTTCTCGCCATGATGACCGAAGAAGGAGTTTTCTCGATTGTTACTTCTTACTTGGGTCTCGCGGCCCGGGGAGAAAAAGTCCTCGCCTTTCGCGCCGATGAATATTACTGGCGCGATCTGGGTAAGCCGGAGAATGTCAGGCAGGCTGCTCAGGATTTGAAGGAGAGAGTACTTGTGCAATAAGCACTTCGCCTCTGCCACCGGCTATTCGCCGGTGGCAACAAGCGTTGTGGTGCTGCAGCTTTAGCGTCGGTGTCCCGAACCGCCGGAGTGCGGCGGTGAACCACCACCGGATCCGCCGCGGTTGCCGCCGCCACCGGATGGTTGAGGGTGGCCGCCGCTATTGCCGTATCCCCCGCCGCCACCGGACGGCTGAGAGTGGCCGCCGCCATTGCCGTATCCCCCGCCGCCACCGGACGGCTGAGGGTAGCCGCCGCTATTGCCGTATCCCCCGCCCCCTCGCGACGGAGAAACTCCCCGTGGCGGCCCTGCATTTTCTTCCGAAGCGCGCGGGGTCACGATGGGCTGCCTCATCTCTAAAGGCGGCCGGGAGTAGCCTCGCGGTGACTCCTGAGAAGATCCGCGCGAGCCTCCCGATTCTCTGGAGATACCGGGAGACTCCTGCATAGTGCCGCGGGGCTGTGGCGTGAAGTGCCGCCAGCTTTCGTCATTTCCGGAAGATCCCGGCCTGACCGAATTTTCCGGCCGCGGAGCCTTGGATCCCGCCGCCAGAGAGCTTTCCGGTGACCGGGGCATCGCTCCACCGCCACTGCGTTGCGCGGGCGACGAATCGGAGAACCGGCGCCATCCTGCGCCATCGGGAGCCGACGATTTTTCTACGCCGCTGCGAGCGGAAGAAGATGGAGGGGAAGATACGGGCGAGGATAAGGTTCCCCGCGCGGAAGCATGGTTTTGAGAAGCGGGCTGGTTCTGAGCAGCAGGCTGGGTTTGCCCCGCGCCTGAACCAAAATGCCGCCAGCCCTGGTTTTCCACGGAACTGGATCCTCTGTCAGGCGGTTGAGCGCTGGAATTTGCGGCACCGTGGAATTCGGTGTTCGCCCCCATGCGCACTCCCGGATTCGGTCTTGGGACCGAAGTGCGCGCGGCATCTGCCGCAGCGCCGCCCGGAGAATTCTGTGCGGTCCTGGCCGCATTGGCAACTCCCCGGCCCGCATCGCTATGGTTGGCTTGGAACTGACCATTGCGCTGGATCGCCTGCTGCACTTGCGCCTGCTGCTTCTCGAACGGCTGCGGTGCAGGTCCGGGCTGGGACTTGGTGAAAAAGCGCTGTTGGCCTCCGTGCTGCAGCGTGGCTGGAGCAGCGGGACGGTTGCTCGCCGACAGGGCTTCACGGGTTGGAACCACGGGAAGATTTCCGGCCATCATGCGTCCCCGGTTAAATTCTTCGCGGCTCGCCACTCCTGGAGCCTGGCGTCCGGTGCCAAAACGATCTGCGGGAACGGTCGAGATCCCCTGACGGACTCTCTCGTCCATGGTGGCGCGACGCAAGTTGGAATAAGCGCCTCCGGGGCGGAGTGGAGCGTAGCCCGGAAATCCCCGGCCCGGTCCGTTGTGAATATTCGTGATGTTGGTGATGTTCGTAATGTTCGTGACGTTGACCTGGTTGAAGTGCGAGCCGTAACGCCCGTACCAGGGGTAGAACCGATCACACGGTCCGACCGGCAACCATCCCACGGAACCGAATCCGAAACCGACCCCGACGCCCTCGCCGAAGCCGAAGAAAGACACATAGGCGGGCGCCCACACAGGACGATAGGCCGAATACACTGGACCCGGCCACCAGACCCAGGAACTGCCGTAGACAAACCAGCGGCCATAGTGATACGGAGCCCAGCCCCAAGGCTCGTACGAAACCCATGTCCAGCCCCATCCCGGCTCCCACACCCAGCGGCCTGAGCGATAAGGCGCCCAGCCACCAGAAACCACGGGTGACCAGACCGGGCCATAATCAGGCACGTTCACCCAGCGTCCGTACGCATCAAGATCTTCCGAGCCCACGTAGTACCGGTTGGTGTGACTCCAGGATTCGGCGTCGCGGATGGTGCGGTCGCGATCGTTATTCCACGAGTCCCAGCTATCCTTCGACGGGGCTGGTTCTTCCTTGAACTGAGCTTGGTCTGCCGTGCCGCGCACGATGATCATGCGGCCCTTTTCCAGGTGAGTGCTGCCCTGGGGAGTCGAAATTTCCGCCTCGCCCTTGCGCACAATCACTTGCGTCTCGCCATCCGAATTGACTTCCACACGATAAATTCCGTCTCTCTGCGCAGGATGAATGGCGACGTTGGCCGTGTCAATTTCAACGTCAGCTTCGGGGCCCTTGAAAACCGTGTAGTCCACCAGTCCGCGTGCGATTTGTACCTGGATTTGGGTGCGCGAGAGACTGGAGACGGTCGCCAGCGTGTTGTCGCCGAGCCGCAGGATATTCGCTTGGTCCAGCTGCACTTCAGCCCGCGAGCGGACGCCGGTCGAAACCTTGTCACTGGTCATAATCGGCTGGTTCAGAGCCCCGGCCGTCCAATCGCCGGAATCTCCGCGCTGCGTGGAAACATCGCCGTGGATCAAGCTGATACGCGCTACGCCGGAAGAAAGCTCAACGCCCTGGGCGTTTTCTTGACCGTTTGCAGTCGCGAGCGCGAACAACGTCAGTGTCAGTACTCCAACAATTACAGCCAGCCGGTTTTTCATGGCCCACCTCTTGTTTGAACGCCTCTGGGGGAGAGCGCTCAAGCACCTTGAACGATGCAGTTACCATGCCAAAGGCGACCTCAGAAGCATCACCGTAAATCTCTCATTTTCAGTAGATTAAAAACGGTCTCTAAAAGCCTTGATTTAGCGTACGGTGATGGTGGCTGAGTTCAACCGGAAGTGGTGGATTTCAACCACCGAGGAGGACTAAGCCTCGGGTCCCTTTTCGGGCTCATCGGCGATGCCGATTTTCGAAAGCCGGTAGCGTAATGCATTGCGCGAGAGACCCAGCAGGCGCGCCGCCTGGCTCTTGTTTCCATTGCTGCGGCGGAGAGCTTCGCGAATCAACTCATCTTCCCATTGCTCGAGCGTCACGCCTTCGGGAAGGAAAGCGCCGGGGGAATCAGCCGGCTTGGCACGCTGCGAGTCAATGTGAATATCAGCGGCTTCCAGGACCGACCCAGACGTCAACGCCGCCGCGCGCTCCATGATGTTTTGCAGTTCGCGAACATTCCCCGGCCAGTGATGGTCGATCAGGACCCTCAAGGCTTCCTGCGAAATGCTGTTAATTTTCCTGGCGGATTCATCGGCCTGGCGGGAGAGGAAAAGATTCACCAGGTCGGGAATGTCTTCCTTGTGATCCCGTAACGGAGGAATATCAATCGGCACCACGTTGAGGCGATAATAGAGATCCTCGCGGAAGGTGCCTTCCTCAAGCGCGGCTCGCAGGTCACGATTAGTCGCGGCCACAAGCCGCACATCCACTTTGATGGTGCGGGTGCCGCCCAGCCGTTCGAACTCGCGCTCCTGCAGAACGCGCAGCAGCTTCACCTGGGTTGCGGGGGGTACGTCTCCGATTTCATCGAGGAACAGGGTTCCCTTGTCGGCCAGTTCGAACTTTCCCGGTTTACTGGTAGTAGCACCGGTAAAAGCGCCCTTCTCGTAACCAAAGAGTTCGCTTTCCAGCAGGTTTTCGGGGATCGCGGTGCTGTTGATTTTGACGAACGGCCCGGACGCCCTGCGTGATTTCTCGTGGATGGCACGCGCGACCAGGTCCTTGCCCACGCCGCTTTCTCCGCCGAGCAGGACGGTGGAGTTCGTCGGAGCCACTCGCTCCACCGTGGCCAGAACCTCCTGCATCTTCACGCTGCGCGCGATCAGGTTGGGATGCTGATAGCGTTGTTGCAGGGCCTCGCGCAGCGAGCGGTTCTCGGCACGCAGGCGGCGCACGTCCAGCTCTTTGTGGACCACCATACGCATCTCGTCGAGGGAAAAAGGCTTCAAAACATAGTCGCTGGCGCCCCCTTTCATGGCTTCGACTGCGGTTTCCACCGTACCGAATGCGGTCATGACGACCACGGGCAGAGCGGCTTGAAAACGTTTCACCGCCGCCAGAAAATCCAGGCCGTTCATGCCCGGCAGCTTGAGATCGGTTAGCACCAGATCCACGGGGCCGTTCTGCAACAGTTTCAAACCGGTTTCTGCATCGCCTGCGGACAAGGTTTGGAAGCCGTCGTCGGCAAGATTGAGTTCCAGGAGCCGGCGCATCTTGGCTTCGTCTTCGACAATCAGAATGGTCGCGTTCGAGGTTGTCATTAAAATTTCTCGCGAAAACTAAACTCACTCTCCCTGCACGGCATCTTCTGCTATGGGGAAGAAGATCACGAAACCAGCTCCGTTTCCCTCCGCGTTCTCCAGCCGTATGGTGCCGTGATGTTCGTCAACAATTTTCGAAACGATCGACAGCCCCAGCCCCACGCCAGTTTTCTTCGTAGTCACAAAAGGATTAAAGATCTGGTCGCGCATTTCCGCCGGGACGCCAGGCCCGGAGTCCCGCAGGCGGACCTCGACTCCGTTGCGACCGTTCGAGCGAGCCGTCGAAACTTCCACACGAAGATTCCCTCCTTCAGCGTCCATCGCTTCGTATGCATTCTGAACCAAGTTCAAGAACACCTGCTGGCAAAGCTTCTCGTCCAGCGGCACCAGAGGGAGATCGCTACCGTATTCACGCTGCACGGAAACCTTCCCACCCTGCCACTGCCCGGCAACGGAGTTCAGCGCCTGATCGAGCAGCACACTCACCTGCTGGGGACGAGTTTCAGTGCGCAGCGGCCGGGCAAAATCCAGAAAGCGGGTTACCAGCGCGCTGGCGCGGTTCACTTCGCTGGATATGTATCCAGCCAACTCGCTGGCCAGTGGATTGGAGTTCTCGAGTTTTTGGTGAAGCATTTCGGCCGATCCCTTGATCACACCCAGTGGGTTGCGGATTTCGTGCGCCAGCCCGGCGGAGAGATGTCCCAGAGCAGCCAGCCGCTCGGATCGGCGGGCTTCCGCCTGCGCGCGTTCAAGCTCGCGATTCGTTTTCGTCAACTGCTCGGCCACCTGCTGATATCTGGCGGTTTGCCGGCGGTTCTCAAGGGTGAAGCGGTTGACCACCATCGCCGCCAGAAAAAAGAACAGTATACGGATGACAAGCTCGGCCGCACCTCCGGCAGTCAGGGTGTATTCCTGCAGTGCCGGATAGAGATGCGAGCAGTACGCCGCCGAAGCCAGCAAGGTCCAGAGCAGGGTACCCCAGGCGCCAAAGTGCAGCGCTGCGGTCACGATGGGAACGTAATAGATCGGATAGTAACTGCTGTTAATGCTCAGCTCGCCGGTGTGATTAATCAGCAGTGTGGCTAGCAAGATCTTGACCAGAACGACGCCATACCTCCCGTACAGCGGCCACCGCGCGATCAGCCTGCTTTCGACCAACTGCACCACGCCAATGGCCACCAAGGTTAGCTGTTTGTGTGGCTCTCGCAGCGGCGGCACCAGAGCCAACCCCAACAGAAAGAGCAGCCAGAGCATGTCTAGCCAGTCGATACCTCTATGTTTTTGCTCTTCTCTCATGCAGAAACGGTGAAATCCCGCAGCTTGGCCAACTCTACCAAAAACAGAGATACGGCAGGTGACCAGTTAGGTCAGGGCGCACATTATCGTCGGTCCTAGGTTGCACGTTGGTAACATGCGCCTGATGCCAAGATTTGGTGCAATTGAGGAAGTTAAGCACCCGAGTGAGTACGGAGGATCGGTCCCTATGCGCTGGCAGGCACCCCTTGGCTTCACCTTGACGATCATTGCAGCCGCGATTTTTCTTATGAGCTGCGGCGGAAGCTCTCAGCCAGCCACAGTCGCCACAGTCAATGTCAGTCTCAGCGATCCAGCCACCTGCGCAGCGCCGCAGGGGCCATTGCGCCACATTTATGTGACAGTTACCGATGTAAAGATCCACCAGAGCGACAACGCCTCGGCCAGTGACTCGGGATGGTTGGATCTGGCTCCCGCCCTCAAGGACAATCCGGTGCAGGTGGATTTGCTCGGCGTCGCGAACCAATGTTTTCTGGCGATGCTGGGGTCGGCGGAAATCGAAGCCGGCCACTATCAGCAGATTCGCGTCATCCTGGCGGACAACAGCGTCAGCGTGAACGGGAACAAGTGCGGGAGCACGGCCAATTGCCTGATGTTGACCAGTGACCCCAGTAACACCCCGCAACCCCTGCAGCTTTCATCGGAGTCGAACACAGGAATCAAGATTCCGTCAGGACAGATTGCCGGCGGAGACTTCACCGTCGGTGCGGGAGAAACCAAGGACTTGAACCTTGATTTCAACGCCTGTGCTTCTGTGGTGGTTCAAGGCAACGGGCAGTACCGTTTGAAGCCCGTGCTGCACGCGGGCGAAGTGTCCACCCAGTCTGCTTCAACCGCCATCAGCGGTACGATCATCGATGGCAACACACAACAGCCGGTGGTCGGTGGCAATACGGTCGTGGCCCTGGAACAGAAAGACAGCGCGGGTGTAGACCGGGTTGTGATGGAGACCGTAGCCGCCTCCAATGGCGGATTTGCCTTCTGCCCGGTACCGCAGGGAACTTACGATGTGGTGGCAGTGGCCGTCGATGGACTAGGAAACACCTACTCAGCCACCGTGATTACGGGCGTACAGCCGGGCAACGCCCTGGGCACAGTTCCACTTGCTCCGGCCGGTACTCCGGCTTCGATAACCGGCCAGATCACGACCAGCACTGGGAGCACTGGGACGGCGGCTGATCTTGTCGCCTCCGCGCTGCAATCGATTGGCAACAGCGTGCTGGTCACTGTTCCCCTGGCCCAGCAATCCGCAGCGACCACAACCCTTACAACCGCGTCCGGCCTTGCCTGCCCGCCCAGCACTGACTGCGTCAATTACGCGTTCAGCGTTCCCGGCGCGAACCCGAGTATTGGCGGCTTCAATTCCGCCGGCAATCAAGTCCCCGCCGCGCCAGCCTCCGGCTCGGTTGACTACACCATGGATGCGAATGCGTTTGTGCCCGGATCGGCGGGCCTCTCGGATTGCAGCCCGTCGAGCCTCGAGACCAATGTGACCAACACCAATGCAACCCTGTCAGTAACTCCGGGGATGGGTGCGACTGCTGCCACACTGGCCTTTACAGGCTGTCAATGAGAACCGGCTGCTCCGGACCTGATGCTTGCAGGTAACCTCTGTAACTCAATGGCAGGTTACTAGTAAGTATTTGCTCCGGACTTCAACATCCACCTACATAACTTGCCCAGAATCTTTAGCGGGCCAGCCCTTCGAGGTTGACTCGCCGCCTGGCCACGTCCCTGAGTAATCTCGTGTGCGGCAGGCCCCGGTGAGATAGTCGCGGCCATGACCTATTTCCCACAACCCAACTCGGTCACGCGAGCGACTCGGGTAAAGCTTGGTGGATCAGTTCTGGTTGCGATTCGATCGGAAGCCAGCGGAACGGTTCGAGCGAAGTTGCATGTGCTCTCTGCGACGGGTGGATTGTTTCGTCTGGCTAAGCCGCTGGAGCACGGCGACTTCGTGCAAATAACATTTCAGACCAGCCAGGGAGCAGTTCGCGCCATGGCTGAGATGCTGCAGCCGACGCAACAGTCGACCTCGGGCTGCCTTCAACCCTTCCGTTTTGTGGCCTTGGACGACGAAGATCACACCAAACTTCGCATGGCCATGGAATCAGTACTCGATAACCCCATGATTGGGGTTCGCTCCGGCAAAGCCGGCTCACTATGACAACACCTCCGTAGTGTTATCGGGGCAGCGGAGGTCTAGAGCCCAGGCGATTCTCGTAGCATGCACGCGTTTCGCGCTCGCTGCGATGGCCACAACCGGCGCGGGCGGCGCTCTTCCCATCTGCCGGTCTTCCCATCTTAATGTGCCAATCTGATGTGTCTATCACGCGACAGCCGAAAAGGTACAATGTCTCTCGATTATGCGGATGGTTTTGGACATCTTCGCGCAAATCTTCCGCAGCCTGTGGGCACACAAGTTGCGTTCGTTCCTCACCATGTTCGGCATCGCCTGGGGTGTGGGATCGTTGCTGCTTCTGGTAGGTGTGGGCGAAGGCTTCCGCTCCGGCAACAAGCGCGAGTTGGCCGAGTTCGGCAAGGACATCATGTTTATCTTCCCTGGGCGCGCGCCCGCCGTAAAGGGCAGCATGAACTCCGCCCGTTCTTATCTGCTCACCTACCAGGACTACGTGGATATCCGCAAAGGCACGCATGTCAGAAATGCCTGCCCTTTGATTTCTCGCACCGACCTGCACGAGGTCAGCGAATTCGCCAACGCGGGCGGAGAAATCCTGGGCGCGGAGCCCCAGCTCAGCGAAATAAGTTATCTTCCCCTCAAGGAGGGACGCTGGCTGAATGAATTGGACGGAGCGCAGAGACGCAATGTGATCGTCCTCGGCAACGAACTGCTGAAGACCCTGTTCCCCGGGCGCCCGGCGGTGGGCGCATTCGTCCTGCTGAACGGCGTTAGGTTCGAAGTCATTGGCAGCATGCCACACCTGGGCCGCGGCGACAACAATTGGCTGAATATGCGCGCCTACGTCCCCTTCCAGGTAATGGCCACCTACTTCCCGCTCAAGGGAGAAAACCACGACAACTCCATTTCCTTTATTGAATATCAGCCCCGCGTGACCGCTGAGCACCTGCTTGCGCTGGATGATGTTCACAAGATCGTCGCCCGCAATCACGGCTTCGATGCCAGCGATGAAAACGCCTTCGACGGCTGGGACATGATCCAGGAATCAAAGATGGTGGGGACCATTTTCGACACCATGAACATGTTCCTGGGGGCGGTGGGAATGGTCACGCTGGCTCTGGGCGCCATCGGCGTCATCAATATCATGCTGGTAGCGGTCAGCGAACGCACCCATGAGATCGGATTGCGCAAGGCCCTGGGCGCCACCAACCGCAGTATTCTGTTTCAATTTTTTCTGGAAGGGCTGCTTCTCACTCTGGGTAGTGGGCTGATCGGCATGGGTCTGGCGACAGCCTTGATGGCGACGCTGGGCACGGTGCAGGGGCCGGGAGGATTTGATCCGCCCAAACTGGTGCCCATGTCGGCGATGCTGGCAATCGGCAGCCTGACGCTGGCCGGAGTGGCCGCGGGTCTTTATCCTGCGCGCAAAGCGGCCATGCTGCAGCCGGTGGACGCGCTCCGGCAGGAGTAGTGAAGCGCAGGAGTGAATGATGTTCCGTGATCTGCTCCGCGAGGCCTACGGCGCCATGCGTCACAATCGCCGCCGCACCGCGCTCACCATGCTGGGCATGGCCTGGGGCATCGCCACGGTTGTCATGCTACTCGCTTATGGCGATGGCTTTGGCCAAGCCTGCGCTAACATCTTTGCCAATTTCGGCACCAAGCTCGTCATCGTGGTTCCGGGCCGCACCTCCATGCAGGCCGGTGGGCAGAAAGCAGGAGTTCTCGTCCGCTTTACGCAAGATGATGTGGAATCACTTACCACCAATCTTCCCCAGATCGCATATATCACACCCGAAGCCAGCAAGCAGGCACACATCCAGTACGAGACCAGAGTTTTCGACTTTAGTGTCACCGGTAATTATCCCAACGTGATCTCCGTCCGCGCTCTCAAGCTGGGGCAGGGTCGCTTCTACAACCTGGAAGACCAGATTCAGCACGCCCGCGTAGCGGTGATCGGTTCGGAAGCGAAGGAAAAATTGTTTTCCGGACGCAACGCGCTGGGTGAGCGCGTCCGGGTTGACGGCCTCAGCTTCGAAATCGTTGGTGTCCTGAGCCCCAAAATGCAGGAGGGAGACAGCGACATTAACCGGGTCCTGTACGTCCCCTTCACCACCATGAGCGATCTGAAAGACACGCATTACCTGGACTCGATCTGGTTCACCTACGAGACTCCTGAGTACGAGCGGCTGGAACAATCGGTCCGCACCATCATGGCGATGCAGCACAAGTTCAACCAGACAGACCGCCAGGCAGTGAGAGTGTTCAACCTCATGACCCAGGTCCACCAGTTCGAAATCATTACTCTAGGGCTGAAGATCCTGATGGGTTTCATTGGCACGCTTACGCTCGGTATCGGAGGCGTCGGCCTGATGAACATCATGCTGGTCTCAGTCACCCAGCGGACTCGTGAGATTGGCGTGCAGAAGGCGCTGGGCGCGCAACGGCGGTACATCCTGCTGCAGTTCCTCGCAGAAGCTCTGACCATTACCTTCATCGGCGGAGTGCTTGGAATTGTCCTGGCTTACGCGGTTGCGCTTTCGGTGGGAAGGCTCACCTTATACAGCGCTTTCGCCAAGAATGGGGAGGCCGGCGACATCCGCTTGATGATCGCCCCGGGAACGCTGGTCGCCGCCACCCTCATTCTCGGGGCTGTGGGACTGGTCAGCGGCATGGTACCCGCCGTCCGGGCCTCCGGCCTGGATCCTATTGAGGCCTTGCGGCACGAATAGCTGCTACGGCCGCTCCCACAGCGCGTCACCGCTCAAACGAGGGCGCAATATACGTTACCCGGACGACTTCGGCCGACCCAAGACACGTGACTAAAGTAACTGTCACCCTGGCACACAAGGGCCATTCTCGGGTGAAGCAGGGGCACATAGTATTGGCCTAAGGAGAAACACTATATGGATCGCGGGGAAATCATTCGGGATACGATCCTGCTGACTCTGGCCGAGCGCTACGAATCCGACCGAAGCCAGTTCGTGACTTTACCAAGGCAAACCATGGACTCACCTTTGGCGCGTGAGGTGGTCGCCGAATTGAGAAATGAAAAACACGTCGAGGAACAAACCCGAGGCGTGGTTCGACTAACCTGGCGCGGTTACGAGTTGTACAAGAGCCATACCCTCACCTGCGCCTGATTCCTTAGCCCTGCGAGACGACCTGAGGGCGAGGTATCGCGGGCAAACCGCCGCCATACTTAATCGTCGGTGAAAGAACTCGGCGTCAGGCCGAGGGCCAGCCATTCCGCGCCAGCTCTCTAACCTCTTTTTCGCTCTCTAGCTTCTTCTACCCTAGCGGGTAAACTTGGGGACTGCCGGCGCGCTCCAGAGCCAGCGCTCATGTCCTCAGGCATGATTTCTCAGAAGGGCTGTGCGTCGGCGCACCTCGGCCTTTGCACATTCAGGGTATACGATAAAGCATGGCAGGAAGCGCGCTGGTTGTGGAAGAGATAGAGAAGTATTTTCCGGTCCCGCAGACCGGAGTGCGGGCGTTTCTTAATCCCTTCGCGCCGCTCACGCATCCTGCGCTGTTAGGAGTGTCTTTCCAGGTTGGGGCCGGTGAAGTTACCGCCCTGATCGGCGCCAACGGCTCGGGCAAGTCTACCCTGTTGCGAATCCTGGCAACGCTGTTGGTGCCGACGCGCGGTCACGCCCGCGTGGCCGGTTACGATGTGGAGCGGCAGGCGTCTCAGGTACGCGCGCAGCTTGGGTTTCACTCGGCAACCGATGGCGGCTTCTACAGCCGACTCACGGCGCGCGAGAACTTGAATTTCTTCGCTGCCATGAATAACCTGTTCGACGCGGAAGCAGTCAGGCGACTGGAGGAATTGACGGAACTGATGGGCATGGGTGCGTTTATCGGGAGCCAGGTGCGAACCCTTTCCACCGGACAGGTGCATCGCCTTGGACTCGCGCGCGCGATGATCCACCGTCCGAGCGTGCTCCTGCTGGATGAGCCGACGCGCAGTCTGGATCCCATGGCAGCGGCGGAATTCAGGCGGTTTCTCAAAGCTCAATTGGTCGACCGCCACGGGACCACGGTGCTGTTCGCTTCCCACACCCTGGCGGAGGTCGAACAACTGGCGGATCGAGTCATCCTGCTGGACAAAGGACGACTGGTGGCCTGCGATGCCCCGCGAGGTCTGCGTGATGCAACCGGCTCTGCCACCCTGGAAGAAGCGCTCGAACGGCTGACTCCGACCGGCTTGCGGACCGAGGTGCTCTGGTGAATACGCCCCGGACCTCGCACCGTACTCTGCGCAAGGTTTTGGCATTTTTCAAACGCGACGTCGCCATTGCCCGCAGCTACCGGATAGCTTTCGCGCTCGAAATTCTGGAGGCTTTTTTTGGCGTCGCGACCTTTTATTATCTCTCACGATTCGTTTCTAATGACCAACTTAGCCTCGCGCTTCCGGCGGGCAGCGACTACTTTGCCTTCGCGCTGGTGGGCTTTGCTTTCTTCGACTATCTCACCGTGTCTTTGAGTGCCTTCGACACCAGCATAGTGGAGGCGCAGCAGAACGGCACGCTGGAAGCGATGCTCGTCACTGAAACGCCGCTGACGATGATTCTCGTAGCCTCGGCCGCCTACCCGTTTGTCTTGCTCGCCCTGAGGACGGTGATCTACCTGGCGTGGGGAGCGCTGCTCTTTCATTTCCCCATTCGCGAGGCGAATTGGCTGGGGGCCGCAATTATTCTCGCCACTTCGATTCTGGCGTTTGCCGGCCTGGGCATCATTTCCACCAGCTACTTGTTGCTGTTCAAGCGCGGGAATCCTGCCCGTTGGCTGATCGTGGGCGCGTCGAGTCTGCTCGGCGGCATCATGTATCCGGTGTCGGTATTGCCCGGGCCCCTGCGGTGGATTGCACGGCTCATTCCCGTGACCTACTCGCTTGAGGGAATGCGCCAGGCACTGCTGGCGGGCGCCAGTTTTGCCCAACTGTGGCCATCCGTGCGGGCGCTGCTTCTTTTCGCCGTGATCCTGCTGCCGCTCTCGGGTTTGACCTTTGCCTGGGCGTTGCGCCAGACCAAGATCACGGGCACGCTCACCCACTTGTAGGCAGCGCTTGCGTGGCAACTCAGTTGGTCTGCGGCGGTATTGGCAGACCTGCCCAGGCATTCACCAGACCAAGGGTCTCGCGCACCACGGAAAGAACATCGCGCGTGTTTCGCCACCAGTGGTCGGCATCGAATGGATCAGCGTGGGCGGCGTGAATCATCAACGTCGAACTGCCGCCCGCCAGCCTGCTCCACAAGGCTTTGACCCGCCGTGTGTGTTGCGGCGAAGTTACGATAATGATCCTGGTCTTTCCCGTGCGCCGCATTTCGCGCACTACTTCCTCCACTTCCTGCTCCGTGTTGACGACAGGATCTGGAAGAATATGAACCGCCGTGGCCGGGACGCCTTCATGAATCAGGATTTCGCGGTTGTATTCCTCTTCGCCGACAAAGCGAACACCAAGCCCTTCCATCCGGTTCGCGGGACTAACCGGCTGGCTTACCCACACTTCGGGTGCGTAGCCCAGGCCAAAGACCTTCCCGGCTTCTTCGGCGCGGTACGGCAGGCCCCCACTCAAAACCAGAATTACGTCCGCCCGCGACAACTGATCATCCAGCGTAAGCCAGCGGCCGGTATGGCGAAATCCAGCCAGACCCACTGCAAATATTAGAGCGATGAAAAAGCCGAGCAGGCTGAGCTTTGCGGTTTTCAATGTCGGACCCGTGGCCTCGTGTGTGTCTTAGAACTAATCTTAACTACAAATCGATCCCGGTTAGAACACAGCGATCATACTCTTCAGATTTCATGCTCACACCCGATTTGAGCGCACGGTGCGGCCGTGGCCTTGGCTAAAGACGGGGCGCAGACCGACCTCGCGGCCTGTCGCCCATCAGGATCAGCCTTCCAGGGAGAGGCGTTTGTGAAATCCGCCTATCTCTCGTAATCTTTCCGTTTGCACTGATAAGACGACATGCAACAGATTGACAGCGGTAATCAGCCCCGCGGGTGGATAATGCGCGTACTGACCGACGCACATTTTTGGGTCCCCCTCGCGGTTTTGCTCGGCGGACTGCTTCTTTTGAAATCCATTCACTAAGCACGGGATCGACGGAACATGCATTCTGTCCTGGCCTCCGGGGATGAGTCATTCGTGCAGGGGAATCCGCGTCGGCGGAAGCTGCAGGTATTGGGCATCTTGTCCGGTCTGACCGCGGGTGCGTGGCTCGGTGCGGCTGAGGCCCCAACCAAGCTGGTTGCGGTTGGCATGTCACCGGTCGTCATTTCGCTTGTCATGGTCATGGGTGTTTTTCTGGCCCGCTGGAGCTTACCCGCTTTGATCCTGGGCACTTCGTCCATACGCGCCGATCTCCGCCGGGCGCCCCACCTCATCATTTGGGCTCTTCTCGCGGGGTGCATGTGGGCGGTGGCGAACACGATGACTATTTTTGCCATCCGCGACATTGGTTTAAGCATTGCTTTCCCTCTGTGGAATTCAAATAGCCTTTTGGGCATATTGTGGGGCTTCGTTTTTTTTGGCGAGTTACGCCAGGCTGGCTGGCGCCGCTGGGCGGGCGTTCTGGGCGGCGCCATGGTCATGTGCGTCGGTGCGGCCTTGCTGGCCGTCGCATCCTCGACCCAGGCGCCCGCAACTCATTCCATGCGCGGTGTTTGGGCTGCTCTTGGCGCCGGCGTCCTTTGGGGGACAATGTATGTTCCTTACCGTAAAGCCTATCTATCGGGAATGAATCCGCTTTCTTTCGTGACCTTCTTCACTTTCGGCGAACTCGGCATGATGACTGCACTCGCGGTTGGTTATCTTGGTCTGGCTCCGCTCTGGCAGGAACTGACGCGGGCGCGGGATGTTCTTTTCTGGTTGATGTTTGGCGGCTTCATTTGGGTGATTGGAGATGTCTTCCAGCAATATGCCGCGAAGTACTCGGGAATCAGCAGGGGTATTCCGCTCTCCAACACCAACCAGCTCTGGGGTCTGCTGTGGGGACTGTTCGTCTTCGGCGAGTTGCGCGGCAGCGGTACGGCAACCTACGTGCACGTCGTTGGAGGCTCACTCCTGATGATGTTGGGAGTCGGCGCCATTGCTTTTTCTTCGGCAACCGGCAAAGAACAGGGGCAATGGCAAGAAGCCGCGCGGCGCGAATCCGAGCGATACGGCATCGCGCTGGATTACGTCGAAGCCCGCATGCAGGGAATGCAAGTAGCGGGCGAAAGCAAGCCTTCGCGCAGCCCGTTGGACTGGGTACTGGTTGGCGGGGCCACAACTATCTTCGCCGTGTTTGCGACCATGGCGCGCGCTCCGGGAATGCCGTTCCATTGGGCCCCGGCCGCGCTTTTGATCGTAGCGATTGTGGTGCTTCTTCTTGTCTGCGGGATTGCCCTCTGGCGCACCACACGCTTTAACTGAATCGTGACGACATCCTCCCAGGTTGACGTTGTCGGTGTCGGGCTCAACGCTACCGACACTCTGATTCTCCTCCCGCACCACCCCGCCCTGGGGTCCAAAGTCGAATTTCGTTCCTCGGCTATCTTGCCGGGCGGCCAGGTCGCTACCGCGATAGCCGCGTGCCAACAGTGGGACCTGCGAACCCGGTACGTGGGCAAAGTGGGTGACGACGCGGCCGCTATGATCCACCGGGAGGAATTTGAAAGGCTCGGCGTCGAAGCAAGTCTGATCACAGCTACGGGCTGCACCAGCCAGCAAGCGATAATCCTGGTTGATGACGCCGGCGAGCGTACCGTTCTTTGGAAACGCGACAACCGCTTGACCTTGCAGCCGGAAGAACTTCCACGCGAATGGATTACCACTGCTCGTGCGCTTCACCTGGATGGACACGACACCGCCGCTGCCGTTGCAGCAGCCGGCTGGGCTCGGGATGCCGGTGTTCCTGTGATCGCCGATCTGGATGACGTTTACCCTGGAGTCGAAGCGCTCTTGGACAAAGTTGACTACCTCATTACGAGCCGGGACATCCCAGGACGGCTGGTCAGCGAACCAGATCTGCGTCGATCGCTGCCCGCACTCCGGAGCCGGTTTGGCTGCCACCTTACCGCCGCAACCCTGGGCCACGAAGGCGTCTTGGCGTGGGATGGATCGCGGTTCAATTATGCGCCCGCTTTCCAGGTGAAACCTTTGGACACTACCGGCGCCGGGGATATTTTTCACGCGGGGTTCATCTATGGACTGCTGCAAGGTTGGCCGCTACCCCGCCAGCTTCACTTCGCCTGTGCCGCTGCCGCTTTGAACTGCACCGCGCTCGGAGCGCGTGGCGGCATTCAGCCGGTTGAAGACATCGAAAGGCTGATGGCTACGGGCGCTAGGCATGCCTCGGTCTTCAACGACCCAAGTTAGGCGGTTCTTCCACGTCGTTCTTCAAGGTTACCGCCTGCTATTCTGAGTTTTTTCGCCACCTAGCTACAAATGATAAGTGCCTTCTCGTTGGTTCGACCAGGAGCGGGCGGACCTAGGCAACACAACTCTGGCTTCAAGCCAGCAACGCATCAACGATGGCTTCGACGTGAATCACGGTCGTGTCGAGAAACTCGATGCCTGTGTCGCCCGAGTCGCGCAATAGCAGTGGGAGCTCTGTGCCCGCTAGGATTAACGCTTCCACACCGTCTTCGGCTTTCATCCGGTGCGCAATACGCAGAATGTCCGTCCTTGTTTCCGGCAGGAATTGATTCTTCAGCAGTTCACCGATGTACTTCCTGTGAACGAATTCCCGCTCTGAATCTTTCGGTAGGACCAGGGCGATTCCCGCCCGCTGGAACTCCTCCGGGTAGAAGTTCGCTCGCATGGTAAATCCGGTTCCAAACAGGCCCACTTTCTTCAGGCCAAGCGCCCTTGCACAATCAGAGGTGGCGCGCACGATGCTGAGAAGGGGGATAGCTGACCGGTGCTGGACCTCGTCGAACACGAGGTGCGGCGTATTCGCGGCAATGAAACCAAGATCTGCGCCTGCACGCACCAGCAGTTCCAGCCCGTTTGCAAGATAATCGGCGAGCTCGTCAAGGCGCCCTGCATCGAGCATGGTGATGCCCTTATCGACGTCGAGGCTGTTGATGACCAAATGCGGATATCCCCCATCGGGCCGCCGGGCGCGATAGCGTGCGATGATGGAGCGATAGTAGTCGATAGTGGACTCAGGCCCAAGCCCGCCGATCATCCCTATGGTTCGCATGTTACCGAGAAGAGATGCATGCCGGGCAGTGTAGGATTCGACTAGAAGCACCTACCACTGAGGAGAGCATAGGAGCATAGTTCAACGACTCCCCTGAGCGTGTAGCTGTTGTAATCAGGCGTCACACCATGGGGATTTTGCAACATTTAGCCAGTTCAAGAAGGGTTAGAAATCTTGACTGTTATTGTGGCACTTCGAAAGCCTTGGCCCCTCCACGAAACTTTGTGCTCCCCCGCATGAGGGAAATACTTGTCTACTGGTAATGCCTTGCCCAATTCATAGTACTGTCCGGGCTGAAGAGAGTTCCAACCGTCCGTTGGCATCGGGCCATTGCCAAAAATCCACCCCGAGTCCGATAGTTCAACACCATCCACCACGATCTTCCAGGAGGCAGCATCAACGTCGAGGGGTGAGTCCGAGTCGTTGATGAGCAGGAATATCAATTGAATGTGGGCGGGCTCGGTGTACCCAGGTTTCAGCTGCACGAGTTGAGCGGTTATCCCCGCGTGGAGTCCCGCACATTGAGCGTTCGCGGGAACGCGGACTGCTAGGCAAATTGTGAATGCCATCGTAACCAGGGCGACAAAGTTACCGATACGGGGTTCATCGAAGGGTCTCGGGATGTTCATGGTTTGTCTCCACGTACACCACGCCAGTATGTACCTGTTTGGTGGTAACTGGCGAAAACAGGCGATAGGCTCAAAACCCTCCCAGTCCATACTCTCCTAATGCTTGCATCACCCAGACGGTTTGCCGTAGTTCCAATCCTGCGGCATGGGAGGCCGTCGCCATGGGCAAACACAGAATCAAGCCGAATTACCGTCGCCGAGTGCTTC
>WNFD01000042.1_pt1 | contig 180357 bp, 171 predicted proteins | sample 5400491 | NCBI WGS metagenome assembly WNFD01 (sample SAMN13153343, study PRJNA577476) | soil metagenome | isolation source: 120 cm saprolite under Douglas fir tree site 2 hole 2 replicate 2 | place: USA:California | collected 2015-04-18 | reverse complement strand
TAGTCGTCGAGATCCTCGATGCCGCCCGTGGCCGTGGAGTTCGAGTCGCCCTCCAGCCCGTCGCCGCGGCGCACCGCCTCCGTCATGGCGGGGAGGCCGTACTTCTGCGCGTACTGGAGCAGGGCGGCGCGGTCGAGATTGCTCGGGTTGGTGCTCTCGATGGCCTGGCGGTTGCGCTTCTCCCAGTGCCCGATGAGATCGGCGTAGAGCATGCAGGCCCAGCCCACCCCGCCCTCGAGGAAGGCAAAGTTGAGATCCGGGAAGCGACGCGTGACGCCGCCGAAGAAGAGCGCCTTGCACACAGCGTGGCCGGCGGAGGCGAAATGGCCGATGTGGTTGTAGCAGAAGTTCGACGGCGAGTTGCGCAGCAGGATCGAGCGCGCGCCGTTGTGGAAGCTGGGCGCGATCTTGAGCTCGCGGCACTTTTCCCACACGGGATCGTAGTCGTGGTCGCTGTCGATGCCGACCACGTCGTACCACTCGATGAGCTTCGCAGCGTCGGGCTTCTCCTCGAGGAGGGCGGGGATGGGCCGGCGCATGAGGCCGCCGACCATGATCACCTTGTAGCCGAGCTGCTTGGAGGCGAACTCGATCTCCTCGATCGCTTCCTCGGGCGTGTACATGGGGATGATGGCGGCGGGGATGACCCGGTCTTCGAGTCCGCGGAACTGATCCGCCGCGAACACGTTGTAGGCCCGGCAGATGGCGCGGCGCAGCCGGGTGTCTTGCATGCGGTGGTAGCCGAGCCCCGCGGTGGGGTAGACGACGCAGAAGTCGATGCCGAGATCGTCGAGGCGCTCGTACATGAGGCGCGGCAGCATGGCGGTCGCCCGGTCGAGCACGTTCTCGCACGGCGAGCCCCAGAAGGCCTCCTGCCCAACCCGGCGCCGGCGCCGCTCGGCCAGGGTCATCTTGAGGGAGCTGGGGACCCGCTGGCTGGCGATGTCGTAGGCTTCGACGGCCGCATCACCCCCGATGCGCCGGAATTCCTCGCGCATGATCGGGGCGTACTCGATCCAGTGCCCATCGGCGTCGATGACGGGGTGGCTGAGACGGGAGTGGAGCTTCCGGGCCTCCGTGTGACCGTTGGTCTGCATGGCCGAGCCTCCCAGGAGAGCGGGGTGAGAGATGAGGTGAGGGGATGATACCCGACCAGGGCGCCGTGCGCGACAGGGGCCTCGCCCTTGCGGGGCCCATGACCGGTCGACTACGATAGCGCTCCGGAGGTGTCATGAAACCATTCGTCGCGCGAGTCGGCGTCGTGACGCTCGCTATCCTGCTGCTGTTTCCCCTGTCGGTGGGGACCGCGATGGCTGCCCCTGAGGGGACGATGACCTGGGGAGTCCACGTGACCCTGGCCTCGCGCTGGCTTGACCCGAGCGACACCGAGGCGTTCATCACGCCCTTCCTGGTCCTCTACGCCATTCACGACGCGCTGGTGAAGCCGATGCCCGGGGGGGACAACACGCCGAGCCTGGCCGAGTCGTGGACAGTGTCGAAGGACGGGCTCGGCTACGAATTCGTCCTCCGCAGGAACACGAAGTTTCACAATGGCGATCCCGTGACGGCGGACGACGTCAAGTTCTCGTTCGAGCGCTACAAGGGCGCCGGGGCCACGCTGCTGAAGGAAAAGGTGAAAGAAGTCCAGGTGCTGGCCCCGAACCGCGTCCGCTTCGTCCTCAAGGAGCCGTGGCCGGACTTCATGACCTTCTACGGCACCTCCGCCACCGGGGCGGCCTGGATCGTGCCGAAGAAATACGTCGAGAAGGTGGGCGACGACGGCTTCAAGAAGGCGCCCGTGGGCGCGGGGCCGTACCGCGTCGTGAGCTTCACGCCGGGCGTGGAGCTCGTCATGGAGGCCTTCGAGGGTTACTGGCGCAAGGTACCCGCGGTCAAGCGCATGGTCTTTCGCAGCATGGTTGACGAGACAACGCGCGCTGCCGCTCTCAAGGCGGGTGACGTGGACATCGTCTATCTGCTGAGCGGCCCCATTGCCGAGGAGATCAAGCGCACGTCAGGGCTGCGCCTGGCCGCCGCCAAGCCTCCCGGTGTCGTCTTCCTCGACCTCCCGGAGCAGTGGGATCCGAAGTCTCCCTGGCATGACCGGCGCGTGCGGCTGGCCGCCAGCCACGCTCTCGATCGCAACGCCCTCAACCAGGCGGAGACGCTCGGGATGTCCCGGCCGACCGGAGGCCTCATCCCTCGAGTCTTGGAATTCGCGCGGGCGTATGAGCCGCCCGCCTACGATCCGGCCCAGGCCAAGAAGCTGCTGGCCGAGGCGGGCTATCCGAATGGCTTCGATGCCGGGGGTCTGACCCCGTTTCCCCCGTTCTTCTCGCTGGCCGAGGCGATTGCCAACTACCTCCAGGCCGTGGGCATTCGGACGCACGTGCGGACGATGGAGCGGGCCACCTTCCTCACCGCGTGGCGCGAGCACAAGATCAAGGGCGTGATCATGGGGCTGGGCGCCCCTGCCGGCAATGCGGCGACGCGCATCGAGGTCTACGTCACCAAGAGCGGGATCTACTCCTCCGGCGTGGTGCCGGAGATCGAGGACCTCTACCAGCGCCAGGCCCGCGAGATGGACCGGAAGAAGCGCGAGGCCCTCCTCTATCAGATCCAGCAGATCATGCACGACCGCGTGCTCCACGTTCCCATCTACGAGCTGGCCTTCCTCTGGGGCATCGGCCCCCGCGTCGAGGAGGCCTGCGTCGATCACATCAAGGGCTTCGCCTACTCCGCACCCTATGAAGACCTGAAGCTCAAGGCGGGGCGGTAGAAGGTTGGTCGGCTCCTGTTCAGACTTAGTGAGATGACCTCATGACGCCCAGTTTGCGCTACATTAGATGCACCGAGCACCGTGAGCCATCAGGGTAATCAAGGCTGGTTTCCGGAATGCTTGGTGTGCGGTGAGGGTAACCTCGGCGGCATAGTATGCCTGGATCCCACCTGTCACGAGAGGTTCGGGTTGCACGCGGTCCGGTCACAAGGCGAACGCCTCGTCAGACGTGAAGAGCATTGGTGGAAGCTGTGTCATCTTTGTGATCGCGTTGTGTTGGCAGACCCAGTAGCGTGGGGCAGCGTGGCTCTTTGTCTCGATTGTCGGAACACCTTCGTGAATGTTTCCGTCTTTCCTCCAATTTCACCCGGCCAGCTCGTCGACATGGTAGCAAAAGGAGTGGTTCGCCTAAGGCCCGAGGTTGTCGTCAGATCGGAACGCGCATGAGACTCCCACGCCTTCTGGGGCCGTATGCTTTGAGTCACATTGACGAGACGCGACGCCACGGGTAGCGTGGATTGCGATGGCGATTTCTCCCACGCGTACACGCCGCTGGACCCGGGTGGAATACGAGCGTCTCATCGACGCCGGCGTGTTCCGTCCCGGCGAGCGCCTCGAGCTGCTGGCCGGGCATCTAGTCGTTAGCGAGCCGCAGGGAAGCCTCCACGCCACGGCGATTGGGCTTGTTGAGGATGCCCTGCGAGCATGCTTCGGATCGAGCTGGCACGTGCGCGTGCAGATGCCGATCGCCCTTGATGACGAATCCGAGCCGGAGCCCGACGTGGCGGTCGTGTTTGGAGGACGGCGGGACTACGAGCTGGCCCATCCGGAGCGGCCCGCGCTGCTCGTCGAGGTCTCCGAGTCCTCGCTCGAGGATGACCGCGGCGCCAAGGCCGTTCTCTATGCTCGGGCCGGCGTGGCGGAGTACTGGATCGTAAACCTCGTGGGCCGTACCCTGGAGGTACGTCGCGAGCCGCTGCAGACGGCAAACGTGCCTCTCGGTTGGAGCTACAAGGTCGTGATGGTTCTAGAGCCTGGCGGGTCGGTCAGCCCACTGGCCTGTCCGACGGCGCGGATCCAGGTCACCGATCTTCTCCCGCACGCGCGATACTCGCGCTAGCCTGTCGTTCAGCACTCCGTCGCGCCGAGCTACCCCTGACTGAGCTGTTGCCGCAAGTAGTCCCCGATCTCCATCGTGCACGCCAGGCCCTGCGGGATCGCCTTGGTGAGGGAGACGAACGCGTGGATCTGGCCGGAGTACTCGTGGTAGACCACGTCCACGCCGGCGGCGCGTAGCCGGTCGGCATAGGCGAGCCCTTCGTCGCGAAGAGGATCGAAGCCCGCGGTGATGACGAGAGTGGGCGGCTGTCCCGCCAGGTCGCTGGCGCGGAGCGGCGCTGCCCTCAGGTCCATGCGATCCGCCTCTCCGCGCAGGTACTGCTCCATGTACCACAAGATGCGGTCGCGCGGGATGACGTGCGCGTCCTCCAGCTCGCGATGCGACGGGGTATCGAGGCCGCAGTCGACGGCGGGATAGATCAGGGCCTGGCAGGTGGGGATGGCGAGGCCGGCGCGGGCGGATAGCTGCGAGACGACCGCGGAGAGGTTGCCCCCCGCAGAGTCGCCGGCCAGTCCGACGCGGGCCGGGTTGCCGCCAAGCTCGCCCGCGTGAGCGCGGAGCCAGCGGTAGCCAGCCAGGCAGTCCTCGACGGCGGCGGGGAACTTGTGTTCCGGGGCCAGGCGATAGTCGACGGCGACCACGAGGGCGCCGGAGCGCAGGGCGAGCCGCGCGCAGAGTCCATGATGCGTTTCCAGGTCGCCCTGCACCCAGCCGCCGCCATGGAAGTACGCGACCACCGGACGGAGAGAGGTCGACGCCGCGGCCGGGTCGTAGACTCGAGCACCGATCGCGCCGGCCGGTCCGGGAATGTCGATGTCCTCGATTCGGGACAAAGCGGGCGCCGGCTCGTCCATCAGGCCCACCATGGTCCGGAGCTGCTGGCGCAGCTCGGGCAGCGGAGGATAGTAGCCCGGCACACGAATCGACTTGATGAACTCGCCGACGATCTGGGCCTTCGGGTCCATCGTGCGACCGCCCCGACTGATCCGGTGGCCGTCCAGGAGGCGAAGCGTTTGCTCCTCGCTCAACAAGGTGTGCGCGAGCTCCAGGGTCACCGCCGCCGGCTGCTCGGTCATGCCTCGATCCTCCGCCTAATTCGTGGTCGCCATCTGATGGGAGCACTTCGCATCTCGGTCCGCCCCAGTGTAGCCGCGATACGACTCCTGGGCGACGAACCCTGCCGCCGGGAGATCGGTTGGCGTGGTATGGTACCGCACTCTTCCATCTCTTCCGGAGGTCGACGATGACTCGGCTCGCCAGGCTCCTGATGCTCCTGATCTGCTTCGCCCTGATCGCGGCGCTCGGACCGAGCGCTCCAGCCTCCGCCCAGGACAAGCCGCGCTACGGGGGCGAGCTGGTCTTCGTGGTCGCAGCCGAGCCGCCGAGCTACGACGCGCACCGGGAGGAAACCTTCGGGATGCTCCACCCGGCGGCACCGCACTACAACACGCTTCTGCGCGTCGATCCCTTCGACAAGACGGGCACCAAGTTCATCGGCGACCTCGCCGAGTCGTGGACGGTCTCCGCGGACAAGCGCACCTACACCTTCAAGCTGCGTCAGGGGGTGAAGTTCCACGACGGCAGCGTGATGACCTCCAAGGACGTCAAGGCCTCCTACGATCGCATCATCAATCCGCCGCCCACCGTCGTCTCGAGCCGCCAGGCGCAGTACAAGAACGTGGAGTCGGTGGAGGCGCCCGCGCCCGACGCCATCGTCTTCCGGCTGAAGTGGCCGGAGGCCTCGTTCATGGCCGGCCTGGCCTCGCCGTGGAACTGGATCTACAAGGCCGACATCCTGGCCAAAGACCAGCACTGGTACGAGAAGAACGTGATGGGCACGGGGCCCTTCAAGTTCGTGGAGTACGTGCACGGCTCGCACTGGATCGGCAAGAAGAACCCCGACTACTGGGACAAGGGCAAGCCCTACCTCGACGGCTACCGGGCCATCTTCATCCCGGACGCCGCGGCGCAGGTGTCGGCCATCCGCGGCGAGCGGGCCATGATCCAGTTCCGCGGCTTCAGCCCCCAGCAGCGCGATTCCCTCGTGGCCGCGCTCGGCAACAAGCTCACCGTCCAGGAGAGCCCGTGGAACTGCTCGATCCAGGTCGCCCTCAACCAGCAGAAGAAGCCCTTCGAGGACCGGCGCGTGCGACGGGCCCTGACCCTGGCGCTCGATCGCTGGTCAGGCTCGAAGGCGCTCTCGCGCATCGCCGTCGTGAAGGAGGTGGCGGGCATCCAGGTGCCGGGCACGCCGTGGGCGAGCCCCACGGAAGAGCTCGTGAAGCTGGCGGGCTACGGCACCGACATCAATGCCTCACGCGCGGAGGCGCGGCGCCTGCTGAAGGAGGCGGGCTACGAGAACCTGTCCTTCACGCTGCTCAATCGCGGCGTGCCCATGCCGTACGAGCCGGTGGGCATCTGGCTGATCGATCAGTGGCGCCAGATCGGCCTCAACGTCAAGCAGGTCGTGCTCGAGACGGCCTCCTGGCTACAGGCGCAGAAGAACGGCGACTTCGAGGTGTCCACCAATGCCCCGTGCAACACCATCGTCGAGCCCGACCTGGACCTGCACTGGTTCCTGACCACGTCACCCGTGAACTTCAGCAAGCACAAGGACACGGTGATGGATGACCTCTACACGAAGCAGTCCCGCGCCACCGATCCGGAAGAGCGGCGGAAGCTGCTCCGCGCCTTCCAGAAGCGCCTCTACGACGAAGAGGTGCACTACATCCACACCTTCCAGTGGCACCGGATCGTCCCCCACCTCAGCAAGGTGCGCGGCTGGACGATCACGCCCAGCCACTACCTGAACAACCAGCTCGACACGGTCTGGCTCAGCGAATAGCCAAGCTTCAGCTTCGCTTCCGGGCCAGCGCTCCGAGGGCACCGAGAATCTTTCCCTTGGGCCGCGCGAGCTCCTCGAGGATCGAGAAGTGATCGTGACGCGCCAGCGGCAGATACTCGCCGGACAGGCCGTGCTGCTGCCACGTGCGGGCGTATTCCTCTGATTGTCGAATCAGCTCCGGAAGCTCCCCGAGGCCGACGGTGACGACCAGCGGCGATGCACCCGAGGGGAGGTGGAGGATCGGGCTATTGCGAGCGGCCTCGGCGGCGTCGAGGCCGAGCTTCTCGTTCAGGTAGTTCAGACGGATCGGCTCGAGGTCGTAGATGCCGCTGATGGCGATGCCGCCGGCGACGCGCCCGTCATCCATCGCCATCGCGGTCAGGTGGCCGCCCGCCGAGTGTCCCGTCACGAACACACGACCCGGATCGCCGCCGAACTCCTTCGCGTGGTCGATCACCCACGCGACGGCCGCGCGCACCTCCGCGACGATGTCATCGAGCCGCGCCGCCGGCGCCAGCGTGTATTCCACCAGTGCCAGGTTGAACCCGGTGTCGAGGACGCCCTCGCCCAGGAAGGCGTACGGCTCCTTGTCGTTCATCTGCCAGTAGCCGCCGTGGATGTACACGAGCGTCGGTGCCGGCGGCATGCCGCACTCGAAGACGTCGAGGCGCTGCCGCGGACCCGCGCCGTAGCGGACGTCGATCGAGCCACCGCGAGCCTTCCGGAGCCTGTCGCTGCGGGCCGCCCAGTCTGCGACGTACTGATCGCGCGCGGCCTGGCCCACGGCGGCGGTGTTGTTATACGCGGCATCGAGCGCCGCCCGATCCATACCTCGGTAGAGCATCGTCAGCCTCGCTTGGCGCCGTGATCGAGGGGGAGCGCCGCGCTCTCGGTCCAATTAGATGCGCCGGCTGTTGTCCTCGGGCTGGTAGCGGTACTCCATGTGACGCGCCGTAGCGCGTGCGATTGCTTCGCCGTGGTATCGTGCGACCACGCGTAGAGCCATGTCAATCCCGGCCGAGATACCGGCCGATGTAAGCACGCGCCCGTCCTCGACGACGTGGAGCTTCTCTTCGACCGTCACCGTGGGGAACGACTCGCGCAACCACGGCAGGGAACGCCAGTGTGTCGTGGCACGTCGACCGTCGAGGAGGCCGGCCTGGCCGAGCAGCATCGCGCCGGTGCACACTGATGCAAGCGTTTCCACAGTCTTGCCGCGGTCGGCGATCCACTCGAGCAGGCGCTGGTTCTTGATCTCGCTTCGTGTTCCCTGACCGCCCGGGACCACGAGCACGTGGAGAGGCGCGCACCCATCGATCGGGGTGTCGGGGTTGACGCGCAACCCGCCCGTAGCGACTACCGGCTCGGCGCTCTCGGCGACCAGCAGCACCTCGAAGGGCGACGGCTCCTCACGTCGGCGCTCCTCGTTGAGGCGCGTGACGGAAAAGACTTCAAAGGGGCCGCAGAAATCGAGGACTTCGACCTGCGGGAAGATCGGATTCCGACACGCTTTGTGACCATTCCCCCCCTCCTTGCACGCTCGTGTTTCTCTTTGCGTATCGCGTACTCGCGCTCGAGCGCCCGCCAAGTTCTCGGTTGGCTAAGCTCTAGGCGCGGCCCCGGCGCTTGCCTCCAGGCGGGCCCGCAGCCGCTCGCGCAGCTTGGCCACGACGTGGGGAGGTGCCGTCTCCGGCGAGCCCGCCGAGAAGGGCGGCTGCGGATCGTACTCGATGCCGAGCTGGATGCTCTGCGCCACCTCGTCGCCGGCGATGCGCGCGGCGAGGGTGAGCCCCATGTCGATACCCGACGAGACTCCCGCCGCGGTGATGATCTTGCCCTGCACGACCACCCGCTTCAGCGTCGGGCGCGCGCCCAGCTCGCGGAGCGTCTCGAGGGCCGCCCAGTGCGTGGTCGCCTCCAGGCCCTTGAGCAGGCCGGCGGCCCCGAGGAGAAGCGAGCCCGTGCAGGTCGACGTCGTCCACTGAGTGGTCGTGTGCGCCTCGCGGATCCAGTCCAGCAGGGGATTGGGCGTCATGAGGGCGCGCGTGCCGAAGCCCCCCGGCACCATGATGATCTCCGGGTGCGGCACGGCGGAGAGCGGGTCGGCGGCGATGAGCGTGACCTGTTTCGTGTCGGTCTGGTACGGGCCCGCCGTGACCGCGACGAAGCGCACGCGATAGCCGGGGAGGCGCGAGAGCACCTCGTAGGGGCCGATGGCGTCCAGGGCGGTGAAGCCGTCGAAGAGCGGGATGGCGATGTCCATGGGGTCTCCTGGGCTCCGCCTCACGAGGCCGTGGCGCGGCCACGCGGGACGGCGCGGAAATGACGGCGATAGCTGCCGGGGGTGACGTGAAGCGCGCGGCGGAAGGCGCGATGCATGGTCTCGACGCGCCCGAAGCCGCAGGCGAGGGCGATGTCGGCCACGCTCCGCCCCGTGGTCTCGAGTAGACGGCGGGCCCCTTCCACTCGCTGGGCGTCCACGTAGGCGGCGGGGGTGAGGCCGATCTCCCGGCCGAAGGCGCGCGCGAAGTTGCGCGGGCTCATGCGCGAGCGCTCGGCGAGCGTGGACACAGAGAGATCGGCATCCAGGTGGTCGGCGATGAAGCCCTGCAGGTCGCGCAGGCCGTGACGCTCGGCGAGCTGGGCCGAGAGCTGCACGCTGAACTGGGACTGGCCGCCCGGCCGGCGGAGAAACATCACGAGCCAGCGCGCCACCTTGAGGGCGAGGTCGCGGCCCCGGTCTTCCTCCACCAGCTCGAGGGCCAGGTCCATCCCCGCCGTCACGCCGGCGGAGGTCGACACCTTGCCGTCGCGGACGAAGATGGGATCGCGCTCGACGCGCGCGGAGGGGAAGCGCTGCTGCAAGGCGTCGCAGGCGGCCCAGTGGGTGGTGACACGACGGCCGTCGAGAAGCCCGGCCTCGCCGAGGAGAAACGCGCCCGAGCACACCGAGGTGATCCTCCGGGCTCGCGGCGCCGTCCGCTTGATCCACGACACGAGAGGGCGATCCCGCATGGCGTCACGGGTGCCGAGCCCGCCCGCGACGATCAGCGTGTCGACGGGTCCCGTGATCTGACCCAGGCTGCGCGCGGCGACGAGACCGACCCCGCTCGAGGTCTGCACCGGGCCGGCCTTGGGCGCCGCCACCGTCACGGCATAGGGTGGAGGCGCGCCGGCGAGCCGGTTGGCCATGGAGAAGATCTCCAGGGGACCGGTCACGTCCAGGATCTGCACATCGGGGAAGGCGACGATGACCACGGGGAGCGGGCCCGTCGTCCTCGCCAGCCTCACGGGAGGTGTCGATCGCATGGCCCGAGCATGCCGTGATCGGGCCGTGGCCGCAATGCCAATGATATGGCGAATCCTGCCACGCGCCAGAGCCGGCGCGACGCCTGTGGCATCATGAGCCCGCGAGCCCAGGGGGTGGCGGCGGGACTCGGATCGGCCCCGAGGAGGAGGAGCGATGACGGGAAAGCTCGAGAAAAGGGTCGCGGTCATCACCGCCGCCGGCGCCGGGATCGGCGCGGCCACGGCGCGGCGCTTCGCGAAGGAAGGGGCGCGCATCGTCATCGGCGACCTGAGCGGCAAGCGCGCGGAGGCGGTGGCCGGAGAGATCCAGTCGACGGGGGCCCGCGTCGAATGGCTCAAGATGGACGCCGCCGATCCCGACGGCGCGCAGGCCCTGGTGTGGCGCGCGCTCGACGCCTTCGGCCAGATCGACGTCATGGTCAACAACGCCGGCTATGCGGAAGTGGCGCCACTCGAGGAGATCACGCTCGAGAGCTGGAACCGAGTCCTGGCCGTGACCCTGACGGGAACCTTTCTCGGGATGAAGTACTGCCTGCCCGTGATGCGACGGCAAGGCAACGGTGCCATCGTCAATACCGCCTCGATCTCCGGCACGGCGGGCGACTACGGGCTCTCCTCCTACAACGCCGCCAAGGCCGGCGTGATCAACCTGACGCGATCGGCGGCGATCGAGAATGCGAAGTACGGGATCCGCGTGAACTGCGTGTGCCCGGGGACCATCGACACGCGGGCGCCTCAGCTCCTGGGCGGGGACCGCGCCGACGAGATCCGCCGCGAGCAGGCGGCGGCGAATCCCGTGGCCCGCATGGGTCAGGCCGACGAGATCGCCAACGCCATCTTCTTCCTAGCCTCCGACGAATCCTCCTTCATCACGGGCGCGGCCATCACGGCCGACGGTGGCCTCACCGCCCATACCGGACTCCCGCCGTTCCGTCGCCTCACGGACAGCGCCTAGCCGTCGTCCCCCTCACCCTGCCCTCTCCCCCACTGGGGGAGAGGGGCAGGAAACAGTCCCGACGCTCTCTCTGAATCCTTCCCTCCGATTGAGGGAGAGGGATCGAAACAGTCCCGGCGCTCTCTTTGAATCCTTCCCTCCGACTGAGGGAGAGGGAAGGAAACAGTCCCGGCGCTCTCTTTGAATCCCTCTCCCCCGCTTCGGGCGAGAGGGCAGGGTGAGGGGGCGAGTCATCTACGCATCAGGTCAGCGGCACGATGGCCGAGAGCCGCGGCTGATTGCCGACGACGCGCGTCACGTGCCCCTGGCCCGTCAGGTCCTCGGCGAGCACGATGTCGCCCGGCCCCACTCGAGCGACCGTGCCGTCGCCGACTTCTATCTCCGCGGTGCCCGACAGGGTGATCGAGTACTGACGCCGCGGGGCGCAGTGCCACTCGAGCACGTAGCCCGGAGGGAAGACGCGGAAGGCGATGCCCGAGGCGGACTGCATCGGGGTGCCCTCGCCGTACGAGCCTTCGGCGTCCTTGAAGGGCTCGAGGGCCATGGGCTCCTCCGCGATATGGGACTTCCCGTCCGCTCCGCTGTAGACCCGCCAGATCTTCGGCATCTCATGCTCCTCTCGCGTGATGGTCCGAACAAGGATACGATCTCCGCGGGGAGGTGTCGATGCTGAGAGTGACGCAGGACCTCATGCTGCCCACCGCCATCACCGGGTCGTATCCTCGCCCGCTCTGGTTCGACGAGAGCCTGCGCGGCCGGTCGTTCAAGGCCGCCCTCGGGGATTCGATCTTCCGCGAGCAGTACCTTGACGCCGTCGCCGCCGTGATCAATGCTCAGGAGGCTGCGGGTCTCGACATCGTGACCGACGGCGACACCCGCTTCGATCTCGCCGTGGGGGGCAAGTCGTGGTTCTTCTATCCCATCGAGCGCCTGGGCGGCATCGAGGGCCACCGCGATACCTCGCGGGGCTGGATGCAGCGGCACGGCCTGCGCCCGGGCAAGATCCTCTGGGAAGTCCAGGAGGCGTATCAGCCCGGTGTGGTCAAGAGCCGGCTCACCCGCGGACCGCTCGAGTACGCGGCGCTGTGGAAGGTGGCGCAGCGCCTGACCGACCGGCCCGTCAAGTTCGGCGCGATCTGCGCCCCCGCCCTCTCCAGCATGCTGTGGGACGAGCACTACGGCGACGAGAAGGCCCTGATCAATGACCTCTGCGACATCATGAACGCCGAGTTTCGCGAGCTGGCCGCTGCCGGCTGCCCCCTCATCCAGGTCGAGGAGCCGCCGCGCCACGGGCGCACCACGCGGCCAGACTGCACGGATGCCGATCTCGAGTTCCTGACCGAGGCGTTCAACCGCCAGCTCGTCGGCGTCGACGCCGAGATCTGGGTGCACACGTGCTGGGGCAATCCGAACCAGCAGCGCGTGTACTGGGAGCCCCCGAGCTACGAGCGCGCCCTGCCGCATCTCCTGCAGCTCGACGCCGACGTGATCACCTTCGAGTGCGCGAGCAGCGACGGCAAGGATCTCCCGCTCTTCGCCAAGTACGCGACGGACAAGAAGATCGGCATCGGCGTGATCAGCCACTGCAACACGGTGGTCGAGCCGCCCGAGCACGTCGCCCGTCTGATCCGCCGCGCCCTCGAGTACATCCCTCCCGAGCGGCTGGTCGTCACCACCGATTGTGGCTTCGGCCGCGAGGGGTTGAGCCGGCGCATCGCCTACTACAAGTGCGTGGCGCTCGTGGAAGGCACCAACATCGTCCGGCGCGAGCTGGGTCTGCCGGAAGCGCGGGTGCGGGCCGCCGACCCTTCGCTCTGGTTCGCGAGCGGCCCCGACTAGCCGCCCACGAGGTCGGGAAAACAGCACGTATGCGATCGCGTCGGGAAGCGACCGCGCCTCACCGCATGTAGTATCGGCAGGACTGACAGATCGAAGGAATCTCGTTCTTCTCGCGCCAGGCGAGACGAAGCTGTTCGAGGCGAGGCCCGTTCCACAGCTGCTCGAGGGAATCGGCCGTCGTGCCCAGGATCAGCTCGCTGCTTGCCTCGAAGTCGCGGCACTGGCAGGCGCCGACCTTGCCGTTGGAATAAACCGTGAGGCCCTTGTAGAGCATCCGGCACGGCGCGTGCCCCCGCGGATACAGAGGCCTGAGCTTGAGGTACGCGGGAAGCTTCACCGCGCCTTGCCAGTCGTCCACGAAGAACCCTTGCCCCTTGACCTGACCGGTCAGGTCCTGGCCGGAGAGTCGGCTGATCTTCTGGAAGTCGGGATGCTCCAGAACCCGCTGGATGGGCTCGTTCGTCGGCTTGATGGCGATGTTGATCGAGAGCACGTTGCCTCGCCGCTTGTTCTCCTCGATCAGCGCGACCAGATTCGTGAGCATCTGGTCGTACTTGTCGACCCTGAAGAACTCTCGATACCTCTCTGGGCCGGACAGCGAGGTGGAGATGGCCAACCAGGCGAATCCCGCTTCGAAGAAGTCGTGGAGATCGAAGCGATGCAGCCATTGGAGGGTCGTCACGAAACCCAGCCCGGTGATCTGTGGGTAGCGCTGAACGTACCGCGCGCGCTCCAGCAGGTATGGATCGAGCAAGGGATCACCGATCGTGACATTGAAGTCCATCCCGGTGCCTCCCATCGCGACGAAGTCATCGACGGCCCGCTTGAAATGCTCCATCTTCAGGGGGCCCTTCTTTCTCTTCATCACGCTGTTCGCGCAAAACACGCAGTCCGCGTTGCAGACATTGGTGGTTTCGATCGAGAGGTGAGGGATCACCGGGGCTTCGTAGCGCCGGCGCTCGAAATAGGCGCTCACCCATCGGGCCGCGAACCGGAGCGCCTTCTTGGCGAAGATGGCTACCCTGGCCATCTCGAGAGAGCGTAGCGATTCCCAGGGCGGTCGGGCACCTCGCCAAGTCTGCGTACCTTAACGTGGCACCGTAGCTCGGGAACTCGATAGCTTTATTTCTCGTGAGGTCCCGGAGGGCTCGCTTCGCCCGGGACGCCCAGTACACCGTCTTGACAGGGGCGCATCCGTCGGCAAGAGTGGTGCCATGACTCATCGCGGACTGACCTTCGGTATCTTCCTGGCACCGTTTCACCGCGTCGGTGAGAACCCGACGCTCGCCATCGCTCGCGACATGGAGCTCCTCGAATGGCTCGATCACCTGGGCTATGACGAGGCGTGGATCGGCGAGCACCACTCGGCGGGCTGGGAGCTCATCGCTTCGCCCGAGCTGGTGATCGCCGCCGCCGCCGAGCGCACGCGGCACATCATGCTGGGCTCGGGCGTCACCAGCCTGCCGTATCACAATCCGCTGCTCGTGGCCCAGCGCTTCGTGCAGCTCGATCACATGACGCGCGGCCGCGCCATGCTGGGCTGCGGACCGGGCGCGCTCGTCTCGGATGCCTACATGCTGGGCATCGAGCCGGTGACGCAGCGGCAGCGCATGGACGAAGCCCTCGGCGTGATCATGACGCTCCTCCGCTGCGAGGAGCCGGTGACCATGAAGACCGATTGGTTCGACCTTCGCGAGGCGCGGCTGCACCTGGCGCCGTACTCCGATCCGCATTTCCCTATCGCGGTCGCCAGCACCATCACGCCCTTCGGCGTGCAGACCGCAGGGAAGTACGGCGTGGGCGTGCTCTCGCTCGCCGCGGGCTTGCCGGGAGGGCCGGAGGCATTGGCCGGCCAGTGGCGGTTGGCCGAGGAGACGGCCGCCGCGCACGGAAAGACCATGGACAGGCGGCAGTGGCGCCTCGTCACCAACGTGCATGTGGCCGAGGACGATGAGCTGGCGCTGCGTCAGGTACATGCGGGCGAGCGCCACGAGACCATCACGTATTTCGAGGAGACGCTCGGGCGGCCGCCGGGCCGGGCCGACGATCCGCTCCGCGAGGGCGTCAAGATGGGCACCACGCTCGTGGGCTCGCCCGACACGGTGTCCAGGGGCATCGAGCACCTCATCCGCCTGAGCGACGGCGGCATCGGCGGCCTGCTCTTCCGCGCCCACGAGTGGGCGCCGCGCCACGAGACCCTCAAGAGCTACGAGCTCTTCGCCCGCTACGTCATGCCGCGCTTCCAGGGCTCGCTCGATACCGTCCGGGGCTCCAACGACTGGGCGCGCGCCAACCGCAAGGGCATCTTCGGCCCCAACGTCGAGGCCGTGCGCCGCGCCTTCATCGATGCGGGCCGCGAGGTGCCCAAAGGCTTCGAGGCGCGCACGGCGGGCGCCCGCGACATGCCGGTCGAGGACGACACTCCGCCTTCCCGCGAAAAGCGCTGAGCCCGCGTCTGCGGTCTCGCGACCAAGGAGATGGCATGAGCGCACGACGTATCGCCATCGCGCTGGTTGCCCTGGGGCTGGCCGCCTGCGCAACCGCGCTCCCCCCCGCCGTGAGGGTGACCGACATCTCGGCCCTGGCCGGAACCTACTCGGGCCGGCTCAAGGAAGTGAGCCAGCTTTCCCGCTCGACCAGGCTGGTCGTGCAACCCGACGGCCGCTTCGAGCTCACGGCCAGCGAGCCCCGCGGCTTCAGAACCCTCGGCGCGATGTTTCTCGAGCCCGACGGAACCTTCAAGTACCTCTACAACGAGTCGAAGGGCGAGGGAAAGGTCCTGAGCGGCAAAGGCGTCGTCCACGAAGGCGATGGACGGCGGGCGCTCGTGATGACCCACGACGACGGCTTGCAGACCATGACGGTGTCCCGGAGCCTGCCCTAGCCACTTGACGATCCGTTCACGGATCCGACGCGGATCGTGCCTACGCAGGCGAGGGTGAGTGTGATCGAGGGGGTGAGCGCGCAGTGAGCTTCACGCGCCGTCGTCTGCTCGGAATCGCGGCCGCCACGCTCGCCGGCAGCGCGCTGCAGCCCCGCGCGGCGCGCGGGCAGACCCCGAAGCGCGGAGGCACGCTCACGATCCGCGCGTGGGATCCGCCGTTCTTCGACCAGATGCTCAGCACCGCGTATCGGGTCCAGATCCCAATCAGCTTCACCCACAGCCGGCTCATCCGCCACAAGGCCGGACCGGGCGTCCCGCCCACCACCTTTCCCCTGGAGGGCGACCTCGCCGAGTCGTGGACGCAGCCGGACGAGACCACCTACGTGTTCAAGCTTCGCCGGGGCGTGCGCTGGCATCCCAAGCCGCCCGTCAATGGCCGTGAGCTCACGGCAGAGGACGTCCGCTACACCGTCGAGCGGTTCCTGACCCTGAAGGGCAACCCGAGCGCCTACACGCTGAGGTCGGTAGCCCGGGTGGAAGCGGTGGATCGCTACACCGTGAAGTTCATCCTGAAGGAGCCATTCGCGTGGTTTCTCGACGCCCTTGCCAGCCCGATGGCGGTGGCGATCGTCGCCCGCGAGTGCGTCGAGAAGTTCGGCGATCTGAAGAAGCCCGAGGCCGTCGTCGGCACCGGCCCCTGGATGCTCGAGAGCTACCGCCCCAACGCGGGCCTGACGCTTGCTCGGAACCCGAACTACTTCGTCCCCGGCCTGCCCCACATCGACCGCGTCGAGCTTGCCGTGGACGAAGACAACGCGTCGCGCATGTCGGCGTTCATCGCGGGGAAGTATGACCTGGGCTGGGAGTTCCCGGGATCGATCAACCGCACCGACTGGATCCAGATCAAGGACACGCTGAAGCGGGTTCGCCCCCAGCTCCGGAGCGCGGAATTCCCCAGCAACGTGGAGACGCACATCTCGATGCGCACCGACCGACCGCCCTTCAATGACGTCCGCGTGCGTCAAGCGATCTCGCTCGCCATCGATCGCCAGGGCATCATCGACGCGACCCAGGAGGGCGTGGGCATCTTCAATCCCGCCGTGCCTGCGGCACTGAAGGAGTGGTCGCTGCCCATCACGCAGCTCGGCGAGGGCGCCAAGTACTTCAAGCACGATCCGGCGGAAGCGCGGCGGCTGCTGGCCGCCGCCGGGCATCCGGGCGGGTTTCCCGGGAGCATCTGCTTCACGACCTACGGCTCCACGATCCTCACGGATAACGCCCAGCTCATCCTGAAGCACCTCAAGGACGTGGGGATCGACGCGAAACTGGACCAGCGCGAGTACGGATCGTTCATCTCCTCGTGCTACTTCGGCAAGTTCGATTCCATGACGTACGGCCCCCAGACGCCCTACCTGGAGCCCGATAGCTTCGTCTTCGGCATGTACTACCCGGGCGAGCAGAAGAACCAGAGCCACGTCGACGACCCCGTGGTGACCGACTTCCTGATCCGCCAGCGACGGATCGCCGACCCCGTCAAGCGCCGCGAGGTGCTTCACGATCTCCAGCGCTACCTCGCCCGCCAGCAGTACTACGTCCAGATTCCCTCCGGCATCTACATCGCCGCCTGGGATGGGGCGCTGAAGAACTATGGGCCCAACCTCGGTTACGACTACGGCGGGCGGCTCCTCGCCGCCTGGCTCGAGCGGTGACGCGGATGCAATTCGGTTGGCTGACCCTCGGGCTCTCCCCATCCTCCGACGGAGACTACGCGGCCATCCAGGAGCAACTGACCCAGGCCTGCTTCGCGGAGACGGCGGGGTTCGACGGCCTCTGGCTCACCGAGCACAACTTCACCGGGGAGAGCGTGTACTGCGATCCCATCCCCTTCGCGAGCGTGGTGGCCGCGCGCACGTCGCGGATCCGGATCGGCTTCGCGGTCATCCAGCTCGCCCTCCGCCATCCCATCCGGATCGCCACCGAGCTGGCCCTCCTCGACAATCTTTCCGGGGGTCGCCTCGACATCGGCGTCGGGCACGGGACCAACTTCAACGAGTACGAGTTCGTCGGGTTCGGGCTGCGCAGCAATGACAGCCGGGAGCGCATGGCCGAGACCCTGGAGGTGATGGTGCGCGCGTGGACGGAGGCGCCCCTCGTGCACCAGGGGAAGTTCTATCGGCTGAGCCTGCCCGAGCTCCGCCCGCGCCCGTTGCAGCGGCCGCATCCGCCGATCTGGCGCAGCGTCTCGTCCGCGGGCTCCGTGCAGGAGTGCGGGCGGCTCGGCGCTCCCATCATGATGGCGCGCATCCCGCTGGCGCGCGTCCCCGAGCGGCTGGCCCTCTACGAGGCGGGCCTGGCGGAGAGCGGCCTCGACGGCGCGGCCAGGCAGCGGCTCCGTGAGCAGGCGGCCCTCTGGCGCTTCGTCCACGTGGCGGAAAGCCAGGCCCAGGCCGAGGACGAGCTGACGGCCGCCCTCCTCGAGACCCGCCACCACATGGTCCACGCCCGCGCGACCCTCAATCCCTCCGATTACGCCGTCGATGTCTCCCGCGTGAACCCCTGGAACGATCCCCGCGTCTCCGACGAGATCGGCGTCCGCTATTCCCTCGAGAACGCTACGCTCTACGGCACGGCGAAGCGCGTGGCCGAACAGATCGACGAGGTGCGCGCGGCCGGCGTGCAGCACCTGCTGTGTCAGATGAGCTACGGCTACCTGCCGCACGAGCGCATCCTGGAATCGATGCGCCGCTTCGGCGCTGACGTCATGCCCCGCTTCCGCTGATCCGCGCCCCTTGACGACGCCCTGATTTCGGCGGATCCTCGGCCGCGTCGACACTCCCGACACGCATTCCGATCAACCTGTTCCGCACGAAGGGAGACTCGGACATGGCCCGATCTCGGGAATTCGCCGGAGCGGCGTGGGCGACGCGTACCCATCGACACCTCGTCTGTATCCTCGCGGCGGCCGGTTTGGTCCTGGCCGCGGCGGGAGAGGCGCCCGGGCAGCCGACGGGCGAAGCGGTCATGGCCTGGCACGTGACGATCGCGCCGAGCTGGTTCGATCCGTCCACGGCTCCGCCCCAGATCACGCCTTTCGGAATTCTCTTCGCCCTCCACGATGCGCTTGTCCGCCCGCTGCCGAACCAGAAGATGGGCAACAGCCTGGCCGAGTCCTGGACGGAGAGCCCGGACGGGCTGGTCTACGAGTTCAAGCTGCGTCGGGGGCTCAAGTTCCACAACGGCGACGCCCTCACCGCCGAGGACGTGAAATTCAGCTTCGAGCGCTACAAGGGGACGGGCGCCAAGGAGCTGCAGGCGCGCGTGGAAAGCGTGGAGATCGCCGATCCCCTTACCGTGCGGTTCCGCCTCAAGGCGGCCTGGCCGGACTTCATGACCTTCTACGGCACCACGGCCACCGCAGCCGGGATCGTCGTCCCGAAGAAGTACATTGAGAAAGTCACGGAGGACGGCTTCAGGAAGCATCCGATCGGTGCCGGCCCCTACAAGTTCGTGAGCCATGCGCCCGGCGTGGAAGTCGTGCTGGAGGCCTATACGGGCTACTGGCGGCGCGTGCCCAACGTCAAGCGGCTGACCATGAAGAGCGTGCCCGAGGGCACCACCCGGGTGGCCATGCTCAAGAAGGGCGAGGCGGATATCGCGTTCGCTCTCGACGGGCAGGAGGCGGAGGACGTGAGGCGCGACCCGCGCCTCCTGCTGGTGGCCACCCGTCACGCCTCCATCTTCTGGATCGAGTTCGCTGACCAGTGGGATCCCAAGTCGCCGTGGCACGACAAGCGCTTGCGCCTGGCGGTCAACCATGCGCTGAATCGCAAGGCCATCAACGAGGCCGCCTGCCTGGGCTTCTGCCCGCCCGCCGCGGTCATCGTGCCCCGCGTGATGGACTACGCCCTCCAGGTGGAGCCGCCGGCCTACGATCCGCAAAAAGCCAGGCAGCTGCTCGCGGAGGCTGGCTATCCGCGGGGCTTCGACGCCGGAGAGCTGGTGCCGATTCCCCCCTTCTTCACGGCGGCGGAAGGCGTGATCAACGATCTGAAGGCCGTGGGAATCCGTGTGAAGATGCGGCTGGTGGAGCGCGCGACCTTTTACGCTGAATGGCGGGAGAAGAAGTTGCGGGGGATCTTCCTAACCGCGGTCGGCAACTCGGGCAACGCGGCCAGCCGCGTGGAAGCGTTCATCTATTCCAAGGGCAGCTACTCATACGGCGGCTACCCGGACATCGACGAGCTGTTCCTGCAGCAGGCTCGGGAGCGGGATCCTGCCAAGCGCGAGGCAGTCCTCCATCGCATCCAGCAGCTGGCCATCGACCGGGCGATGTTCGCACCGCTCATGGATCTCCGCGCCCTGACCGGCATCGGGCCGCGCATGGCCGAGCACACCATCAACCTGGTGCCGATGTCGGCCTTCCCCTCCTACGAGGACATGCGTCTCAAGTAGCGCAGGTTGCTGAAAAAGGCCCATCTGCTTCGTTGGCGCGGGCGGCGGCACCCGCTCAACGTACAGAGAGTACGCCTCGGGGTGCCGCCGCCCGCGCCGCCTCGCATCTGGACCTTTTTGAGCAACCTGCGAGCTTTTCGGCAGCCTGCTGGGAGCGACCAGGGGACTACGTCTTGAGGCGGGGATCGAGGACGTCGCGGAGCGCATCGCCCAGCAGGTTCATGGCCAGCACCGTGACCATGATGGCGAGGCCCGGAAAGGTCGAGATCCACCAGGCTTCGCGCAAGTAATCGCGCCCCTCGCTCAGCATGCGTCCCCATTCGGGCAGCGGCGGCTGGCTCCCGAGCCCCAGGAAGCTCAGGGCGGCCGCCGACAAGATGGCGGTGCCGAGGCCGAGGGTGGCCGTCACGATCAGCGGCGCGACCACGTTGGGAAGGACGTGACGGGAGAGGATGAGCGCGTCGCCGGCGCCGATGGCCCGGGCCGACTCCACGTAGAGGTTCTCGCGGGCCGAGAGCACGCTGGCCCGGACGAGCCGCGCATAGGTCGGCACGGCCGAGAGCCCCACGGCGATCATGACGTTGGTCAGCCCCGGCGTGAGCACGCTCACGATGGCGAGGGCGAGGAGAATGCCGGGAAAGGCCAGGAGCACGTCGATGACGCGCATCACGACGCCGTCGAGCCAGCCGCCGTAGTAGCCGGCCACGAGGCCGATGGGCGCGCCGAGCACGGTGGCGATGGAGACGGCGATGAGGCCGACGGTCAGCGAGATGCGCGCCCCGTGCAGCACGCGACTGGCCACGTCGCGGCCGAACTGGTCGCTGCCCAGCACGAAGCGCGGGCCGGGAGGCTGGAGCGCGTCGCGGACCGAGGTCTTGATGGGATCGCGCGCGTTCAGCCACGGCGCTCCGAGGGCCAGGACGACGAGCGTGCCCAGGACCACCAAACCCGCGATGGCGCCACGCTGGCGCGCCAGCCTGCCCATGGTGCCGCGCCCGGCGGCGGGCGTCGAGGAGACCGGGTGCTCCAGCGCCATGGTCGATGTCGCCACGTCGCGCTACCCGAGCCGGATCCGCGGGTCGGCGACGGCGTAGGTGACGTCGACGACCACGTTGATCAGCACGTACACCGTGGCCACGAAGAGCACGGTGCCCTGCACGAGGGGAAAGTCCTTGGCGAGGATGCCGCCCACGATCAGTCGGCCGAGCCCGGGCCGGCTGAACACGGTCTCGACGATGACCGTCCCGGCCAGGAGATTGCCGAACTGCAGCCCGAAGATCGTCAGCACGGGAATGAGGGCGTTCTTGAGAGCGTGGCGGAGGGCCACGCTCCACCCGGTCAGGCCCTTGGCCCGGGCCGTGCGCACGTAGTCCTGGCCGAGCACCTCGAGCATGCTCGACCGCGTCAGCCGGGCGATGATGGCGGAGGCGATGGCCCCCAGCGTCACCGCGGGGAGGACGAGGTGGAGGAAGTCTCCGCCGCCCGTGGCGGGGAACCAGCCGAGGTGCAGCGAGAAGGTGAAGATCAGGAGCAGGCCGAGCCAGAAGCTCGGCATGGAGACGCCGAGCAGCGCCACCCCCATGGAGGCGACGTCGAGCCAGGAGTTGCGGACGAGGGCCGCGATGAGCCCGAGGGGAATCCCGAGGGCCACGGCCACCGCCATGCTCGCCAGGGCCAGCTGGGCCGTGCTGGCGAGGTTGTCGGAGATCTCCTGGGTGACGGGCCGGCGGCTCCGGATCGACGTGCCGAGGTCGCCCCGCAAGGCATTGCCCACGAAGCGCCCGTACTGCTGGAGCACCGGCTCGTCCAGGTGAAGCTGGGCGCGCATGCGCTCGATCTGCTCGGGCGTGGTGACGAACTCGGCGAGCATGATCTTGACGGGATCGCCGGGCACGAGGAACAGCATGCTGAAGACGGCCAGGGTCACGCCGAAGAGGACGGGGGCGACGGCGAGCACGCGGCGGGCGATGTAGATCAGCACGTGGGAGCAGGCCGCGACACGACGCTAGCGGCGGGTGGTCGCGTCGCTCAGCACCGGGTAGGCGTTGAAATTGTACTTCACGCCCTGGACATTGGCGCGGAACGCCCACACCGCGAGCTCGTCGACGAGGGGCACGGTGAGCGCCTCGTCGAGGGCGAGCTTCTCGATCTGGAGATAGACCGCGCGGCGCTTGGCGGGATCGGACTCGCGGCGCCCCTGCTCGAGAAGCTGGTCGAGCTTGCCGTTCTTGACGCACGACCAGTTGAAGTTCTGGCCGACGAGCGAGGAGTGGAACAGGGCGTACAGGCCGTCCGGATCGGTGGCACGCAGGAACATGACGGGTCCGTGGGTCGCGCAGCGGTAGTTGTCCTCGTACCAGGGCGGCCGGGCCTGGGCCTTGATCTTGACGTCCACGCCGACGTCCCGCAGGGAGGCCTGGATGAGCTGCGCGGTCGGGTCGGCCCCGCCGCCGTACTCGATGGCGTTCAGGGTGATCTCGAGACGCTGGCCGCCCTTGGTCCGGATGCCATCGGCGCCGGCCGGCCAGCCTGCCTCGCCGAGCAGCTCCCTGGCCTTGGCGGGATCGAAGGCGAAGGCCTGGCGCAGCGACGGCTCGTCGAGCATCACGGCGGTGAGGGGGGCGAAGGCTTTCAGGCCCGTGCCCTTGTACACGGTGGCGAGAAACGCCTCCTTGTCCACGGCAAAGTTGATCGCGCGGCGGACTTTCACGTCGTCGAGCGGGGGCTTGGTCGTGTTGAGGAGCCAGATGCGGGGCACGCCCGGCCACGGCATCCGGTCGACCCGCATGTCCTTGCTGCTCTCGAGACGGGGCAGGGACTGGGCGGGAACAAGATAGATGCCCTGGGTCTCGCCGCTCTCGAGCGTCGCCACTCTCGTGCCCGCCTCCGGGATGAACTTCCAGATGATCGCGTCGAGCAGGGCGGGGCCGCTCCGCTCGCTCCACGGCGCCTTCCGGTTGTAGGCGGGGTTCTTCACGATGGTGGCGTGGTCCTTGGCGACGTAGTCCTTCATCATGAACGGTCCCGTGCCGATGGGCCGCGTATGCACCTGGTCGCCGCTCTCCCGCACGGCCTTGGGCGACACGAGGCTGAGGGTGCCCGCCGCCGCGTAGGTCAGGAATGGCGCGTAGGGCGTCTCGAACGAGACCTGCACGGTGAACTCGTCGAGGACCTTGGCGCCGGCATAGCCGGCGATCTGCGCGCGCGAGGAGCCCGGCTTGAACTTGGGGTCGACGATCCGGTCGAAATTGAACTTCACGGCATCGGCGTTGAAGGGCGTGCCGTCGTGGAACTTGACGTCACGGCGGAGCTTGAAGGTCACGCTCCGCCCGTCCTTCGACGCGCTCCACGACTCCGCAAGCCACGGCTGGAGCTTGCCGTCGCGCCCCTTGTACAGGAGATTCTCCGTCACCGACGCGATGATCTGGTAGGTGACGGCCGACGGCGAGGCGTGGGGGTCGAGCGTCGGCGGCTCCTGGTCGAGTCCGATCACCAGCGTGCCGGGCGTGTCAGCTGCGCCCACCGGAAAGCCGGCGAGGACAAGTCCGACGACGGCGACAACCGCCCCGACCCCCCGCAAGTGTCTCAAGCGCATCGTGCTCCTCCCGTGGACAGCTCCCCGATGGGCCACACCGTCAGTCGGCGGCGCGGTGCAGGCGGGCGGTCTTCTGGCCGAAGAGATAGCGGGCGACCTTGACGGAGGCCGCGACATAGCCGGGCTCGAGGTTCTCGATCTTGCCCTGGACGCGCTCGTGAAGACGGGCGAGGGCGTGGAACGGCACTGCGGGGTAGGCATGGTGCTCGGCGTGATACGGCATGTTCCACGCGAACAGGCGTACGAGGGGCAGGGTGAGCGTGGTCCGCGTGTTCTCCAGGCAGTCACGCGTGAACGAGCAGGCCGTGTGCTCGGCCAGGAGATACGGCCGCAGGAATACTTGGCCCACCATCCACGGAACGATCCACACGAGGAGCGCGATGGGCGAGGCGGCGAGCGTCGAGGCTGCCGCCAACGCGACGTAGACGGCCAGGTACGCGCGCGCCTCGATGATCAGGGGCCGCCGCTCCGAGGGCGCCATCCACGGCCGATCCGCCCGGCCGATGGCGAGCCGCAGGATGTCACCGACCCGGCGGACGAGATTCGGGATGCCCGTCAGCACGAAGAGATAGGCGGACAGGGACTCGGGCTTCGCGAAGTACAGCTCGGGATCCCGCTCCCGGTCCTGGGTGAAGCGGTGATGCTCCCAGTGGTACACGCGATAGTTCCGGTACGGCCAGAAGGTCAGGAGCCCGGCCAGGGTGCCGACGGCCACGTTCAGCCAGCGGGTCCTGAAGGCCGTGCGATGCGCGGTCTCGTGGAACGCGCAGAAGATGAAAGCCAGCACGTAGCCGTGCATCACGAGCAAGGGTAGGACCCAGACCGTGGACCGGAGCTTCCAGAGCAGGGTACCGGTGATCGCGAGCATTCCGAAATGGCAGATCGCCCGCAGGAGGGCCGGCCCGTCGGTGCGGCCCATCAGGTCATGAAGAGCTTCGCGAGGAAGCGGGTCGGCGGTGAACCGGACGAGCGCGTCGTCTCTCATGCTCTTTGGCTGCCTATCTCCCGGTTGCTCACGCTTCTTGTGGAGCCGGATCACGTGTGGGGTATCCCGTCCCCTAGACACGGATCGGCACAGACCGGCTACATACGTAACACATTAAACCTGGAACATGGGTGACACCAGCAAGGTCGCTGGCCACCAGCAACAGGGGTCAGGTCTCACAATGTGACATCGGACTTCGGCGGGTAGCCGCTCACCACATCGGGAGCCCGGCGCGAAATGTTGGATTGTGAGACCTGACCCCGATCGCCGGAGAGGCGGGGATCTCACGCTTTTCCGCTTGACAGCCCTGGCCGGGTGACTTGGTCACGCGACGGCAGGCCTCGGCAAGAGCCGGCCCAGCCGCCCGCACGCGGCCGCTGCTGCGCAAACGGGTGGGGCTGGATCAAAAACCATTCCGCGTCGGAAAATCACTCGTCTCGGACGCTCTCCAGGAGCTCGAAAACCAGGGGGTAGAGTTGTCTCAGCAGAAGGAGGGTTCCCATGCAGAATCATTCGACGACTGTGCTTACCACTTCGCATCCCGCCGCGGAACTCGATCGGCTTGGCGACGAGATCGCCGAGCTGTCCGCCCACCTCGATGCCGCCACCGCGCGCCTGCTTGACTTGATCCGAGCGTTCGACGCCCGCGGCGGCTGGAACACGGGCTTTAGCTCTTGCGCCGCCTGGCTCTCCTGGCGGGTGGGGCTCGACCTGGGCGCAGCCCGAGAGCGGGTCCGGGTCGCGCGTGCCCTCGGGACGCTGCCTCTTCTCGCCGAGGCTCTGGCCCGCGGGGAGCTGTCCTACGCCAAGGTCCGCGCCCTGACCCGCGTGGCCACACCGGAGACCGAAGCGCGGCTGCTGGGAGTGGGGCGCGCGGGCACGGCGGCCCACGTCGAGCGGATCGTGCGCGGGTGGCGGTGCGTGGACCGGCGGGCCGAGGCGCGGGAGACGAAGCACCGGCACGCGACCCGAGCCCTGCGCGTGTATCAGGACGAAGACGGCATGGTGGTTGTCAGGGGACGCCTCGAGCCGGAAGTGGGGGCGCTGTTCCTGCAGGCGCTGGCTGCGGCCCGAGAAAGCCTGCATCAGCGAGCACGACAGCGGGCCACGTTCAATGCGGGGGCCGGAGACGTTTCCGCGGAAACGTCCTCCGTCTCCCAGCAGCGGGCCGATGCCCTGGCCCTGCTCGCGGAGACGGCCTTGCACCAGGGCCTCGATCCCGGCTCCCCGGGCGAGCGGTACCAGGTGGTGGTGCATGTCGACGCCGAGGTGCTGGCCGACCCGGAGCAGCCCGGCCAGTCCGTCCTCGAAGGGGGCACCCACGTTTCCGCGGAAACGTCCCAGCGCTTGGCGTGCGACGCCAGTCGAGTGGTGATGAGACACGACGGAGACGGTCGCGTGGTGGAGATCGGGGCCCGGACCCGGACGATCCCGCCCGCCTTACGCCGTGCCCTCCACCATCGGGATCAAGGCTGCCGCTTCCCGGGGTGCGGCCTGCGCTTCACCCAGGGGCACCATCTGCGCCACTGGGCCCAGGGCGGCTCGACCACGCTGTCGAACCTTGCGCTGCTCTGTCGGCGGCATCATCGGGCGGTGCACGAGGAGGGCTATCAGGTTGCGCGCTTACCCGACGGGGCGCTTCAGTTCCGTCGGCCCGATGGCCGTCCGCTGCCCGAGGTGCCGGCGCCCGCTGTGGTGACTGGGGATCCCATCAAGGCTCTCCGCGAGTCTCACGACGCGGAGGGCCTGCGTGTCAACGCGCGGACGGGCTGTGCTACCTGGCTCGGGGAGCGGCTGAACGTGGGGTGGGCGATCGACGTCCTGCACCCGCTCGCCCAAGGAGCCCGACCTTGTCCGCCTGAACAGGGCTCGCCGGCCGCCCGCCCTTTGACGGCTCTCCTGGCGGCCGCTCCACCTCCGACGCCCGAGTAGATGTCATGCCATCCGGCAGTGGATCGGAGCAGCAGGGTCACGTCTCACAACCGACTCTCGATCCCGCTCTCTCGACCATAGCGTTCGGCCCACGCACTCTGCATTGTTCGGATGATGGCCGGATAGACGACCAGGCGACGGAAGGGCGCGATTGCTCCCATGTACAGCCTGGTGAACCCATGCACGGGCCGCACGAACACCCCCAGGTAGGCCAGGTAGCCTTCCGGTGTTGGCCGGATCGAGAGCGACGCGAAGGCGTGTACTGTCGCGTTGCGCAGCTCGCTCAGCTGCTCGTCCTCGAACCGATACAGGAGGCGAAAGCTTCCGTCCGGTGTCCCTGGAGTGATCAGGGACCGGGCGCGATCCGCCGCGCTGAGACGATCCGCGTAGGATTGCGCGTTCCAAGCCGGCCGCTGGTGATCCCACCCGAGCAGGTCGCCAATGCGGCCCCGCAGCCAGAAGAGCCCTTGGACCACCGCAGGCGCCGCCGCGCGTCCCGCGACCATGACAGCCCGCAGGTCCTGGACCGTACGGCCGGCGCCGCCACCCGAGAGCGAAACCGCCCACGCGTCCTCCAGCGGGACGTCGTGCAGCAGTGCGTGCACGCGAAGGGGGCGTGCGCGGAATTCCTCTGGGTCGATGCGTGCTGAGCCCGCTCGATTACGATCGAGCCGCATACAGACGGTTGCTTTCCTCGAACAATTGCATGGTCTTCTGCACGTCATATGGCTGTTCGACGAGCCGCTCCGGATCCCACTCTTTGCGAGGCACACCGAAGAAGTCGCCACCGTAGACGTGAATGGCGCCGGTCAGACGGCCGATCGGGTTTGTCACGGAATGTATGATGTCGTGGCCCAGGGGGAGGGCGTCACGTTCGCTCAGCGATTTCGCGCCCGCGGCCTCGATTCGGCCACCAGCCTCACCAGGGAGCCGGCGCCACAGGATGTTGTCCTCGCGGCCCGTGTAGATCGCGATGACGGCCCACATCTCGTGATTGTGGGGCATGACGGTCATCCGTGGCCCCCAGATGACGTTGAGGATCGTGAGATCAGACGAGCGGTGGAGCGTCTGGACCTCGGCGCGACTTGGCTCTCCGAGCGCCTTCAGAACCGACCTGGGATCTTCGACCGCCCGGGCCACGATTTCACGTATCGCCTGTTGCCCCGCCCGGCCACTTGCAGCGGCGCTGCAGTCTGCTTTGAACCGGTCCAGATCAAACACCGGCGTGCCCTCCTTCTTCCTCCGCGTAACGCTCGACATCAGCCGGGGCGCGAAGCGCTGTCAGCCTCAGCGGCCCCATCGTGGCGACCTCCGTCCGGGCCCCGAGGAACAGCGTTGCGGCGCTTCTAACGGCGACGTTAGATTACACCGGCTTGGGTGCGAGAATCGTAGAGCCAAGGATGCGCGTGTCGGGGGCGCGGGCCTGCTACCATGGGAAGCCGAGTCTTCCACAGGAGGCGACCTGATGTCGATTCCGTCCACGATGAAGGCGGTGATCCTGCACGGGGCCGACGAGATGCGGGTGCAGTCCTGGCCCGTGCCGGAGCTGGGACCCGGCGAGGTGCTCCTGAAGGTCGAGGTCGCCTCGATCTGCGGCACCGACGTGAAGGTGCTCCATCGCAAGCTCCAGGGCCAGCCCGAGGGCCAGTTCATCATGGGCCACGAGTACGCAGGCACGGTGGCCGTCCTGGGGCCGGGTGTGGACGAGTTCCGCGTGGGCGATCGCGTGGCCGTCGAGGTGCACAAGGGCTGCGAGCGATGCGAGAACTGCATCAAGGGCTGGTACACGTCCTGCCTGAACTACGGCAACCTGGCGAAGGGGCATCGGGCCAAGGGGCTCACGTGCGACGGCGGCTTCGCGGAGTACGCTGTCAACCACATCAACACGCTGTACCGGCTGCCCGACTCGCTCACCTTCGAGCAGGCCTGCATGGTCACCACGGCCGCCTCGCCCCTGTGGGCCATCGATCTCATGGGCGGCTACATGGCCGGGGAGACCGTGCTCGTCCTCGGCCCGGGGCCCATCGGGCTCATGGCGGTGCAGCTCTGCAAGGCCATGGGCGCCGAGCGGGTGATCCTGAGTGGCACGCGCGACGAGCGCCTGGAGATCGGCCGGAAGCTCGGGGCGGACCACATCATCAACGTGCGGCGCGAGAATCTCAACGCGCGCGTGAGCGAGTACACGAGCGGCAAGGGCGCCGACGCGATCCTGGAATGCGCGGGCGGCCCTTCCTCGATGCAGGACGCGCTCGAGAACGTGAAGCGGGGCGGACGCATCGGGGTGGTCGCCTGGTACGCGGGCCCGGTCGAGATGGACATGAACCTCGCCGTGCGCAGCAACGTCCGCATCTACGCCGCGCGCGGGGAGGGTGGGATGAACTGCGGCCGATCGCTGGCCCTCATGAGCGCGGGCAAGCTCGTGGCCGATCCCATCATCAGCCATCACTTCGCCCTGGACCAGATCCACGACGCCTTCGACACCTACGTGAACCGCACGGGCAATGCCCTCAAGGTTGCGATCCACGTCTAGCTTCTTCATCTCTCTTTCCTTTGGGAGAAGGGGCAGCGCGCCGACGACCTCTCATCCCTCTCCCCTCCGAGGAGAGGGCAGGGTGAGGGGCCCTCATCACGCTACGCCTGCCGCCCCCTCACCCTCCCCTCTCCCCCGATGGGGGAGAGGGATCAAGGCGAGCTGGATCGCTTTCGCGTCGTTCTTGACTATGGCGGGCGCCTCGCCCGCGGGCGCCCAGGAGGTGCCGCGGCAGGGGGGCGAGCTGGTCTTCGTGGTCCCCGCGGAGCCGCCGTCGTACGACGCGCACCGCGAGGAGACCTTCGCCATCGTCCATCCCGCGGCGCCCCACTACAGCACGCTGCTCCGCGTCGATCCCTTCGATCGGGGCGGCACCCGCATCGTGGGGGATCTGGCCGAGTCCTGGTCGGCCTCTCGGGATGGGCGGACCTACACGTTCACGCTCCGTCGGGGCGTGCGTTTCCACGACGGCGGCGAGCTGACCGCGCGGGACGTCAAGGCGAGCTATGACAAGATCATCTTCCCGCCGCCCGGCATCGCCTCCAATCGCAAGGGCGAATACATCGTCGTGGAGGCAGTGGAGGCGCCGGATCCCCTGACCGTCGTCTTCCGGCTCAAGTGGGCCTCACCCTCGTTCCTGCCCTCGCTGGCCTCGCCCTTCAACTGGATCTACAAGGCCGAGATCCTGGCCCGCGACATGCGCTGGTACGAGCGCAACATCATGGGCACGGGCCCCTTCACCTTCGTGGAGTACGTCAAGGGCTCGCACTGGATCGGCAAGAAGAACGCGAGCTACTGGGACAAGGGCAAGCCGTACCTCGACGGCTACCGCGCGCTCTTCGTGCCGGACGCGGCCATGCAGGTGGGGGCGATCCGCGGCCAGCGGGCGATGATCCAGTTTCGCGGCTTCTCGCCGCCGGAGCGGGACACCCTGATGGCCGCGCTCGGATCGAAGATCACCGTGCAGGAGAGCCCGTGGGAGTGCGTCAACCCACTCGCCCTCAAACCACGAGCGCAAGCCCTTCGACGACAGGCGGGTCCGCCGGGCCCTGACCCTGGCCCTGGATCGCTGGCAGGGCGCCCAGGCGCTCTCGAAGATCACGATCCTGAAGGAAGTAGCCGGCGTGCAGGGGCCCGGAACGCCGTTCGCCGCCACTCCGGCCGAGCTGGAGCGGCTCGCCGGCTATGGACGCGACATCGTCAAGGCGCGCGCGGAAGCCCGGCGATTGCTTCGCGAGGCAGGTGTGCCGGAAGGCTTCACCTTCACGTTCAAGAATCGCGGGATCCCCAATCCCTACACGGCGCTCGGGGTCTGGCTCGCCGACCAGTGGCGACAGATCGGCCTCACCGCCAGGATCGAGACGCTCGAGCTCGGCATGCTCTACGCGGACATCCGCAGCGGCAATTTCGAGGTCGCCGCCGACTTCCACTGCAGCTACATCGTCGAGCCCGACCTCGCCCTCTTCAAGTTCCAGTCCCTCGACCGGAGCCCCGTCAACTACAGCCGCTACACCGATCGCGCGCTCGACGAGCTGTACGAGAAGCAGAGTCGGGTCACGGACCGCGAGGAGCGCCGGAAGCTGATCCGCGAGTTCGAGAGGCGGCTCCTCGACGAGGAGGCGCACTACATCTACACGCTGCAGTGGCACCGCATCGTGCCGCACAACGCGCGGGTCCGCGGCTGGACGATCACGCCCAGCCACTTCCTCAACAACCAGCTCGACACGGTCTGGCTCGCGGAGTAGTTCCCGCTACTGCTGATACCCGATCAGCCGCCAGACGCCGTTCTCGCGCCGCGCCACCTCGAGCTCGCGCTGCCAGGAGAGCACGGGCACCCAGCGCCCCACCCACTGCAGGCGCCCGTTGACTTCTCCCGTGGAATAGACCCAGGCCTGGTCGCCGAGCATTCGGACCGTATCGATGCGCACACGCACTGTGAGAGTGTCGTAGAGCGCGAACATCGTCTGAAGCTGTCCGCGCAGACCGGCCTTGGTGAACGGGCCCGTCCGGTACTGCTCGGAGACGTGGCTCAGCACACCCTCGGTATCGCGGCGTTGCATCTGCTGGACGGCGGTGTTGAGCTCGGCCTGGAGCTCGCTGACCACGAGAGCCGGGGCTGCCGTGCCGGGCGGGTCCTGGGATGGAGCCTGGGGACTCGGATCGGCTGCTCGGGCCGCCGGCGCCGCGGCAAGCCAGATGGCTCCGGCCAGCACAGCGGCGAGTCCCCATGCTCGTGCGCGCGCTTGCATGATTCCACGATACGCTGGCGCGCAAGAATTCCCCTCACCCTGCCCTCTCCCCAGGGGGGAGAGGGATATGAGCCGGCGACTTTGACAAGGCATGCCGCTACGTCTAGACTCCAGCCACATCCAGGGCGCTGTTCATCCGGGAGGAATGACATGGCCGACATGAAGGTGGTTCGCCTCAGCGAGACGGAGGTCGTGAAGTTCGGTCCGGATGCTACCTACCAGCTCATCCTGGGCGACGATGAAGGAACGACGCCGATCCGGACGGGCATCCAGACGTCCGAGCCCGGCTACGTCGCGCCCGTGCATTCCCACCCGTACATGGAAGTGCTGCACATCCTCGACGGCGTCGCCGAGGCCTGGGTGGACGGCCAGGAAGATCGCAAGGTGCGCCTGGAGAGGGGCGACACGATTGCCCTCCCGCCGAACGTCCCGCACAGCTTCCGCGTGGTCGGCGACCAGGTGCTGAGGCTCCTCGGCACCCACGCCTCGCCCAAGCGCATCGTCGAGTACAAGGACGGTCGCGCGACCGATTCGAGAGGCTACCAGATCAACCCGCAAACTTGACACTTGCCCGCGGCCAGAGGGATGATGGGCGTCCCATGTCACGGGAAATCAAGGTTTACGACACGACGCTGCGCGACGGCACCCAGGGAGAGGGCGTGTCCTTCTCCATGGAGGACAAGGTCCGCATCGCCCAACGTCTCGACGCCCTCGGCATCCACTACATCGAGGGCGGCTGGCCCGGCTCGAATCCCAAGGACCTGCGGTTCTTCAAGCGCGTCCAGGACGCCGTCTTCAAGAGGGCCAGGATCACCGCCTTCGGCTCCACGCGCCGTCCGGGCGTGAAGCCGCAGGAGGACAGCAACATCCAGGCCCTCGTCGAGGCGGGCCCGCCCGTGGTCACGATCTTCGGCAAGTCGTGGGACCTCCACGTCACCCACGCGCTCGGGACCACCCTCGACGAGAACATCGCCATGATCGGCGACTCCGTCGTCTACCTCCTCAAGCACTTCGAGGAGGTTATCTACGACGCCGAGCATTTCTTCGACGGCTTCAAGAAGAACCGCGACTATGCGCTGGCCACCCTCAAGACGGCGGAGGCCGCGGGCGCGCACTGCCTCGTCCTCTGCGACACCAATGGCGGAGGCCTGCCGCACGAGATCGCGGAGATCATCCGCGAGGTCAAGAAGCACGTGAAGATGGAGACGCCGCTCGGCATCCATGTCCACAACGACACCGAGTGCGCCGTCGCCAACACGCTGGCCGCGGTGTCCGAAGGCGTGAACCACGTCCAGGGCACCGTCAATGGGTACGGCGAGCGCTGCGGCAACGCCAACCTCGTCTCCATCATCCCGAACCTGATGATCAAGATGAGCCTCGACTGCATCCCGCGGGAGAACCTGCGCGAGCTCCGCGACGTCTCGCGCTTCGTCTCCGAGCTGGCCAATCGCAAGCCCTGGCAGTCGCAGCCCTATGTCGGCGACTCCGCCTTCGCCCACAAGGGCGGCATCCACGTCTCGGCCGTCCTCAAGCACGCCGAGACGTACGAGCACATCGATCCCGAGTCCGTGGGCAATCACCGGCGCGTGCTCGTCTCCGAGCTGGCGGGGCAGTCGAATATCCTCTGGAAGGCCAAGGAGTACGGCATCGACCTCGACAAGAACACGCCCGAGGCGCGCCGTATCCTCGACATGCTCAAGCGGATGGAGGACGAGGGCTTCCAGTTCGAGGGTGCCGAGGCCTCTTTCGAGCTCCTCATGGAGCGGGCCCTCGGCAACCACAGGCCCTATTTCGAGCTGGACGGCTTCCGCGTCATCGTCGAGGAGGACAAGGGAAACGCCGAGCCGCTCGCCGAGGCGACGGTGCGCCTCAGGGTCAAGGGGATCGCCGAGCACACGGCGGCCTCGGGCAACGGGCCGGTCAATGCCCTCGACCATGCGCTGAGGAAGGCCCTCGAGGAGTTCTATCCGAACCTGCGCGAGGTCCGTCTGCTCGACTACAAGGTGCGCATCCTCGACGAGAGCAAGGGCACGGGAGCCAAGACTCGCGTGCTCATCACCTCGGGCGACGGCGACGAGACGTGGGGGACGGTGGGCGTGGCCGACAACATCATCGAGGCCTCCTGGCAGGCCCTCGTCGATTCGATCGAATACAAGCTCCGCCGCGACGAGCGGAAGGGCAAGCGCTAGCCCCTTCCATCCCTCTCCCCTCAGGGGAGAGGGCCGAGGTTCGAGATGAGACGCTGTAAGCGAGCCCGAGGCGAGCGCAGCGTCGAGACGAGTGCTGAGCAAATCAGGGGTGACGTTCCTCAACGTACATGTCAAAAACGATCCCCGCCAAGCTGATCGAGGACACGGCCCGCGAGCTCATGGCCCGCGCGGCCATCGACATCCCGGCCGACTACCGCGAAGGCGTTCGTCTGGCGCGCGACCGGGAGCAGCAGCGCCTCGCCCGCTTCGTCCTCGACCAGATGCTCGAGAACTGGGACATCGCCACGGCCGAGCGTCGGCCGATGTGCGCCGACACAGGGCTGCCGCGCTACTACGTCAAGCTGGGCAACGAGGCCCTGGTGGAAGGAGGCCTTGTGGCGCTCGAGCGGGCCCTCCGGCGCGCCACCGCCGATGCCACCGCCTCCGTCCCCCTGCGTCCGAATCGCGTGCACCCGTTGACTCGCGAAGACCACAACAACAACGTGGGCTATCACGCGCCCGAGGTGACGTATTCCGTGGAGCCCGGCGGGGACTGGCTGGACGTGACCACCGTGCACAAGGGCGGCCTCTTCGGCACGGACTGGCGCATGCTCTTTCCCGGCGACGGCATCCCGGGGATCAAGCGCTTCTTCGTCGACACCCTCATCGAATCGGGCAAGCGCGGCCTCGCCTGCCAGCCCGCCATCGTGGGCGTGGGCATCGGCGGCGCCAAGGACACCTGCATGAGGCTCGGCAAGGAGGCGGCCTGCCTGCGCACGGTGGGCAGCCGCAACCCCGATCCGTCGGCCGCTTCCCTCGAGGATGAGCTGACGGCGCTCGGCAATCACATCGGGCTCGGCGCCATGGGCTTCGCGGGCACCTCGATGGTGGTCGCCACCCATGTCGAGCTGGCGCACACGCACACGGGGGGCATGCCCGTGGGCATCCACCAGTTCTGCCTGTCCTCGCGACGCGCCACGGCGAGGCTCTTCCCGAGCGGAACGGTGGAGTTCCGCGCCGACCCCGAGTGGTTCACGGACTACTACCGGCGGCAAGGCATCGAGTGAAAGCGATCGAGCGCCTCGACCAGGTCCAGATGGACGAGGTGCACCTGACCACGCCTGTGTCGGCCGAGGCCATTCGCACGCTCAAGCTCGGCGACGTCGTCTATCTCACGGGCGTGCTCTACACGGGACGCGAGGGCGTGTATCGCCAGGTGGTGGACAAGGGCGTGGCGCTGCCAAACTCCGTGCGCGCGCTCACCAACGTGAATTTCCACTGCTCGCCCGCGGCCTCGGTGCGCCCGGACGGCTCGTATTCGATCGAGGCGGTCACGGCCACGGCATCGTTCCGTTTCGGCAAGTCCATGACCACGTGGTTCGAGCGATCCGGGGCCAAGGTCATCGTGGGCAAGGCCGGGCTGACCGAGCTGGCCTATCGAGAGTGGTTCGTGCCTCACGGTGCCGTCTATCTCACCACGGTGGGCTATGGCCTGGGCGCCATGTACGGGCGGACCATCAAGCGCGTGCTCGACGTCCACTGGCTCAAGGAGCTCGGCCTCGCTCAGGCCCTCTGGGTGCTGGAGGTGGAGCGGATCGGGCCGTTCCTGGTCGAGGGCGACGCCGAGGGCCGGAGCCTCTTCGCCCTCGCCAATCGCGAGGTCAATCTCCGCGTCGACGAGGTCTACAAGACGCTCCCCCCTCCCGCCCTCTCCCGCTTCGGCGAAGTCCTGTCGAGGAAGGATGAAGTCGTCTAGCTTCGCCCCCTCACCCTACCCTCTCCCCCGGTGGGGGAGAGGGATTGTCCGGATCTCGAGGGCGTGCTGGCTACTATCCCTCTCCCCTTTGGGGAGAGGGCAGGGTGAGGGGCTACGCGAACCGGCGCTCCAGCTTCAACGCCTCTGACAGCCGGCGCTCGTACTCGCGCCGGGAGATCTCGACGGCGCCGAGGCTGGCGAGGTGGGGCGTGACGTACTGGACGTCGAGCAGGGTGAAGCGTCGATCGCGGAGGCGCGAGACCAATCCCGCGAGGGCCACCTTCGAGGCATCGGTTTCTCGGTGGAACATGCTCTCCGCCATGAAGGCGCCGCCCAGCGCCACCCCGTAGCACCCACCCGCGAGTCGCCCGTCACGCCAGGCCTCCACGCTGTGGGCCTTGCCTGCTCGATGCAGCGCCCCGTAGACCTCGATGAAGTCCTCCGAGATCCACGTGCCTTCCGGCCGATCGCCGCAGGCGCGCATCACGCCCTCGAAGTCGGTGTCGACCCTGATCTCGAAGCCGCCGAGCCGGAGCCGGCGCTTGAGGGAGCGCGAGACGTGGAAGCCGTCGAGGGGAATGATGGCCCGCGGATCGGGCCTGAACCAGAGGACCTCGCCCGAGCCTTCGTCGGCCATGGGGAAAACGCCATGGCGATAGGCCGCCTCCACCCCGGCGGGCGTCAGCTCGAGCCGGAGGGCCGGTCGAGGAATCAGGGGGATTCCTCCCGCTAGCCGAAGGACCGCGGCGGGATGCGCTTGTAGAAGAGCAGCTCCCGCACGCCCTGCGGCAAATTGTCGACGTGGCCGCTGGGCTGGAAGCCGAGGGCCGTGTGCATCCGGATCGAGGCGGCGTTGGTCTCCTCCGTCGAGGAGAACACGCGCGGGCCCGGTGACACGGCCTCCACCGACTTGAAGAACTCGCGCGCGATGCCCTTGCGGCGGAAGTCCTCGCGCACGACGACCAGGCTGACGAAAGTGCACTGGAACCAGTCCGTGCGATAGGCCAGGAAGCCCACGATCTCCCGGTTGGCCTCGGCCACGATGAGGTGGTGGCGCTCCAGGTGGGACTTGATGAAGGGGCCGGCGCGCTCCTCGCCCGTGACGGTGGCGGCGAGCTCGGCACAGCCGGCGGCGTCGGTCGTCCGGGGCAGGCGGATCTCGATCATGTCGGTCCAACTGAAAATACACCGCGGGCTTTCCCGCGGCAACGTCCGTTCAGGCGGAGGCGAGCTTGGGCATGACCTCGTCGGCGAACTGACGCATGGTCCGCTCGACCTCGTGGCGTGGAAGCATCGAGCCCTGGTCGAACCAGCAGATGATCTGGGAGAGCCCGAAATCCTCGCGGGCCGCCTGCAGCCGCTCGATGACTTCGGAGGCATCACCGAAGACGCTCTGGTCACGGCAGAACTTCTCGTAGGGAAGATTGGCCACCGTCTCCCGGATCACCTTCAGGCGCGGCAGGTGATCGGTGTAGGAGTCGGGCAGCTGCGAGAAGATCACCTCGAGATTCTGGTAGTACTTGAGCACGCCCGCCCGCATGGCCTCCCGCGCGGCGCGGCCCGTGGCGCCCACGTGCACGGGGAGCATCAGCGCCATCTGGTCACCTTTCCATGAATGACCGGCTCCCGCGAGATGCTCGCGGTAGAGGGCCATGTATTCGCGAAGCTGGGGCAGGGGCGTGGTCGTGGTGCCCGAGTAGATGGGCAGCCCCAGGTCGCCGATGTGGGCGAAGCTTTCCGCCGTGTGGACGGCGACGCGGATGGGCGGATGAGGCTGCTGCACCGGCCGCGGCACCACCGTGAGGTCCTCCACCTGGTAGAACTCGCCGCGATAGCTGAAGCGCTCCTGGGTCCAGGCGAGGCGGATGATCTCGAGTGCCTCGTCGAAGCGGGCGCGGTTCTCCGCCACAGGCACCCGGAATCCGTGGAACTGGCTCGGGATCGAGCCCCGGCCCACCCCGAACTCCAGCCGGCCGCCCGAGAGGACGTCGGCCGTCGCTGCCTGCTCCGCGCACGCGAGCGGATGATGGAGGGGCAGGAGAGTGACGGCGGTTCCCACGCGAATGCGCCGGGTGCGCTGGGCGATCACGGGCACGGCCATGAGCGGGCTCGATAGAAGCGAAAACGCGCCGCCGAAGTGGAGCTCGGCCAGCCAGGCCACGTCGAAGCCCAGGGAGTCGGCGAGCCCGATGCGGTCGAGCATCTCGGCGAAGCGCTCCCCGTGCGACTGGCCGGGCGCTTCCGGAGTCTGGAAGAAGACGCCGAACTTCATCGGGCCACGTCACGCAAGGATGACCTGCCCGAACGCTCCCGCGGAAGGGGCCTCGCCACTCTCGTCATGGTGCGGTAGGATAGCACGCGACCGTGGCTGGCTATATCGCGAGCATGATTCCCGACTGACTACGGAAAGGCGAGACCAACACACATGCGCTACGAGGCACCAGGGTCCTTGGAGGGAGCGGTTGCCCTGCTCGCGGGAGCGGCAGGGGATGCACGGGTCTTGGCCGGAGGCACTGACCTCCTGGTCCAGATGCGGGCGGATGTCGTAGATCCGGAGCTGATCGTCGACATCAAGAAGATCCCCGAGACCCGCGCCGTCACGGAGGAAAAGGGCGGCTGGCGCATCGGAGCGGCCGTGACGGGGGCGGAGCTCAAGGAGCATGCGCGGCTCAAGAAAGCGTGGCCGGGCGTGGTCGAGGCGGCGAATCTCATCGGCTCGACGCAGGTGCAGGGGCGCGCCACTTTGGGCGGCAACCTGTGCAACGGCTCGCCGGCGGCCGACAGCGTCCCCGCGCTCATCGCGGCCGGAGCCGTCGCCACCCTGGCCGGCCCGCAGGGCACGCGCGACCTGCCCGTCGAGGACGTGATGCTCGGGCCCCGCAAGCTCGCGCTCCGGAAAGGCGAGTTCGTTGTCTCCTTCTTGCTGCCGCCCCGACTGAAAGGCTCGAGCGATGCTTACCTGCGCTTCATCCCGCGGACGGAAATGGATATCGCGGTCGTGGGCGCAGGGGTAAGCTTGACCGTCGACGGCGCCGGCACCATCACGGCGGCCCGAGTCGGACTGGGCGCGGTGGCGGCGCGGGTGCTGCTGGTGGCGGAGGCGGCGCAGGCGATCATAGGGAGCCGGCTCGACGAGGCCGCTCAGGAACGGCTCTCGGCGGCGGCGCGGGCCGCCTGCCGGCCCATTGACGACAAGCGCGGGACCACCGAATTCCGCATCGACGTCGCCGGCGTGCTGACACGTCGCGCGGCCCTGATCGCGCTGGACCGAGCGAGGACGAGCTGATGGCCAAGCACCACATCGAGGCGACGGTGAACGGGGACGCGGTGGAGTTCCTCTGCGAGACGGAGGAGACGCTGCTCGACGTGCTCCGCGACACCCTTCACCTGACGGGCAGCAAGGAAGGCTGCGCCTCCGGGGACTGCGGCGCCTGCAGTGTCATGCTCAACGAGCGCCTGGTCTGCTCCTGTCTCGTGCTGGGTTGCGAGGTCGGTGGGCAGAAGATCGAGACCATCGAGGGCATGGCCACCGGCGAGACGCTCCATCCGCTGCAACAGCAATTCTTGAAGAGCGCCGCGCTCCAGTGCGGTATCTGCACCCCCGGGTTCCTCGTGGCCTCCAAGGCCCTGCTCGAGAGGATGCCCAACCCCACGGAGACCGAGGTCCGCTACTGGCTCGCCGGCAACCTCTGCCGGTGCACGGGGTACGACAAGATCGTGAGCGCGGTGATGGACACCGCCGCGACGATGAGAAAGGGATAGACCCATGGCCGAGACGATGACGAACGGGAACTCGCAGACGTACGTCGGCACGCGCACCATCCGGCCGGACGGCGCGGACAAGGTGACGGGGCGCGCCCGCTTCGGGGCGGACTTCAACCTGCCCGGCCAGCTCATCGGCCGCGTGCTGCGCAGCCCGCACCCGCACGCGCGCATCGTGTCGATCGACACCTCCAAGGCAGAGGCGCTGCCCGGGGTCAAGGCCGTGATCACCCGGGCCGACTTCGCCGACCAGTCGTCGGAGTTCATCCCGGCGGGCGAGATGATGATGAACTACAAGGACGTGGTCCGGAACGTCATGGCCCGCGAGAAGGCGCTGTACGAAGGCCACGCCGTCGCCGCGGTCGCCGCCACCAGTGTCGCCATCGCCCGCCGCGCCCTCAAGCTCATCGAGGTGAAGTACGAGGTGCTCCCGCACGTGATCGACGTGGTCGAGGCGATGCAGCCGGGCGCCCCGCTCCTGCACGACGATCTCTTCACCGTCGGCGTCGAGCCCAAGCCCGAGAAGCCCTCGAACATCGCCAAGCGCGTCGAGATCAAGCAGGGCGACGTCGAGGCCGGCTTCAAGAAGGCCGATCTCGTCATCGAGCGCGAGTTCAAGACCGCGCCCGTGCACCAGGGGTACATCGAGCCCCACGCCGCCCTGGCCAGTGTCTCCGAGGACGGCTCCACCGAGCTGTGGTGCACCACGCAGGGCCACTTCATCGTGCGCGCCCACTGCGCCCGGCTCCTCGGTCTCGACATCGGCAAGGTCCGTGTCACCGCCTCCGAGATCGGCGGCGGCTTCGGCGGCAAGACGGTGGTCTACCTCGAGCCGCTCGCCATTGCGCTCTCGAAGAAGGCCAAGCGGCCGGTGAAGATGGTGATGTCGCGGGAGGAGGTCTTCAAGGCCTCCGGCCCCACCTCCGGCGCCACCGTGCGCGTCAAGCTCGGCGTCACCAAGGACGGCAAGTTCGTGGCCGCCTTTGCCGAGCTGAAATACCAGGCGGGGGCGTTCCAGGGCTCGCCCGTGCAGCCCGGCGTCATGTGCGCGTTCGCGCCCTACGACATCGAGCACGTGCACGTCATCGGGTACGACGTGGTGTCGAACCGCCCGAAGGTGGCGGCGTACCGGGCGCCCGGGGCGCCGATCTCCGAGTACGCGGTGGAGAGCGTGGTGGACGAGATCGCGAAGAAGCTCGACATCGACCCCATCGACCTGCGCATGCAGAACGCGGCGCGCGAGGGCACCAAGGCGGCCTACGGCCCGAAGTTCGGGCCCGTCGGGCTCGAGGAGACGCTGAACGCCATCAAGAAGACCGAGCACTGGAACGCCCCGCTCCGGAAGTGGCAGGGCCGCGGCGTGGCCTCGGGCTTCTGGTTCAACATCGGGGGCGAGACCTGCGCCTCGCTCACCGTGAACGAGGACGGCACGATCTCTCTGATGGCAGGCACGCCGGACATCGGCGGCCTGCGCGCCTCGCTGGCCGCGGTGGCCGCGGACGAGCTTGGCGTCCCCTACGACAAGGTCCGGCCGATCATCGGCGACACGGGCTCCGTCGGCTTCAACTTCCTCACGGGCGGCAGCCGCTCGGCCTTCTCGGGCTCCATGGCGATCGTGGAGGCGGCCAAGCAGATCAAGGCCGAGCTGTGCGCGCGCGCGTGCAAGCTGTGGGAGGCCACGCCGGACCAGGTCGAGTTCTCGGGCGGTTCCGTGAAGCCGCTCGGCACCCTCGCCGAGAAGGTCAAGCCGATGTCCGTCGCGGACTTCGCCAAGGTCGCCGGCAAGACCGGCGGTCCCATCGGCGGCGTGGGCCGGATCAACGCGCAGGGCGCGGGGCCGAGCTTCGGCACGCATCTGGTCGATCTCGAGGTCGATCCCGAGACCGGGAGAGTCACCGTCCTGCGCTACACGGTCGCCCAGGACGCGGGCCGCGCCCTCCATCCCGCCTATGTCGAGGGACAGTTCCAGGGCGGGGCGGTCCAGGGGATCGGCTGGGCGCTGAACGAGGAGTACATCTACGGCGATGACGGCAAGCTGCAGAACGCGGGCTTCCTCGACTACCGCATGCCCGTGGCCTCCGACGTGCCCATGATCGACGCGATCCTCGTCGAGGTGGCGAACCCGAAGCACCCCTACGGCGTGCGGGGCGTCGGGGAGACGCCGATCGTGCCGCCCCTGGGGGCGATCGCCAATGCCATGGAGGGCGCCACGGGCATCCGCTTCACCGAGCTGCCGATGTCGCCGCCCAAGGTGCTCAAGGCGCTCAAGGAGAAGGGGCTCAGCCGAGCCTGAGTCACGGCATGGCGCGGGTGGTGCTGGTCGGCAACCTCGCGCAGCTCACGGGGGGCGTCGCCGAGTTCGATCTCTCGGCGACGTCCGTGAAGCAGCTTTTCCAGCAGCTCGGCGAGCTCCACCCGGCGCTGGCGCGTCATCTGGAAGACGGCGTGGCCGTGGCCATCGACGGCCAGATCTATCAGGACGCCTTGCTCGAGCCGATCGGCCCCGACAGCGAAGTGTTCCTGCTTCCCCAGATCGCCGGCGGATCGACCCCCACCTGATTCACACGCGCTGCGGTATCGAAGGCGCGCGGGACGCCACTCGTGTCTGCCACATGCTGGCGCGCCACTTCATCCCGATGAGGAGGGTGAAGACGAGGCCGATCCCGCAGCAGACGCTGATGGTCAACGGGTAGCCGATGCGCTCGATGAGGGCACCGGAGGCCATCAGGCCCAGCGGCATCCCGTAGACGGCGAGCTGCCGCACGCCCATCACCCGCCCGCGAAAGCGCTCGCCGGCCATGGCGAGGAGCGTGGCGGACATCGAGATCATCGCCACGTTCTGGAAGAAGCCCGCCGCGAAGAGCAGGAGAAGTCCCGCGCCCAGGCTGTGGACGTGTCCGAAGCCGAGGAGGAGGGCGTACCAGATCGCGGTGTGCACGAGCGTGGAGCGCTCGGGGCGGCGCGTGCCTCCCGTCACCACCATGGTGATGGAGGCGAGGAGGCCGCCGAAGGAAAAGCTGGCCACGAGCCAGCCCAGGCCCGTGGCGTCGGCGAGGAACACGCGCAGGGCGACGTAGGGAAGGAGGCCACTCGACACGGGATAGGCCGTCAGGTTGATCAGGAAGGCCAGCCACATCGCGGCGATCAGGGCCGGCGTCGTGGCGACGTGCACGAGACCGTCCCGGAGATCGCGCCAGCGGGAGTTGCGGAGCGCGCCCACCGAGGCCGGCCCCGAGAAGGCGGCGAGCGGCGCTCCCACGGGGTCGGGCACGGGCCGCCGCCGCGACACCTCGAAGGTCAGGGCAAGGCCGGCCAGGTAGAAGATGGTGACGAACACGTAGGTGGGGCCGAGGCCGAGCACGGACGAGAGCCCCGCGCCCGCGAGCGCCCCCGCCACGCGCGCGGAGTCCATGATGGCGCGGGACATGCCGAGGGCTCCCATCAAGTGGCCCGGCGGGATCGTCTCGCCGATCAGGGTGTTTCGCATCACGAGGTCATTGGGACGGATGACGCCGGCGAGAGTGGCCAGGGCGAACACCCAGCCCGTCGTCAACAGCCCGGTCAAGGCGAGGAGCGTCATGAGGGCGGCGAGGAGAGCATACGTCACGCGCATCGCGCAGAGCATGACCCGGGCGCCCAGTCGGTCGCCCAGCACCCCGAACATGGGGGAGGCAAGCGTGCCGAGGAACTGCAGGGAGGCGAAGAGGGTGAGGAGGACGACGGAGCCCGTGTGAACCATCACGTACCAACCGAGAATGATGGTCTCCATCTCGAACGCCCAGGATGTGAGGAGATCGGCGGGCAACTGGAAGCGGAAGCTGCGGACACGGAACACGGCGAGGATCAACGGATGTCGGGTCTCCTCGTTGAGATGCCGACCGCACTCGATGCGACGTGGCTAGACTAACACGGTCCGGGAATACGACCCAGCTACCTGTGCGGGCGGCACTGGGCCAATTTGCTTCGCCATACTTCGTTGCGAGCGGGCCGGCAACCCTCAACGTACGTTCAACTCAGCCCTCGTCTCGTGGCTGCGCCCCTCAGCTCGAACGGCCACGTACGCCTCGGGCTGCCGGCCCGCTCGCGCCTCGTCTGACTCCCCCCAGACCTGGATGATGGTCTCCTCGCCCTTGGCGCCGTCGAAGTGCACCTTGCCCCCGTAGTGGATGACGTAGCTGCCCGCGGGGGCGGGCACCGTGCTCTCCGGATCGAACTTCTCGCCCGTGCCCATCCACCAGGTGCCGGACAGGACGACGAAGAAGCGGTCGTTCGGGTGAAAGTGCGGCCGGCTCATGTTGCCGGGAAGCCACTTGATGCGGACCACGTACGGGCCCGGCTTGCTCGGATCTCCGAAGAGCACGGCCTGCTCGTTGGTTCCCGAGGCGTTCCGGACCCACGTGATCTCGGCGGGCGTCTTGAAATCCACCGCCGCGCGATCGATGTCCGCCCCGTGGACCAGAGGGGCGGCAAGCAGTGCGGCGACGACGGCGAAAGAGAGCAAGCGAGTCAGCCCGGTCATGACGCCTCCTGGCGCAGCTCTTCTGGGGGGGGAGGTTCGGAAGGGGGGCGAAGCCCCCATCCGAGTCCCCTAGGCGGGATCCAGCCCCACGATCTCGTTGAAGCGCCCGAGCCCGATGTAGAGCGTGGTGTGGGCGACCAGCTCGATGATCTCGGCCTCCGAGAAGCGCTGGCGTAACTCGGACCAGAGGGCGTCGTCGACCTTGTGATGGTCGACGGCGAGCTTCTCGGCGAACCGGAGGGCGGCCCGCTCGCGCGGGCTCAAGAGGTCCGAGGTCTCGTCGTCGATCGCCGCGATCTTCGCTTCCGTCGCTCCCGCATGCCGGGCCCCGGCATAGCGCAGGGTGAGTCAGTAGCGGCAGCCGTTGAGGCCGGCGATCTTCAGCCGCACGAGCTCGCGGAGCACGGGATCGATGGTGCCCTCGCGGGCCAGGGTGGCGCGAAAGGCCGTGAGGGCCTTGAGCACGCCGGGGTTGCGAGCGTACGTGCGCGGGCTCGCCGAGGTGCCCGTCTGGCGCTCGGCCTCTTCGCAGAGATGCCGGATATCGTCGGCCACTTCGTGGATTCCCAGGGGCTCCATCCTCGCCATCGTCGTCTCCTCATCGACTGCTCGTGGAGTGTCTGTCTGCCGTCGGGCACCATGATGCGCCCGCATGACCGACAACGCCAGGTATGTTACGCTTCGCGCGCCTGCCGGGCGACCGGCTATCCCACAGCGCGAGGTGCGACAGTGCGACCGAACAGGATCAAGCAGATGTGGCGCGACAAGAAGTGCGTGACCATGGGCTGGCTCTCCGTGTCCCACGGGTTCACCGCGGAGGTGATGGCGCGTCAGGGCTTCGACGTGCTCTGCGTGGACATGCAGCACGGCACCACGGACATGAGCGATGTCTGGCCGATGCTGCAGGCGATCTCGCAGACCGACACGGTGCCGGTGGTGCGCGTACCGTGGAACGAGCCCGCGACCATCATGAAGGCGCTGGACCTGGGCGCCTACGGCATCATCGTGCCCCTCATCAACACCGCCGAGGACGCGGCCAAGGCGGTGGCGGCCTGCCGCTATCCGCCCGTGGGCATGCGCTCGTCGGGCCCGGTGCGCGCCGTGCACTACGGCGGCGCCGACTACCTCGCCAAGGCGAATGACGAGATCGTCGTGATGGCCATGATCGAGACCAAGGAAGGGCTCGACAATCTGGACGCCATCTGCGCCAGCCCGGGGCTGGACGCCGTCTACATCGGCCCCTCCGATCTCTCGTTCGCCCTGGGCATGGCCCCGCGCGGCGACAATCCCGACCCCGTGCACGTGGCTACCTGCGACCGCATCCGTGAGTCCGCCCACAAGCACGGCATCAAGGCGTGCATGCACTGCGCGAGCGCGGCCTTCGCGGCGGGGGCGGTGAAGCGCGGCTTCGACCTCGTGATGCTCACCTCTGACCTGGCCTCGATGGTGGCGGGCGTCCGCCGCCAGCTCGACGATCTGAAGGCCGCCACCGCGTGACGGCCTGGATCGCCCGCGGAGGCTCGAGGTGCATGCTTCCGCCGTGACCCCGCGTCGCGTCTCGCTGATATTCGCGGTGGTGATCGCCCTGGTCACCGGGCTCCCGGCGCATGTCTTCGCGCCTCCCGCCGACGTTCCCAAGGGACAGATCACCATCGCCGTCAACGTCACCCTGGCCCCGACGTGGTTCGATCCCGCCGAGACGCCGGGCGTCATCACCCCGTTCATGATGCTGTACGCTCTCCACGACGCCCTCGTGAAGCCGATGCCGGGCAATGCCTGGGCGCCCAGCCTGGCTGAGTCGTGGACGGCCTCCAAGGACGGGCTCACGTACGAGTTCGTCCTGCGCAAGGGCGTCAAGTTTCACAATGGCGACGCGTTCAGCGCGGAGGACGTCAAGTTCTCGTTCGAGCGCTACAAGGGGGCGGGCGCCACCACCCTGAAGGTGCGGGTGGCCGCGGTCGAGATCGTCGATCCGCACCGCGTGCGATTCCGGTTCAAGCAGCCGTGGCCCGACTTCATGACCTTCTACGCGACGCCCGCCACGGGCGCCGCCTGGATCGTCCCCAAGGGCTACACGGAGCGCGTGGGCGAGGAGGCCTTCAAGAAGGCGCCGGTGGGGGCGGGGCCGTACCGCTTCGTGTCCTACACGCCGGGTATCGAGCTGGTGGTCGAGGCCTACGACGGCTACTGGCGGAAGATGCCCGCCGTGAAGCGCCTCGTGTTCAAGTCGGTGCCCGAGGAGACCACGCGCCTGGCCATGCTCAAGCGCGGCGAGGCCGACGTGGCGCAATCGCTCCGCGGCCCGCACGGGGAGGAGGCGAGGCGGACCCCGGGCCTCACCCTCAAGGTCACCTACCCGACCTTCACGGAGTGGCTGGTGTTCACGCAGCAGTGGGATCCGAAATCGCCGTGGGCGGACCGTCGCGTGCGCCTCGCGGCCAACCTCGCCATCGACCGCCAGGCGCTGAGCGACGCGGAGTATCTCGGGTTCGGGAAGCCGGCGCCGAGCATCATTCCCCGCGAGTACGACTTCTACTGGGCCCCGCCCGCGCACCCGCACGATCCGCAGCGGGCCAAGCAGCTCCTGGCCGAGGCCGGCTACCCGAAGGGCTTCGACGCGGTCGAGGTCGCCACCGACGTCGTGTTCGCGCCCGAGGCCGAGGCCGTCATCAACGGGCTTCAGACCATCGGCATCCGCGCGCGGCTGCGTCCGATGGAGCGCGCGGCCTTCTACAAGGCCGACCAGGACAAGCAGTTCAAGCACCTGATCCGCGTGGGCAGCGGGACGGCGGGCAACGCCGCCACCCGGATCGAGGCCTTCGTGGTCTCGGGCGGGCTCCGCTCGTACGGCGGCTACCCGGACATCGACGCCCTGTTCCGCGACCAGGCCGCGGAGATGGACAGGAAGCGCCGCGAGTCGATGCTGCACAAGATCCAGCAGCTCATGCACGAGCGCGCGATGTTCGCGCCGATCGTGGAGCCGGTCGTGCTCACGGGCGTGGGACCCCGCCTCGCCGAGGTGCCCACGATCCCGGGCCACCCGTACCTCTCGCCGTACGAGGACCTGAAGCTCCGCTGAGCCGCGAGGACGAGGTCAGGACTCGACGGGCGGCTCGGGCGGCGCCGAGCGGAGCTGCACGCTGATCCGGAGATCGGCGTGGGCCACCTTCGGGATGGCGTGCTCCCACGTGCGCTGACAGGTCCCGCCCATGACGAGGAGATCGCCTCCGCCGAAGTCGAGCGCGCGCGAGCGTCCGCCGCCTTTCGGTCGCAAGAGGAAGCGCCGCCGCGCTCCGAGCGCGATGATGGCGACGATCGCGTCCTGACGAGCCCGACCCAGGCGGTCACCATGGAAGGCGACGCTGTCGCGGCCGTTGCGGTAGGCGGCGAGCGAGGCCGGGAGAAGAGGCCGGCCGTAGTGAGCGGCGAGGGTGGCGGTCATCTCCGTCACCAGGGGATGACCCAGCCCGTCTTCCGGCAGCGAGGCGACCAGGCGCGGCACGTCGACGATCCGGTCGTACATGGGCCGTCGATGCGACTCCCAGCGCGTCGTCGTCCAGAGGATCTCCAGCAATGCTTCGTGGCCACGGACCCACTCCGGCAGGTGATCGATCCACGCGCCGGCACCGAGAGACGTCCGCTCGAGGCCCCGTAGCGCCGGATCGTAGCTCGGCTCCTCGGCGCCGAACAGGCTGGCCTGGCGTACTAAGGAGGTAGGCAGAAGGCTCATCACGTGTATGGTACCACTCCAGTCCAGCACGGAGCGGGAGAGCCCTCCCTAGGCGTTCATCGCACCATGCTGCCGGAGGAAGGCCAATCCTTGCCGCGCGTCTTCGATGGAGATCTCCAGCACCCCCGGGAGGGGAGCGAAGGCAGCATGCGTCGCGACCGAGACCACGCCCATGCCGATGGTGCCCGCGCCGGGCGTGGCGTGCCGGTCGCGATGCGCGCCGCAGGGAAGCTGGCAGTCGTTGAGGTGGAAGGCGACCACGCGCTCCAGCACGCCCTCATCGGACAGGGCGTCGGCCAGGTGCTGGCCCGCCCTCTCTCCCGAGAGATCGAAGCCGGCCGCGTGGAGGTGGCACGTGTCGATGAGAAGCCCGAAGCGGTCGGCGGGCGCGCCGACGTCTCGCACGAGACGCGCCAGCTCCGGGATGGTCTGGCCCATCTCGCTGCCCTCGCAGGAGTTCTCGAGGAGCAGCCGGGGGCCCGCGGGCATGCGCGCGATCAGCTCGCCCAGCTTGCGCGTGGCGAGGGTGAGCGCCGCCTCCGCGCTCGGATGCCCCTTCGTGTAGCCCACGTGGAAGCACACGGCGTCGAGCCCGACCTCCGCCGCCACCTTGAGATCGGCGAGGAGGCTCGAGACGGAGGAGTTGCGTATGCGGCCCTCCGGGCTCGCCAGGTTGATGAGGAGCGAGCCGTGGGCGACGCCCCAGACGCGGCGGCCGCGGAGACCCTCCATGAGCGCGGTGCGATCGGCCGGCTCCGGCACGCCATAGTTGCCGAAGCGCCCGGGGTCCCGCAAAACGGTCTGGTACACGTCCACGTCTTCTTCGCTGAGGAGGGCGGGAATGCTGGCGAGCGGCGGATCGATGGACAGGCCGACGCGCATGCGGGTCAGCGAAAGGCGGGAAGGACGCGCTCGCCGAAGAGCCGGACGGTCTCGGGCTGGCCGCCATCGGTGAAAAGACAGATGAAGTACGTGATGCCCTGGGCGACCTTGCGTCGCAGCGTCTCGATGCACCGGTCGGGCGTGCCGATGGTCGCGATCTTGTCCACGTCGCCGAAGAACGCGAGGCGCGTGCGCGCGTCTTCGAGGGGAGCCTGGAGCGCGGCGTCGGTGGGCGCGATGACCACGAGATCCTGGAGGGAGAGCTCGAGACTGCCGAAGTCGCGGCCGACGGCTCGACAATGCTCGCGCAGCACCGTGATCTTGTGGTCGAGCTGCGCGTAGTTGCCCGCCGACGCGTTCCAGATGTCGGCCTCCTGGGCGACCAGGCGCAGCATCTTCTTCTCGCCCGCGCCCCCGATCATGATCGGCGGACGGGGAGACTGGAGGGGGCGCGGCCGGCTGATGGCTCCTTTCAACCGGTAGTGCTTCCCGGAGAAATCGAACTGCTCGCCGGCCCACAGCCGCTTGACGATCTGGATGCCCTCGGCGAGCTGGTCGATCCGCACGCCCGGGCTCGGGAAGTCGAAGCCGTAGGCGTGGTACTCCGGCTCGTGCCAGCCCGCCCCGATGCCCAGCTCGAACCGGCCGCCGCTGATCTGATCGAGGGTGGCCGCCATCTTGGCGAGGAGGGCGGGGGAGCGGAAGGAGTTGCAGAGCACGTTGCCGCCCACGCGCACGCGCTTCGTCATCGTCGCGCACGCCGTCATGGTCGTCCACGACTCCAGGATGTCGCTCGACGGATCGGGGAGGGCGAGGAGATGGTCGATGAAGTAGATGGAATCGAAGCCGAGGTCGTCACAGATGCGCGCCGACTCGGCGATGGCCGGCCAGCGGTTGTTGGCCTGGCGGAGCAGCGCCCCGAAGCGGATCCGACGTTCGGGCGACATCGCGCGCGCTCAATACGTCCCGGGACGGATCTGCTTGTAGAGCTCCTTGAGCTTGTCCACGGAGAAGCCGGAGGCCTGGCAGGTGGAGATGATCTTCTTCTCGTCGGCCTCGACCTTGGCGATGGCCGCGGGGATCTGGGACGCGATCTCCTCGGGGATGGTGACCACGCCGTGCTGGTCGAGATGGACGAGATCGCCCGGCTTGATCCACACGCCGCCGACCTTGACGGGAATGCCGAAGTCGACCATGTGGACGTTGGCGTGGGAGACGGAGATGTGGGCGGCGGCGAACTGGAACTTCAGCGCGCGAACCTCGTCCAGATCGCGCACGGAGCCGTCGGTGACCACGCCGACGCAGCCGAGGGCGCGATGGATGTTGGCCTGCACCTCGCCCCACTGGGCGCCCTGGCCGCGCGGCTCGTCGAGGTCGTGGACGACGATGACCCGGGGCGCGGGCACGCTCAGCACGAAGTCCCACCAGCCGTAGGTGCTGGCGCGGTGGCCGTCGATGGGTCCCTGCTCGGCGCGGATGATGCAGGTGGCGGCGTATCCGACGAGCGGACCGAGCTCGGGGAAGAGCCCGCGAATCTCCGAGGAGACGTTCCCCACTTCCCTCGGGCGGATCTTGAAGGTCTCGATGGCATTGGCGACGCTGGGGCTGGTGATCTTCTTGAGGTCCTCGATCTGCTGGGCGGTAAGGGCCACGCGCTATCCTCCTTGATGGGGGCTGTGGTTGACGAGACGACGCCGGCTAGATGGTGCCCTTGCGCTTCTCGATGAGCACCTGCTTGAGCTCTTCGATCATGGCTTCGACCTGGGCGAGGTTGGGATTGACCTGGAGCGCGCGCTGGAAGTACGCGAGGGCCTGCTCGGGCTGGCCAAGGCGGATATAGATCTGGCCGTAGCCGCTGAGCACGCCCCAGTGCTGGGGGTTGCGCTTGACGACCTCGGCGCAGTCCTTCAGCGATTTCTCGTACTCCCCCGTCAAGAAGTAGATGGTGGCGCGCTTGTTCCAGCCCTCCGCGAAGTCGGGCCGCGCCTGGATGATCTTGCTGAAGGTCTCGATGGCGCCCTTGGCGTCGCCGATGCTCATCTGCTCGACCCCCACCGCGAACTGCGCGTCCACCTTGGCGTCGCCGGAGCGGCTCCACACCTGCCAGATGGAGCTTTCGGCGAGGGCCCGCACCACTTCGTCGGGGTCCCGGAGGGTCTTCATCATGGCCGGCAAGTCGGCAGGCGTGCCGAGCTCGCCGAGCCATGCCACGGCCTGCCGGCGCGCCTCGAGATCCTTGCCCGCGAGCGCGGCCACGGCTTCGTCGTGGGTCGGGCGCGGACGGGGCTGCGCGTGGGCGGCTGCCGGTACGCCGAGCATGAGGGCGAGCACGAGGGTGAGGGTCTTCACGGGGCGCCCCCGACGAGCTTGAGGAATTCGTCCTCGTCGAGGACGGCGACGCCCAGACGCTTGGCGTCGTCGGCCTTGGAGCCGGGGTCCGCGCCCGCCACGACATAGCTGGTCTTCTTGGAGACGGAGCCCGAGACGCGGCCGCCGGCCCGGAGGATCAGATCCTTGGCCTGGTCGCGGGACAGCGTCTTGAGGCCTCCGGTGAGAACCACGGTCTTGCCGGTGAGCGGCCCCGGCTCGCCCGAGACGCCGTGCTCGCTGAGATCGAGCCCGACCTCGCGCAGGTGGCGGATCGTCTTGCGATTCCGGTCCATCTGAAAGAAGCCGTGCACGGACTCGGCGATCTTGGGCCCGATGCCCGGGATCTCGCCGATCTCTTCCTGGCTCGCCTGCTCGAGACGGTCCATGTTCCCGAAGCGCACGGCCAGGAGCTGGGCGGCGCGCTCACCCACCATCCGGATGCCGAGTCCGTTCAGCACGCGCGAGAGGCCGCGCTGCTTCGAGGCCTGGATGGCGTCGGCAAGGTTCTTCGCGGACTTGGCGGCCAGACGCTCGAGACCGGCGAGCTGCTCGGCGTCCAGCTCGTACAGATCGCCGAAGTCCTTCACGATCTCGCGGTCCACGAGCTGCTCGATGACGACCTCGCCCAGGTGCTCGATGTCCATGGCCCGCCGCGAGCCCCAATGGAAGAGCCGCTCCTTGAGCTGAGCGGGGCAGGCGACGTTGGTGCAGCGCCAGATCGCTTCCCCTTCGGGGCGCTCGGCGGGCGCGCCACAGGCGGGACAGTGCGTGGGCATCCGGAAGGGCACCGTATCGGGCGGGCGCTTGGTGGTGATCACCTGGACGAGATAGGGAATGACGTCGCCCGCGCGCTCGATAAGTACGGTGTCGCCCACGCGCACGTCCTTGCGGTGGATCTCGTCCTCGTTGTGCAGGCTGACGTTGCTCACGGTCACGCCCGACAGCTCGACCGGCCCCAGCTCGGCGGCCGGAGTGAGCGCGCCCGTCTTGCCGACATTGATGGTGATCGCCTTGACGGTGGTGGTCGCCTGGCGCGCCGCGAACTTGAAGGCGATGGCCCAGCGCGGGTGATGGGCGGTGGCGCCGAGGCGACGCTGCTGCTCGAGGTCGTTGACCTTGACCACGGCGCCGTCGGCCTCGTAGTCGAGCTGGTCCCGCTCGGCCTCGAGGCGCTGGCCATAGGCGACGACCGCCTCGATATCCGGGCAGCGCTCCGAGCGTGGATTGACGGGAAAGCCGCTCTTCTTGAGCGCCTGGAGCCGCTCCCAGTGGGTGTCGAAGAGAGGCGGCTCGAGAACGCTCACGTGGTAGAGGAAGATCTCCAGAGGCCGGGTGGCCGTGATCGCGGGGTCTTTCTGCCTCACCGCGCCCGCGGCGGCGTTGCGCGGATTCGCGAAGGTGGCCTCGCCCCCCTCTTCCAGGCGGGCGTTCAGCTTGGCGAAGGCGCCGCGGGGCATGTAGACCTCGCCGCGGACCTCGAGCCGCCTGGCGTCCTTGAGGGGGCCGGGGAGCGTGGGCGGGATGGTCTTGATGGTGCGCAGGTTCTGGGTCACGTCTTCGCCGATGCGCCCGTCCCCCCGCGTGGCGCCGCGGACGAACCGCCCCCGCTCGTAAAGGAGGGCCACCCCGAGGCCGTCGATCTTCGGCTCGCAGACGAAGTCGAGCTTGGCCTGGGGAGCCGCCCGACGGAGGCGCGCCTCGAACTCGCGAAGATCGTCGGCCGACATCGCGTTGTCGAGGGAGAGCATGGCGGTCAGATGCTCGACGGGCGCGAACGCCTCCTGGCGGCGGCCGCTCGGGCTCTGGGTGGGGCTGTCCGCCGTGATCAGCTCGGGGTGCGCTTCCTCGAGGGCGCGGAGCTCCTTCCACAGCCGATCGTACTCGGCGTCCGTGATCTCCGGACGGTTCTCGGCGTAATAGAGGTAGTTGTGCCGGTGGATCGCTTCGCGGAGGGCCTCGATGCGCTCCGCGGCATCGGCGGGCTTCGTCATGGCGAGCTTCAGGATAGCACCGGCGTCGGCGGCGCGCTCGACCGCCGGTGCGCCGCATGATGCTGGAGTCTGCTACTCTTGGCGGACCTTGCGACGCGCGCTCGCTCTTCTCGTCCTCATCGTGGCCGCCGGCTGTGTGTCGGCCGGCTCCTCGCGCGATGTCCTCCGGGAGATCGTGCTCGAGTGCCTGGATCCCGCGGCGCCCCGCTACTGCGCGCGGTGCCGCTGGCCCCAGGCGGGGACGTGCGACCTCGAGTACCCGTGCATACGCACCACGGAAGTGTGGGCCCAGAACCAGGAGTACGTGGCCATTCGCGACATCAAGATGTGCGGGTGCCCGGCCGGATTCGTCCACGGCCTCGCCATGCCGCGCTATCCCGTCTCGGGCGTGGAGGATTGGCGCCGGCCGGATGGCATCTGGCGCTTCGGCTGGGAGGCGGCCCGCGCTCGCATCCGCGACGAGGAGGAGATCGCGCTCGTGGTCAATCCGCCTGGCCTCCGCACGCAGGAACAGCTCCACCTGCACCTGGTGCGGCTCCTCCCGAACGCGCGGCCCCGCGTGGACGCGCTCAAGCCCGCGCGGGTCGACCGGCTCGAGGAGGTATGGCTCGTGGCCGGGCGGCACGCGGCCGGGCGCGGGCTCAATGCCTACGGCGTGATCGTGGTCCTGGCTCCCGACGGCGGCTGGCTCGTGGCCTCGGACGCCAAGAGCCCGGAAGGGGAGTACACGGCGGGTCGCTGCGGGAGCTGACTCGACTCCTTCGCGCCCGCCTGAGGGGGAAAACCGGGATGTCCTTGCTGCTCTTTGTATTCTTGTGGTGAATGAAGGAGAGAGCCATGCAATTCGGAATGGTCGGCCTCGGGCGGATGGGCGCCAACATGGTCCGGCGCCTCATGCGCAGCGGACACACGTGCGTGGTGTACGACCGCTCGCCCCAGGCGGTGGAGACGCTCGTCAAGGAGGGTGCCACCGGCGCGTCGTCCGTCGCCGAGTTCGTGAAGAAGCTCGCCAAGCCCCGGGCAGCCTGCCTCATGGTGCCGGCGGCCTTCGTGGACGCGTCAATCGACGAGCTGGCCCCGCTCCTCGAGAAGGGTGACACGCTCATCGACGGGGGGAACTCCAACTACCAGGACGACATCGCCCGGGCGAAACGCCTGGCCCCGCAGGGCCTGCACTACGTGGACATGGGGACGAGCGGCGGCGTGTGGGGGCTGGAGCGCGGCTACTGCCTGATGATCGGGGGTGAGACCGAGGTCGTGCAGCGCCTTGACCCGATCTTCGCGACCCTCGCCCCGGGACGCGGCGACATCGCCCGCACCCCGGGACGGGAGAAGCGGGATGGCACCGCGGAGCAGGGCTACCTCCACTGCGGGCCGAACGGCGCCGGCCACTTCGTGAAGATGATCCACAACGGAATCGAGTACGGCCTGATGGCCGCCTACGCCGAGGGCCTGAGCATTCTCAAGAACGCGAACATCGGGAAGGCCAGCCACGAAAACGACGCCGAGACGACGCCGCTCCGGAACCCTGAGCACTACCAGTACGACTTCAACCTCGCCGACATCACCGAGCTGTGGCGCCGCGGCAGCGTCGTCTCGTCGTGGCTGCTGGACCTCACGGCCCAGAGCCTGGCCGGCGATCCCGGCCTCGAGAAGTTCGGGGGGAAGGTGGCCGACTCCGGCGAAGGCCGTTGGACGATCCAGGCCGCCAATGACCTGGGGATTCCCGCCCACGTGCTGACCGCCTCGCTCTTCGAGCGCTTCTCGTCCCGCGGCCTCGACCTCTTCCAGAACAAGGTCCTCTCCGCCATGCGCTTCGGCTTCGGAGGCCACGTGGAAAAGGCATGAGCGACGTGGCGAAGTCGAGATCCAGCCCAGGCCTGGAGCGTCGGCGAGGTCTTGCGCGCGTGGACCGCCCTTCGAGCCGAGGCCGCACGATACGGAGCGACGCACTCCTATCGCAAGGGACTCTACAAATACCCGCAGGCGGAGGTCGATGATGGAACCGGAGAAGCTGGCGCAGCGCGTCCCTATCCGAGAGCTCGTCCGCTACTATTTGCGCCTTGGGCTGATCGGCTTCGGCGGCCCCGTCGCGCTCGTCGGGCAGATGGAGCGGGAGCTGGTCGGCGAGCGAAAGTGGCTCACGAAGGAGGAGATGCGCGAGGGCATCGCGGTCTGCCAGTCGCTGCCGGGCCCGCTGGCCATCCAGGTCGGTATCTGGATCTCGTACATTCGCGGGGGCTTCTGGGGAGCATGGGCGGGCGGCTGGGCGTTCATCCTGCCGAACTTCATCATCGTGACCGTGCTCGGCGCTCTCTACGTTCACTTTGGCGGCCTTTCCGCGGTGAAGGCGATCTTCTACGGAGTGAGTCCGGCGGTGATCGCCCTGATCCTGCACTCCTGCTACCGACTCACCAAGCTGGGGATGAAGGACTGGCTGGAATGGGCGCTCGCGGCTGCGGCCTTTGTGATCACGATTGCGGTACAGGCCGAGGTCGCCCTTCTCTTCATCGGGTGCGGCATCATCGGCGTGCTCTACTACGGCTCTCTTCTTCGCAGACGGACGGGGACGTCGACCACTACCTCGCTCCTGGCCGGCGTCCCTCTCATCGCCGCCGGCACCGCCTCCGGCAACCTCGGCCCGATGCTGGGCAAGCTCTTCACGTTCTTCCTGAAAGCCGGGTCGCTGACCTTCGGCAGCGGACTCGTCATCGTGCCGTTTCTCGAGAAAGGCCTCGTGCAGCAGACGGGCTGGCTCAATGAGCGCGAGTTCCTCGTAGCAGTGGCGATGGGGATGATCAGCCCAGGTCCCGTCGTCATTACCGCGACCTTTGTCGGCTATCTCGTGGCCGGCTTCTGGGGCGCGGTCGTCGCGACCATCGGCATTTTCCTGCCGTCCTTCCTGCTCATTCTCATCGTGGCGCCGATCCTCATGCGTTACCGCGCGAACCCGAACGTGCAGGGCTTCATCAAGGGCGCGTACGCGGCCGCCATCGGCACCATCCTCGGCGCCTCCGTCCTTCTCGGACGGATCGCCATCGGCGACTGGCTCACCGCACTCGTGGCCCTGGTCAGCCTCGTGGTCCTGTTCCGTTGGAAGGTCAGTAACCCCCTCCTGGTCGTCGCCGCCGCCATCATCGGGCTCATCGCGTTCCCCCTGCTCAAACCCGAATGGATCTTCGTGAAGTAAACTGTCATCATGCTCCTTTCCCGAACGGGCCTTGGTCTTGGAGGAGGAATCATGCCGAAGACATCACTTCTCTCGTTGATCGCAGCGGCACTGCTGTGGTTTGCCCTTCCCGCCGGGGGCCAGGAGTTGCCCGAGGGCAAGGGCAAGGACCTGGTCGCGGCCCATTGCAATAGCTGTCATCCCTTCTACGCGCGTCTCGGCGCCGGCTACACGGCCAAGGGCTGGCGCACCGTCATGCGGATGATGGCCAATCACGGAGTGACCGTGCCCGCCGATCAGGCCGCCACGATCACGGAGTACCTGACCAAGAACTTCCCGGAAAAGGACAAACCCGTGGGCGTGGTGATCCCCGGCCCCACCAGGGTCTCGATCAAGGAATGGCAGGTGCCCACGCCCGGGTCGCGGCCGCACGATCCCCTGGCGACGAGGGACGGATCGCTCTGGTACACGGGCCAGATGAACAACGTGCTCGGCCGGCTCGATCCGAAGACTGGCCGCTTCAAGGAATATCCCCTCAAGACGCCGCACTCCGGGCCGCATGGCCTGGTCGAGGACAAGGACGGCAACATCTGGTACACGGGCAACACCGGGGCCCTCGTCGGCAAGCTCGACCCGAAGACAGGTGCGGTCACCGAGTACAAGATGCCGGACCCCGAGGCCAAGGATCCCCACACGCTGATCTTCGACCAGAGCGGGATCTTGTGGTTCACGGTGCAGAATGCCAACTTGGTGGGGCGGCTCGACCCGAAGACGGGAGAGATCAAGCTGCTCACCCCGCCTACGCCGAAATCGCGCCCCTATGGCATGGCCGTGAGCTCGAAGGGCACCGTGTTCTACGTCGCGTTCGGCACCAACAAGGTGGGCAGCGTCGATCCGAAGACGCTGGAGATTCGCGAATATCCCCTGCCGGATCCAAGGTCGCGGCCGCGGCGGATCACGATCACGAGCGACGACATCGTCTGGTACGCGGACTTCTCGCGCGGGTATCTGGGTCGTCTCGATCCCGCCACCGGCAAGGTGACCGAGTGGCCGTCGCCGAGCGGGCCGAAGTCCGAGCCCTACGGCATCTCCGCCATCAATGACATCATCTGGTACAGCGAGTCCGGCACGACGCCGAACACCGTCGTGCGCTTCGATCCGCAGACGGAGAAATTCCAGACCTGGGCCCTTCCGGGTGGCGGCAACATCGTCCGCAACACCTCGGTCACGCGGGAGGGCGACTTCGTCCTCGCCAACAGCCTGGTCAACGCAGTGACTTTGGTCAAAATATCGAAGTGACGTCGCGGCGAGGCTACGCTGCGGGAGCTGTCCGACTACTTCGCGGGTGTCTTCTGCTTGGCTTCCCGCTGCGCGTCCTGGATGAGACCGGTGACGCGATCGCGATCTTCGCCAGGCGGGGCCAGCGCCACGAAGCGCTGCCAGGCCTGGATGGCGCCGGCATAGTCGCGCTTGACCTCGTAGAGGACCTGGCCTCGGTAGAGGAGGGCCGGGGCATAGTTCGGATCTATCTTCAGCGCCTTGTCCAAGGTCTCGAGCGCGGCATCGACATGCCCGCCCATGGCCACGATGAGGGCCAGATGGGTCATGGCGTCGACGTTCTTCTCGTCTCGCTTCAGCACGGCCTGGTACGCAGCGATCGCCTCCTGGTACCGCCCTTCCATCAAGCTCTGCCGCGCCGCGCTCAGCATCCCCGCCAGCATCTCGGGCGGGATAGTTTTCATTGGCGCGCCGGACTTGCCCTGGAGTAGCGGCCCGGGATCCGGGCTCGCGAGCACGGGCAGGCGGCTCTCGGGCGGAATCATGGTCTCCGCCGGCGTCGTGTAGCGGCTGACTCCCACGCCGAGCCCGATGCCCAGGGCGAGCATGGCCAACCCGCCCACGGTGAGCGTCGCCGGGCGCCGCGTCCACGGGGCCGGCCCGACGGACTCGGGCTCGGGCGCGGGTGGAGGCGGCGTGATCACCGGCCCCATGGCGTCGAGCCGGGCGATGACCTCGGCGGCGCGGCCTTCGTACCTGTCATGGAGCGAGTGGTAGTCGTCGTCGGAGAGCGAGCCCGTCTCGTGGTCGAAGTCGAGCTCGGCGAGGGCCTGATAGATGGAGGCCTTCTCCTCCTCGAGCTCCAGCCTGTCGTCGAAGCGCGGTGAAGCGTTGGCGAGCTGCCCGCGGCCACGCGCGAGCGGCCAGAGGACGGTCACGAGCGCGGGCAGGCCGATGGCAAGGATGGCGATCCACTGCGCAGCCGTCACGGGCGCGGTCCCCCGGACATCTCTCGCCTGATTCGCTCCCGCATCGCGGCATCCACCGGTGTCGACGGGACGGCCGCGGGCCTCCGGGTCCAGCGTCTCAGGACGACGGCCACGAGGACGAGCCCGGCCCCGAGCCCGGCGAAGGGGACCACCCACACGAGGAGGTTGAAGCCCTCCTTCGGGGGCGAGAGCAGGATCCACTGGCCGTACTTCTCGACGAAGTACGCGCGCACCTGCTCCGGGCTCTCGCCGGCCGCGAGGCGCTCGCGGATGATCTGGCGCATCTGGTTGGCCGTCTCCGAGGGCGAATCGGCCACCGAGAGGTTCTGGCACACCACGCAGCGGAGCTGGGCGGCCACGTCGTGGACAACGCGCTCGTCGACCGGCGAGGCCGCCCCCGCGATTCCGGTGAGCGCCGCGGAGACGGCGAGGACGGCCACCAGTACCGGGATCACGAGGGCTCCTCGAGGAGCGAGTCCAGGCGCTGGCGCGCCGCTTCGTCGGTGAGGGCGCCCACGTGCTTGAAGCGGACCCGGCCGCGCCGGTCGATGAAGAAGGTCTCCGGCACTCCGTACACTCCATAGTCCACCGCGATATGGCCCTTGGGATCAGGAGCGTTCGGGAAAGAGTGGCCGAAGCGAGCCAGGAATGTTCTCGCGGGCTCCTCGGTGTCCTGCACGTTGACGCCAACCACCATCACGCCCTTGTCCTTGTAGGCCTGCCACGTGCGCTCGAGGGCCGGCGCCTCGTCGTAGCAGGCGGGGATGCACCACGAGGCCCAGAAGTTGAGGAGCACGATCTTGCCGCGCAGGTCCTCGAGAGTGAGGGGCACCCTGTCGAAGGTGGTGAGGGCGAAGGGCGCGGCCGCCCGGCCCAGGAGTGGCGAGGGAATCTCGCGAGGGTTGGTCCAGAATCCATAGGCGAGAAGCGCCAGCACCGGCAGGACCGCGGCCGGGATGGCCCAGCGCTGCCAGCGCCGCCTCACGCGGGCTTCCGATGATCCGGCAGGATGGCGAGGGCCGCTCCCAGCGTGAGCACCAGTCCGCCGATCCAGAGCCAGGACACCAAGCGATTGACCTGGAGCTTGACGGTGGCCCGGGAGCCGTCGCGCGCGAAGTCGCCGAGGACCAGATAGACGTCCTCGACCCAGCCCAGGCGATAGTCCACGGCGGCGATCGGCGTCTGCTCCTGCGGGTAGAACTTGCGCGCCGGGCGAAGCTCAGCAAAGCTCGAGCGTCCGGTGGTCATGGTGAAGGCGCCCGTCACCTTGAAGTGGTTCGATTCCTCCGAGGCGGAGAGCCCGTCGAAGCGCACGCGATAGCCGGCGAGCTCGACGGACTGGCCCTTCTCCAGCGTGGTCTCCGTCTGTAGCGACCAGGCTTGCGATCCCGCCACCCCGAGCGCGATGACGAGGATGCCCAGGTGGACGACGAAGCCGCCATAGCGCCGGTTCTGCCTGAGCAAGAGTCCCCAGGTGGCGGCGCCCCACTCATCGCCGCTCCGCCGGCGTGCGCGGACGGCGCGGCCGTAGTCGAGCGTGATGGTGCCGGCGACGAAGACCACGAGGGCCATGGCCGTGAGCACGAGGACATTGCCCACGCCGAAGAGTCTCAAGACGGCCGCGGCCACGATCCCGGCCAGGACCGGCTTGAGGAAGTTGCGCTTGAGGTTCTCGGCCGAGGCGCGCCGCCAGGCGATGAGCGGGCCCACCCCCATGAGAAAGAGCAAGGCCAGGAAGATGGGGATGTTCACGAGGTTGAAGAAGGGTGCGCCCACGCTGACCTTGACGCCGCGCGCGGCCTCCGAGAGCAGCGGGAAGACCGTCCCGAAGAAGACGGTGAAGGTGGCGGCGATCAGGAAGAGGTTGTTCAGGAGGAAGACGGACTCGCGCGAGACCGCCGAGTCGAGCTCGCCCTGGGCGCGCAGGTGATCCGTCCGCCACGCGAGCAGGGAAAAGGCGCCGAGGAGGATCAGGGCCAGGAAGGCCAGGAAGAAGACGCCGATGGAGCCCTGCGTGAAGGAGTGGACGGAGCCGATGATGCCCGAGCGCGTGAGAAATGTTCCGAACAGCGTCAGGCCAAAGGTCAGGATGATCAGGGTCAGGTTCCAGAGCTTGAGCATGCGCCGGCGCTCCTGGATCATCACCGAGTGGAGGAACGCCGTGCCCGTGAGCCAGGGCATGAAGGCCGCGTTCTCCACGGGATCCCAGGCCCAGTAGCCGCCCCAGCCGAGGACGTGGTAGCTCCACCACCCGCCGATGAGGAGGCCGAGGGAGAGGAAGTACCAGGCCACGATGGTCCAGCGCCGCGTGATGGTGATCCACTCGTCGCCGGTGCGGCCCACGAGGAGCGCGGCCATGGCGAAGGCGAAGGGGACGCTGAACCCCGTGAAGCCGAGGTAGAGCGCCACGGGGTGCGTGATCATCCCCGAGTCCTCGAGGAGCGGGTTGAGCCCCCGCCCATCGGGTGGGATGGGCGACAGGCGCTCGAAGGGCGGGGCGGGAACGCTCATGACGAGGAGGAAGAAGGCGAGGATGCCCAGCATGACCGAGAGGACCCACGGATAGAGCTCGGGCTGCCGGCGCCGGTAGCGGACGACCACGATCAGCGTGTAGATCGAGAGCATCCACGCCCAGAGCACGATGGAGCCCTCGAGGGCGCCCCAGAGCGCGGTGATGCGGTAGTAGAAGGGCGTGCCGCGATTCGTGTTCATGGCCACGTAGCGCACGGAGAAGTCGAAGGTCAGGAAGGCGTAGAGCATGAGGGCAATGCAGGCGGTGATGAGGATCCAGATGCCGACGGCGGCCCGTTCGCCCGTGCGCAGCCAGTCGGCCCGGCCGGTCCGGACGCCAATCACGGCGGCCATCGCCCCGTAGAGCGCCAGCACGAAGCCGACCACCGTCGCCGCATAGCCCAGCTCAGGAATCATTTGCCTTCGCCTCGGAGTGACTTCAACAGCTCCTTGTACCCAGGGTCGGCGCCGTCATGGGGCGCCTTGTACTCCTCCGAGTGCTTGGCCAGGATGAGCGAGGCCTGGAAATATCCCTCGCGTGCCCAGGCGCCCTCGACCACGGCGCCACGGCCCTCGGCGAAGAGATCCGGGGGCGCGCCGCGGTGCCTGACCTGCACCTGGGCCTTGCCGTCCGAGAGCGTGAAGGAGAGGGCGAGGCTCTTGGCGTCCCACTTGAGCGAGCCCGGCAGCACGAGTCCGCCGAGCCTGTAGGTCTTGTTGGCCACGGGCGCGGCCAGCAGCTCGCTCGGCGTCACGAAGTAGACCACGGACTGGCTCACGCCGGACCAGATCAGATAAGCGATGGCGGCGACGATGACGAGACCCCCCGCCACGAACTTGCGCTGCGTGGTCATGGAAGTAGATCTTCTCTGGAAGACCTCACGAGACTCCATGGTCTCTTCGGGCTCTTGGCCCTCATCGGGTCCCGCCGAGGCTCTTCACGCGGCGGGCGAGCCGACGCCAGTAGGCGCCCAGCGCGATCGCGGCCAGGGCATAGGCCGCGAACACGTAGCCCCAGTTATCCGGCATGGGAGTCTTCGAGGCGGGCGATCTCGGCGCGCCGCGCGAGGAAGTAGAAAAAGAGCAGGGTGAAGGCGATCCAGTTGACGAGCAGGGTGAAGGCGATGGGGGCGGCGATGGGCGAAGGCTCGGGCCCGAGAATGGTGGACGGCTGGTGGAGGGCGCGCCACCACTTCACGGAAAAATGCACGATGGGGATGTTCGCGGCGCCCAGGATGCCGACCACTGCCGCATAGCGCGCTCTACGGTCGGACTCGTCCACCATTCCGCGGAGGAGCAGGTAGCCGACGTAGACCAGGAAAAGCACGGCCGTCGACGTCAACCGCGCGTCCCACGTCCACCACGTTCCCCAGGTCGGCTTGCCCCAGATGGAGCCGGACACGATGGTCAGGCCCGTGAAGAGCACACCGGGCTCGGCCGCGGCCACGGCGAGGCGGTCCCAGCCCATGCGGCGCGTGAAGAGAAAGCCGAGGCTGCCCATGAAGACGAGCGCGAAGGCGAGATAGGCCGTCAGCACGGCCGGAACGTGCAGATACATGATGCGCTGGACATTGCCCTGCACGGCCTCGCGCGGCGCATAGCCGAACGCCGCGCCGAGGCCGATGACGAGGGCCACGGCGGCCAACCATCCAAGCGCGCGCGTCATGCCTTCTCCTTGCGCGCTCGGGACTCAGGCTGGGGCCGCACGGGGTTCACGGGATTCTCCTGCACCCAGTCTCCTTCACGCGCGGATCAACGGGACGACGTCGAGTGTAGAGGCACGAGACAGGGCTCGTCAACGGTTCGACGCGCTCCAGGCCTTCACGCGCCTTCGAGGACGAACTCGAAGGTGAGGAGGCCGACCACGAGATAGACCACGTCGGCGGAGGACGATCTCCGTCGCGCTCACCGCGCCCAGGAGCACCGGCACCTGGGCGGGCAGGAGAAGGACGGGAAAGAGCAGCTCGCGGGCACGCACCTGCGCGGTGATGGCGCCGAAGAGCGTGCCGACGGCGGCGAGGCCGAGGGTGCCGAGGGCCAGCACCACGGCAAGCCGCGGCAGCGCGCCGGTGAGGTCGAGGCTGAAGAAGACCGTGAAGAGCACGAGCAGCGCTGCCTCGACGATGGCCATCACGAGGACGTTGCCGGCCAGCTTGCCCAGATAGATGGCCGACTTGTCCCCGGGCGTGAGGACGAGCCCCTCCCAGCAATCGTTCTCTCTCTCGACGAGGAAGGTCCGCCCGAGCCCGAGCACGCCCGCCAGGATGAAGCCCAGCCAGAGCAGCCCCGGCAGCGCGGTCTCCACGCGCGCGCGCTCCGGCCCGAGCGCGAACTGGAAGATGAAGAGGAGCAGGACCGAGAAGAAGAGCAAGGCGTTGAGGCTCTCCTTGCTGCGCCGCTCGGTCAGCACGTCCTTCCAGACCACGATCCAGGCCCGCCGGAGGTAGGCGCTCACGGCACCGACCCCGGGCCGAGGGCGAGGTCATCGTAGAGGCGGTGGAGATCGTCGCGGCCGAGCTCGACGGCGGGGCGGTCGAGAACGATGCGGCCACCCGAGAGAATGGCCACGCGATCGCCCACGCCGAGGCCCGCGTCGAAGCTGTGGGTGGCGACGACGAAGGCCCCGCCGCGGCTCTTGAAGCCCAGGAGAAACTCGGCCAGCCACTTTCTCCCCGCGCGGTCGAGCCCCGTGAACGGCTCGTCCAGGAGGAGAAGACGCGCGCGGCCGAGGAGCACGCGGGCGAGGGCGAGGCGGCGCTTCATGCCCGCGGAAAAGGTGCGGGCCCGCTGCTCGGCCGCGCCGCCGAGCTCGACCGCCTCCAGCGCCGCGCGCAACGTGGCGGGCCCCGCGGCCTGCCCGCCCATCACCGCCCAGAACCGCAAGTTCTCGAGCGCGGTCAGATCCTCGTAGACCCAGGCGCCATGGCCGACCATGCCGATGGCGGCCCGCGCCGTGTCCGGCTCGCGCGCGGGATCGACTCCGGCGACGAGGAGCGCGCCCGAGGTCGGGCGTAACAGCGTGGCCAGGATGCGGAGAAGCGTCGTCTTGCCCGAGCCGTTCGACCCGAGGAGGGTCAGTCCCTGCCCGGCTGCGAGATCAAGAGACACGTCGTCGAGAACACGAGTGGCGCCGAAGATCTTGCGGAGACGCTGGGCCTGGATCATGCGACAGGAGCGGGTCGGCGGGGGCGGGCTCCCCGTCCTGGGTGGATCAGAGCTTCATCGCCTGGAGGCGGGCGATTCGCTCCTCGATGGGCGGGTGAGTGGAGAAGAGCGAGGCGAGGCCGCCCGAGGTCAGCGGGTTGACGATGAAGAGGTGCGCGGTGGCCGGGGAGGCCGGGAGAGGGTTCTGCTGCGAGGCGGCCTCGAGCTTCTCGAGCGCATGCGCGAGCCCCGAGGCCTTGCCTACGAGCCGCGCCCCCGTCGCGTCGGCTTCGTACTCGCGCGAGCGGGAGATCGCCATCTGGATGAGCAGGGCCGCGAAGGGCGCCAGGATGGCCATGATGAGCACGCCGATCATGCCCAGACCACCTCCGCCTCCTTCCTCATCGTCGCGCCGCCCTCCGCCGAACATCGCCCCCCACTGCGCCATCTGGCCCAGATAGGTGATGGCCCCTGCCAGCGTGGCCGCGATGGTCATGGTCAGCGTGTCGCGGTTCTTGACGTGGGAGAGCTCGTGGGCGAGCACGCCCTTGAGCTCCTCCTCGCTCATGATGCGCAGGATGCCTTCCGTCACCGCCACGGCAGCGTGCGAGGGGTTGCGTCCCGTCGCGAAGGCATTGGGCGAGTCGTCGGGGATCATGTAGATCGGCGGCACGGGGATCTGGGCCTTGGCCGCGAGCTCACGGACGATGCGGTAGAGACCAGGCGCCTGCGCCTCGTCGACGGGCTGGGCACCGTACATGGACAGCACGATCTTGTCGGAGAACCAGTAGCTGCCCACGTTCATGACGAGGGCCAGGATGAAGGCAATGGTCATGCCCTGCTGGCCGCCCAGAGCGCCGCCGACGAGCACGAGCAGGCACGTGAGGACGATCAGGAGGAAGCCGGTCTTGATCAGGTTTGCCATCGCGGGGGCCTCCAGCTCGAATGCTAGCAGCCGGTCGTAGGAGCGTCAAGCAAGCGGCCCCGAAGCGCGGCGCCGGCGGGCGGTCGCGCGCGGCTCGAGGCCGACCCAGCGGATGCCGCGCACCCCCGCGAAGCGTCGGGCCATGACCTCGAGCGCGTCGGGATTGTCGTCGATCAAGATGAACCGGCGATCCGTCTCGAGACAGGCCGCCCCCGTCGTCCCGCTGCCCGCGAAGAAGTCGAGCACGACGTCGGCAGGCCGAGAGGACGCCTGGACGATGCGCCGCAGGATGCCCAGCGGCTTCTGGGTGGGATAGCCCGTGCGCTCGCGCCCCTGGGTGGGCACGATGGTGTGCCACCACGTGTCGGTGGGCAGCTTGCCCCGCGCAGCCTTGTCGGGGCCGACCAGCCCCGGGGCCATGTAAGGGATGCGCTCGACGGCCTCCCGGTCGAACACGTAGCGCGACGGATCCTTGACGTAGACCAGGATGTTGTCGTGCTTGGGCGGCCAGCGTCGCGACGGGCGGCCGCCGTAGTCGTAGGCCCAGACGATCTCGTTGAGAAAGCACTCGCGCCCGAATATCCGGTCGAGGAGCACCTTGCAGTAGTGCACCTCGCGGTAGTCCAGGTGGACATAGAGCGTGCCATCGGCGGCGAGCACCCGATACGCCTCGCGCAGCCGCGGCTCGAGGAAGGCAGGATAGTCGGGAAAGGCATCGGGAAAGGCCCGCGAGCCCATCTTGACGGTCTGGTAACGCTGTCCCTGGAAGCCGACCCGATCCCCCGCGGCGCTGCGCACGGTCTTGATCCGCGTGTGGGACTGGGGCTTGCCCGTATTGAACGGCGGGTCGATATAGACGAGGTTGACGGCGCCATCAGGCACGTGGCGGCGGAGGATATCGAGGTTATCGCCCTGATAGATGGTGTGCACAGCCCGATCAGTATAGGGCGGCGCGCGGTTTCTGGCCGTATGCTGGGAGGGGAGGGGGGCCTTTGAGGTTGACAATCGGGACAGGCCGCCCGTAAACTGACCCGGTTTTACGGAAATTTACAAATTCTGTCGAGGGTTAGCGAGACTCAGCCATGGTCATCAAGGTATCCGAAATTCCCGCGGAAGGCGTACAGATCGAGAGCGTCTCGGCCTTTCCGGAGCCGTTCCAGGACCGATCCTGGCGGCTCGAGGATGTCGACCTCGCCATCTCCAGGGATGGCGACACCGTGTTCGTGGACGGTCGGCTCGACGCGCGCATGCCCCAGGTGTGCTCGCGCTGCCTCGAGCCGTACGAGGCGAGGGTCGAGGCCGATGTCCACACGCGCTTCGTCCCCAGCCCCGGTCGCGGGGAGGAGCGGGAGCTCGGCGCCGACGATCTCGAGAGCGACGTCTACGACCATGGTCAGATCGATCTCGGCGCGCTGCTCGAGACCGAGGCGGCCCTCGGGCTGCCCATGAAGCCCCTCTGCCGCGAGGATTGCAAGGGACTGTGCCCGTCCTGTGGCGTCAACCGGAACGCGGTGGCCTGCGCCTGCGCGCCCGCCACCGGGGATCCGCGCTGGGCCGCGCTCAAGACGCTCGCGGAGCGACTGCATCGATAACGCGCCCGGCCGGCCGCCCGGCCCGGCGCCAAGGAGCCATCACGCCATGCCGCTGCCGAAACGAAGACACTCCAAGACCCGCGGGCGCAAGCGCCGCACCCACTACAAGATGGCCGTGCCCACGCGGTCCATCTGTCCGCAGTGCCGGGAAGTGAAGATGCCCCACCAGATCTGCCTGAAGTGCGGCTACTACAAGGGCCGGGAAGTCGTCGCGATCGAGGGCGAGTAGCTTCGACGCCAGAGAGCCGCGGCCGATGAAGATCGCGGTGGACGCCATGGGCGGCGACTTCGGTCCCGCCGTCGTGGTCGAGGGCGCCGTCGCGGCAGCCCGTGAGTTCGGGCTCGCCTCGGTCCTCGTCGGCGACAAGGCCGCCGTCGAGCGGGAGATCGGGCGCCTCAAGGCGCAGGAGCTACCCGTCTCCGTCCGCCACGCCAGCCAGGTGGTCGGGATGGCCGAGCCGCCTTCCCACGCCCTCCGCCGCAAGCGCGACTCGTCGCTCCGCGTGGCCGCCGAGCTCTGCAAGGCGGGAGAGTGCGATGCCCTGGTGTCGGCGGGAAATACCGGGGCGGCCATGGCCATCGGGATGTTCGTGCTCGGCGTCCTCCCCGGCGTGGACCGCCCCGCCATCGCCGCCGCCCTCCCGAGCCTCGCGGGCTATACCATCCTGATCGACGCCGGCGCCAACGTCGATCCCAAGCCTCGCCATCTCTTCCAGTTCGCCGTCATGGGGCACGTGTACTCGCGGGACATCGTCGGCAAGGACAACCCCCGGGTGGGGCTGCTCTCCGTGGGCGAGGAAGAGGGGAAGGGCAACGAGTTGACCCGCGAGGCCTTCGACGAGCTGCGCACCTCCTCCCTCAACTTCATCGGGAACGTCGAGGGGCGCGACATCTACAACGGCCGCTGCGACGTCGTGGTCACCGACGGCTTCACGGGCAACGTCTGCCTCAAGGTCTCCGAGAGCCTGGCCGAGATGCTCACGGCCATGATCCGCGAGGAGCTGGGGCGCAACGTCTTCTCCCTGGCCGGGGCCGCCCTCTCCAGGCGAGCCTTCGACCGGATGAAGCGCCGCGTGGACTACACGGAGATGGGCGGGGCGCCGCTGCTCGGCATCAACGGCGCCTCCATCATCTGTCACGGCGCCTCCCCGGTGAAGGCGATCAAGAACGCGGTGCGCGTGGCGGCGGAGTGGGTCAAGAACGGCGTGAACGAGCACATCAAGACCGCCCTCGAGGCCGAGGTGGAGCTGGCCGAAGGACGGGAAGGAGGTCGTGAATGACCCGAGCGCGGATCATCGGTGTCGGCGCGTATGCTCCGAAGCGCATCCTGACCAACGAGGAGCTCGAACGGATGATCGAGACGTCGGACGAGTGGATCGTCCAGCGCACGGGCATCCGCGAGCGCCGCATCGCGGACGAGAGCGAGGCGACCTCGGACCTCGCCCTCAAGGCCGCCCAGCAGGCCCTCGAGCGCGCGGGGGTGGAGCCGCGGGAGATCGATCTCATCGTGGTCGGCACCACCACGGGCGACATGGCCTTCCCCACCACCGCGAACATCGTTCAGCACCAGCTCGGCTGCCGCAACGCGGGCTCCATGGACCTCTACGCCGCCTGCTCGGGCTCGATCTACAGCCTCTCCGTCGGGTCGCAGTACATCGAGAGCGGCAAGTATCGGACCGTGCTCTGCATCGGGGCTGAATGTCTCTCGCGCATCGTGGACTACACGGATCGCGGCACGTGCATCCTGCTCGCCGACGCGGCGGGGGCGGCCGTGCTGCGCGCCTCCGACGGGGAGGCGGGCATCCTCGATACCGATCTCTACTCCGACGGGCGCTACGGTGAGCTGCTCATCCAGCCTGCGGGCGGCTCCCGATACCCCGCCACCCACGAGACCGTGGACAAGCGCATGCACTTTTGCCGCATGAAGGGGAACGAGGTCTTCAAGGTGGCCGTGCGGATGTTCGGCGACTGCGCGGAGCGCATCCTGTCGCGAAACGGCATCACGGCCGACGACCTCGCCCTCTTCATCCCGCACCAGGCCAACCTCCGCATCATCGAGGCCGCCGTGAAGCGGCTCAAGGTGCCCATGGAGCGGGTGCTCGTCAACGTGGACCGCTACGGCAACACGGGCGCGGCGTCGGTCTACGTGGCGCTCGAGGAAGCCCTGGCCCTCGGCCGGATCAAGCCGGGCGACCTGGTCCTGATGGCGGCCTTCGGGGGCGGCTTCACGTGGGGCGCCGCCCTGCTTCGCTGGTAGGCACTGCGTGAAGATCGCCTTTCTCTTTCCCGGGCAGGGCTCGCAGGCCGTGGGCATGGGGCGGGCCCTCGCGGAGTCCTCGGCCGCCGCCGCTGCGGTGTGGAAGAAGGCCGACGAGGCGCTGGGCTTTTCCCTCTCGCTCCTCTGCTTCGAGGGGCCGGCGGAAGCCCTCGAGCTCACGGCCAATACCCAGCCGGCCGTCCTCGCGGCCAGCGTGGCCGCGGCCGCCGCCCTGCACGAGCGCGGCATCCAGCCCGACCTGGCCGCCGGCCACAGCCTGGGTGAGTACTCGGCTCTCGTGGTGACGGGAGCCCTCGGCTTCGTCGATGCCGTGCGGCTCGTCCGCCGGCGCGGCGAGTTCATGCAGGAAGCCGTTCCCGTGGGCACCGGCGCGATGGCGGCGCTCCTCGGCCTCGAGCTGCCCGCGGCCGAGCAGGCCTGCGCGGAAGCCGCGCAGGGCGAGGTGGTGAGCGTGGCCAACATGAACTCGCCGGGACAGATCGTCATCGCGGGGCACCGGAGCGCCGTCGAGCGGGCCGTCAAGGTCGCCGCCCGCCTCGGCGCCAAGAAGAGCATGCTCTTGCCGGTGAGCGCGCCCTTCCATTGCGCCCTCATGAGGCCGGCGGCCGATCGCCTCGCCGCGGAGCTCGAGTCGATGGCCGTCGAGGCGCCCCGGGTGCCGGTCTTTCGCAATGTGGACGCGAAGGCCATCACCCGCGCCGAGGACGTCAAGCCGTTCTTGATCCGCCAGGTCGCCAGTCCCGTGCGATGGACGGAGTGCCTCGAGGCCCTCGCGGGCGCCGGGGCGACCTCCTGGTTCGAGGTAGGGCCGGGGCGGGTGCTCACCGGACTCCTCAAGCGCACCATCGACGGCGCCCGCGGCCACGCCGTGGAGGATACCGAGTCGCTCGAGAAGGCGGCGACGGCGCTCGCGGGCGGAGCGGTGGCGTGACAGACGGCAAGGCGCTGGCCGGCCGCTCGGCCATCGTCACCGGCGGCACCCGCGGCATCGGCCTCGCCATCGCCCGTTTGCTGGCGGAGGACGGCGCCTCCGTGGTAGTCTCTGGCCGCGACGCGGCCCGTGTCGACGCGGCGGCCAAGGAAATCGAGACGTTGGGTGGCGCCGCGCTGGGGATCGTGGCGGATCAGTCCAAGCGCGAAGACTGCGAGCGGCTCGTCGAGACGGCCAAGGAGAGCTTCGGACGCCTCGACGTGCTGATCAACAACGCGGGGATCACGCGAGACCAGCTGCTGGTGCGCATGAAGGATGACGACTGGGACCAGGTGATGGACACCAACCTCCGCGGCGTGTTCCTGATGACGCGAGCGGGCGCGAAGGTCATGATGCGGCAGAAGAGCGGGCGCATCATCAACATGACCTCGACGGCCGGAGCCATGGGCAATGCGGGCCAAGCCAACTACTCCGCGGCCAAGGCGGGCGTCATCGGTCTCACGAAGTCGGCGGCGCGCGAGCTCGCGCACTGGAATATCCAGGTCAATGCGGTAGCCCCGGGCCTCATCGAGACCGACATGACGGCCGGGATATCCGACGAGGCCCGCGAGGGCCTGCTCCGGCAGGTCCCGCTCAAGCGGGTGGGCGCGGCGCGGGAGGTGGCGGAGGTGGTACGATTCCTGGCCGGTGACGGGGCCACGTATGTCACGGGCCAGATCATCCACGTCAACGGGGGCCTGTACATGTAGGGGCGCTCCCGTGGACACGGGATGTGTCGTGTGAGTTCAATACACTCGGGTAGTCGGGAGGTGTGCATGGCAAAGCCGGTCGAAGAGCGCGTCAAGGAAATCATCGTCGAGCAGCTCGGGGTCGAGGAGGACGAGGTCAATCCCAACGCGAAGTTCATCGAGGACCTGGGCGCCGACTCGCTGGACACGGTGGAGCTCGTGATGGCCTTCGAGGAGGAGTTCGACCTCGAGATCCCCGACGAGGACGCCGAGAAGATCACCACGGTGGGAGACGCGATCAGCTACATCAAGGAGAACCAGTAGCCGGGAGTCCGGCTTCACCCATGGCCACGGACAAGCGCCGCGTGGTGATGACCGGGGTGGGGGCGGTCACGCCCATCGGGAACACCGCCGAGGAATTCTGGGCCGCGCTCCTGGAAGGGCGTTCCGGCATCGGCGCCATCACCCGATTCGACACCACGGGCTATTCCACGCGCATTGCCGGCGAGGTCAAGGGATTCGACCCTCTCAAGTATATCGACAAGAAGGACGACCGCAAATTCGACCTCTTCCTCAAGTATGCGGTGGCCTGCGCGGCCATGGCCGTGGAGGACGCGGGGATCCAGACGGACCGCGTCGACGCCTCCCGCTTCGGGGTGCTCGTGGGCTCGGGCATCGGAGGCCTCGAGACCCTGCTCGAGAATTTCGAGACGCTCCGGACCAAGGGGCCGGACCGCGTGTCGCCCTTCTTCATCCCCATGATCATCATCAACATGGCCTCCGGCGTCATCGCCATGCGATTCGGCGCCAAGGGACCGAACTCGTCCGTGGTGACGGCCTGCGCCACGGGGAACCACGCCATCGGCGAGGCCATGCGAATCATCGAGCGGGGAGACGCCGACGTGATGATCGCGGGCGGCTCGGAGGCCATCATCGTTCCCCTCACCATCGCGGGCTTCGCGCAGATGAAAGCCATGTCCACGCGCAACGACGAGCCCACGAAGGCGTCCCGGCCCTTCGATGCCGAGCGGGACGGCTTCGTGTGCGGAGAGGGCGGCGGGCTCGTGGTGCTGGAGTCCCTCGAGCACGCGCGCGAGCGGGACGCGCGCATCTACGCCGAGATGGTTGGCTACGGCATGACGGGCGACGCCTACCACATGACGGCTCCCGATCCCGAGGGCGACGGCGCCGCGCGGGCCATGGCGGCGGCCCTGCGCGACGGCGGCCTGGAGCCCTCCGCCGTCGGCTACATCAACGCGCACGGGACGTCGACGCCCTACAACGACAAGTTCGAGACCATCGCCATCAAGCGTGTCTTCGGCGAGTACGCGAAGAAGGTGCCGATCTCGTCCACGAAGTCCATGACCGGACATCTGCTGGGCGCCGCCGGCGGCATCGAGGCCATCGCCACCGCCTTTGCCATCCATCACGGGGTCCTCCCGCCGACCATCAACTACGAGACGCCCGACCCGGACTGCGACCTCGACTACATCCCGAATCAGGCGCGCAAGCAGGAGGTCGAGGTAGCCCTCACCAACGCGTTCGGGTTCGGGGGGACCAACGCGACGCTGGCTCTGAAGAAGTTCCACCCGTAGTGCCGGCCGGGGCCGACGCCCTCGTCGCCCTGGGCGCGCGCCTGGGCTTCCGCTTCCGCGACGCCGCCCTCCTCGAGCAGGCCCTCACCCACAGCTCCTACGCCAACGAGCATCCCGGCACGTCGGACAATGGCGCGCTGGCCTTTCTGGGCGACGCCGTGCTCGGGCTCGTGATCGGCGAGCATCTCTGGCGTCTCCACCCCGGTGCCACCGAAGGCACATTGACCCCGCAGCGCGCCGCTCTCGTCTCGGGCGCCAATCTCGCTCGCTGGGCTGCCGATGTCAGGCTCGGGTCCATCCTGCGGGTAGGCCGGGGCGAGGGACAGACGGGCGGACGCGAGAAAGAGTCGGTGCTCGCCACTGCCTTCGAAGCTCTCCTGGCCGTCGTCTACCTCGAGGGCGGGCTCGAGGCGGCCCGCCGGACGGTGGCCGCGGTGGCCGTGTGGTAACGTGAAGTCATGCGCTTCTGGCCTTTTCGCGGGCGGCCCGTCCCGCCGTCCGCCGATTCCTCCGCCTTCGCCATCGCCGAGCTCGCTCCCCAGCTCAGCGGCGTGCTCGCCGTCGAGCAGGTGAGGACGGAGGGGCACGCCCTCGCCTTCGGCGGCCGGCTCCTCCTGTCGCCCGAGGCGGCGATCACGAGCCTCCAGCCGCGCTTCCGCTCCTTCGGCTATACGCCCTTCCTGCAGGCCAGCGATGGGCTGACGTGGGTGCGCGCCTTGCCCTTCGTCGAGGTCGAGGCGCCGTCGCGTCCCCGCCTGAACATCATCCTGTTCGTGCTCACGGTCCTGTCCACGGTGGTGTCGGGCTCGGGCGCATTCTTCGACTTCAATCCGTTCACCGAGCCTCTGAAGCTCGCGAACGGCTTTCCCTTCGCGTTCACGCTCCTCGGGATCCTCGGTACCCACGAGTTCGGCCACTACTTCACCGCGCGACACTACGGCGCGTCGGTGAGCCTGCCGTACTTCATCCCGGCGCCGCCGCCCTTTCTCTTCGGCACCCTCGGGGCCATCATCCGGATGCGCTCGCCCGCGCGCGATCGAAATTCGCTGTTCGACATCGCAGCGGCGGGGCCCCTCGCCGGCTTGTTGGTGGCCGTCCCCGCGCTCTGGATCGGCCTCGGCTGGTCGAAGGTCGGTCCGGTTCCTCCGGGGGGCGCGGTCGTCTTCGGCGATTCGCTCGCCATGCGATTCATGACATGGCTTGCCTTCGGCCCTCTCCCGCCGGGGCACGACGTCTTCGTCCATCCCGTGGCCCTGGCGGGCTGGGTGGGGCTCTTCGTCACGGCGCTCAATCTCATCCCCGTCGGCCAGCTCGATGGCGGGCGGATCGCCTATGCGCTCTTCGGCGCACGCCATCGGCAGGTCTCGCTCGCGGCATTTCTCGCGCTCCTGGTGCTCGGCGCGGTCACCGGTTCGGGCAACTGGTTCGTCTGGGCGTTCCTGCTCTTCTTCGTCATGGGCTTCCAGCATCAGCCGCCGCTCGACGATCTCTCTCCCCTCTCGCCCGCTCGCTATGCCGTCGGCATCGGCTGCCTCATCCTGCTCTTCCTGCTCATCCCGCCTGTTCCCATAGCGATACAGTAGCGATAGCGGGGCCAGCTATTGCCTCCGGCCCTGAACCCCGCTAAGATTCGTCAGGCTCGCGGCCTTCGCCGATCGCGCCAGGCTCATTCCATCCAGAGGAGATTTGTTGGCCGAACACGCTGAGGCGTCCACGCGTGCATCTACCTCTTCACGGTGGACATGGAGATGGAGCCGCTGCCGGGCTTCACGCTCACGTCGTGGGAACGTGGCTATGGCGACATGAAGATGGTGCCGGATCTGGGGACGTGGCGGCTCCTGCCGTGGCTGCCCAAGACGGCCCTCGTCTTCTGCGATGTCTACACCGAGGAAGGGAAGCCCATCGAGGAGGCGCCGCGCTGGGTGCTCAAGCGACAGCTCGAGCGGACAAGCCGGCGCGGCTTCACGGTGAAGACGGCCTCCGAGCTCGAGCTGTATCTCTTCCGTGAATCCTTCGACGAGGCGCGCGCGAAGCGCTACCAGGGCCTGACGCCCGTGTCGGGCTACCTCGAGGACTACCACATCCTCCAGACGACCAAGGAAGAGCCGCTTGTGCGCGCCATCCGCAACGGCATGGAGGCGGCACGGGTGCCCGTGGAATTCTCCAAGGGTGAGTGGGGCAAGGGGCAGGAGGAGATCAACCTCCGCTACGCCGAGGCGCTCGAGATGGCCGACCGCCACGTGCTCTACAAGCACGGCGCCAAGGAGATCGCCTGGCAACAGGGCGGCTCCCTCACCTTCATGGCGAAGTACGACATGGGGGCGGCGGGCTCGTCCTGTCATCTCCATTCCTCGGTGTGGGACAAGACGGGCCGGCGCAATCTCTTCGCGGGCCGCGGCCGGCAGGGCACGCCCCTCTTCCAGCACTGGCTGGCGGGACAGATGGCCATGGCGCGCGAGTTCTCCTACTTCTACGCGCCCACCATCAACGCCTACAAGCGCTACCAGGCGGGCTCCTTCGCGCCCACGCGAATCGCGGCGGGCTGGGACAACCGCACCTGCGGCTTCCGCCTCTGCGGCGAGGGCTCCGGCTTCCGGGTGGAGAACCGCATCCCGGGCGGCGACGCCAATCCCTACCTCGCCTTCGCGGCGACGATCGCCGCGGGCCTCCACGGAATCGACAAGAAGCTCAAGCCGCCCAAGCTCTACGACGGCAACGCCTACGAGGATCCCAAGCTGGCGCAGGTTCCGAAGAGCCTGCGCGAGGCGCTCGACGCGCTCGAGCGATCCAAGGTCGCCCGCGAGGCCCTGGGCGAGACGGTGGTGAAGCACTACCTCCACCATGGGCGTCTCGAGCAGCAGGCTTTCGACCAGGCCGTCACCGACTGGGAGCTCGCGCGGCTCTTCGAGCGCATCTAACTACGGCCCCTCACCCTGCCCTCTCCCCCGAGGGGAGAGGGATCTCTTTGAAACCCTCGCCCCCGGAGGGGGAGAGGGCCGCTGTTAGAGCTGAGACGCTCGCCTCGAGCGGTGAGGCGAGGGCTGAGTGAATGAGCGGGAGCGACGATGAGGATGAACGCATGGGCACGAGGCTGAAGGGCAAGGTGGCGCTGATCACGGGCGCCGGGATGGGGATGGGTCGCGAGGCGGCCATCCTCTTCGCCGAGGAAGGCGCGCGCCTCGTGGTGTGCGACATCAGCAAGCAGGCGTCCGAGGAGACGGTGGCTCTCGTGGGGAAGGCGGGGGGCGAGGGGCTGGCCGCGGTGGGCGATGTCGCCGTCGAGGAGGACGTGAAGCGGATGGTGGAGGAGGGGGCCCGCCGCTTCGGCGCCCTCCACGTCCTCTACAACAACGCCGGCGTCCTGTGGAAGGACAAGGACCGCTCGGTGCTCGAGACGGACGGCACGCACTGGGACCGCGTCATGGCCGTCAATCTCAAGAGCGTGTTCTGGGTGACCAAGCACGGCATCCCGCACATGCAGAAGGCCGGGGGCGGCTCCATCATCCTGGTGGGCTCGGTGTCGGCCCTGGCCGGCTTCACCCGGGCCCAGGACGCGTACACGGCGGCCAAGGGAGCGCTGATCTCCTTGAACAAATCGCTGGCCATCCAGTTCGCCAAAGACCAGATCCGCTCCAACATCATCCACCCGGGCATCGTCGACACGCCGCTGCAGGCGCCGTACCTCACGCCCGAGCTCAGAGCCGAGTTCAAGACGGGCATACCGTTGGGCCGCATCGGCCAGCCCCGAGACATCGCCCACGCCGCGCTCTTCCTGGCGTCGGACGAGTCGTCCTTCATGACGGGCGCCGAGATGGTCGTCGACGGTGGCTTCATGGCCCAATGACCCCGGAGGGCTCTCTCATGCCGACTCGGACACTCCGGAGTGTCGGACTCGCTCTGACGCCCTGGGCCCTGGCCAGGTAAGGCCCGCGTAAGGTGACGTCGCACGGCGCGGCTCAGCCGGCGCTCCCCTCGGGGCTCGACCTCGATGCGGGGCTCTCCCGGCTGGGCTACGCCGCCTTCCGCCCCGGCCAGCGCGAAGCGGTCGAGACGCTGCTGGCGCATGGCCGGCTCTTGCTGGTCGCCCCCACCGGTGGCGGCAAGAGCCTCATCTACCAGCTCCCCGCCGCTCTCCTCGGCGGCACGACCCTCGTCATCTCGCCCCTCATCGCGCTCATGCAGGACCAGGTGGAGGCGCTCAACGCGCGCGGCGTGCCCGCAACGTTTCTCGCCTCCACCGTCGAGGGCGGGGAGATCCGCGCGCGGATGGCCGCGGCCGCCCGCGGCGAGTACCGGCTCCTCTACGTCGCGCCCGAGCGGCTGAGCTTCCCGGGCTTCAAGAGCGTGCTCTCGGATCTCCGCTGCCCGCTCGTCGCGGTGGACGAGGCCCATTGCATCAGCGAGTGGGGACATGACTTCCGGCCGGAATACCTCGAGATCGGCGCGCTCCTCGCGGAGCTCTCCAGCGCGCGGGTGCTCGCCTGCACGGCCACCGCTACCCCGGTGGTCCGCGACGAGATCCTGGCGCGCCTCGGGCTGCCCGCCGACACGCCGCAGCTCGTCCGAGGCTTTGCCCGGCCGAACCTGTCGCTGCGAGCGATGGAGGTGGAGGGTCGGCGCGAGCGAGATGGGCGCGTGGACGCCGCGCTCGTCGAGGCGCTCGGAGGCCCCGCCGCGGGGAATGGCGCCGCCATCGTCTACGCGCCCACCCGACGCTCCGCCGAGGAGGAAGGCGCTCGGCTCGCGGGGCTCGGCTGGCGCGCGCGCGTGTACCACGCAGGGCTCTCGCCCGGAGAGCGTGACGGAGCCCAGCGCGACTTCCTGGAGGGACGGGCAGAGGTCATCGTGGCCACCAACGCCTTCGGCATGGGCATAGACCGGGCGGACGTGCGCGCCGTTGTTCACCTGGGGCCGCCGAGCTCGCTGGAAGCGTACTACCAGGAGGTCGGGCGCGCCGGGCGTGACGGCGCCCCGGCGCTGGGACTCCTGCTCATCTCCTCGCGCGACCTGCCGTTGCGCCGCGCCCTCATCGAGCGCGGGGGCGACGGCGCCGCGCCCGACCCCGCCGTCGTCGAGCACAAGTGGGGACTCTTCCTCGAGCTGATGCGGTGGGCCGAGGGCGGGAGCTGCCGACACGATGCCGTCCTCCGCTACTTCGGCGACGAGGCGGAGACCCTCCACGGATGCGGCCGTTGCGACGTCTGCCGCGCCCTCGTGGATCCCGGGGAGGCCCACGACCCGGATGCGGTCACCCTCATCGTCCGCAAGGCGCTCTCCGGGGTGGCGCGCGTGCACGGACGCTTCGGCCTGCAGACGGCGGTGGCCCTGATCCATGGTGACGCGGACGAGCGGCTCGATCGGAGCGGGCTTGCCTCGACGCAGACCTTCGGCAATCTTCGTGAGCGCGCCCCCGAGTGGCTGACGCGCCTTCTCCGCCGCTGCGTCACCGCGGGCTGGGTCGGCTTCACGGGGGCGGACCGGCCCGTGGTCACCCTCACGGAAGAGGGACGCGCGGTGATGAAGGGCGAGCACCCCGCGCGGCTCCTCCTTCCCGCGGCCCGCGATGCCGCACGGCCGGCCAGCGCCCCGCGACCGAAGCGCCGCCCCGCCGCGAGCGACGAGCTCGATAGCGAAGGGCAGGCCCTCTTCGAGGCGCTTCGCGCCTGGCGGCTCGGTGTCTCGCGCGAAGAGGCCATGGCCCCCTTCATGGTCGCCTCCGACCGCACGCTGCGCGACATCGCGCGGCTGCGCCCGCGGACGCTCGACGAGCTGGCCATGGCCTACGGCATCGGCCGCCACAAAGCGGAGCGCTACGGCCTCGCGGTGCTGCGCGTGGTCGCCGAGGCGGCCCGGGCATGAGCGCCGAGCCCGCAGGCACAGGAGGCTGACGTGTCGCTCGACAAGAAAACCGCGATCGTCACGGGCGCCGCCCGAGGCATCGGGCTCGCCATCGCCTCGCGCCTGGCCGCCGACGGCGCGCGCGTGGCCGTCCTCGACCTGGATGCTCGGGAGGCGCAGGCGGCCGCGGGCAAGATCGGGGCGGGGGCGATGGCCATCGCCGCCGACGTGACCAAGACGTCGGAGGTCGATTCCGCGATGAGCCGGGTCGTCCAGCAATGGGGTCGGCTCGACATCCTCGTGAACAACGCCGGCATCACGGGCCGCTCCTTTCCCATCTGGGAGCTGTCCGACGAGGACTGGCGGCGCGTGATCGACGTCGACCTCACGAGCGTCTTCCTGTGCTGCCGGGCGGCCGTCAGGGTCATGCTCGGGCAGGGCGCCGGACGCATCATCAACATCGCCTCCATCGCCGGCAAGGAAGGCAATCCGACCCTGGTGCCCTACTCCACCGCCAAGGCGGGTGTCATCGGGCTGACCAAGGCGCTCGCCAAGGAAGTGTGCACCCGGGGGATCCTCGTGCACGCCGTCGCCCCCGCCGTCATCGGGACCGAGCTCCTGCAGCAGATGGAGAAGAGCACCGTCGACCTGCTCGTCTCCAAGATCCCCATGGGGCGCGTGGGGCGGCCCGATGAAGTCGCGGCCCTGGTCGCCTGGCTGGCCTCGGACGAATGCTCCTTCACTACCGGAGCCGTGCACGATCTGTCGGGCGGCCGCGCCACCTACTAGCCTGGATTCATCTTGATCCCTCGCCCCGGAGGGGGAGAGGGCCGCAGTTCGAGCTGAAGGGCAAAGCCCTGAGGCGAGGGCTGAGTAGATCAGGGGGAGGCCCCGATGCGAAACGCGAGCTCGCTGCGGGCTTAGGGGGCGACGCTATCTGCGGGTAGGTGGGGTGGGTGGTCGCGTGGTCTTCTTGGTCAGGACCGTAGCGACGAAATCGTCGGCGACCTTGTCCACGGCCTTCTCCACGACGGCCTGCTGTCCCTGGTATACGGTCTTGAAGAACCACTTGCCCGCGTCGGATTCGAGGAACTCGACGTAGGCGCGCAGCTCGACGTCGCTCGCCTCGCGATACGTGTAGAACATCTCGCGCAGGACATCGTCGCTGACCATGTCCCGGATCTGCGCGCGAAAGACGTCGAGGGCGACCTGGGTCTGCGCCACCTCCTGACGCTCCTGGCCGGAGAGGATCTGCTCGATCCCTCGGTTCCAGCCGTTGACGGCGGCCTTCTCGGCGGCAAAGGTTCCCTCGGAGGCGCGTGAGGCCTCGTCCAGGCTGAAGATGAGCACGAGGCGATAGTCGGACGGCTGCTTGTTCTCGAGGCTGGCCAGGTACAACTTGCGCGCCTGCGCGATTCCCGGCTCCGTGGCCGCCTGCTCGAGCCGCGCGATCTTCCGGCCGGTGGCCGAGCGGTACCATACCAGGACGCGGCTGAGGGCGTCGCCGTCGTAGCCGTCGAGGAGCGCCTGCCGGATGGGCTTGGCGAAGGTCTCGGGCGAGAAGGCGGCGTCGAGGGTCTGGGCGAGCCAGCGCCGGGCGTCGTAGTCGACGCGCGGGTCCTCGTCGAGGATCTGCCTCATCCGAATGCGGACGAGAGCGAGATGGCTGCGTATGCCGGAGACGCGCATGGCCTCGTCGACGCGCGCGCCCTTGTCATCCAGCGGGGCGGGCGAGGTCTTGTCCGGTCGGCGTCCCTTGTCCTGCGCCTGGGCGCTGGCGATGGTTTCTGCATCGGCGAATCCCAGCACGAGCAAGGCCGCGATGAAGATGAGAGCGGAGCGGCGTGGCACTGTCATCCCGGGGAGCCTAGCATTCCGGAGGCCCACGGGGCAATCATGAGCGAGCTAGGGCAGGAGATCTGGCCTCAGCGCGGCGGCCAGGAGGGCGACCTTGGACACCGACTCGGTGATGCGATCGTCCAGCGCCATGGCCACCGCGTCCCGGAAAGGGACCACGCGGCGCTCGAAGAACTCGTCGTCATCGGCGGCGAGGGGAGCGGGCGTGAGGTCCAGGCCCACGAAGCAATGCGCCGTCTCGTCCAGGTAGGCATTGGACGGGTAGAAGCGGGTGAGGAAGAGCAGACGGCCAGCGCGATGACCGCCCTCCTCGCGCAGCTCGCGCTGCGCGGCGGCCTCGGGCGACTCGCCGGGCTGTCCGCCGCCCCCCGGCAGCTCCCACGAGGTCTCGCGGGCGAGATGGCGAAACTGTCGGATGAGAAGGACGTGCTCGCGGTCGACGAAAGGCACCACGCCGACGGTCAGGCCCACCTGGAGCACCGGGTAGCGTCGCTCGGCTCCGGTGGGCAGCCTCCAGGCGTCCTCCCGGAGCGTGAGCTTCCCGAGGGGCTGCAGGGTCGAGGAGCCGAGGAAGTGCCATGCGCGGTCCATTGGTGTCTCCGGGGTTGCCTCCGGCCCGACATTATACCTGTGCTATCCTCCGGAGCATGCCGTCCGACTCGCACGTGGAGCGCTTGATGGCCAAGCTGGTGCGCGCGGTGGAGGTGTCGCTGGAAGCGACCCAGGCCGCGCGCGATGCCGTGGCCGAGATCCTCAAGCGCGGGGCCGAGACGGGCATCTTTTTCTCGCGTCCGCGCGGCGGCGCCCCCGCCTCGGAGCTCGAGCTGACCGAGCGCGACCGCGACTTCCTCCGCTCACTCGGCATCCGACCCGATCGGGGCTAGCCGTGCGCGGCGTGCTGCTGCTCCTGGTTGTGATCATGGCCTTCGTCTTCATCGCCCCCGTGCTGCGTGGATGGCGGCTCCGGCTGAGCGGGGCCGACACCGAGCGGCCAGACCCCCTCGTGAAGGATCCTTTCTGTGGCACCTACGTGCTGCGCTCGCGGGCCATTCGCCGGGAGAGCGGCGGCGAAGCGCTCCACTTCTGCAGCGCCGAGTGCGCCGCGCGCTTCGCGCGAGGCGATCGCCCGGTCTCCTGAGCCGCGTGCCGTACCGCGTGCTCGTCTGCGATCTCGACGGCACCCTGCTGCTCCAACCCCCCGACCTCGATCCGGATCTCGTGGCGGGCTGCCGGCGGGCCGTCTCGCGCGGGCTCATCTTCTGCGTGGCCACGGGCCGCATGCCTCCCGGGGCCGAGCGCTACATCGCGGAGCTCGACGCGGCCGGCCCCGGGATCTTCTACAATGGCGCCCTCGTGCGCGATTCCGACGGGCGCGACCTGATGCGCCTGACCCTCCCGCGCGGACTCATCTGGCGGGCCCACGAGGTCTTCGCTCACGCGCCCGTGAACCCCCTCTTCTATCGAGACGATCAGCTGTACTGTCTCGACGAGAGCTGGGCGGCCCGCCTCTACTCGGAAGAGCAGGCGGTGCCCCTGGAAGTCATCGACCAGCCCGCCGACTTCCTCAGCATGGGTGGGTTCGTCAAGACCCTGTTCATCGGCCATCCCGAGACGCTTCCCATCGTTCGCGACGACCTGACGCGGGCCCTGGGCGAGGAGGCGCGGCTCGTCATGACCCGGCGAGACTACCTCGAGATGATTCCGCCCACCGCCTCCAAGGGCGCGGCCCTCCGCGTGGTCGCCGACCATCTCGGCGTGACGCTCGCGGACATCGTCGCCGTGGGCGACCAGGAGAACGATCTCGAGATGATCCGCGCGGCGGGCCTGGGTGTGGCCATGCCGGGAGCGCCCGAGGCGGTGCGGAGCCAGGCGGGGCGGGTGGCGCCCACGCCGGACAAGGGCGGCCTCCTCGCTCTCTTCCGGGAGATCCTGCCCGGATACTTCGGCTGACGGAAGTGTCGGGGGCTCGGATGCCTCGGCTCTCGTCAAATTCTTAGCGGAGTTAGCCTCCCGCCAAACCTGGGAAAGGCTGACGGTCTCCGGGGTTTCGTCCGGTTATACTGACCAAGACTCACGATGAGTGAAGAGAACCCCACTCCCATCGCCGGCGCGGCGGCGGAGCCGCCCACGGCGAGCGAAGTCCTCGAGGCCCGGCTGCGCGAGACCACGGGACTCCTGGCCATCGCTCGCGTGGTCAGCTCGACCACGGATCTGCCCGAGGCGCTCCGGCTCATCTGCCGCGAGCTCGGGCGGCTCACGGGCGCCGAGACGGTGTCCGCCTATCTCCACGATGGGCGAACGAGCCTGCTCCGGCCCATCGCCGCTCACGGAGTGCCCAAGCACGCCGTGGAGGCGCTGAGCGCGACGGCGCTCTCCCTCGACGAGCCCGCGGTGGCCGAGGGGCTCTTCAGCCACGGGCAGGTCGTGTGGTCGGACGATGTGGCCGCCGATCCGCGCTTCGCCGCGCAGCCCTTCAAGCGCTTCCCGCACCAGGCCGGCCTCGTGATCCCCATCGTCCTCGACGGCAAGATCTCGGGCGCCTTCCATCTCATCTGGTGGGAGCGGCGGCGGCGCTTCGACGCCGCGGAGCTCGCCCCGCTTCAGATAATCGGCGAGCAGGCCGGCATCCTGCTCAATCACGCGCGGCTGCGGGACGCCCTCGAAGGGCGCGCCGCGCGGCTGCGGGCGCTCTCCCGCGTCAACCAGGTCGTTTCCTCCTCGCTCGACGAGTCCGAGGTCCTGGGCACCATCGCCCGCGCCGCCGCCGAGATGATGGGCGCGCCCTTCGTCTCCTTCTGGGTCGCCGACGAGGTCACCCACACGGTCACGCGGCGGGCGGTCTCGGACGAGGCCATGGCCGAGGGCTTGCCCGCGGCGCCCGTGGCGTACGGGGAAGGCGCCCTGGGCTGGATCGCCGAGCGTCGCCAGAGCCTCGACGTGCCGGATGTGACGCGCGACGAGCGCTTTGTCCTCCGCGACTGGTGGGCCGCGCGCGGGCTCCGGAGCTTCCTCGGCGTGCCCGTCATGCTCGAGGGCTCGCTCCTCGCCGTGCTCGCGATCTCCGGCCGGGCCCCGCTCCATCCGGGGCCCGACGAGCGCGAGCTGCTCGAGAGCTTCGTGGCGCAGGCCGCCGTGGCCGTTCGCAACATGCGCCTGTACGCCGAGGCCGCGCTGTACGCGAACCGGCTCGAGACCTTGACGAGCCTGAGCCGCACGCTCACCGCCTCCCTCGATCCCGAGACCATCCTGCCCGCGGTGGTGGACGCGGCTCTCACGCTCTTTCCGGGCGGCGCCTGTCAGCTCTGGACGCTCGAGGGCGACCGTCTGCGCCTGCGCGCGGAGTCCGGCGAGGAGCGCGGCGGTCAGCGGCGTCGGCCGCCGGAGCTCGCCCTCGGCGAGGGAGTGGTCGGCGAGGTCGCCGCCACCGGACGCTCGATCCTGGTGGACGACCTGCCCGCGCGCCTGGCGACCACGCCTGACCCCTCGCTCGCCCCGGCCTTCGTGAAGGCGGGGATGGTCTCGGCGGCCACCCTGCCGCTCCTCGTCGGGGGCCAGGCAATCGGCGTCGTCTGCCTCATGAGCGCCACGCGCCGCACGTTCACTCCCGGCGAGATCAAGGTCATGGAAGCCTTCGCCGAGCACGCCGCGGTGGCCCTGACCAAGGCGCGCCTCTTCCAGGACATCCAGGATCGCCGCAAGGTGAGCGAGGACCTGTACACGCTCACCGTGGGCATGATGCGCTCCATGGACGTCCAGCAGCGCATCGACACGTTCGTCCACGGGGCCCGCGAGGCGCTCAACTTCGACCGGATCAGCGTGTTGCTGGCCGACGCCGACGAGCACGCTTTCGTCGTCGCCGCGAGCAGTGACGCGGAGGCCGCGGGCCGGCGGGTGCTGCCCATCGCGGGTAGCGGCGCCCTCGAGCAGGCCTGGACCTCCGGCCAGACCATCATGGTCTTGACCGATGCCGATCTCGCGACCCTGCCTCCGCTGGGGCTGGACCTGCGCGAGCACCCGCTCCTGAGGCTGCGCCGCTTCGCCGTGGTGCCCCTGCGCTTCCAGGAGCGCTCGATCGGCGTCGTGCTCGTGGACAACAAGACGAGCCGCCGCCCGATCATGCGGCGAGGCATCGCCCAGCTCGAGCTTTTTTGCCAGCAGCTCCAGAACCTGGTCTCGAATGCCCGTCTGTGGGCGGAGACCCAGCGCCGCGAGCGGGACGCCACCCTGCTTCTCGACGTCACCCGGCGCCTCTCCTCCACTCTCGATCTCGAGCAGCTCCTGGACATCATCACGGAGAGCACGCTCGGGGTGCTCGAGTGCGACGCATCGGGCTTCTACCGCTGGGACGCGGCGCGCGACGGTCTCGTCTTCGTGCGCGGGCGCCACGTGCCCGACGCCATGACCCGCGCGGTTATTCTCCGATCCGGGGAGGGGGTGAGCGGCCGCGCGTTTGCGGAGCGCAAGCCGTACTGGACGGCGGATGCGCATGCCGACCCCGCCCTCGGCTATTCCCAGGCCACGCGAGAGGCCATGTCCGTCGAGGGCGCCCCGCGCGCGTTCATCGCAGCTCCCGTGGTCATCCGCGACGAGGTCTTCGGCGTGCTCATGGGGGGCTCGCGGGAGCCGCGCCCCTTCTCGGAGCAGGACGTCCACGTGCTCTCGACCATGGCCGCTCAGGCCGCCGTGGCCATCGAGAACTCGCGCCTCTACACGGTGACCCAGTACAACCTCGCCGCGGCCGCGCTCCTGAACGATGCGGCGCGCACGCTGCATCGCACGCTCGACGCCCGGCGCCTCCTGCCCGACGCCCTCGCCAGCCTCGGGCAGACCTTCAGCGCCGTGGGCGCCGCCGTCATGCTCTTCGGCGATACGGGCACCGTGCAGGCCAAGGTCATCCGCTGGGGCACCTTGCCCGAGGACGCCGTACGCGCGCTCGCCGAGCCGTTGCGGCGGCGGGAGGCGCCGCTTCTCGTGCCCGACGTGACGGCTCGCCCCGAGCTCCTCCCCGAAGGTCTCCTCGAGCCCGGGCCCCGGGGCCTCGCCGCCTTCCCCGTGCGCGGGCGGAGCCGCGTGCTCGGCGGTCTCGTCCTCGTCTTCGCGGGGCCGCGCTCGCTTTACGAGGCGGAGACGCGGCTGCTCGCCGCCTATGCCGACCAGCTCGCCATGGCCCTCGACAACGCCGCCCTGTTCGAGGAGGCGGAGAACAAGAAGACGCAGCTCGAGCAGGTCTTCGCCTCGACCACCGACGGCTTTCTCGTGGCCGACCTCTCGGGCCGTATCGTGGCCTTCAACCGCCAGGGCGGCGACCTCCTCGGCATCTCCCCCGACGAAGTCATCGGGCGGCCCTTTCATCGTCTCGTGGAGGGGCTGGGCCCCGCCGTTGGCTGGGAGACGCCGGGTGGGCAGGCGCTGGAGAAAGTGATCGCGGGTGGGCGGCCCGAGGCCGCCCTCGGCGATCTCGAGGTACGGACGCCGGAGCCGCGCACCCTCGGCTGGCGCGCGGCGCCCATGCGTGATCTGCTCGGGGCCGCCGTGGGCGTCACCATCACCTTTCACGATGTCACTCGACAGCGCGAGATCGACCGGATGAAGACGGAGTTCGTCTCCACGGTGTCGCACGAGCTCCGCACTCCGCTCACCTCCATCAAGGGCTCGCTGCACCTGCTTCTCTCGGACCCCTCGCTCACCCTCGACAACACCCAGCGCCAGCTCATCGACATCTCCGTCAAGAACACCGACCGCCTCATCCGGCTCATCACCAACATCCTCGACATCTCCAAGATCGAGGCGGGCCACGTCCAGCTCGATTTGGGGCCGCACCGCGTGGACGAGTTCGTGTCGGTGGCCGTCGACGGCATCGCGGCCTTCGCGGAGTCGCGAGGCATCACCATCACCGTGGACACGGACGCGGGCCTGCCTCCCCTCAAGGTCGACGCCGATCGCATGGTCCAGGTCGTGACCAATCTGCTGTCCAACGCCATCAAGTTCTCGCCCCCGGGCGCCTGCGTCAGCGTGACCGTCAAGGCCACGGGCCGGCAGGCCGAGCTGCGCGTGCGCGACCAGGGCCGCGGCATCGCCGCCGAGGACATGGGCAAGCTCTTCAAGAAGTTCCAGCAGCTCGACGGCAGCAACGTCCGCTCGGTGGGCGGCACCGGGTTGGGCCTGGCCATCTGTCGCGGCATCGTCGAGGAGCACGGCGGCTCCATCGGCGTGGAGAGCCAGCTCGGGCAGGGGGCGACCTTCATCGTCAAGCTGCCCATCCCGGCCGTGGAGGCCGTCGCGCCCGCGGATCGGGAGCCCAGCGTTCCGGGCGGTCCGCTCATCCTGGTCGTGGACGACGAGCCGGACATCCGCATGCTCCTGCGGGATCAGCTCGAGCTGGAGGGGTTCCGGGTGCTCGAAGCCGGCCGCGCCCTCGAGGCGGTCGAGCTCGCGCGCGAGCGGCTGCCCGACCTCATCACCATGGATCTCATGCTGCCCGATCTCGACGGCTTCGAGGCCATCCGCCTCCTGCGCGAGAACGAGCGTACGCGCGAGACGCCCGTGATCATCCTCTCCGCCATCGAGCTGGGCGACGACGACACCCGGGCCCTGGGGCCGACCGTGCACCTCGCCAAGCCGTTCTCCTCCGCGGATCTCCTGGGGGCGATCCGCACCAACCTGCGTCTGGATCGGAGCGTCGGCCGATGACCTCCTCGCGCATCCTGGTGGTGGACGACGAAGCGGACATCAGCACCATCCTCTCGGTGACGCTGCGCCGCGCGGGCTTCGAGGTGGAGACGGCGGGCGACGGGGTGGAGGCCATCGACCAGATCCGGCGGCAGCCGCCCGACCTCGTCATCCTGGACGTGATGATGCCGCGCGCGGACGGGCTCGAGACCCTGAAGCGCATTCGCGAGCACGGGCCGACCGCGCAGCTTCCCGTCATCATGCTCACCGCCAAGGCCCAGCTCGCCGACAAGATCCAGGGCTTCGATCGCGGTGCCGACGACTACGTCGCCAAGCCCTTCGAGCCCTCGGAGATGCTGGCCCGCGTGCAGTCGCTCCTCAAGCGCACGGCGCTCGCGCGGCTGACCGGACCGCTCATGGGCGTGCTGGGCGATTGGTTCAATCGAGAAGGCGTGGCGCAGCTCACCCGGGATCTCGAGGCCGCGCGCGACATCCAGCAGCGCCTGCAGCCGGCCGTGCCCTCCGCGCTCGCCGGGCTCGAGGTGGGCGCCTTGCTCCGTCCCTCGACCATGGTCGGGGGCGACTTCTTCGACATCTTCCCGATGGGCGAGCGCATCGGGGTGGCCGTGGGTGACGTCTCCGGCAAGGGCATCCCCGCCGCTCTCCTCATGGTCATGGTCCGCACGCTGCTCCGCGAGATCGCGCGCGGGCTCAGCGAGCCCGCCGAGGTCCTGGCCAAGCTCAACGCCTCCCTGTGCCGCGACATGCCGCCGTCCATGTTCGTCACCCTCGTCCTCGGCGTGCTCTCTCCGGGGCACGTGGGACGGATCGCCCTCGCCTCGGGCGGGCACCCGGAGCCGCTCCTGATGCGCGCCGCGGGAATCCCGGCCCCCGTTCGCGTCGGCGGCATGATCCTGGGCGTGTTCGAGGAGACGCGCTTCGAGCAGGTCGAGATCGACCTCGAGTCGGGGGACAGCCTCGTCCTTCTGACCGACGGCCTCATCGAGGCTCCGGAGAGCGGGGGCAAGCGTCCCGGGCTGCCGCGCGTGCTCGACGCCCTCGTTCGCGCGCGCGCGCTCACGGCTCAGCGACAGGCCGAGGCCCTGACCGCGGACGTGCTCGAGCGCGGGACGGCCCAGGTGCACGATGACATGACGACGTTCATCCTCAAGCGTCCCTAGGAGACGGCCGTGCCCAGAGTGCGCGAGATCGAAGACGACGGCGGCGATCCCATCCTGAAGGAGGCTTTCGCCAAGCAGCGCGAGGTCTTCGGGGGCCTCTTGAATCCGACCAAGGTCCTCGCGCACTGCCCACCCATCCTCAAGGCGGCCGCCCAGCTCTCGGGCTCCATCGAGAAGTCGGGCCGGCTGCCCGCCGAGCTGCTGCCTCTCATCTACCTGCGCGTGGCGCTGATCAACGGCTGCCCGTTCTGAATTGACATCAACGCATCCCGGGGGATGCAGGCGGGGGCGGATGACGACAAGGTGCGCGAGGTGCCGACCTGGCGCGAAAGCCGGCGCTTCTCGACCATGGAGCGGGTGGCCCTCGAGTACGCGGAGGCCATGACCATCACGGGTCAGAAGGTGAGCGACGAGCTCTTTGCGCGCCTCAAGAGTATCTTCGACGACGGCCAGATCGTGGAGCTGACGGCGGCGGTCGCCCTGGAAAACTTCCGGAGCAAGTTCAACGTGCCCCTGGGGGTCGAGTCCCAGGGCTTCTGCGTGCTCAAGCCGTCGAGCTAATCGCCGTCGGCTCTCCCCGCGACGGCGCGGTCAGCGTGGCCGCTCGGCCGGAGCGAGCGATCGGCCGCGCACCACCATCTCGTGCACTTCGTGGCCGCCCGCGGTGCACAGCCCCTCTTCCAGAGTCTCGCACTGGCCCTTGCGGACCACGGCGTAGAGGAACCGCGCCAGGTGCACGTGCTGCTCGGGCTTGACCTTGGCGGCAGTGGCGAGATGGGCGACGCAGTAGCCGAGCGGAAGACTCCCGGGCAGCTGGCGCTGGAGCACCGCCAGGACGCGTTCTTCCTGCGATCGCGACAGAACCATCGTTCCCTCGCTACCTCCGCGCGAATGCTGGAGTCATGAGCAAGATCGCCCCCGTACTGAGAACAGCAATTTCAGGGCCACCGGGCGAGTCCGAGCACAATCAGTGGGTTAGACGACACCCTGGCCGGGCTTTGACGGAGAAGGGCAGAGGAGGTGACGTGGGGGCTCAATGAGCGCCCTGGTGGCTGCCCCGGCGCAACAAGACGATCAGATACCACACGATAGCGATATTGATCGCGATGACGGTGAGACGCGTCGGGGTCACGTGTCGCCACAGCTCGTAGAGCTCGAGCGGAATGAACGAGCCCGTCACGATGACGGTGAAGTATTCCGCCCAGCGCTTCCGCAGGAGCAGGCCGACGCCTTCGGTCAGAAGCAGGGCGGCGTAGCCAAAGGTGCCCGCGCTGATCGCTCTCAGCTTGCGGTCATCGACAGACAGCAGCCGGGTCAGCAGGCGATCAGCAAGGCGGCCCTCCGGGTCGACATGGACCTGATCGAGCCAGCCCGCGACCACGTCGGCCACGTCCTTGTGCACCAAGTGCAGGGCCCCGACACCGACGACCACGAGCAGGAGGCCCTTGACCAGCTTGAAGCCTCCGATCAGCCAGAGGGCTTTATCGCTGGAAGGCATGAGGGCTCAAGGGCCTCACCATGGATTGAGAGTAGCAGAAGGCTCCCGGGAATCCGGGCATCCCCTGACGGGAATGTCTCCGATTCCGTGTGATAAAGGGACCGGGCGAGGAACTCCCGGCCTGCGGCCGGATGGTGATATTCTGGCCAAGTCATGTGCGGCATCGTCGGCTACGTCGGGGGCAACTTCGCCGAGATCGTGGTGGTGGACGGTCTCAAGCGCCTGGAGTACCGCGGCTATGACTCCGCGGGTCTCGCCGTCCCCCTCGACGGCGGTCTCAAGCTCCGCCGCCGGGTCGGCAAGATCATCAATCTGGAGCGCGAGGTGCTCAAGGAGCCCCTGCAGGCGCACGTGGGCATCGGGCATACGCGCTGGGCCACGCATGGCGCCCCCACCGAGGCCAACACCCATCCGCATACGGACGCGGCCGGGCGCATCGCCGTCGTGCACAACGGCATCATCGAGAACTACCTGGAGCTACGCCACGAGCTCGAGACGGCCGGCGATCACTTCACCTCGGCCACCGACACCGAGGTCGTGCCCCATCTGGTCGCCGCGGGGATGGCTCGAGGGCTCGGCCTCGTGGAGGCGTTCCGTGCGGCCCTCCGGCGACTCGAGGGCAGCTTTGCCCTCGGTCTCGTCTCGGCCAGCCATCCGGGCGTGATTCTCGGCGCCCGCCGGTCGAGCCCGCTCGTCGTCGGCTATGGCGAGGGAGAGTTCCTCCTCGCCTCGGACGTCCTCGCGATCCAGTCCTATGCGGAGGCGGTGAGCTATCTCGAGGACGGCGACGTCTGCGTCATCGAGGCCTCGGGGGTGACCCTGAGCGATCTCGAGGGGCGCCCCGTGGAGCGGCCCCGCCACAAGGTGAATCGCGAGAGCCTGGCCGTGCACAAGGAAGGCTATCGCCACTTCATGGCCAAGGAGATCCACGAGCAGCCGCGCGTGCTCGCCCAGACCATCTCGGGCCGCATCGCCGACAGCGGCCGCGACGTGGTGCTCGACGGCGTCGGCCTCACGGGCGACCAGGTGCGCGAGCTCGAGCACGTCCAGATCGTCGCCTGCGGGACGTCATGGCACGCCGGGCTCCTCGGCCGCTACCTCATCGAGGGCCTGGCGGGCATCCCCGTTCGCGTGGACTACGGATCGGAATTCCGAGGGCGCGCCGCGCTGCTGCCGAAGCGCTCGCTCTTCCTCACCATCTCGCAGTCGGGAGAGACCGCCGACACGCTCACGGCGCTCCGGGGCATCCGGGGGCAGGGCGTGCGGACGCTGACCGTCTGCAACGTGCCGACCTCCTCCATGGTCCGGGAGTCCGACGACGCGCTGCTCACCCTGGTCGGCCCCGAGATCGGCGTCGCCTCGACCAAGGCCTTCACCGGACAGATCCTCGCCCTCGCCCTCCTGGCCGCCCACTGGGGCGTGGCGCGAGGGACGCTGAGCCCGGTGGACGCGGAGAGTTTCCTGGACCATCTCGTCCGGCTCCCAGGGCTGGTGGAGCACGCCTTCACCGTCGAGCCGGTCCTGCTCGAGGAAGCGCGCGGGCTGGCGGATGTGCGGAGCGTCCTCTATCTCGGGCGAGGCATCAACTACCCCGTGGCCCTGGAGGGCGCGCTCAAGCTCAAGGAGCTCTCGTATATCCATGCCGAGGGCTATCCGGCGGGCGAGATGAAGCACGGGCCCATCGCGCTCATCGACCCCCGCTTCCCCGTGATTGCCGTGGCGGGGAGCGGTCAGGACCAGGCCAAGCTCCTGTCGAACCTCTCCGAGGTGCGGGCGCGCGAGGCGCGGGTCACTCTCGTCACCACCGATCCCGAGACGCCGGCGAGCGCCGCGGACCGGCTCATCGTGGTGCCGCGGACTTCGCCGTGGCTCGAGCCCATCCTCCTCGTGCTCCCGCTCCAGCTCTTGGCCTATCACACCGCGGTGCTCAAGGGCTCGGACGTGGATCAGCCGCGCAACCTCGCCAAGAGCGTGACCGTCGAATGACGCGCCCCGCCGCCAAAGGCACCTTTTCCATGACGAGCGAGGCGGGCGAGCTCGTCCGCCTGCGGAAATGGCTGCGCGAGGAGCTCGAAGGGCACGGCGTGCCGCGGCCCGACCAGTCGAACCTGCTCCTGGCCGTCGGCGAGCTCTGCAACAACTCGATCCAGCACGCCTATGAGGGCCAGTCCGGCAAGCCCATCCGCGTCTCTGTGCGATCCAGCGACGAGGCGCTGACCATAGAGGTCGAGGACTTCGGCAAGCCCTTCGACGCCGAGCAGTACGAGGCGCCGAATTTGGAGGCCGTGCCCGATCACGGATACGGCCTCTTCCTCGTGAAGACCATTGCCGATAACCTCTCCGTTGACATTGCCCGAGAACGCGGCACCCGGTGGACCATCGTCAAGTACCGCCCCGGCCGCGGACCCGCGGTCGGTACGAAGGACGGGGTTTCCCGTTCGTGAGTGGAGGAGAGCATGGACATTGATGTGACCCAGTCCAGCGAGGTGACCGTGGTCGCCCCGAAAGGCGACCTGGACATGGCGGCCGCGGACCAGGTGAAGCGGACGCTCACCGGACTCATCGGGCAGGGTCAATCGCGGCTCGTCATGGATCTGGGCGGCGTGGGCTATATCGACAGCTCGGGCATGGGAGTGCTCGTCGCGTCGATGAAGCAGGCCCGGGCCGCGGGCGGGGACGTCCGGCTCTGTGGCCTGCAGGAGGATGTCCGCGCCATCTTCGAGATGACCCGCCTGATCAAGGCCATGAGCGTCCACCCGACGCGTCAGGAGGCGCTCGCCTCTTGGCGCTAGGCCGCCGGCTGCTCGCCATCACATTGGCGATCATGTCCGGCGGCACCGCATGGGCCGGCCCCTTCCCGACCGGGCCGCTGGGCGGGGTCAAGACCTGGGCCGTCTACTACGGGGCGGCGCCCGAGACGGCTGCCGAGCTCGCCCGCTTCGATCTCGTCGTCCTCGACCCGACCCGGCACCCGCCGCTCAACAACGTGAAGCGCCACGGCGCTTTGCTGCTCATGTATGTGAGTTTGGGTGAGGTCAATATCCACTCGCCGGCCTATCCGTCCATCGCCACGGAGCCGTGGGTGCTCGCCCCCAATCCGAACTGGCCCGAGGCTCGGCGACTCGATCCGCGTGCTCCGGGCTACGAACGGTGGCTGCTCGAGCAGGTCGTGCCCGCGGCCCTCGCGGGGCCGGTCAATGGGCTCTTTCTCGACACGGCGGACACGCCAATGGAGCTCGAGCGGGCCGAGCCCGCACGCTTTGGCGGAGCGACCGAGGCGCTCGAGCGGGTGCTGGGGGCCCTCCACCGGGCGCATCCGCGCGCTCTGCTCGTCCTCAACGGCGGGCTGCCCCTCGTGGAGCGCTCCCGCCCCATGCTCGCCGGCGTGGCGGTCGAGTCGATCCTGACCGACTACGACTTCAAGGCCCAGCGGTACCGGGCGCGCGCGCCGGAGGCGGCGCGCGAGCGCGCGGCGGCCCTCCGGCGCGTCACCGCGCTCGGCCTCCCTGTCCTGGCCCTGGAGTACGCGCCACCGGATGACGCCGGCTGGACGCAGAGCCTGATCATCAAGACCCGCGAGGCGGGCCTGATTCCGTACATTTCAACAATCGGACTGGACAAAGTTTTCACTCAGACGCTACGCTAGGGTCCGATGCCCGAGGTGATGCTTTCCCGGCGCGCCCTCCTGAAGGGGTCACTGGCGATGGGAGCACTGACTCTGGACCCTCGGGCCGCTCTCGCCGCCAACGCCCTGCGTCGCCCCGAGGTCGCCCCGGGCGATGGCGAGCTCCCCCGCCGGGTCCTGGCCCTCTACAAGTCCTCCGAGCTCTACAACGCCGTGGAGGGCGCTCGCCCCAAGACGGCCTGGCTCAACGAGGTCCACGCCTGGGCCCAGATGCCGCTGAACTGGCTCGGGCTCATGGTCGACTACCACGACGTCGCGCGTGGCCTCCCCGACGAAGCGCAGATGGGGCGCTACCGCGGCGTGCTTACCTGGCACCAGACCGAGGAGATCGACGATCCGCTCGGCTACCTCCAGTGGCTCGCCGCGCAGGTCCGCGCGGGCCGCCGCATTGTGATCCTGGGCAACCTCGGGGCCTATCGCGATCGCAAGACCCTCAAGACGCCGGGCCTGGACGAGATCTCGCTCGCCCTCGCGCCCACCGGGCTCGAGTTCCGGGGACGCTGGACGGGCAACTCGCGGGTCATCGAGCTCCGCCAGAAGAATGCCGCCATGGTCGAGTTCGAGCGGGCCCTGCCGCCCGCCCTGCCGAACTACTATCAGGTCGTCTCGCGCCGGACGGACAGCCGCGTGCACCTCACGATCGGCCGCAAGGACGCTCCCGACTCGGACAGCCACCTCGTCGTGACGGGCCCGTGGGGCGGGTTCGCGGGGGAGGACTACGTCCGCTACCAGCAGGCCGTGCCCTACGCGGCGCCTGCCCTCGGAGGCAGCGCACGGGTGGACGCCTCGTACCAGCAGCTCGAGGCATTTCGCACCCGCTGGTGGATCAACCCCTTCGCCTTCTTCGAGGCGGCGCTCGGCCTCGAGGAATGGCCCCGGCCTGACGTGACCACGCTCAACGGGCGGCGCCTCTTCTACAGCCACATCGACGGGGACGGGATGCGCAACGTGTCCGAGGTGCGACCCCAGGCGCTGTCCGGCGAGGTCATCCACGACGAGATCCTGTCGAAGGTGCCCCTGCCCATCTCCGTGTCGGTGGTCGTGGCCGAGGTCGATCCCGAGCTCCTGGGCTCGGCGCGGACCCAGGGCTTGGCGCGCGCCATGTTCGCCCTGCCCAATGTCGAGGCGGCCAGCCATTCCTTCACGCACCCGCTCGACTGGGAGAAGCGCACGCGGAGCTTCGATCTGCCGCGTCTGCCGTACTCCGTGGAGACCGAGATCGCGGGCTCCGTCCGCTACATCGAGGAGCGGCTTCTGCCCCGCGGCAAGCGTGTGAGGCTCTTCCAATGGTCGGGGTCGACGCGGGTGAGTGAGGAGGCCCTCGCCCTCGTCGAGCGGCTCGGGCTGCCGAACATCAACGGCGGCGACTCCATGTTCGATCGCGAGTGGCCGTCGTACACGAAGGTCGCCCCCCTCGGGCGCGCGGTCGGGCGGTACTGGCAAAGCTATACCTCGGCGGCCAACGAGAACCTCTACACGAACCTCTGGGCGGGGCCCTTCTACGGCTTTCGCCATGTCGTGGAGACGTTCAAGAGCACGGAGAGTCCGCGCCGGGTCAGCCCCGTCAACGTCTACTATCACTTCTACTCGGGAGAGCGCGTGGCTTCGCTGGCTGCGTTGCGTGTCGTCTACGACTGGGCGAGACGACAGCCGGTGGCCCCGGTCTTCACCAGCGAGTACCTGGCCATGGTCGAGGGTTTCCGCACGGCCCGCGTCGCGCGCGCGGGGGCAGGGTACCGGGTGTGGGACCATGGCGCGCTCCGGACTATTCGGTTCGACGCGGGTCGGTTCGACGCGGGTCGGTTCGACGCTGGGCGGTCCGACGCGGGCCACGCAGCGGTGGACATGACGCGCTCGCGCGGCGTGCTGGGGTTCACCCGCCACCAGGGCTCGCTCTATGTCCATCTCGAGGGACCCGGCGAGGCCTTCATCGTGCCCTCGGCGACGCCAGGCCCCGGCCCCTACCTGGCGGGGGCCAGCCATCGCGTCTCCCGCTGGCAGCGCCAGGGAAGAGACTGGAGCTTCAAGCTCGAAGGCATAGGCGCCAAGTCTGCCGAGATCGGGGGACTGCGGGCGGGGGAGGAGACGCAAGTCGAGATCAGCGGGAGCGAGGGCACGCGCCACGTGCGGGCCCGCGTCTCAACTGAGGGCATCCTCGCCCTCACGCTCGGCGACGGCCCCGAGGTCCAGGTGCGCGTCCTGTGAACCTCAACCGCCCATGAATCTCAACCGATGGAAGGTCTGGTCGTGCGTGGCCGGAGTCCTGCTCCTGCTCGCCCTCGTCACGCCGTCACGAACCGATCTCGGGTGGGCCTACCTCTCGCGGCGCGAATATGCCCTCGCGCGCGAGACCTTCGTGGAGCAGCTGCGACGCGACCCGTCCGATCCCCAGACCTGGCTCGGACTGGCCGCCGTCTACGATGCGCTCGGAGATCCCGACCGGCAGATCGCGGCGCTCGAGACGGTGGCTCGCCGCTTCCCGGGCCATCGCGACGCACGCCGGCTCCTCGCCGACGTCTACGAGTGGAACCGCGACCCCGAGAGTGCCCTGCGCGTCCTCGCGCAGATGCCGCCCACGGGCGAGGCCGAGGACCAGCCGAGGCTCATGCGCGTCCTCGGTCTCTCGCAATGGCTGGGTCAGTACGACCGCATGGTCATCTCCCTCCACCAGATCCTGAGGCTGGGGCCGACGGTGCGCGACACTCTCGAGGATCTCGTGGTTTCGGCGCGCGTGCTCGGCCGGCAGAGCGAGGTCTTGCCGGCCCTCGTCGCCTACGCGGAGCGTCGCCCCTCGGATGCCGAGGGCCAGCGCCTCCTCGCCGAGGTCTACGATTCGCTGGGCGACGAGAAGCAGGCGCTCGACCGCTGGCGTATCGTGGCCCGCCTGCGGCCCAAGGACGCCGCGGCGCGCGCGCGTCTCCTCCCCGAGCCGGGCGGCGCCGCGCCCGTCGAGGAGCTGGCCCTTCTCGAGCGTGCCCGCGAGAGCGATCCGCGGGACGAAGCGGCGCGGCGCCGGCTCGTCGAGATCTACCACGGGGCCGGTGACATCCCGCGCGCCATCGAGATCCAGCGCGAGCTGGTGGCCCTCCGGCCGCGGGACCCCGAGGCCCTGATCGCCCTCGGGGGCCTCCTCGTCGCCCAGGACCGCGGGCGCGAGGCCATCGGTGTCTACGAGCGCGCCCTCGAGATCGAGCCGGGGCGGGCCAGCCTCGAGATGACCCTGGCCCAGCTCTACGAGTGGACCAATCAGCCCGGCCGAGCGGCTGCGCTTCTCGAGCGGGCCTCGGCGGCCCGCCCGGGTGACCGGGCCCTCGCCGAGCGTGTGATCGCGGCCGCGAGCGCGGCAGGGGATACGGACAAGGCGGTGGCGGTTCTCGACCGGCTCGCTCGGCTGTATCCCGACGATCATCGCTACGCTCGCCGGGCCGCGGACGCGCTCGTGGCCGCCAACCGCGTGCCCGAGGCGATCCCACGCCAGCGCGCCCTCCTCGAGCGCGAGCCGGGCGCCCCCGAGCCGGCGCTGAGGCTCGCCCAGCTCTACGAATGGACGGGCAAGGAGGCCGAAGCCATCGGCGTGTACGAGGGGCTGGATCGCGCGGGCAGTCTTCCGGAGGCCTCCGCCCTCAGGCTCGCCGAGCTCTATCGCTTCCAGAACCGCCCCGCCGATTTCGTGCGGCTGGCCGAGCGGCTCCTGTCGCGACGGCCGGACGACGCGTCGCTGCGACGGGAAGCCATAGAGACAGCGACGGGCCTCGGCCGCGCGGACCTCGCCCTCAGGCTCCTCCGTCCCCTGGTCGATCGGCAGCCGGCCGACGAGACGCTGGCTCTTCGCTATCTCGGCCTCGCGGCGGAGGCGCGGCGCCTGGACGACGGGCTCGGCGTGTGGCGGCGATTCCTGGCCGCGACCCCCGGGGCCAAGATCGACGCCCGGCTCAAGGCCGGGAAGCTTCTCGCCGACCTTGGGCGGCCGGGGGATGCCATCGTTGAATATGAAGCGGCGGTCGCTTTGGGAGGCGACAAGCCTGAGGCCGCCGCGAACGTGACCGCCCGCCTCGCCCTCGCCGCGCTCTACGAAGCCACCGGGGCCCCGGCGAAATCGCTGGCCCAGCTCGAGGCGCTCCAGCGGTTGCGCCCGCGTGATCCCGCCATCCTGCGCGAGGTAGGGCGGCGCAGTCTCGGCCTGTCCCGACAAGAGTCCGCCTTGCGCGCGTATCAGGCGCTGCTCGACCAGGAACCCAACGACCTCGAGGCGCTCAAGCGGGTCGGCCAGCTCCTGGCCTGGAGCGGCGAGCGACCGCGCGCGAGGCAGGCGCTCGAGCGGTTCAATCGTCTCAAGGGGGGCGACTACGAAGTGCACTACCTGCTGGGCGAGATCTACACGGCCGAGCACGACGAGGGACGTGCCCGGTCCGAGTACGAGAAGGCCTTGCGGCTTCTCCCCCCACGGTCAGCCACGAGATAGGCCGACCACCATGGTCCGGCTCCTGGTCGCCCTGGCAATCGCGGCGGCCGGAGTCGCCCCTGCCGCCGCCCAGGCGCCGCCCCCCATCCAGGCTCCGGCCATGCCGGCTCCGGACGATCAAGCGGCGCAGGCCGCGGCGTCCCCGATCGCCCCCGCGACGCAGGCTCAACCAGCGCCGCAGGCCCAACCAGCGCCGCAGGCCCGACCAGCGCCGCAGGCCCAACCAGCGCCGCAGGCCCAACCAGCGCCGCAGGCCCAACCAGCGCCGCAGGCCCAACCAGCGCCGCAGGCCCAACCAGCGCCGCAGGCCCAAGAAGACACTCGCGAGGCCGAGATCATCCGCGCCCGCCTTCTCTCGCGACTCGGCCGCACGGAGGAGGCCCTCGCCGCCTTCGCCGCCCTGCTCGCCAAGTACCCGGACGATCACGCGCTGCGGGCGGACCACGTCGAGTTTCTTCTCGACGCGGGCTTCACGGACCGGGCGGAAGCCGATCTCGCCCGGCTCCTGCTCGTGGATCCGCGCTCGGCGAGGGTCCGGCGACTGCAGGCGCGCCTCGAGATCGACCGCGGGGCGCCCCAGCGGGCGGCGGAGATCCTGGCTGCGCTTGTCGAGGAATCGCCGGACGATATCGGGCTCCGCGCCGACCTCGCCTCGGCCCGGCTCGCGGCCGGGCGCTGGGCGCAGGCACTGTCCGTCTACTCGGATCTTCTCGAGCGGAGTCCAGACAACGAGGACTGGCGCGCGGCTCATCGCGATCTCCTCGCCGGGTACGCTCCACGCCTGCTGTACACGCACCTGAGCCTCTACCAGCAGCAGGCGTCGCATCACGTGGACGAGGTGACCTGGAAGGGCTGGGTGGGGGAGCAGTGGTGGGTGCGGGCGGGCACGCGCTACGGCCAGTATCATCAGCAGGCGAGCTCCGGCAATCCCGCCTTCACGGAGCACATCGTGACGCCGCTCGTCGAGGTGGGCTTCCAGGCGACCAGACGGCTGCTCCTCCGCGCCGGGCTCGAGGAGCCCGTTCGTCACGAGACGGCCCAGACCACCCTGAGGCTCGGGGGAGCCTTCGATGATGGCCGGCTCGTCACCATGACGCTCGACGCCGCCGTCCACGAGATCGTGACCAATCCCGTCGTCGCCATCCCGCTGCGCGGCACCCGGGACCGCGTGACGGTCGATCTCAGCCGGCGACTGACGGACTGGGTGGTCGGCTTCGCTCACTACGAGTACCGCCACTACCGCGCCTCGGGCGAGGAGCTCGGGCATGCGTGGGAAGCCGCGGGGCGAGCCGAGGTCGCGCTCTGGCGATCGCAGCCGTTGCAAGTTACCCTCATCCCACAGCTGTTCTTCGAGGAATACACGCCCGACGCGGGCAGCCCGCTCCGCGATCAGATCGCCTTCATTCGGCGCCGCGACATGCTCGGCATGGGGCTCCTCATCGGCTGGGAAGTCCTGCCCGGGCTCCGGGTGCAGGTCGGCTCCACCGGGCACCGGGATTTTCATCGGGCGGCGACCTCCTGGGAGGCGCTCGGCGAGGTGCGGTGGCGAATTCGGCGCTGGGTCGAGATGCGCGTGCTCTATAATCGGAACACGGACGGGAGCCTGCTGGGGGGGACAGAACAGCTCTTCACCGCCAACCTGGAGATCCTCTACTGACGTCCTGGACGAGGAGGATGGAGACGGCGCAGCACAGAGCGCGCGCGGCGCTGGCGCTGCTCGCCACGCTCCTCCTGGTCTCCTGCGCGGGCCCCAGCCAGGAATGGACCCGCCCCGGCGCGTCGCGGATAAGCAAGCTCGCCGTGCTCCCCTTCGAGAACCAGACCAGCGCCGTCCGGCCCGGCGCCTCCGTGTCCGAGCTCCTGGTCTCCGAGCTTCTGGCCTCGGGGCCGGTGGCGGTCATGGATCCGAGCGAGGTCGCCGATCTCCTCCGCCGCGAGAACCTCGATCCCGCCGACGCGGGGCGCCTGCCCTCGGCGCAGCGCATGGGCCGTCTCCTGCAGGTGTCTCACGTCCTCCAGGGCGCCGTCACCGAGTACCGTTACCGTCCCGGCCTTTCCGAGACGCCCGTGGTCGGCGTGACCGCGCGGGTCATCGACGTCGCCACCGGGGACCTGGTGTGGACCGCGAGCTACGCGCGCTCCGGATCGTCGTGGCGGCAGGAGGGACTATCGAGCGTGGCCCAGTCCATTGCCCGGGACATGGCCACGCATCTGTCCGGCGCGCTGGGCGACGCCCGGGCGCGGTAAGCGCCGGGTGAGCGGCGCCTCCCACCGCGTCGACGCCTATCTCCTCGAGCTCGGCGCCGGGATCATCCTGCTCGCCATCGTCAATGTCCTGTTCCTGCCGCACGACATCGGCTTTCTGGGCTGGCAGCCCAATCCCGCCCTCGCCCTCGTCGCGGTCATCGCGGCGCGCCACGGGCTTCGCGAGGGGATCATGGCCGCCCTCGTGATGGCGGGTCTCGAGCTCGCCTGCCGGTTCGGCCGAGCCGAAGACCTGTCGTGGAGCATGATGCGGAGCCTGCAGACGTATGTCACCCCCCTCCTGCTCCTGAGCACGGGTTTCCTCCTGGGTGCCATCCGGGAGGAGCGGCGGCGAGAAACGGAGGGGCTCGGGCAGCGCGTCCGCGATCTCGAGGACGAGCTCGCCGACCAGGCCGTGCGCTTCATGGCCGCCTCGGAGGCAAAGCACGAGCTCGAGCGGCGCGTGGCCGACGAGGGCGCCTCCCTCTCCAACCTGTATGCCGCCGCCCAGGCCCTCGAGACCCTCGACGTCGATCGCCTCTATCCGGCCATCCCCCAGACGGCGCGGCGCTTTCTCCAGGCCGATGCGTGCCAGCTCTATCTCCTCGACGGCGACGTCCTGCGGCTGCGGGCCGCCGAGGGCGCGCCGCCGCCGCTCACGGAGCTCAATCCGGGAGAAGGGCTCGCGGGGCTCGCCATCCGCCAGGGCAAGGCGCAGAGCCTGCGCGACCTCATGACGATCTCCACGGCCGAGGAGCTGCAGCGCGCGCCCTTCGTCATGGCCGCCCCGCTCACCGGACGCGAAGGCGCCCTCCTGGGGTGCCTCACGGTCACCCGCCTGCCCTTCCTGCGTCTCAATCCCGTCGCCCTCGACCGACTCGGGCTCGTGGCGAACTGGGCGGCCCTCGCGGTCGACAACGCCCGGACGCACGAGAGAACGCGGGCCCGCACCATCCAGGACGATCTCATCCGCGCCTACACGTACGCCTACTACCAGCACCGGCTCGAGGAGGAGGAGGCGCGCGCCGCGCGCTATGATCGGCCCCTCGCCGTCCTGATCTTCCGCATCCGGCAGCTCGAGCTGATCGCCTCGGCGCGGCGTGCGGAGCTGGGCCGCGTGCTCTCGCTCGTGTTCAACCACTCGCTGCGCGACGTGGACATCGTCTGCCGCTACGCGACCGACGATGCCTTCGCCGTCATCCTGCCCGAGACGGACGCCGAGGGCGCGGCGGTGGTGGCCGCGCGTGTCGAGCACGAGATCGCCGCCTTCCAGTTCGCGCCCTACGCCGACGAGGACCGCGACCTCGAGTTCACCATCCGCGTGCTCCCCGTGCGGGAGCCGGGGCAGGGCCCCGCGAGAGGACGGGAGCCGCGGGGATGAGAGCCCTCCTGCTCGCCCTGCTCGCGGCGGCGATGGAGGCGGGGGCCGGCCTCGCCCTCTGGGCCGCCGGCATGCCAGCACTTCCCGTGGCGATCGTCCTCCATGGCCTCGCCAGCCTGCTTGCCGCCGGGGGTCTCGCGCGGCGCACACGGCCCGACGAGCGGCTCTACGTTTTTGGCACTGTGCTCGCCCTGCCCGGTCTGGGCCTGCTCGGCGTCGCCGGGGTTCGGCTCTGGGCCGTCCTCGTGCCGCCCTCGGGAATGTACGAGGACATACACACGGAGATGGGCGATCTGCCTGCGCCCGCGCTGCCGCCCGAGTCCGTGGACCGGGTCTCCGAGTGGGTACAGCAGCAGGTCTCCGTGCAACCCCTGGCCGATCTCGTCCGGGCGGGCGACCCTCGCACCCAGCGCTGGGCCATCGATCTCCTCGGCCGCCGCGGCGATCGCGCGGCCGTTGACTTGCTCCGCGAAGCGCTGGGCGCCACCGACCGCGACGTGCAGATGGCGGCCTCTTCAGCCCTCCAGCGCGTCGAGGAGCGACTCACCCGGGAGATCTCTCGCGGCCAGGAGCGTCTGAGGGAAGAGCCCGACTCGGCCATCGCCTGGCACGCTTTTGGCGAGACCTGTCGGTCCTACTGGGGCTCGCACCTCCTCGATCCCACCATGGGCCAGCACTGGCTGGGCGAGGCCGAAGCCGCCTACCGACGGGCGCGGGCGCGGCGACCGGGCTGGCTACCGCCTACCGTGGGATTGGTGCAAGCACTGCTGGGGCTGGGCAAGCTGCACGAGGCCGAGGCCCTGGCGCGCGAGGCGGAGGAGCTGTCGCCGTCGGGCACCCTCGATCTGTTGCTCGCCGAGGTGCTCTTCCGCGAGCAGCGATGGTCCGAGCTTCGACGGCTGGCCCGCGGCGCCGTCGCCGCCGGACGCCAGGATGAGCGGCTCGCCTGGTGGGCGGGCGCCGAGCCATCGCGAGAGGCCCCGCATGGCTGAGAGGGCGGACGTCTGCCTGATTCTCGAAGGCACGTATCCGTACGTCACGGGCGGCGTGTCGGCCTGGATCCATCAGCTGCTCCGTGCCCTGCCGGAGATCCGCTTCGCCCTCTTCCACATCGGCTCCACCGCGGGCACCACGCTCACCGCCCAGTACCAGCTGCCGTCGAACGTCGTCAGCCTGACCAATCTCGGCCTGCATGGCGGCGACGAGCCCGACGTGCATGGCCAGGCCCTCCAGCCCGACGACTGGGAAGCGGTCCGGACTTTCCACGATCAACTCCAGGAGGAGCGGACGGCCGGGTTCGCCGAGCTCATGGAGCGGATCGCGCCCGCTCCCGGAGGCGGGCCCTCGGGCCACGACTATCTCTATGGCAAGCCCTCCTGGGAGGTCGTCCGGCAGATCTATGAAGCGCGCGCGTCCGACGTCTCGTTCGTCGACTACTACTGGACGTGGCGCTTCACGCACCTGCCGATGTTCCGGCTCATGCACGCCACGCTTCCAGAGGCCGCCGTGTATCACACGGTCTCCACGGGCTGGGCGGGACTCGCCGCCACCCTGGCTCGCGTGCGGACCGGTCGCCCCATGCTCCTGACCGAGCACGGCATCTATGCGCGCGAGCGCCGCAGCGAGATCGACCAGGCGGAATGGATCTATGTCCAGCGGCAGGGGCCGATGAGCCTGTCCGGCGGGCCCGGCTTCTTCAAGGAGCTCTGGACGCGGCTCTTCGTGCGCCTCTCGCAGCTCACCTATGAGCACGCCGACCTCATCGTCACCATATTCGAGGGCAACCGCCAGGCGCAGATCCGCGACGGCGCCGATCCCGCCAAGACCCTCGTCATCCCCAACGGGGTGGACATCGAGCCCCTGGCCGCGCTCGTGCCGGTGCCCGCCGCGCCGGGCGAGTTCCGCGTGGGGTTCGTGGGGCGCATCGTTCCGATCAAGGACGTCAAGACCTTCCTCCGCGCCATCAAGATCCTCGTCGAGCATCTGCCGGGAGCGCGCGCCGTGCTGGCCGGGCCAACCGACGAGGATCCGGACTATGTCACCGAGTGCCGGACCCTCGCCGCCACTCTCGGGATCCAGGATCGCGTCGAGATCACGGGCGCGGTGGACGTGCGGGAGATCTACGCGCGGCTCGACGCCGTGGCCCTCACCAGCGTGTCGGAGGGCCTGCCCCTCGTCGTGCTGGAGGCGGGTGCGGCCGGCCTTCCCATGGTCGCCACGGACGTGGGCGCGTGCCGAGAGCTGCTGCAGGGACGCGACCGCGCCGACCGGGCGCGGGGGCCGAGCGGCCTCGTCACGGGCGTGGCCGACCCCGGCGCGACGTCCGAGGCCCTGCTCACGCTCGCGCGCGATCCCGGCCTCCGCCACGAGATGGGCCGCGTCGCTCGCGAGCGGATCCGTGCCCACTACCAGGAGCGGGACCTCGTCGCGAGCTATCGCGACATCTATAGCCGCCTGATGGCGGCCGCTCCCGATCCCGCGGGTCTAGGCCAATGATAAGGGGCCATCTGCTTCGTTGCCGCCCTCGGCCGCCCGCTCAACGTACAGAAAGTACGCCTCGCGTGCGGCCGTCGGGCGACGCCTCGCATCTGGCCCCTTCTCATTTCCCTAGACAGGCATGAAAGGGCGCTGAACCGTGGCGGGTATAGGATTTCGGCTGAAGCGGCTCATCGCCGAGGAGAGCTATGGCGGCTGGCTGCGGGCGCACCTCTACGGCGCCGTGCTGTCCTCGGGCCCCTGGCTCCTCAGCATCTTCACGCTCGCCTCCCTGAGCTTGCTCTCGCGCGGCATCGTCGACGATCCCGCGCGCGATCTCTTTCGCACCATCGTGGCGTGGACCTACTCCTTTTCCCTGGTGACCACGGGCGCGCTGCAGATGGTGGTCACGCGCCAGCTTGCCGACGCCCTGTATCTGGGACGGCTCGGGGTGGTGGTGACGGCCTTTCGCTGGACGATGGGCTGGACGGCCCTCGCCCATCTGGGGCTGGGCGCGATCTTTTACGGTCTGGCCCCCGGCCTCCCGCCCGGGGCCCGTGTCTTCGGCGTCATGCTGCTCGTGGTGGTGTCCTCGACGTGGATGGCCATGATCTTCGTGGGCGCCGCGCAGGACTACGCGAGCGTGGTCGTGGCCTTCTTCATGGGCAACGCTGTGTCGGCGGCGGCGGCGCTCGGGGGCGGCTATCTCTGGGGCGTGGAGGGATACCTGGCGGGCTTCCTGCTCGGCCAGACCGCCATCGTCTTCGTGCTCGCGGCGCGGATCGAGCGCGAGTTTCCCGCCCGCGGCGACGCCGAGCGCCTTCGCTTCGGGCGTGCCCTGCGGAAGTACCGGGCCCTCGCGGTGGCGGGCACCTGCTACAACGCGGCCATCGTCGCGGACCGCGTGGTCTTCTGGTGCTCCGCCGAGGGCCGTCACGTGGCGAGCTGGTTCTGGGCTTCGCCGTACGACACCGCGGTGTTCCTGGCCTATCTCTCCGTGGTACCGTCGCTCACCATCTTCCTCGTGCGCGTCGAGACGGACTTCTACGACCGCTTCCGTGAGTACTACGGGGCCGTGAGCAAGCATGGGACGCTGGCCCAGGTGCTGCACGCCAAGGAGGGGATGGCCGAGTGCTTGCGCGAGAGCCTGCGCCGGGTCTTCCTCGCGCAGGGTCCGCTCACCCTCGCCCTCGTCGCGCTCGCCCCCTGGATCGCCGCGGGACTGGGCCTCGATCGATTGCAGGCGGCCATGCTGCGGCCACTCCTCGTGGGCGCGGCCCTGCATATCGTGGCGCTCTTCGGCACCATCATCCTGCTGTACTTCGATCGGCGCCGAGACGCCGCCGAGGTGTCCGTCATCTTCTTCGTGGCCAACCTGGCCCTGACTGCCGCCACGCTCTGGGCCGGACCGCGCTTCTATGGACAGGGATATCCGATGGCGGCGCTCCTCGCCGCGGCCTGGGCCTACCACCGTCTCGAGCAGACCCTGCGCGACCTCGAATACCTGACCTTCGCCTCTCAGCCCATGGACCCCGAAGACCAGCCGGCCGCCGCCTCGTGACGCGGCGGTCCGCTCCCGAAGGAATACGGGCGGAGCGCGTGGTGGTCGCCATGCTGCTCCTGCTGCTGGGAGCGGCCATCGTCCTGCCCCTCCTCGACGTCCTGATGGGCGCCGTGGTCATCGATCGCCGGCCGACGATGGAGATCCTCACCGCGGTCTTCGCGAAGCCTCTCTTCGTGCGGGCGCTCGCCAACACCCTGCTTTCCGGGGTGCTCGTGGTGGGACTCGGCAGCCTGATCGCGGTCCCGCTCGCCTGGCTCACCGCCCGCTATGACTTTCCCGGTCGCCGGGTGCTGACCACGCTCGGGCTCCTGCCCCTCGTCGTGCCGCCTTTCGTGGGCGCCATGGCCTTCCAGCAGATCCTGGGCCGGGAGGGCATGGTCGACCTCTTCCTCCTCCAGCGCTTCGGCCTGAGTCTTCCCTTCATGGAGGGGCTCCGTGGCGTCGTCCTCGTGCAGACGCTCCACTACTTTCCTGTCATCATGGTCGCCACGGCCGCGGCCCTGTCCGGAATCGATCGCTCGCTCGAGGAGGCCGCGCAGGTGCTCGGCGCCTCGGGTCTGCGCCTCCACCGTCGCATCCTGCTCCCCCTGGCCCGGAGCGGATATGCCGCCGGCGCGCTCCTGACCTTCGTCCGCGTCATCGACGACCTCGGCACGCCTCTCATGCTCGACTACCCGACGCTCCTCGCCCCCCAGGCCTATATCCGCGTGAGCACCGACGGCGTGGCGGACGGGGAGGCGTCCGTCATCTGTGTCGTCCTGATCGCGCTCTCGCTCGGGGCGCTCTGGCTCTTCACGCGCGCGCTCGGACGGAAGGAGCTGACGGCGCTGGGCCAGAGCGGGAAGAGCCCTACCATTCGCCTGCGGGCCGTCGGCACCACCGGGGCGTGGGCGCTGGCCGCGCTGTTCCTGTGCCCCGCGCTCCTGCCCCAGCTCGGCCTTGTCCTTCTCTCCGTGTCCAAGGTGTGGAGCTTGACGCTCCTCCCGAGCGAGTACACGACAGCCCACTATTGGGGGATTCTCTCGCTGACGCCTTTCATCTGGAACACGCTCCGCTACGCCGTGCTGGCGGCTTGCGTCGACATGGCGCTGGGCACCGTGATCGCCTGGCTCCTGCTGAGAGGTCGCACGCGCGGGGGCGCATGGCTGGATGCCGTCGCATCGGTGCCCCTGGCCGTGCCGGGCGTGGTGCTGGCCATCGGCTATCTACGCTTCTTCCACGGCTGGAACGTGCCGGGCCTGGGCGCGCCGCTGACCGCGACGTGGCTTCCGCTCGTCGTGGTCTACGCCGTAGGGCGCTTGCCGTACACGGTACGCGGCAGCTACGCCGCGCTCCAGGGGCTGCCGCCGTCGCTCGAAGAAGCCGCCCAGGGCCTCGGAGCCAGCCGGGCGCGCGCCTTCCTCAAGATGACGGCGCCGCTCATGGCGAGCGGGCTCCTCGTGGGCGGCCTCGTGGCTTTCGTGAGCTCGGCCTCTGATGTTTCCGCGACGCTGCTGCTCGTGCCGCGCCCCGAGCTCGGGCCACTCTCCTACGGCATCTTTCTCATCAGGCTCCTGGATGGAGGCCGCGGCCCGGCGGCCGCCCTCGGCGTGATCGTCATCGCGATCGTGGCCGCGGGCACCTGGGTCGCCGCGCGCCTCGCCCTCCGCGGCGCCGCCACGACGAGGAGCTGAGACGATGGCGTCCGCGCGGGGGCGGGGACTCTGGGCCCTGCAGGTGTCCATGTTCATCGGCACCTTCGCCTGGTCGTTCATCCAGGTCAGCCTGCCCTTCTACATCGGGAAGATCTCCACGCTGGACGCGGCGGCGACTCTGCGGTGGACGGGCTGGATCCTCGGCATCAGCTCGCTCGTCACCATGGTCATGGCGCCGTTCTCCGCGCGCATCTTCGGGGAGAAGAATCCCAAGCGCTCCTATGTCGCCACCCAGATGCTCCAGGGCGGCGGCTTCTTTTTCATGGCCGCCTCCCGCACGCTCCTCGATCTCTTCTTCTCGCGGATGCTCCTGGGCTTCATGGGCGCCGTCTCCACCTTCGCCTTCATCATGGTGGGACGGAGTGGTGGAGATATCCGGCGCGGCATATCCGCCATCCAGTCGGGCATGACCCTGGGGCAGGTGCTGGGACCGGCTGCGGGCGCTCTCGTGGCGGCCCGCCTGGGCTTTCGACTCTCCTTCGTGATGGCGGGCTTCATGCTCTGGGCCTGCTCCGCTCTGGTGGGCTGGGGTGTGCCCACGCAGCAGCCTCAGGGATCGGCGCGCGACCGCGCCCAGACCGCATCCGTCCGCGAGATCGCCACCGTGTGTCTGCTCGTCCTGGCGGGCTCGACCCAGATATTCTTCCTCACGGCCATCTTGCCGACGATCCTTCCGCCCCTCGGCGTGCCCGCGGCCATGACCCTCGAGGTGGGCGGGCTCCTGATCATGGCCACGGGCCTGGCCGCCGCCCTCGGCTCCATGGCGGCGCCGCGTATCGGCGAGATCGTGGGCGATCGGACCACCATCGTCTGGTTTCTCGCCGCCTCCTCGCTCGCGCTGGGTGGGCTCGCCTTGGCGCCGGGCGTATGGAGCTTTGGCATCGTGCGGTTCTTCCAGGTGCTGTGCATCGCGCCGGTCTTTCCCCTGTCCGTGGCCGGCGTCGCGCAGCGGGCGTCCGGAATGGCCATCGGCATCGTGAACTCTTCGCGGATCGCCGGCGCATTTCTCGGGCCCGTGCTCGCCACCACGCTGCTCGCGTGGCTGCCGCCGGCGGCGGTCTATCTGACCGTGGCCGCGCTGGGACTGCTGGTGGCGCCCCTCGTGGCCCGCCTCGGCCTGCGGGGACGCGGCGGGAAGGAGGCGATGTGATGACTCAGGACGAGGCGGTGGTCCGGGTATCGGAAGCGCGCATGGAAGGCGTGGGCAAGCGCTACGGGGGCAGATGGGCCGTTCGCGATATCTCGCTCTCCATCCGTCCCGGCGAGTTCTACACGCTTCTCGGTCCCTCGGGCAGCGGCAAGACCACGCTGCTTCGGATGCTCGCGGGGTTCATCACGCCCGACGAGGGGCGCATCGTGGTGGACGACGAGCCCATCGACGACGTGCCGCCCTGGAAGCGCAACCTGGGCATGGTCTTCCGCGACTACGCTCTTTGGCCCCACCTGAGCGTGTTCGAGAACGTGGCCTTCGGGCTCCGCGAGCGCGGCGCGCGGGGGGCCGAGCTCGAGGGCAAGGTCAAAGCTGCCCTGCGGCAGGTGGGCCTCGCGGGCATCGAGGCGCGCCGGCCCTCGGAGCTCTCGGGAGATGAGCAGCAGCGCGTGGCGGTGGCGCGCGCCCTCGTCGTCCAGCCACGGCTCCTGCTACTCGACGAGCCGCTCTCCGAGCTGGACGCGCAGCCCCGCGCCCGCATGCGTCTCGAGCTCGCGCGCCTGCACCGCGAGGTCGGCATCACCACGCTGTACGTCACTCATGACCAGGCCGAGGCGCTCTCGCTGTCCACCCGCATCGGGGTGGTGTCGGGCGGATCCCTCATCCAGGAGGGGAAGCCCGAGGAGATTTACTGGAAGCCGCGCAACGCGTTCGTCGCCGAGTTCGTGGGCGCGGCCAATCTCGTGCCCGTTCGCGTGACCGAGCTGCGTGAGATGGGCGTGGTGGTGGAGACGGCGGGCGGCGCGCGCCTGCCCGTCTCCTCCGGCGCGCACACCTGGACGGCGGGCGCGCGCGCCCTTCTCTGTCTCCGGCCCGAGGCGCTGCGGGTGGAGGAGGCCGCCCTCGCCCCCGGAGGCATTCCAGGCACAGTGGCCGGCCACGTGTTCGAGGGCTCACGCCAGCTCTACGACGTCAGCATTCCCGGGGCGACGGTCAGGGTCGAGATGATCACCTCCGCCCTCGTGGGCCGGAGCTTCCGCCTGGGCGATGAGGTCAAGATCGAGGTGTCCCCCGAGACTTCCGTCCTCCTCCCCGACGAGCGGCCCGCCCCGTGATAATCTTCTGGGCCGGAGGATAGAATTCATGAACAGCGAGCTGACGCCGGCCGAACTCAAGGCGCGCCTGGACGAGCGCGCCCCTGTCGTGCTCCTCGACGTGCGCCAGGACTGGGAGACCAAGCTCTGCCGGCTGGAGAACGCCGTGCACATCCCCATCGAGGAGATCGAGCTCAGGACCGACGAGCTCAACTCCGCCGACGAGATCGTCGTGTACTGCCACCAGGGCGTGCGCAGCGCCGCCGTGGCCGAGTACCTGCGGAGCCTCGGCTTCGGTAACGTGAAGAACCTGGCAGGCGGTCTCGACGCCTGGGCGCGCGCCGTCGACCCCTCGATGCGCCGCTACTGATGTTCGAGCCGAGACGCTGCCGACGAGCCGTAGGCGAGGAGAGCGGCGAGGCGAGGGCTGGGTTGAGCTTCGAGCCGAGACGCTGCCGACGAGCCGCAGGCGAGGAGAGCGGCGAGGCGAGGGCTGGGTTGAGCTTCGAGCCGAGACGCTGCCCGCCGTTCGAGCCGAGTGGCGGCCCGCGGCCGTCGCGAGGCGAGAGCTGGGTTGGTCCCGCAGGCGTGGCAGTTCGAGCTGAAGGGCATAGCCTTGAGGCGAGGGCTGAGTCGATCAGCGACGAGGCGAGGGCTGAATAGATGTCGGATCTGGTTCGGGTCGAGCGAAAAGGTCGCTGCGCGTGGGTGACCTTGGATCGGCCCCCCCTCAACCTCTTCACGCCCGAGCTCATCGCGGCCGTGCGCGAGACGTTCGACACCCTCGCGCGCGATGCCGGCGTGGGCGCGGCGGTGCTGACGGGGGCGGGCCGTGCCTTCACGGCTGGCATGCAGGTACAGGTGCTGCGGGATCTCACGCCCGCCTCCGCCAAGGCCCTGATCACCTCGCTGCACGAGGCCATCCACGCCGTTCACGAGGCGCCCTTCCCCACGATTGCCATGGTCAACGGCCCCTGTCTCGGCGCCGGCTTCGAGCTTGCCATGGCCTGCGACATCCGCACCGCCGCCGACGGCGCGCGGCTGGGACTGCCGGAGGTCAAGGTGGGCGTGCCCTCGGTGATCGAGGCGGCCCTCCTGCCCGCCCTCGTCGGCCCCGGGCGCGCGGCCGAGATCCTCCTGACGGGCGAGCCCGTGGACGCCGCCCAGGCGCTCGAGTGGGGTCTCGTCAACCGTGTCGCCTCGCCGGACAAGCTCGAGGCCGTGACGGCCGAGATGGCGGGGCAGATCCTCGCGTGCGCCCCGGGCGCCATCCGCCTGCAGAAAGAGCTGATCGTGCGGTGGCGAAACGCGGATCTCTCCTCGGCCATCCGCTTCGGCATCAACGCCTTCGCCCAGAGCTACGCCACGGGCGAGCCTCGCGAGGCGGCCCTCGCCTTTCTCGAGAAGCGCCGGCCGAAGTTCGAGTAGGGCCATGGTCAAGGCGGTGACCTTCGATTTCTGGGAGACGCTCGTGCAGGATTCGGCGGAGAACCTGCGCGCCCAGCGGAGGCTCCGCATCGAGGCCCTCCACCAAGCCGTCCGTCGAGCCGGCTGCGAGCTCGAGGAATCGCTCGTCGTGGAGGCCTACGATCGCTCGGAGCGCATGCTCACCGAGAGCTTCTGGAGCCAGGACCGCGATCCGCGCATCGAGGAGCAGGTGCGGCTCGTCCTCGAGATCGTTTCCCCGAGCGTCTGCGAGGCGATGCCCACCGCGCACTTCGAGGATGCGCTTGCCGGCTACATCGAGCCCGTGCTGCGACTCCCGCCCGCCCTGTGCCCGGGGGCGGACGAAGCCGTGCGGGCCCTCGCCGCGCGCGGGATCGCCCTCGGGATCGTGTCGAACACGGGCCGGACGCCCGGCATCATCCTGAGGAAGGTTCTCGCAAGCTACGATCTCCTGCGTCACTTCTCCGTCATTTCCTACTCCGACGAAGTCGGCTACCGCAAGCCCGACGCCGAGATATTCCGCCGCACCCTCGCCGCCCTCGCCACCGAGCCGCGCCACGCCGCGCATGTGGGCGACAACCCGATCGCCGACGTTCAGGGCGCCCAGGGCATCGGGATGCGCGGGATCCACTTCGCGGCCGCGGGCACGCCCGGCGCCGCCCATGCCGATCTCGTGGTCACCGATCTCCGCCAGCTCGTCGATCGCCTCCTCGATAGCTGATCGCGGTTTGTATTGCGTCATCTGAATGTCACGCGTAAGATCGACGCCCGTCATGGATGTGGCCGCCCTCAGAGCAAAAATTCGCGACATCAAGGATTTCCCCACCGAAGGCATTCTCTTCAAAGACATCACCACGCTGCTCAAGGATGGTCCGGCCTGGACGGCGGTGATCGAGCATCTGGCCGCCCGACATGGCCGAGGCAGCGTGGACGTGGTGGTCGGCGTCGAGTCGCGAGGCTTCATCTTCGGCGGCGCGCTCGCGCAGCAGCTGGGGGCGGGTTTCGTCCCCGTGCGCAAGAAAGGCAAGCTGCCGTCACGGGTCATCGAAGAAGAATACGAGCTCGAATATGGCCGGGATGTCCTGGCCATTCACGAAGACGCCATCCGCCAGGGCCAGAAGGTCCTGGTGGTGGACGACCTGCTCGCCACGGGCGGCACCATGGCCGCCACGCTTCGCCTCATCGAGCGCCTGGGCGGCGTCGTGGTGGCCGCGGAGTTCCTCATCGAGCTCAGGTTCCTCAAGGGACGTGATCGGCTGAAAGGCTACCGCGTCGAGTCGCTCATCCAGTACGACTGAGGAGTCCGCATGGATCGTCCGTTGAGCGAGAGCACCAGCGCGCCCGGGCCCTGGGGGGGGCGACCATGGGCCGCATCGTTTCGTGGGGCGTGGCGGGGGTCGATCCGGATATCATGAGCATAGGGCCCGTGCCGGCCTCGCGGCAGGCGCTGCACCGGGCCGGCCTCGGGGTGCAGGAGCTCGACCTCGTCGAGATCAATGAAGCCTTCGCCGCGCAGTACCTCGCGGTGGAGCGGGAGCTGGGGTTGGACAGGGAAAAATCGAACGTCAACGGGGGCGCGGTGGCCCTCGGGCACCCGGTGGGTGCCTCGGGGGCGCGGCTCTGCTTCACCCAGGAGCTTGGACGGCGACGGGGCCGTTTCGGCCTCGCCTCGCTCTGCATCGGGGGCGGGCAGGGGATCGCCATGGTGGTGGAGGCCCTTCATGACTAGGTCGACCCGGACGATCGCGTCGGCGCTCCTGATCCTGCTGCTCGGCGCGGCTGCGCCGGCCGCGGCGGAAGAGCTTCGCCAGGGTCTCAATGCTCCGCTGATTCTCCAGATGCTGTCACGGCCCCCCGACAAGCCCGAGACGATCATGAAGGAGGGTCTTCGTCGCGACGCCGAGCTCTCGAAGGTGACGCGCCCCTCGGAGGGACAGGTGATGCCGGATGGCTCGGTCCGCTACGGCAGCATGGACGGGGCCTCCGTCAGCGTGACGATCAAGAACCCGTGCCCGCCGGGCGATATCGCCCACGAGATGGCCGTCCCGCTGCCCGGCCGCGGCCGCAGGTAGCCGTACCGCCGCTCCACGCTGTCCGCTCCTCGTACCAGGGAGGTCGTTCGAGCATGGCCATCAAGCAGGTCGGCGTCATCGGCTGTGGGCTCATGGGTTCCGGCATCGCGCAGGTCTCGGCGCAGGCGGGCTTCCCCACCGTCGTGATCGAAGCCAACCAGGGCTTCCTCGACAAAGGTCTCGCGGGCATCCGCAAGAGCCTGGAGGCGCAGGTGGCCAAGGCGAGGATGGAGGCCCGCGCCAAGGACGAGACGCTCGGGCGGATCAAGGGCTCGATCCAGTTCGAGGACCTCAAGGACTGCGATCTCGTCATCGAGGCGATCACCGAGAACCAGACCCTCAAGAACGAGACCTTCGCCCGGCTGGACGCCATCTGCCGGCCGCATGCCCTGCTCGCCTCGAACACCTCGTCGTGCACGATCACGGCCATGGCCGCGGCGACGAAGCGGCCCGGGCAGGTGCTGGGGTTGCATTTCTTCAACCCCGTTCCCTTGATGAAGCTCGTGGAGGTCGTGCAGTCCATCCTGACCGACGAGGCCACCGTCAGCGGGGCCTACGAGTGGGTGCAGGCGGTGGGCAAGGTGCCCGTCAAGACCAAGGACTCCACGGCCTTCATCGTCAATCGCCTGCTCGTGCCCTATCTTCTCGACGCCATCCGCGTCTACGAGGGCGGGCTCGCCACCCTCGAGGACATCGACCAGGCCATGAAGCTGGGCTGCGGCTACCCCATGGGCCCCTTCACCCTGCTCGATCTCGTCGGGCTCGACACGACCATGTTCGTGGCGGAAGTCATGTTCGAGGAGTTCCGCGAACCCCGCTACGCCCCGCCGCCGCTCCTCAAGCGCATGGTCATGGCGGGGCGCCTGGGACGGAAGTCCGGCCGGGGCTTCTACGATTACGCGCAGAAATAGATAGCCGGCGCCTCGGCCAAGGACGCCCTCCATGCAGAATCTCTTCTACCTCACGAACGAGCAGCGGGCCATCCGCGATCTGGCCCGCGACATCGCGCGCGAGCGGATCGCTCCCCGGGCCGCTCACGTGGACGAGACGGGCGAGTACCCTCGGGAGCAGCTGGCCGCCCTCGCCAAGCAGGGCCTCATGGGGCTGCACATCCCCGAGCAGTACGGGGGCAGCGCGGCGGGCGCGCTGGCCTTCTGTCTCGCGGCCGAAGAAGTCGCCTGGGCCTGCGCCTCGACCTCGACCATCTTCCTCGTGCAGAACCTCGGCGGCTATCCCATCCTTTTCGCGGGCACCGAGGCGCAGAAGCGCCGCTACCTCCCGCGCATCGCCGCGGGAGAGATCACCGCCGCGTTTTCACTCTCAGAGTCCGGCTCGGGCTCCGACGCCGCCGCCGTCACCTGCGCGGCCGTGCGCAAGGGTGATCGGTACATCGTCAACGGATCGAAGATGTGGGTGACCAACGGCTCTCACGCCGGCATCATCACGGTGTTCGTGTCCACGGACAAGGCCAAGCGCGCCAAGGGCGTCACCGCCCTCCTCGTCGAGCCCGGCATGAAGGGATTCAGCGTCGGCAAGCCGGAGAGGAAGCTCGGAATTCACGGAAGCCCGACGGTGTCGCTGCACTTCACCGATTGCGAGGTGCCCGTGGACAATCGCCTCGGCGACGAGGGGCAGGGGTTTCCCGTGGCCATGCGGACGCTGCAGCAGTCGCGGCCGACCATCGGCGCCCAGGCCGTGGGAATCGGCCAGGCCGCGCTCGATGCCGCGGTGTCCTACGCCCGCGAGCGGCGTGCCTTCGACCAGCCCATCGGCGCCTTCCAGGGCATCCAGTTCATGCTCGCGGACATGGCCATGGCCGTGCACGCCTCACGCCTGACCGTGCATCACGCGGCCGGGCTCATCGATCGAGGGGAGACGCAGACCGCGATGGAGGCGTCCTTCGCCAAGTGCCTGGCCTCGGACAGCGCCATGAAGGTGGCCACGGACGCCGTGCAGGTGCTGGGCGGCTACGGGTATACGCGGGAGTTCCCCGTCGAGCGGTTCATGCGGGACGCCAAGATCACGCAGATCTACGAAGGCACCAACCAGATCCAGCGCCTGGTGATCGCCCAGCATCTCCTGGGCAAGCTCTGACGCGCGCAGCCTCGGAAGAGAAGTAGCCGTCTTTCGCCCGCTCACCGACACAGCCCGCGGCCGGGACCATCCCGGCCGCGGGCTGTGTTAAGGTGCCGGACAGTCCATGGACCTCGTGCTGATCGCCCAGGGCCTTCTCAACGGCCTCTTGTTCGGAGGGGTCTACAGCCTCATGGCGGTGGGCCTGACCCTGATCTTCGGCGTCATGCGCGTGGTCAACTTCGCCCACGGCGACATGATGGTCTGGGGCATGTACCTGGCCTTCCTGCTCGCCACGCGCCTCGGGCTCGATCCCTACGCGGGCTTTCCCCTGTGCGCGGCTGCCCTCTTCGCCCTGGGCTTCGTCGTGCAGCGCCGACTGGTCAACCGCATCATCGACGCCCCGCACGAGATGCAGATCCTCCTCATGCTCGGCATCGCCGTCGTGCTGGAAAATGGCGCCCTCGTGGTCTTCGGCCCCGACCCCCGGCGCGTGAAGTCCTTCCTCGCTCTCTCCACCGTCTGGCTGGGTCCCCTCTTCGTGGACGTGGCGCGGCTCGTGACGTTCCTGCTCGCCGGCGTGCTCACGGGGCTCCTCTATCTCTTCTTGTTCAGGACGGATCTTGGCCGCAGCATGCGGGCGGCCGCCGACAATCCATACGGGGCCGCCGTCATCGGCACCGATGTCCGACGCGTGTACGCGGTGGCCTTCGGCATCGGCGCGGCCTGCGTGGGGGCGGCGGGCGCCCTGGTGGCGCCCTTCTATCCCTTTCAGCCCTCCGTGGGACTGGGAGCGAGCGTGACGTCGTTCAACATCGTCATCATCGGCGGCATGGGCAGCCTGCCCGGAGCCTTCCTTGGCGGCCTCCTCGTGGCGGTGGCCGAATCCCTCGGCGCCGTCTTCCTCTCGCCGTCGCTGAAGGAGCTCGTCTCCTTCTCCCTGCTCATCCTGATCCTCCTCTTCAGGCCGGCCGGCCTCTTCGGGGGCAAGGTCGCGTGAGGCTCTGGCCCCTCGGTCTCGCCCTGGTCGCCCTCGCCGCGCTGCCTCCCTTCATCGGCTCGTACGCGGTCACCCTTTTCACCCTGATCTTCTTCTACGCCTACCTGGGCCAGGCCTGGAACATCCTCGGGGGATACGCGGGACAGCTCTCCGCCGGCCACGCGGCCTTCGTGGGCATCGGCGCCTACGTCACCGCCGTCCTGTCGCTCCGGCTGGGCCTCACCCCCTGGATCGGCATGTTCGTGGGCGCGGCCGCGGCGGCCCTGCTCGGCGCCATCATCGGCTACCTGGGCTTCCGCTTCGGGCTGCGCGGCTTCTACTTCGTGCTCCTCACCGTGGCCTTCGCCGAGGTGTGCCGGATCATCGCCCTGAACACCGAGGCGGTGGGCGGCGCCGTCGGGCTCTACATCACGTTCACGGGCAATCCCGCGCAGTTCCAGTTCCAGAACCCCCGGGCCTACTACTACATCGCGCTCGTCCTGATGACCGGCGCCACCGTCGCCGTGTGGCGGCTCGAGCGGTCGCGCCTCGGCGCCTACCTGGTCGCCATCCGCGAGGACGAGCAGGCGGCCGAGGCCCTCGGCATCGACACCTTCCGGTGCAAGCTGCTCGCGAGCGTGCTCTCCGCCTTCCTCACGGGGATCGGCGGGGCCTTCTACGCCTTCTATCAGTTCTCGCTCCAGCCCAACACGCTCTTCGGCATCCCCCTCTCCGTGGAGATCATCATCCGTCCCATCGTGGGCGGCGCCGGCACGCCGCTGGGGCCGGTCCTCGGCTCCTTCATCCTCTCCCCGCTCGCCGAGCTTTCCCGGAGCTACTTCGCGGCCACCGGCTGGTCGGGCGGCCATCTCATCGTGTACGGCTCGCTCCTCATCGCCGTGGTGCTCTTCCTGCCCGAGGGCGCCGCCCCCTTCGTGGCGCGCCTCGCGCGATCGTGGAGGATGGCGCGCTGAGCTTTCTCGAGGTGCGCGGGCTCTCCAAGCGCTTCGGAGGTCTCCTCGCCGTGGAGAGAGTCGATCTGACCATGGCCGACGGCGACATGCTCGGCCTCATCGGGCCCAACGGGGCGGGGAAGACCACCGTCTTCAATCTGCTCTCGGGCTTTCTCGCTCCCGACGCGGGCGAGATCCGGTTCCGCGAGCGGCGCCTCGGGGGGCTCAAGCCGCATGACATCTGCCGGCTCGGGCTCGCGCGCACCTTCCAGATCGTGCGACCCTTCGCGCGGCTCTCCGTGCTCGACAACGTCAAGGTCGCCGCGCTGGCCCGCCATCCCGCCATGGCGGATGCGCTCGCCGCGGCGCGGGCGGTCCTGGAGCGGGTGGGGCTCGTCGACCGGGCCTCCGAGCTCGCCTCGCGCCTCACCCTGGCCGACCGTAAGCGCCTCGAGCTGGCCCGAGCCCTCGCCACGGAGCCGACTCTCCTCTTGCTTGACGAGGTGATGGCCGGGCTCAACGCCACCGAGATCGACGCCATGGTCCGGCTCATCGGCGCCATCAACTCGGGGGGGATCTCCGTCCTCCTCATCGAGCACAACATGCGGGCCGTCATGTCGCTCTCGCACCGGGTCATCGTGCTGTCCTTCGGGGAGAAGATCGCCGAGGGCACCCCCCGCGCCGTGGCCGCCGACCGCCGGGTCATCGAGGCCTATCTCGGAGACGAGTATGTCCATCCTGCTGCGCATTGACGGCATCCAGGTCGGCTACGGTGACATGACGGCCGTCCACGAGGCCTCGCTCGAGGTCCGCCAGGGCGAGACGGTGGCTCTCATCGGCGGCAACGGGGCGGGCAAGACCACGACCCTGCGCGCCGTGTCGGGGCTCCTGCCTCTCCGCCGCGGGCACATCGAGCTCGACGGCCGGCGCCTCGACGGCCTCGGAAGCGCCGACGTCGTCGGGCTCGGCGTCGCGCACGTGCCCGAGGGGCGGCAGCTCTTCCCGACCATGACCGTCAGGGAGAACCTCGAGCTCGGGGCCCGATCGAGCGAGGCCCGGCGGCAGCGGATCGAGACACTGCAGTGGGTGTTCGAGCTGTTTCCCCGGCTCTCCGAGCGCCAGGGGCAGCTGGCGGGCACGCTGTCGGGCGGAGAGCAGCAGATGTGCGCCATCGGCCGGGGCCTCATGGCCAAGCCACGACTTCTCATGCTCGACGAGCCGAGCCTCGGCCTCGCCCCCGTCATGGTCAAGCTCATCTTCGATAATCTCGAGCGCATCAACGCGGAGGGGTTGACCATCCTCCTTGTCGAGCAGAACGTGCTGCGCTCGCTGCAGCTCTGCCACCGGGGCTATGTCCTGGAAAACGGGCGGATCACTCTGGAAGGCCCCCGCGAGAGCCTGCTCCAGAGCCCACATATCAAGCAGGCATATCTGGGGCTATAGCAGGGGTTGTAGGCCAGTCCCCAGCCACACCCGCTCCCTGGTCACGAAAAGCGGCATCGAGCCTCCAGGAAAGTTGCAGTATCGGGCACTTACGAATATGCTGGTCACGCCGGGAGACCTACCGTCCCCGGACGTCGTCCATGCGCTTCTCGACACGGCATCTCGTTTTCGTGGCGTCCCTGGCCACGCTGGTTCTCAGCGGCCTGGGCATGGGTGGGGTCGCGGTCACCCTGCGACATCTCTCCTTCGCCCGCCAGGAGGCGGTGGCGCGAGGTCAGGAGACCGCGGGGCTCCTCATCGCCGACGCGCAGGCGGCCTTGCGCCGCGAGGCCGGCCTCCTGGCTCGAGACGCGGCCCTCGTGGACGGTGTCGCAAAGGGCGACTGGGCCACCCTCGTGCGAGGTGTGTCACCCCGGCTGGCCGATCTGACCCTCGAAGGCATCGCCGATCTCGTCGTCATTCTCGACGACACGGGCAGCCCCATTCTCCAGGCCCCGCCCCAGACGCAGACCGCGCTCGCGAATCCGATCGCGCTGGCCAAGGCGCCGCCCTCGCTGATCTCCGTGGGCGATCGCCCGTACATCATCGCGTCCGCTCAGGTGCGGCTACCGGGGGAGAGATCCGACGGACGCCCCATCGGCTTCGTCCTCGTGGCGCGAAGGCTCGAAAATATCGCGCCGGCCATCGGGAGTCCCGACCGGCCCGCTCTCGTCTTCATCGAGGGCGGCCGTAGCGTAGCCATCGGCCTGGGAGCTCCCGCGCAGATCGACTGGTCCCGGGCCACGGCCTCGGGACGCCTGATGCTGCCCGACGGCCGCGCCTACCTCGTGCGCCCGGCGAGCCAGGCCATGGTCTCGTCGCCAGGGCAGGGACGGCTCTGGGTCCTGTCGGGCGATGTCGGTGCCTCGCAGCGGTCGAGGCTCCTGGCCTGGCTCGGCGGCCTCGGAGTGGTCGCCTTGGCGAGCGCAGTGGCCGCGCTGCTCCTGGCCCGTCCCTCACCGGGAGGCCGGGCGAGCAAGACTACCCCGTTCATGCCCTTCGAGACGCAGGATCCCGACGCGGAGCTCCAGCGCCGTAACCGCGAGCTCGAAGCCCTCAATGCCGTCGCCCTCAGCATGGGCCGCTCCGCCGACGTGCTGGCCACGGCGGGAGAGATGCTGGACGTCGTGCGCGCCCTCGCCCAGATGGACGTCGGAGGCGTGCACCGTGTCGACCCCACCGCGGGCACCCTGACCCTCATCGCCCAGCGCGGACTCTCGCCCGAGTTCGCCGAGCAGATTCGCGTGAGGCCGCTGGACGGCTCCTATGTGGGCGAGGCGGCACGGACGGGGCGCCTCATCGTGACTCACATCGATCCCGCCTCCATCACGGACCCGAAGCTGACTCAGCTCCAGGCCACGCGGGCCCATCGCAGTCAGCTCGCTCTCCCCATTCCCGTCAAAGGCAGGACGTGGGGGGTCATGTCGCTCATCTCGCAGGAGCGGCGCGACTTCCCGCAGGAGGAAGTCAAGGTCCTCGAGTCCGTGGCTCACCAGATCGGTCAGGTGGTCGAGCGGTCCATGCTCCTCGCCGAGATGGAAGAGCAGAGCCGCCGGCTCGAGACCCTCGCGGAGAGCGGCCACGCCCTCACGGCGGCCCGCTCCCTGGGCGACGTGCTGAACGCCGTCGTGAGCGCCGCGCGCCGGCTCGTCTCCGACGGAGCCGCCCGCCTCGCCCTCGTGGAAGGCGACCGGCTGGTCTTCCGTGCCACCGCGGGTCTGCGCGGCAGCGCGCCGGCGGAGATGCTGGAGAGCCTCGGCATGGGCGAAGGGCTCGCCGGGCGTGCGGCCCAGAACCGCGCCCCCGTCGTGTGCGAGCGAATCGAGGACGAGCCGGATCTGCTCGGCCGCTCCTGGCTCCTGGCCGAGGGCTTCGTGGCGGGGGCAGCCCTGCCCCTCCTCGTGCGGGACCGGCTCGTGGGCTCCCTGACCATGCTCACGCGCACTCCCTACGCCTTCGAGCCGCAGGACATGGACCTCCTGCTCTCCTTCGCCAGTCACGCCGCCATCGCCATCGACAATGCCCAGCTCTTCGCCCAGGAGCAGGCGAGCGCCGCCCGCTACCGCGCGCTCTTCGAGATCAGCCGCGCCCTGGCCACGGATCTCGAGGCCGACCCCATCCTGGACGCCATCGTGGAGCGCTGCCAGAATCTGACGGGCGCGGCCGCGGCGGGCATCTTCCGCGTCGACCCCGAGACGCGCTCCATCGGCTATCTGCGCGCGGCGGGCGTCTCTCAGGAGTTCGTGGCGAGCTTGCGCGTGCGCGTGGGCGAGGGGACGGCCGGCCGGGCCATCCGCGAGCGGGCGCCCGTGTGGACGGAGGACATCCTCAACGATCCGACCATCGCCCTCGATGAGGCGACGCGGCAGCTCGTCGAGCACGAGGGCTACCGGAGCGTGCTCACCGTGCCTGTCCTCATCAAGGGCGAGCCCTGGGGCGGCATCACCATGTACTGGTGGGAGCCCCATGCGCTCTCCGCGGCGGAGGTCGAGGTCATGACCGCGCTCGCCGACCAGGCGGCCGTGGCCATCGAGAACGCCCGGCTCTTCGCGGACGAGCGCAGCGGCCGCGCCTATCTTTCCGCTCTCCTCGAGGTCAACAAGAAGATCGGCGCCCTCGGGCCCACCGACGCCCTCCTGACCTCGGTGGCCGAAGAGGCCATGCGGCTGCTGGATCTCGACAACGCGGGATTCCGGCTGCTCGAAGGCGATGAGCTGGTGGTGGCGGGCCTCGCTGGCACCGCGCCGGAGACGATGCTGAGAGCGCGAATCAAGTTGAACGAGGGCGAGAGTCTAGCCGGGCGTGTCGTGGCAACCAGGGCGGCGGTCATCGGTGAACTCGCCGGGCTGCCGGCAATGACGTCCGAGGTCATGGCGGCCGATCGCCGCCTCGGCTACACGCACTACATGGCTCTCCCCCTCCGCGTGGGCGAGCGCATCATCGGCGTGCTGACGTTCCGCGCTCGGCGGCTCTTCACCCGACGCGACCAGGAGGTGGCCGAGGCATTCACCGGCCAGGCGGCCATCGCGCTCGAGCATTCGCGGCTCTTCCGGGAGGCGGCCCAGCAGGCCGAGCGCCTCCGCTCGCTCGCGCGCGTCAACCAGCTCATCTCCTCCTCGCTGGACACCGACGAGGTCCTGGGGGGCATCGCGCGGGCCGCCGCGGCCCTCATGGGCGTGCCCGTGGTGTCCGTGTGGGTGGCCGACGGCGACACGGAGAGCTTGAGCGTGCGCGCCTTCTCGGATGCCGCCATGGGCGAGGCCTTCCCGCTACGGACCATCGCGTTCGGGCAGGGCTCCATCGGCCTCGTCGCCCTGCATCGCCAGGCCCTGTCGATCCCGAACATGGCGGACGACCCGCGCCAGCTCGGCGAGGACTGGTGGCGCGAGCACGCCCTCACGAGCTTCCTCGGCATGCCCATCGTGCTCCAGGATCGGCTCCTCGGCGTGGTCGCCCTCTGCGGGCGCGCGCCCTTCCGGCTCGACGCCGACGAGCGCGAGCTCCTCGAGAGCTTCGTCGCCCAGGCCGCCGTGGCCATCCGCAACGCGGGACTCTATGCCCAGACGGCCCAGCGCCTGGAGCAGACCCGGGCCTTGCTCCAAGTGGCCGAGATCCTGAACGCGTCGCTCGATCCCCAGCAGATGCTGAAGCGCGCCTGCGTCAAGATCGCCCAGGTCTGCCGCGTCGATCGCTGCTCGGTGGAGCGCTGGAACGACGATGGCGTCACGCCGCTCATGTCCCAGTACGCCGACGGTCGCCGGGATTCCGCCATGTGGAAGCGATTCACGGAGCAGCGCTCGCATACCCCCGCCGACGTGCCCGCCTATTCCCAGCTCATGAGCACGCTCCGGCCCGTGGTCATCCCGGATGTGGCGCAGACGCAGCTTCTTCCGCGCGACTGGGTGGAGGGGTTCGGCTTCAAGACCTGCATGATCGTGCCCCTCATCCGCCAGGGCCGCGTGATGGGGGCCATCCAGCTCGACTACACGGATCGCCAGCCGCCCTGGGAGCCCTGGCAGGCCGATCTGGCCGTGACCATCGCGGGCCAGCTCGCTCTCGCCCTCGACAACACGCGGCTCTACGCCGAGGCGCAGGAGCGGCTCCGGGAGACCACGACCCTCCTCGCGGTGAGCCGGGCCCTGTCCGAGATCGACGCGCCGGACCAGGTCATGCGCAGCGTGGCGCGCGAGGCGGGCCGCACCTTCGGCGCCGACATGGCGGGTGTCTACCGGTTCGACCCCAAGCAGGAGGCGCTCGTGCCCGCGGCGGGCTGGCACGTGCCCAAGGACCTGCTCCCGCTCTTCATGACGCGTCCCTTCCGCCTCGACGGCATGCCCGCCCTCGGCGAGGCCTGGCGCTCGGGCCGCGCGGCCTGGTCGTCCGATGTCAGGAGCGACCCGGGGTTCGCCCAGGCCATCTTCGAGGACCTCGAGCCCCACGCCGTGCTCTTCGCTCCCGCCATGGCCCACGGCGCGCCCGTGGGCGCCGTCTTCCTCATCTGGTGGGGTGGTGGGCGGGAGTTCACGACCCAGGAGGTGCGGCTCATCGAAGGCGTGGCCGCGCAGGTCGGGCTGGCCATGGAGAACGCCGAGCTCGCGCGTCAGACCCGGCTCCGACTGGAAGAGACGGAGGCCCTGCTCGCCGAGCTGTCCGTCCTGCACGATCTCTCCCGCACGGTCACGGGCCAGCTCCATCAGGAGGATGTGGTCGAAGCCATCCAGCGCCAGGTCGCGCGGCTCCTCGACATCCGCAACATGATCCTCGCCGTGACCGACGAGGCCACGGGCGACCTCGTTCCGCTTCTCCTCCTTCGAGACGGCGCGCGGGTGCTCAACCCGCCGCCCCTCAGCAGCGCGGAGCGGGAAGGCCTCGCGTCGCTCGTCGCGGAATCCGGCCGCTCGATCCGTACGGATGACTACCTGGGCGAGTGTCGACGCAGGGGAGTGGAGGCGGGCCTGTCCGCCGTGCCCATGCGGCACTGGATCGGCGTGCCCATGCTCGCGGGCACGCAGGTGGTCGGAGTGCTCGCCCTTCGCAGCGTGGAGCGCCGGTTCACGGAAGACGACGAGCGGGTGCTGAGCAATCTTGCCGGCTTGGCTGCCCTTGCCCTGCGCAGCGCCCGCCTCTACCAGGACCGTACACGGGCCTACGAAGAGCTGGCCCAGGCCCAGGACCAGCTCGTCCGGAGCGAGAAGCTGCGCGCCCTCGGCGAGATGGCCTCGGGCGTCGCGCACGACTTCAACAATCTCCTCGCGGCCATTCTCGGACGCGCCCAGCTCCTGCTCCAGAGGGTGGAGGATCCCACCGCGCGGCAGTGGCTCCAGATCATCGAGCGCTCGGCCGCCGACGGCGCAAAGACGGTCCGGCGCCTGCAGGAGTTCACCCGCATCCGGCGGGATCAGCCCGCCGTGGCCGTGGACCTCAACCAGGTCGTGCGGGACGCGCTCGAGATCACGGAGTCGGCCTGGCGCCTGGAGCCGCCGCGCCGCGGGATTCACATCCAGGTCGTCTCCAAGCTCGAGCCCGATCTGCCCACGACGATCGGCGACCCCTCCGAGCTGCGCGAGGTGATGACCAACCTGATCCTGAACGCGGTCGACGCCATGCCGCGCGGCGGGACCCTGACCCTCGCCACGGCCAAGCGGAGCGACAAGCTGGAGATCCGGATCACCGACACGGGCGTGGGCATTCCGGAGGCGGTGCGGAGCAAGATCTTCGATCCCTTCTTTACGACCAAGGGGCCGAAGGGCACGGGCCTCGGGCTTTCCATGACCTACGGCATCCTCTCGCGACACGGCGCCACCATCTCCGTCGACAGCGTCGAGGGCCGCGGGACGACCTTCGCCATGCTCTTCCCCGCGGGCACCGCGGCCAAGGCGCCCGCCCCCGAGGCCCAGCCCGCGCCCGCCGTCTCCTTGCTCCGCTGCCTGGTCGTGGACGACGAGGAAGCCGTGGGCGACGTGATCGCGGACGTGCTGCGATCGGCCGGGCACACCGCGGAGGTCGCGCGAAGCGCGGGCGAGGGACTCTCGAGGATCAAGACGGAGCCCTTCGACCTCGTCTTCAGCGATCTGAGCATGCCCAGCATGACGGGGTGGGAGCTGGCTCGCGTCGTGCAAGAGGTCCTCCCCGGGCTGCCCGTCGTTCTCGTGAGCGGCTACGCCGTCGAGGTCAGCCCGGAGGAGTTGCAGGCCAGCGGCGTCCACGCCGTGCTCGCCAAGCCCATCAACATCAAGGAAGTCCTGGGAGTCGCCGCGGCCATACGGCCCCGGAGCGCGCAGTGACGAGCCCCATCATCGCCGATGCGGTGCGGGCCCTCGTGGAGCGGCGTGACCTCTCCCGGATCGAAGCGGCGGGAGCCATGGACGCCATCATGTCCGGGGCCGCCACCAATGCGCAGATCGCGGCCTTTCTCGTCGCGCTCCGGATGAAGGGCGAGACGGTGGAGGAGCTGATCGGCTTCGCCCAGGTGATGCGGCAGAAGGTCGTGCGCGTCCGCACGCGCGGGGACGAGGTGGCGGGTCTCACCGGCACCGACCGCGAGATGCTCATCGACACCTGCGGCACGGGCGGCGACGCCTCCGGCACCTTCAATGTCTCCACCGCCACGGCCTTCGTGGTGGCGGGGGCGGGCCTGAAAGTCGCCAAGCACGGCAACCGCTCGTCCTCGACCTTGTGCGGATCGGCCGACGTCGTGGAGACCCTTGGGATCAGCCTCGAGCTTACCCCGGCGCAGGTGGGCCGCTGCATCGACGAGATCGGCATCGGGTTCATGTATGCCCCGCTCCTTCACACGGCCATGAAGCATGTGATGCCTGCCCGTCGTGAGATCGGAGTCCGGACCGTCTTCAATCTCCTGGGTCCGCTGACGAATCCCGCGGGCGCCAATGCCCAGGTGATCGGTGTCGCTTCGGCGGGCCTCACGGAGCCCCTGGCCCGCGTGCTCGCGGAGCTCGGCACCATCCGGGCGTTCGTCGTCCACGGTGCCGACGGGCTCGACGAGATCTCCAACACCGGCGAGAGCCAGATCTCCGAGGTGCACGAGGGCGTGGTGCGGAGCTCGCGCGTGCGCCCCGAGGACTTCGGTCTGCCCCGCGCGACCATCCGTGATCTCCGGGGCGGCGATCGCGGCGAGAACGCCCAGATCATCCGTCTCGTGCTGGGCGGCGAGGCCGGCCCGCGACGGGACATCGTCCTCATGAATGTGGCGGCGGCCCTGGTGGCGGGAGGCAAGGCGCGCGACCTCAAGGAGGGCGTGGGGATGGCATCCCAGTCCATCGACTCGGGCGCGGCCGCGTCGAAGCTTGCTGCCCTCGTGGAGCGCTCCCAGAGCCTCGCCAGCAACTAGTAGCGGAGCACTCTTGCTCGTGAGGGCATGAGCAGTACTGAGGCAGACTCGTCGCGCGGTCGAACAGCCATTGACCCGGGTCGGGACCCCCGGTTACAATGGCCCCGGTTGCCGTAACTGCCGACCGATCCTCCTGAAATCCCGTTCCGTAGCTCGACGACGGCGTTGAGCGGCCACCAGAGTTCTAGAAGACCAGCCGGGAGGCGGAGATGCGAAGGACGGTGCCGCGCTATCACCAGATCGCCGAGGCTCTGCGCGCGCGCATCAGCGCGGGCGGCCTGACGGCGGGGCAGCGTCTCGACAATCAGCGCCAGCTCGCCCAGTCCTTCGGTGTGACGCTCATGACGCTCCGCCAGGCCCTCGACGTGCTCGCGCGCGACGGCCTGATCACGCGCCGCCACGGCCTCGGCACCTTCGTCGCGTCCCCGCCCGTCGACTACGACATCCTCCAGTTCAGGACACTCGCGGGGGATCTCAGCGCCGTGGGCGAGGACGTGGCGACGCGGTTTCTCCGGAGCCGGTTCGGGCGGGCCGATCGGCGCGTGGCGCAGGAGCTGGGCCTGGCCGAGGGTGCGCGGATGTTCGTCCTCGAGCGGCTGCGTCTCGTGGACGGCCAGCCGCTGTCCTTCCAGGTCTCGCACCTGCCCGCGGCCATCGGCGAAGAGACGGCCAAGGCGGATCTGACCGTGACCCCTCTCCGCCACGTCCTCTCCTTCAAGCTCGGCATCGAGATCACCGCCGCCCGCGAGACCGTGTCCGCCGAGACGCTGCCCGCGCGGGCGGCCCGAGAGCTCGGCTGCGCGGCGGGCGCCCCCTGCTTCCGCTCGGACCGCGTCTCCACCGACGCGGAGCGCCGTCCCATCGTCTACGACCGTGTCTTCATCCCCGGCGATCGCTTCCGCATCACGCGGCAACTCCACTACGACAGGAGTGCGACAGCATGAAGATCCTCGTCATGATCAAGCAGGTGCCGGACACGGCGACCCAGGTGAAGATCTCTGGGGATCCGAAGGCCATCGACACGGCCGGCATCACCTGGATCGTCTCTCCCTACGACGAGTTCGCCGTCGAGGAGGCGCTCCGGATCAAGGAGAAGCGGGGGCAGGGCGAAGTGGTCGCCGTCACTCTGGGCCCGGAGCGCGCCAAGGAGGCCCTGCGGTCGTGCCTCGCCATGGGCGCCGATCGCGCCATCCATCTCAATGATCCCACCTGGGAGCAGGCCGACACCCTCCTCACCGCGCGCGCGCTCGCGGCCGTGATCAAGCAGGAGCAGGCCGCCCTCGCCCTCTTCGGGCGCCAGGCCATCGACGACGACATGGGCGCGGTCGGCGCGGCGGTGGCCGAGCTACTCGGCTGGCCGTGCGCGTCCTGGATCATGGAGGAGTCGGTGGACGAGGCGGGCAAGACGATCCGCGTCGGGCGCCAGGTGGAAGGCGGACTCGAGATCTTCGATCTGCCGCTCCCCGCCGCCGTGTCGGCGCAAAAGGGCCTGAACGAGCCTCGCTATCCGACCCTCAAGGGCATCATGGGAGCCAAGAAGAAGGAGATCAAGGACGTCAAGGCCGCCGATCTCGGCCTGGCCTCCGAGGCGCCCGCTCTCTCCGTGGTCAAGCTCGAAGCGCTCCCGCCGCGTCCGCCGGGACGCATCATTCCCGGTGACCCCGCGGAGGCGGCCAAGGCCCTCGTGAAGGCCCTTCGCGAAGACGCCAAAGCAATCTAACTCTGCCAGGAGACGACAACGATATGGCCGGCGCGATCTGGTGCGTGGTTGAGGACGATAGGCAGGGCAATCCCAAGAAAGTGATGGCCGAGGTTCTGGGCGAAGCCTCGCGGCTGGCTTCGCAGCTGGGCGGCCCCACCGAAGCGGTGTGGCTCACCGACAAGGCGACCGAGGCCGGCCTCAAGCAGCTCGGTGAGTGGGGCGCCAAGCGTGTGCTTCTCGTCGAGAACGCCGGCCTCGCGCCGTATCGGGGCGAAGTGTGGGCGCCCGTGCTCGCCGAGCTGGTGCAGAAGGAGTCGCCGCAGGCGGTCTTTGGCGCGGTGACGACGCGGCAGCGCGAGGTCATGGCGCGCCTGGCCGCGCGGCTGGGCGCCGGGCTCGCCGCCGATGTCGTGGCCCTCGCCGTCGAGGACGGCAAGCTCATCGCCACGCGGCCCGTCTACGCGGGCAAGCTGCTCTCGAAGATGACCTGGGCCAAGACGCCGTGGCTCGCCACGCTCAGGCCCAATGTCTTCAAGCCGGCCGAAGGCCAGCCGGGGGCGGCGGCCGCGGTGGACAAGCCGGCGGCCACGGTGCCTGCGCCGGCCATGAGCCTCGTGGAGCGGCGGGAGGAGTCCTCCACCGGTCTTCCCGAGCTGGCCGAGGCCGAGATCGTGGTGTCAGGCGGCCGCGGTCTCAAGGGACCGGAGAACTTCGTCATCCTCGAATCCCTGGCCAAGGTGCTGGGGGCGGCCGTGGGCGCTTCGCGCGCGGCCGTCGACGCGGGCTGGCGGCCCCACCGCTTCCAGATCGGGCAGACGGGGCGGACCATCTCGCCGAAGCTGTATCTGGGCTTCGGCATCTCGGGCGCCATCCAGCACCTGGCGGGTATGCGCACCTCCAAGGTGATCTGCGCCATCAACAAGGACCCCGAGGCGCCGATCTTCAAGATTGCGGATTTCGGCATCGTGGGCGATCTCTTCGAGGTTGCCCCGGCGCTCGAGCAAGAGTTCAAGAAGCTCCTGGAGAAATAGCTTCCATAGATGGCCTTTCGAGCTGAGACGGGTCGACGAGCCGCAGGCGAGGCGAGGGCTGAATGAGGAAGCGTGTGAGCGACGCATGAACGTGGAGCTGACGGAAGAGCAGAGGATGATCCAGGACGTGGCGCGTGATTTCGCCGAGAAGGAGCTGCGGCCCATCGCGGGGGCCATCGACCGCGAGGCGCGCTTTCCCCGGGAGACCGTCCGCCGCATGGGCGAGCTCGGGCTCATGGGCATCTTCATCCCCGAGGCGTGGGGGGGCAGCGGCAGCGATTCGGTGAGTTACGTCGTGGCCGTGGAGGAAGTCTCGCGGGGCTGCGCCTCTCACGGCGTCATCATGTCGGTGAACAACTCGCTCTTCTGCTACCCCGTGTGCACGCGCGGCACCGACGAGCAGAAGCGCCGCTTCCTCACCCCCTTCGCCTCCGGCACCAAGCTCGGCTGCTACTCCTTGACCGAGCCGGAGGCGGGCTCGGACGCCACCAACCAGCGCACGCGGGCCGAGCGCGCGGGCGACGTCTACGTGCTGAACGGCCGGAAGGTCTTCGTCACCAGTGGTCGTGAGGCGCACGCCGCGCTGGTCTTCGCCCAGACGGACGAGGTTCGCGCCCACCACGGAATCAGCGCCTTCATCGTGGAGAAGGGCACGCCCGGCTTCACGGTGGTCAAGACCGAGGACAAGCTGGGGATCCGCGCCTCGGACACCGCGGAGTTCCTCTTCGAGAATTGCCGGGTGCCCGTGGAGAACCGCCTGGGCGAAGAGGGGGAGGGGTTCAAGATCGCCCTCGGGGCCCTCGACGGCGGGCGCCTCGGCATCGCGGCCCAGGCCGTGGGCATCGCGGTGGCGGCCTACGAAGTATCGCTGGCCTATGCGCGCGAGCGTAAGAGCTTCGGCGTGCCCATCGGCGAGCACCAGATGGTGCAGTGGATGCTGGCCGACATGGCCACGGCCATTGAGGCGGCGCGCCTCCTCACGCGGCGGGCGGCCTTCCTCAAGGACAAGGGTCTGCCCTTCGGCCCCGAGGCGGCCATGGCCAAGCTCTTCGCCTCCGAGATGGCCATGCGCGTGACCACGGACGCCATCCAGGTCCACGGCGGCTACGGCTTCATCACGGAATACCCGGTGGAGCGGCACTTCCGGGACGCCAAGATCACTCAGCTCTACGAGGGGACGTCCCAGATCCAGAAGCTTGTCATCGCCCGACACCTTCTCGACGGTCAGACGAAGGCAGCGTAGGCAGTTCGAGCTGAGACGTGGCCCGTTTTTCGAGCTGAGTGGCGAAGCCGCGCGGCGAGGGCCGAGTAGATCCCGCAGGCGTGGCAGTTCGAGATGAGCGGCGAAGCCGCGAGACGAGAGCTGAGTGGATCCGCGGCGAGGCGAGTGCTGAGAGAAGACGTTCGAGCTGAGACGGGGCCGACGAGCCGCAGGCGAGGAGCCCGGCGAGGCGAGTGCTGAGAGAGGAGCGACATGGCGGACGACAAGGAGCGCTGGGAAAAGGAGACGTACGGGCACTTCGTCCGGCGCTCGCCCGAGCGGGACGTGCCGTACGAGACCCTTTCGGGCATCCCCGTCCAGCCGATCTATACCCCCGCGGACCTCGCGGGCTGGCGCTACGAGGACAAGCTCGGCTTCCCGGGCGAGTTCCCGTACACGCGCGGGCCGTATCCCTCCATGTACCGCGGGAAGCTCTGGACCATGCGCATGTTCGCGGGCTTCGGCAGACCCGAGGACACCAACGCCCGCTTCAAGTACCTCCTCGAGCAGGGGCAGACGGGTCTCAGCACCGCGTTCGATATGCCCGCGCTCATGGGATACGACGCCGACCATCCACGCGCGCGGGGCGAGGTGGGGCGCGAGGGCGTGTCCGTCTCGACCCTCGCGGACTTCGAGATCCTCTTCCGCGACATCCCGCTCGATCGCGTGACCACGTCGATGACCATCAACTGCACGGCCTCGGTGGCGCTCGCCATGTATCTCGCCCTGGCCGACCAGCAGGGCGTGTCGTGGGACAGGATCGGCGGCACCATGCAGAACGACATGCTCAAGGAGTTCATCGCCCAGAAGGAGTGGATCTCGCCGCCGGAGTCCGCCGTCCGCATCGTGGTGGACACCATCGAGTTCTGCACGCAGCACGTGCCGAAGTTCAATCCCGTCTCCATCTCCGGCTATCACATCCGGGAGGCGGGCTCCACGGCCGTGCAGGAGCTCGCCTTCACGCTCGCCGATGGGTTCGGCTACGTGCAGGCCTGCGTGGAGCGGGGGCTCGACGTGGACGATTTCGCGCCGCGCCTGTCGTTCTTCTTCGACATCCACAACGATTTCTTCGAGGAGATCGCCAAGCTGCGGGCGGCCCGGCGCATCTGGGCCACCGTGATGCGGGACCGCTTCGGCGCCACGAAGGCCGAGTCCATGCGGCTGCGCACGCACACGCAGACGGCCGGGGTGTCGGCCACCGCCCAGCAGCCCCTCAACAACATCGCGCGGGTGGCCATCCAGGCGCTCGCCGCGGTGCTCGGAGGGGCGCAGTCCCTCCACACCAACTCCTTCGACGAGGTGCTGGCCCTGCCCACGGAGGAGGCGGTGACGGTTGCCCTGCGCACCCAGCAGATCATCGCCGAGGAGACGGGAGCGGCCCTGACCATCGACCCCCTCGGCGGCGCGTACTTCCTCGAGTCCCTCACCGACACGATGGAGGCGCAGGCCATGGCCTACATCCGCAAGATCGACGAGCTCGGCGGCATCATTCGCGCCATCGACACGGGCTATCCCCAGCACGAGATCGCCGACGCGGCCTACAGGTACCAGCTCATGGACGACCGCGGCCGGAAGGTCGTGGTCGGCGTCAACAAGTACGTCATGACGGACGAGAAGCCCGTCGAGTACCTCAAGCTCGACGAGGCGATGGAGCGCGAGCAGATCGAGAGCGTGAGGGCGCGGAAGGCATCGCGCGATACGGCAAAGGTGGAGCGGCGGCTCAAGCAGCTCGCGGAGGCGTGCCGGAACGGCCACAACGTGATGCCCGTCCTCGTGGACGCGGTCAAGGACTACGTCTCCCTGGGCGAAGTGTCCGACGTGTACCGGCAGGTCTTCGGTCTCTACCGGGAACCGATCATCTTCTAGAAGGAGTAGGACCATGTCCGACGCGATCAGGATCGTCAAGGCGACGACGCGCAAGCCGAAGCCCAAGGACTCCGAGCTGGGCTTCGGGAATGTCTTCACCGACCACATGTTCGTGGCCGATTTCCAGGAGGAGAAGGGCTGGTACGATCCGCGGGTCGAGCCCTACGGGCTCCTGCCCCTCGATCCCGCGGCCGCCGTGCTGCACTATGCCCAGGCCGTCTTCGATGGCCTCAAGGCCTTCCGGGGCGTCGATGGCAAGATCCGCCTCTTCCGCCCGCAGAAGCACGTGGAGCGTCTCAACAACTCCGCCAAGCACATGTGCATCCCGCCGCTGGATCCCGAGCTCGCCCTGCGGTCGCTCGTGACCCTCGTGGGGATCGAGCGCGAGTGGGTGCCCAAGGCCATCGGCACGTCGCTGTATATCCGGCCGACCATCATCGCCAGCGAGCCCTTCCTGGGCGTCCGCCCGGCCAAGTCGTACATCTACTTCGTCATCCTCTCGCCCGTGGGCGCCTACTACCCGGAGGGCATGGCCCCCGTCAAGATTCGCGTGGAGGAGCGGCATGTTCGCGCCGTGGAGGGCGGGCTGGGCGACGCCAAGACCGGCGCCAACTATGCGGCGAGCCTCATGGCGGGGGAGGAGGCCAAGCACGAGGGCTTCACCCAGGTCCTCTGGCTCGACGGCGTGCACCGGAAGTACATCGATGAGGTCGGGACCATGAACATCATGGTCAAGATCGCGGGCGAGGTGATCACGCCGCCGCTCACCGGCACCATCCTGCCCGGCGTGACGCGCGACTCCGCCCTCACCCTCCTGCGCGATTGGGGCGGCAAGGTCAGCGAGCGCCAGGTCTCCATCGACGAGGTGGTCGATGCCTACACGGCCGGCACTCTGGAGGAGATCTTCGGTACCGGCACCGCCGCCGTCATCTCTCCCGTGGGCGAGCTCGCCTTCAAGGGCCACCGCATGGTCATCAACGGGGGAAAGATCGGACCGACGACCCAGAAGCTCTACGACGCCATCGTGGGCATCCAGTACGGCAAGCTCGCCGATCCTCGCGGCTGGACGGTCGAGGTGTAGGAATGGCCGATTGCGTCTTCTGCATGATCCGCGACGGCAAGATCCCGTCCGCCAAGGTGTACGACGACCAGCGAACCCTTGCGTTCATGGACATCAATCCGCTGAGTCGCGGCCACTGCCTGGTGGTGCCCAAGGCCCACGCGGCCACGCTCTACGACGCGGAGGCGGAGGATCTCAAGGCCGCCATCGCGACTGCGAAGAAGGTGGCGGGAGCCATACGGAAAACGCTGAATCCCGACGGGCTCAACTTGCTCCAGGCTAATGGAGCGGCGGCCTTCCAGTCCGTGCCGCACTTTCACCTGCACCTCATCCCGCGATGGACGAACGACGGGAAGGGGTTCGACTGGAAGGAAGTCCCAGGGAACCGGGAAGAGATCATGGGCATCGCGGACCGTATCCGCGCCATGTTCGGATAGCCATGGCCGAGCGAACGATCCATCTCGAGCGGCGCGGGTCATGAGCGAGCGGAAGATACGGCTCGTGGTCGCCAAGCCCGGATTGGACGGGCATGATCGCGGCGCCAAGATCGTGGCGCGCGCACTCCGCGACGCGGGCTTCGAGGTCATCTATACCGGCCTCCACCAGACGCCGGAGCAGATCGTGGCGACGGCCATCCAGGAAGACGCCGACGCGGTCGGGCTCTCCGTCCTCTCGGGGGCCCACAACTACCTCTTCAAGCGCGTCCTGGAATTGCTGCGCGAGAAAGGCGCAGAGGATATCGTGGTTTTCGGCGGCGGGATCATCCCGGCCGAGGACATCGCCGCGCTCAAGGCCATGGGGGTCAAGGAGCTGTTCACCCCGGGGGCCACGACCCAGGACATCATCCGCTTCGTCCGCGACAACATCCGGGCTGCCGTATGAGCGCATGGGCTGTGTGCCGGCGGCGTGAGCTGGGTTGCGGGTCCGCTCAGGTCCGCTGTATGAACTCGCGCGCATTCGGCCGTCGGGGGGAGGCAGGGGGGTGCCGTCGGGAGCGAATCCGACGAGCCGTAGCGCGCCCCGAAGCGCAGGGCACCTCCGCCGCGCGAGCCGTCCCCGCCGCAGGCGGGGCGGCGAGCGCACCCCCCGCCTCGGGGGGATGGGGGGGCAGGCGGAGGCGCCCGAGCGAGGTGGCGCGCGAGGCGAGGAGGTTTGAGCGGACGACGGCACCCCCCTGCCTCCCCCCGACGGCCGCCTCGCGCTTTCGAGCCGAATTCGAGCAGGCCCAGCCATGAACTTCGACCTGACGCCAGAACAGCAAGCGGTGCGCGCGATGGCTCGCGAGTGGGCGCTGGCCGAGGTCGCCCCGGTCATTCATCACTTCGACGAGACGCACGAGTTCCCCCACGAGATCGTGCGCAGCCTCGGCAAGACTGGCCTTCTGGGAGCGCTCGTGCCCGAGGAGTATGGGGGCGCCGGGCTCGACTATGTCTCGTACGCCCTCGCCGTCGAGGAGCTCAACCGCGTGGACGCCTCGGTCGGTATCACCATGTGGGCGCACAACTCGCTCTGTACCAACCACATCGTGCTGTTTGGCTCCTCCGCGCAGAAGGAGAGCTACCTGCCGCGCCTGGCGCGTGGAGAGGCGCTCGGCGCCTGGGGGCTGACGGAGCCCGGCTCAGGCTCCGATGCCGCGGCCATGAAGTCGCGCGCGGTGCGCGAGGGCGATCGCTTCGTGTTGAACGGCAGCAAGGCCTTCATCACCAATGCGGGCGTAGCCGAGGTCGCGGTGGTGATGGCCTTGACGGACCCCGCGCACGGCAACAAGGGCATCTCGGCCTTCATCCTCGATCGCGGCATGCCGGGTTTCGCGGCGGGGCGGCCGTATCGGAAGCTCGGGCTCCACGCCTCCAACACCGCCGAGCTCGTGTTCGACAATGTCAGCGTGGAGGCGGCCCGCCTGCTCGGCGAGCCCGGCATGGGCTTCGTCAATACCATGCAGGTGCTGGAGGGTGGGCGCATCGCCATGGCGGCCATGGCCGTGGGCATTGCCCAGGCCGCTCTCGACGAGGCGCTTGCCTACATGAAGCAGCGGAGCGCCTTCGGCAAGACCCTGGCCGAGTTCAACGGCCTGCAGGGCATGATCGCCGACATGGGCACGGACGTGGAGGCGGCCCGACTCTTGACCCTGCGGGCCGCCGCTCTCAAGGATGCGGGCAAGCCGGCCAGAACGGCCGCGTCCATGGCCAAGGTGTTCGCCTCGGAGGCGGCCATGAAGGCGGCCACCAAGGCGCTCCAGATCCACGGGGGCGCCGGGTACATCACGGAGTTTCCCATCGAGCGCATCTTCCGCGACGCCAAGCTGACCGAGATCGGCGAGGGAACCTCCGAGATCCAGCGAATGGTCATCGCGCGCGATATCCTGGGCCTGCGCTAGATCGACACGAGAGGAATGCCATGGCCGAGTCGAGCGTGCTGTACGAGGTCCGGAACGGCGTGGCCACGGTCACCTTGAATCGTCCCGCCGTCCTCAATGCGCTCGACCAAGCCATGGTTGCCGAGTTTGCCGATCGCGTGGAGGCGGCGGAGAAGGACGCCGACGTGTGGGCCGTGGTCGTGCGAGGCGCGGGGCGCGCGTTCTGCTCGGGCATGGACCGCACGGCCCTCTCGGCTGGGCACATCGGCGACGCCTTCTACCGGCACTGGATCCGCGCCCTCAACTGCCTCGAGGACATGGACAAGCTGGTCGTCGGGGTCCTGCATGGCTACTCGATAGGCGGGGGGCTGCAGCTGGCGGTGGCGTGCGACCTTCGCATCGCCACCGATGATGCCGTTCTCGGGCTCGGCGCCACGCGCCACGGCCTCGTTCCCGACGGGTCCATTCTCCGGCTCGCCCGGATCATCGGAATGGGGCGCGCGAAGGAGCTCACGCTCCTCAACGACCACATCACGGCCGAGGCCGCGCTCGCCATGGGCCTCGTGAACTGGGTGGTGGCCCCCGCCCGCCTGGACGCGAAGATCGAGGAGATCGTCGAGAAGGCCTTCCACGCCTCCCGCACCGCGACGGGGCACGCCAAGCGTCTGCTCCAGGCGTCCTTTCACACCGACCCCCGCGACATGATCGAGGAGATCGTGCGGGCGCAAGCGGCCTGCCGGAGCTCGTGGGAGATCGACGCCGCCAACCGCGCGTGGGACACGGCGAAGAAGGACGTCCGCTTCTACCCGCCTCCAGGCGGCTGAAAAAGGCCCCTCTGCGGCGATGAGCGCTTGCGCGAAGAGACTCTACCGCTCAGCCAGGGTCATCTATACCTAGCCAAGATAGGACGGCGCCCTCGGCTGCACGCTCAACGTACGTGGCAGTTCGAGCTGCGGGGCGAAGCCACGAGGCGAGGGCTGAGTGAGAACTACGCCTCGGGGGCCGCGGCGCTCGCCGCCTCGCATCTGGGCCTTTTTGAGCCGCCTGCTAAATGCCGGCGGTTTTCAGGGCCTGCTCGATGTGGGCGGGTGAGGAGGTGCGGGACCCCGCGTCGATCTCTCGCATGATCCCGACCACGGCCGCCGATACAGGCGTGGCCACGCCCTTCTCTTTCCCCTTGGCCGCGATGTGGCCGTTCATGTACTCGATCTCCGAGCGGCGGCCCTTGATCACGTCCTGGGCCATGGAGGCGCGCCAGTTCCGAGAGGCATCCGCCTTCGGGGTCAGCAGCCGGTCGAGCTCCGCGTAGACGACGGGGTCATCGGCGGCGGCCCAGGTCTTGACGTCGGCCACCCCGAACTTGGGAATCGTGTAGCCGAGGGCCAGTCCCACGCGAGCCGACTCCGCGCCAAGGCGGATGGTGATCTCGCGGCCCCGAGCCTCGCGGGCGACCTCGAGGCTGCCCAGCCCGGTCATGGCCTGGACCGGGTTGCCCATGGCGTTGAGGCAGAGCTTGGACCAGCGCTCGCCCCAGAGATTGTCCGTGGGCCGGGCGCCGTCGACCACTGAGAGAATCTTCGCGAGGGACTCCACGCGCGGCGTGATGCGGCCGTCGTGCTCGCCGGCCCGGAAGACCTCGTGTCCGGAGGCGCTGCCCTTCTCGCTGCCGCGCTCGACCTCACCCGACTTCCAGAGGGCCACGGAGATCCTCGACATGACGAGGCCGACCGCGCGCGAGACGCCGGCCACCGCGGCCACCGTCGGATCGTTCCAGCAATTCTGGGCGGAGACGACGTAGCCCTCCGGCTTGAGATGGGGCACGGCGAGGTGCGTCGCCCACGCCGTGTCGTAGGCCTTCATGGCCACGATGGCGAAATCGAAGTCCTCGCCGAGGCTCTGCGCCTCGTGGACGTGGAGGGCCCGGGGCCGGGCCTCGAAGGGATCGTGCGGTCCGCTGAGGGCGATGCCGCGACTGCGGATCGCCTCCACCTGCTCCGGCCAGGGATCGACCAGGGTGACGTCGTGCTCCGCCCGGGAGAGGAAGCCGCCGAGATAGCTGCCGACCGCGCCTGCGCCGATGATGAGGATTCGTGAGCTCATGGCGCACATGATATCCGCTTGCACCGTCCCTGCGCCATCGCTATCATCGGCGGGCCATGCCGACCGATCTGATCCTCGAGACCGAGGGTCTGACCAAGGAGTTCCGCGGCTTCCTCGCCGTCAAGGACGTGAGCCTCAGGGTCCGCCGGGGGACCATTCACGCCCTCATCGGCCCCAACGGGGCGGGGAAGACCACGTGCTTTAACTTGCTCACCCATTTCCTCACGCCCACGCGGGGACGCATCACCTTCAACGGCCGCGAGATCACCGGCTCCACGCCCGCCCACATCGCGCGGCTAGGCCTCGTCCGCTCCTTCCAGATCTCCGCCGTCTTCCCGCATCTGAGCGTGCTCGAGAATGTCCGGGTCGCCCTCCAGAGGCGGCGGGGACGCTCCTTCGACTTCTGGCGATCGGAGCGGGTGCTGGAGGGGCTCGACGGCCGGGCCCTGGAGCTGATCGAGGCGGTGGGTCTCTCCGCCTTCGCGGCCACCCCCGCCGTGGAACTGCCTTATGGGCGCAAGCGGGCGCTCGAGATCGCCACCACCCTCGCCCTCGATCCCGAGATGATGCTGCTCGACGAGCCAACGGCGGGCATGACCCACGAGGACGTGGAGCGCATCTCCGCCCTCATCCGGCGGGTCGCCGCCAATCGCACCGTGCTCATGGTCGAGCACAATCTCAGCGTGGTCGCCAATCTTTCCCACAGCATCACCGTGCTCGCCCGAGGCGAGATCCTGGCCGAAGGCGACTATGCCGCCGTCTCGAAGAACCCGGACGTCATCCAGGCCTATATGGGATCGGGGCAGGGCTCCGGCCATGCCTGAGAGCTCCCTGCTCGAGGTCCGGGACCTCCACGCCTGGTATGGCGAGTCGCACATCCTGCACGGCGTCGGCTTCGAGGTGCGGGCGGGGGAGGTGGTGACACTGCTCGGGCGCAACGGCGCCGGCAAGACCACCACGCTCAAATCCATCATGGGCATGGTGCCGCGGCGACAGGGCTCGATCCGCTTCGACGGGCACGAGCTCGTGGCCCTGCCCTCGAACCGCATCGCGCGCCTCGGCCTCGCCTTCTGCCCCGAGGAGCGCGGAATCTTCGCGAGCCTCAACGTCGAGGAGAACCTCCTGCTGCCCCCGGAGGTCCGCCCGGGCGGGCTTCCCCTCGACGGCGTCTTCGGTCTTTTCCCGAATCTCAAGGAGCGGCTCCGCAGCCAGGGCACCAAGCTCTCGGGGGGCGAGCAGCAGATGCTCGCCATCGGTCGCATCCTGCGCACGGGCGCGCGCCTGCTCCTCCTCGACGAGCCGACGGAGGGCCTGGCCCCCGTCATCGTGCAGCAGATCGGGGCCACCATCCGGCGCCTGCGGTCCGAGGGCTTCACCATCCTCCTCGTCGAGCAGAACTTCCGCTTCGCGGCCACGGTGGCGGACCGGCACTGCGTCATGGAGCACGGCCGCGTGGTGGACGTGATTCCCAACGCCGCCCTCGAGGCCAGCATGGGCAAGCTCCACGAATACCTTGGGGTATAATCCCTCCGCCTTCACGGGTTCCCACTGAGGAAAGGAGTCCCAGAAATGCTGATGCGCATCGCGATCCTGCTGGCAGCGCTGCTCGCCCTGGGGCCCGCGATGGCGCGGGCACAGATCTCCGACGGCGTGATCAAGATCGGCGTGCTCAACGACCAGTCGGGCCTTTACGCCGACCTGGCGGGGCAGGGCTCGGTGGTGGCCGCCCGCATGGCCGTCGAGGACTACGGCGCCGACAAGAAGGGCATGAAAGTGGAAGTCGTCTTCGCCGACCATCAGAACAAGGCCGACGTGGGGTCCGCGATCGCCCGCCAGTGGTACGACGTGGACAAGGTGGACCTGATCGTGGACGTGCCGAACTCCGGGGTGGCCCTCGCCGTCAGCCAGATCACGCGCGACAAGGGCAAGGCCTTCATCGTCTCGTCGGCTGCGACCTCCGACCTGACGGGCAAGGCCTGCTCGCCCAACACGATCCACTGGACGTACGACACGTGGGCGCTCGCCAACGGCACCGCCAATGCCCTCGTCAAGCAGGGGGCCGACAGCTGGTTCTTCATCACCGCGGACTATGCCTTCGGCCACGCCCTCGAGCGTGACGTCGAGGCCGTGGTGCTCAAGAACGGCGGCAAGGTGCTGGGCAAGGTGCGCCATCCGCTCAACACCCAGGATTTCTCCTCCTTCCTCCTCCAGGCTCAGGCGTCCAAGGCGAAGGTGATCGGGCTGGCCAATGCGGGCGGCGACACCACGAACGCCATCAAGCAGGGCGCGGAGTTCGGCATCGTCAAGGGTGGGCAGAACTTCGCAGGCCTCCTCGTGTTCCTCACGGACGTCCATGCTCTCGGGCTCCAGACCGCGCAGGGGCTCGTCTTCACCGAGACGTTCTACTGGGACCTGAATGATCGGACGCGCGCCTTCGCCAAGCGGTTCGCCGAGCGCAATCGCGGTATCCATCCGACCATGATCCACGCCGGCGTCTATGCGGGTGTCACGCACTACCTGAAGGCGGTGGAGGCGCTAAAGAGCGACGACGGCACCAAGGTCATCGCGAAGATGAAGGAGATCCCGACCGACGACCCGCTCTTCGGCAAGGGCACCATCCGCGTCGATGGGCGGAAGATTCATCCCGCCTATCTCGTGGAGGTCAAGAAGCCCTCGGAATCGAAGGCGCCCTGGGACTACTACAAGATCCGGGCGACCATCCCTGCCGACCAGGCCTTCCGCCCCCTCGACCAGGGCGAGTGCCCGCTGGTCAAGAAGTAGCGTGACCGATTCGTCCCCCTCTCCCCGCCTCGGCCGGGAGAGGGGGAATCCGCGATGAGCAGCATCTTCGGCGTCCCGACCCAGGCCTTGTTCGGCCAGCTCTTGATCGGACTGATCAACGGCTCCTTCTATGCCCTCCTGAGCCTCGGGCTGTCCGTCATCTTCGGGCTGCTCAACATCATCAACTTCGCCCATGGCGCCCTGTACATGATGGGCGCCTTCGTGGCGTACTTTCTCCTGCAGTGGGCGGGGCTCGGCTACTGGTGGGCCCTTCTGCTCTCGCCGATCGTGGTCGGTTTCCTCGGCGTCGTGCTGGAGCGGACCATGCTGAAGCGCCTCTACCATCTCGATCACCTCTACGGGCTCCTGCTGACCTTCGGGCTCGCCCTCATCATCCAGGGACTCTTCCGCAACCAATTCGGATCCTCGGGACTGCCGTACGCCATGCCGGTGCAGCTCGCGGGGGGGCGGAGCCTGGGCTTCATGTTCCTGCCGAACTACCGGGCCTGGGTCATCGTCTTCTCGCTCGCGACGTGTCTGGCCACGTGGTACGTGATCGAGCGGACCAAGCTCGGCTCCTACCTCCGCGCGGCCACCGAGAACCCGGCGCTCGTCCAGGCCTTCGGCATCAATGTGCCGCGGATGATCACGCTCACGTACGGATTCGGGGTGGCGCTGGCCGCTCTGGCCGGGGTGCTCGCCGCACCTATCTACCAGGTGAACCCCCTCATGGGCGCCGATCTCATCATCGTGGTCTTCGCGGTGGTGGTGATCGGGGGACTGGGATCGATCATGGGCTCGATCCTGACCGGCTTCGCGCTGGGGATCGTCGAGGGCCTGACCAAGGTCTTCTATCCGGAGGCCTCGAACACGGTCATCTTCGTCATCATGGCGCTGGTCCTGCTCGTCAAGCCCACCGGGCTCTTCGGCCGGGAGAAGTAGCCGGTGCCGGCCGCCCAGGAAGCCGCGCCCGCCGTCGAGACGCCCGTCGTCACCAGTCGTCACCAGCTCGTCGCCTTCGCCGTCATGGTCGTCTTCTTCGTGGTGGCGCCGTTTTTCATCTACCCGCTCTTTCTCATGAAGGCGCTCTGCTTCGCGCTCTTCGCCTGTGCCTTCAATCTCCTGATCGGCTATGTCGGGCTCCTGTCCTTCGGGCATGCCGCCTTCCTCGGCTCCGCCGGCTACATCTCGGCGCACACCGCCAAGGTCTGGGGCTGGCCGCCGGAGCTGGCCATTCTCGCGGGGACGGTCGTGGCGGGGGCTCTCGGCGTCTTGATCGGCGCCCTGGCCATCCGGAGCCGGGGCATCTACTTCGCCAACATCACGCTGGCCCTGGCCCAAATGATCTACTTCTTCTGCCTCCAGGCCCCGTTCACTCACGGCGAGGACGGCATCCAGGCGGTGCCCCGAGGCATGCTCTTCGGCCTCCTCGACCTGCGCCATACCATGACCATGTACTTCGTGGTGCTGGTCGTGTTCCTCGCGGGCTTTCTGCTCATCTACCGGATCATCCACTCGCCCTTCGGCCAGGTGCTGAAGGCCATTCGCGAGCACGAGCCGCGGGCCGTCTCGCTCGGCTATACCGCGGAGCAGTACAAGCTCCTCGCCTTCGTGCTCTCCGCCACGCTCTCGGGGCTGGCGGGCGGCACCAAGGCCATCGTCTTTCAGCTCGCCTCGCTCACCGACGTCCACTGGACCATGTCGGGCGAGGTCGTGTTGATGACGCTCCTGGGCGGCCTCGGCACCGTCTTTGGCCCCGTCGCGGGTGCCTTCATCGTTGTCTCGCTCGAGAACTACCTGTCTCAGCTCGGGGCCTGGGTGACCGTGGTGCAGGGGGTGATCTTCGTGCTCTGCGTGCTGACCTTCAGGCGTGGCGTCGTCGGCGAGCTGGCCCGCCTCCTCAAAAGGCCCTTCTAGGCTGCTGAAGCTTGGCAGCGCTCCTCGAATTCCGACAGCATCTTCCGGTACTTGTCCTCGATGGCCCGCTTCTCGCCCTCCCAGTTGGCCTCGAAGCGCTGCCGCTCCTTCCGGCGGCATGCGGCGGCGCCCGATTCCTCCTGGACATCGGCCGAAGGCCTCCCACATGGCCGCTCGATTGGTGTCCTCGGCGCCTTCTATCTCCGAGAGCATCAAGCGCCCGACCACGCTTCGGGCTTGCTGAGGCCGGGCGCAGTCCATCTCGAGCTGGGCCCAGCTGGTCGACCAGCTCAGAACGACCCCCACGATCCAGACGGCCGAGCGCATCCTCAGGTGGCTGCCCCTGAGGTCCGAAGGTGACTGTAAACCCTTGTCGTGCCTCGCAAAGTCCCTTGACAGCCCGGAGCCGGTCGTTTAGACTCTCGCCACTCCAGCACCCCCGGCGTGGCTGCCTTACCGGGGCCTCGTGCCCGGGGCAAGGCGCGGACGATTGTGGAAACTCTCTCCAATGGCGTGGGCGAGTGTCGCTTCACGGATCCCATGTGATCCGCGTGAGGGCGCGCGGGCGCAGACGGTGTGAATATGCCAGCCAACCGACCCTGTGGTCCGTCATGCCCCGCGCCTCCATGGTCCGGATGACCCACTCCTGATGCTCGCTCCCGGCCGCGACACCCTCCCCAAGCTCGCGCTCGACAATTCCCAGCGTCTCGCCGCGGCCGTGGCCATCCGCGAGAAGGAGTTCGGGATCTGGCAGGCACATACGTGGAAGGACTACGTCGAGCACGTGCGGCGCATCGCCCTCGGCCTCGCCAGCCTGGGCTTCCGCCGCGGAGACAAGATCGCCGTCATCGGCGACAACCGCCCCCAGCTCTACTGGACCATGGTGGCGGCCCAGGCCCTCGGTGGCGTGCCCGTGCCCGTCTATCAGGACGGAATCGCCGCGGAGATCCACTACGTCATCGATCACTCCGAGTCCCGGATGGTCGTCTGCGAGGACCAGGAGCAGGTCGACAAGATTCTGGAGATGAAGGACAAGCTGCCCCTCGTCGAGGTCATCGTCTACGACGACCCCAAGGGCATGCGGCACTACGACCATCCGTGGCTGGTGAGCCTGGATCAGGTCCAGGCGCGGGGTGTCGAGTTCGCCCGCGATCATCCCGGGCACTGGGACGCCGAGGTGGCCAGGGGACTCGCGACGGATCTCGCCATCATCAACTACACGTCGGGGACGACGGGGTTTCCCAAGGGCGTGATGATCTCCCACGGCGCCCTTCTCGCCACCGCGCGGCAGTTCCTCGAGGTGGAGCCCATGGGCCGGGGCGACGAGATCATGGCCTACCTGCCCATGGCCTGGATCGGGGACAGCTTCTTCTCTCTCGCCGTGGCCTTCCTCGCGGGCTGCACGGTCAACTGCCCCGAAGACGCCTCCACCGTCCGTCACGACTTCCGTGAGATCGGCCCGACCATGACCTTCGCGCCGCCACGCATCTGGGAGAACATCCTCTCCCAGGCGCAGGTGCGCATCGAGGACGCCAACTGGCTCCAGCGGCGCCTCGCGGAGCTCTTTCTTCCCCACGGGATGCTCAGGGCGCGTCTCGAGCTCGAGGACAAGCCGGTGTCCATCCGGCTCCGCGCCCTGACCTGGCTCGGACGCTGGCTCGTCTTCGACCCCCTTCGCGATCAGCTCGGGTTTCGGCGCATCCGCGCGGCCATCACGGGGGGCGCCGCCCTCGGTCCCGAGATGATGCAGTTCTTCCGGGCCATCGGTGTCAACCTCAAGCAGCTCTACGGCGCCACCGAGTGCTGCGCGCCGGCCACCCTGCACCGGGACGGTCGAGTCAAGCTGGAGACCGTGGGCTCGCCGCTGCCCGGCGTCGACATCAAGCTCTCCGATCGGGGCGAGGTGCTCATCCGCACCGAGGGCCTCTTCACGGGCTACTACAAGAGCCCGGAGCAGACGGCCTCGGCGCTGCGCGATGGGTGGCTCCATACCGGCGATGCCGGCCTCTTCGATCCCGATGGACAGCTCGTCATCATCGATCGCGTCAAGGACGTGGCCACGCTGGAGGACGGCACGGTGTTCGCCCCCCAGTACATCGAGAACAAGCTCAAGTTCAGCGTCTACATCAAGGAAGCGGTGGCGGTGGGCCATGCGCGCCCCTATATCGCGGCGATGCTCAACATCGACATGGAGGTCGTGGGCAACTGGGCGGAGCGACGCGGCATCGGCTATACGGGCTATACCGACCTTGCCCAGAATCCCGCCACCTATGAGCTGATCCACCAGGAGATCCGTCGCGCCAATGACACCCTGGCGCCCTCGCAGCGCGTCAGGCGCTTTGCCATCCTGCACAAGGAGCTGGATCCCGACGACGCCGAGATCACGAGAACCAGGAAGGTCCGTCGCGGGTTCATCAATGAGAAGTATGCGTCCATCATCGCCGCCCTCTACGACCGAGACGCCACCGCGGTGGCGGTCCGCGCCACCGTGACGTACGAGGACGGGCGGACCTCCGAGATGGAGCGCCACATCCGCATCATGGACCTGGAGGGAGCCTAGGTGCCGGGGGCCGTGGCGGAGGAGATCGCGGCTCCGGGCACGATGACGGGCGCGCGCCCGGAGCCACTCCTCCGCGTCGAGGGCATCAGCGTTCACTTCGGGGCCGTCCAGGCCCTCAGCGACGTCAGCCTCGACATCCAGCGGGGAGAGGTCGTCGCCATCATCGGGCCCAACGGAGCGGGCAAGACCACGCTCCTGAACGTCATCAGCGGCTTCTACCATCCCCAGCGGGGCCGCATCATCTTCGACGGCGAGGACCGGACCGACCTCAAGCCGTTCGAAGTCGCCGAGCTCGGCATTGCGCGCACCTTCCAGAACGTCGCCCTCTTCAAGGGCATGACGGTGCTGGACAATATCATGACGGGGCGGCTCCTCAAGATGCGGGGACACTTCCTGCTGGACGCCATTTACTGGGGTCCGGCCCGTCGTCAGGAGCTCGCGCACCGGGCCGCCGTCGAGCGCGTCATCGACTTCCTGGAGATCCAGGCCATTCGCAAGACGCCGGCGGGCCGGCTGCCCTACGGGCTCCAGAAGCGGGTGGAGCTGGCCCGCGCCCTCGCCGCCGAGCCCCAGCTCCTCCTTCTCGACGAGCCCATGGCCGGGATGAACGTCGAGGAGAAGGAAGACATGTGCCGCTTCGTGCTCGACGTGCACGACGAGTTCGGGACCACCATCGCGCTGATCGAGCACGACATGAGCGTGGTGATGGATATCTCCGATCGCGTGGTGGTCCTGGACTACGGCCGCAAGATTGCCGAGGGCGTGCCCGATGCCGTGCGCGCCGACCCCGCCGTCATCGACGCCTATCTCGGGGTCGCCCATGATTGAGCTGCTCCGGAGCGTGCTCGTCGCTCCCTTCGCGGACATGGCGGGCAACCTGACCTTTCTCACCGAGGTGCTCTTCGGCGGTGTCGCGGCCGGGCTCATGTACTCCCTGGTCGCCCTGGGCTTCGTTCTCATCTTCAAGGCCTCGGGCGTGTTCAACTTCGCCCAGGGCGTCATGGTCCTCTTCTCGGCCCTCACCCTGGTCGGGCTCATGGAAAAGGGCGTGCCCGTGCCCATCGCGCTTGCCCTGACCCTCCTGGCCATGGTCGCGCTCGCCTTCGTCATCGAGCGAGTGGTCCTCCGCCCCCTCGTCAACCAGGAGCCGATCATCCTGTTCATGGCGACCATCGGACTCAACTTCTTTCTGGAGGGCTTCGGCGAGATGGCCTGGGGCGCCAACGTCAAGAAGCTCGACGTGGGCATCCCCGATACATCGTTCATCGTTCACGGAGTCCAGGTGAACCGGCTCGAGTTGACGGCGGCCTTGACCGCGGCCGTCCTCGTGGGAATCCTGGCCGTCTTCTTCCAGCGGACCAAGATCGGTCGGGCCCTGCGCGCGGTGGCCGATGATCACGAGGCCGCCCTCAGCATCGGTATCCCCCTCAAGACCATCTGGGTGGTGGTGTGGTCGGTGGCGGGGCTGGTGGCCCTCGTGGCGGGCATCATGTGGGGGGCGAAGAGCGGCGTGCAGTTCAGCCTCTCCCTCATTGCCCTCAAGTCGCTACCCGTGCTCATCCTGGGCGGCTTCACCTCGGTGCCGGGAGCTATCGCGGGCGGCCTCATCATCGGCGTCGGCGAGAAGCTCGGCGAGGTGTACTGGGGGCCGCTCGTGGGCGGGGCCATCGAGAACTGGTTCGCCTATGTCCTGGCCCTGGCCTTCCTCTTGCTTCGCCCGCAGGGACTGTTCGGGGAGAGGATCATCGAAAGGGTCTGAGCGAGTTGATCTACCGCGAGACGGGGCAGTTCAAGAGCAGCTACGCCAGCGACCAGGCGATTTTTCCCATCGTCCAGGATCGCGTGCTCGTGCTGCTCGGCATTGCGGCGGCCTTCGTGGTGCCGCCCCTCGTGGCCAACGAGTACTGGCTCCAGGCCGTGCTCATCCCGCTCTTGATTTACGCGCTGGCCGCGATCGGTCTGAACCTCCTCACCGGCTATGCGGGGCAGGTGTCGCTCGGCACGGGTGGCTTCATGGCCGTCGGGGCCTATTCGGCCTTCAAGTTCGCCACGAGCTTTCCCTGGCTCAATATCATCGTCGTCTTCCTCCTCTCGGGCCTCATCGCGGCCGCCGTCGGCCTCGTCTTCGGCGTGCCCAGCCTCCGGATCAAGGGCTTCTATCTCGCCGTGGCCACCCTGGCCGCCCAGTTCTTCCTGGTCTGGCTCTTCAACAAGGTGCCGTGGTTCGTCAACTACGCCTCCTCGGGCACCATCACGGCGCCGACCCGGACGCTGCTCGGGGTGATGGTCACCGGGCCCCAGGCCTCGGCGGAGGCGCGCTACCTGGTGGCCCTGGGTCTCGTGGCCGTCTTCGCCCTCGTGGCCAAGAACCTCGTGCGGGGACGGGTGGGACGCTCGTGGATGGCCATCCGCGATCGAGACATCGCCGCCGAGATCATCGGGGTGCGCCCGATGCGCACCAAGCTCCTCGCCTTCGGTATCAGCTCGTTCTACTGTGGGGTGGCCGGCGCCGAGTTCGTGTTCCTCTACCTGGGCAGCGCGGAGACGCTCGCCTTCGACATCAACCTGTCCTTCCTCGTCCTGTTCATGGTCATCATCGGGGGACTCGGGAGTGTGCTCGGATCCTTCCTGGGGGCCGGTTTCATCGTGCTCGTGCCGATCTTTCTCACCAATGCCCCCCACCTGATCGGTCTGCCCCTGCCCGTGGCCCTGCAGAAGCAGATCGAGCTGATGGTGTTCGGAGCGTTGATCATCTTCTTCCTGATCGTCGAACCCAACGGGCTGGCGCGGCTCTGGCAGATCGCGAAGGAGAAGCTGCGCCTGTGGCCGTTTCCCCACTAGCACGGAGGATCGCAATGAAGCGAGTGAGAGTGCCAATGATCGGTCTCCTGGCCCTGGCCGTGGTGCTGGGGCCGCTGACCGGCGCCGTGTCCGCGCAGTCGCCGGGCATCTTCATTCCGTTGCTCGTGTACCGGACGGGTCCCTACGCGCCGAGCGGGATCCCCATCGCCAACGGGTTCGTGGACTACTTCACCCTCCTCAACGAGCGGGACGGCGGCGTCAACGGGGTCAAGCTCGTCTGGGAGGAGTGCGAGACGCAGTACGACACCAAGCAGGGTGTCGAGTGCTACGAGCGCTTGAAGGGCAAGAGCCCCGTCCTCGTGAACCCCTACAGCACGGGCATCACGTACCAGCTCATCCCCAAGGCTCCCGTCGACAAGGTCGTGGTCTTCTCCATGGGCTATGGCATGACGGCGGCCGCGGACGGGCGCTGGTTCCCCTGGGTCTTCAGCTTCCCCACCACGTACTGGAGCCAGGCCTCGGCCGTCATCCGCTACATGGGCCAGCAGGAGGGGGGGCTGGAGAAGCTCAAGGGCAAGAAAATCGTCCACATCTTTCACAACAGCCCCTACGGCAAGGAAGCCAACCCCACCCTCGAGGAGCTGGCCAGGAAGTACGGCTTCGAGCTGACCCTCCTGGCCGTGGACCATCCCGGACAGGAGCAGAAGGCGACGTGGCTGCAGGTCCGCCGGCTCAACCCCGACTGGATCTTCATGTCGGGCTGGGGGGTGATGAACCAGGTCGCGGTCAAGGAAGCCGTGGTCACCGGCATCAAGATGGACCACTTCATCGGCAACTGGTGGTCGGCCAACGACTCCGACGTGGTGCCCGCAGGCGAGGGCGCCAAGGGCTACAAGGGCGCGACTTTCCATGCGCCGGGCACCAACTTCAAGACCTTCCAGGAGATCGTCAAGAACGTGTACGACAAGGGGAAGGGCGCGGGGAAGAAGGAGGAGATGGGCGCGCCCCTCTACAACCGCGGCATCGTCAACGCCATGCTCGCCGCCGAGGCCATCCGTACGGCCATGGGGAAGTACGGCAACAAGGTGCTGACGAGCGAGCAGGTGCGCTGGGGGTTCGAAAACCTGAACCTGACCGAGGCGCGCCTCGATCAGATGGGGATGAAGGGCTTCACCCACCCGATCAAGGTCACCTGCGAGGACCACGAGGGCAACGGCCCCGTGCTGATCCAGCAGTGGGACGGCAAGAAGTGGAGCATCGTCTCCGAGTGGCTCGCCCCCATGCGCGACGTGGTGCGGCCGAAGCTCGAGGCATCCGCCGTGGAAGAGGGGAAGAAGCTGAATTACACTCAGCGCGATTGCGCCAAGGAGAAGTAGCCGTCATCGGCACACGCGACATGGCCCGACCGCTGCTCTCGGTCAACAACGTTGAGGTGATCTACGATCACGTCATCCTCGTGTTGAAGGGGGTGTCGCTCGCCGTCCCCGAGGGGGGCATCGTTGCCCTCCTCGGGGCCAACGGTGCCGGCAAGAGCACGACCCTCAAGGCCATCTCGGGACTTCTGCGGACGGAAAGGGGAGACGTGAGCAAGGGCAGCATCGAGTTTCTCGGGGAGTCCATCAAGCGAAAGGATCCGTCGGAGGTCGTCCGGCGCGGCATCGTGCAGGTGATGGAAGGCCGGCACGTGTTCGAGCACCTGACCGTGGAGGAGAACCTCTTGACGGGCGCCTACACCCGTGACGGGCGCTCGCTCAAGCGGGATCTCGAGAGGGTCTACCAGTACTTCCCGCGCCTCCGCGAGCGGCGCGGGGTCCGGGCGGGCTACGTCTCCGGAGGCGAGCAACAGATGGTGGCCATCGGGCGGGCCCTCATGGCCCACCCCAAGCTCATGCTCCTGGACGAGCCGTCCATGGGCCTCGCTCCCATGCTCGTGCAGGAGATCTTCGAGATCGTGAGCCGCTTGAACCACGAGGAGGGCGTGGCCGTGCTCCTCGCCGAGCAGAACGCGTCCATCGCCCTCCGCTTCGCCGACTACGCGTACGTGATGGAGAACGGCCGGGTCGTGCTCGACGGTGACCGGAAGACCATCAGCGAGAACGAGGACATCAAGGAGTTCTACCTGGGCCTCTCGGGCGTGGGGCAGCGCAAGAGCTACCGGAACGCCAAGCACTACAAGCGTCGCAAGCGGTGGTTGTCGTGAGCGACCAGCTCAGCATCGCCGAGGTGTCCAAGTCGTTCGGCGGCGTCCAGGCCGTGACCCGGGTGAGCCTGGACGTGCGGCAGGGCGAGATCATGTCCGTCATCGGCCCCAATGGCGCGGGCAAGACCACCCTCCTCAACATGATCAGCGGCTTCTACCATCCAGACACCGGACGCATCCTGCTCGAGGGGGCTGACATCACCCACGACAAGCCGAGCCACGTGGCCGAGCTGGGCGTGGCGCGCACCTTCCAGAACATCGCGCTGTTCCGCGGGATGACCGTGCTCGACAACCTCATGCTTGGTCGACATGTCCGAATGAAGTCGGGTGTCATCGCGTCCTTCATCTACTGGGGGATGGCCCAGCGGGAGGAAGTTGCCCACCGGCGTCGGGTCGAGGACATCATCGACTTCCTGAAGATCCAGGACCTGCGTCGCCGCCCCTGCGGCTCCCTGGCCTACGGGCTGCAGAAGCGCGTGGAGCTCGGGCGCGCCCTCGCCCTCGACCCCAAGGTCCTGCTCCTGGATGAGCCCATGGGCGGCTGCAACCACGAGGAGAAGGAAGACATGGCCCGCTTCGTGCTCGACGTCAACCAGGAATGGGGCACGACCATCATCTTGATCGAGCACGACATGGGGGTCGTGATGGACATCTCGGACCGGGTGGCCGTGCTCGACATGGGGCAGAAGATCGCCGAGGGAACGCCGGACAATGTCCGTTCGAACCCCCAGGTCATCAAGGCATATCTCGGAGACACCAAGGGCGTAACCAATGGAGGGACACGTGGCTGACCTGACGACGCTTCCGCGCTTGCTCCAGCGCAACGCACGGGATCTGGGAGACCGTCCGGCCATCCGCGAGAAGGACCGCGGGATCTGGCAGTCCTGGACGTGGCGCGAGTACGAGGAGCAGGTGCGGGACTTCGCGCTGGGCCTGGCCGCTCTCGGGTTCGCCCGCGGCGACCGGCTCTCCGTGATCGGCGACAACCGGCCGCGCCTGTACTGGGCGCAGGTCGCCGCGCAATGCCTGGGCGGCGTGCCCGTGCCCGTCTACCAGGACTCCATCGCCAAGGAGCTCGCCTACGTCTGGAACCACGCCGAGGTGAGCGTGATCGTGGCCGAGGATCAGGAGCAGGTCGACAAGATTGTCGCGCTGAAGGCAGAGCTGCCCGCCCTGCGCCTCGTGATCTACGACGATCCACGCGGCCTGAGCGGGTCCAAGTACGAGTGGCTCAAGTCCTATCAGAATGTCCAGGAGGCGGGGCGGAAGTTCGGAGTCGAGCATCCCGGCTACTTCGAGGCCGAGATCGACAAGGGCAAGGCCGAGGACGTCGTCATCATCTGCTACACGTCCGGCACCACCGGCAACCCCAAGGGCGCCATGCTCACCAACGCCAACGCCATCGGCGTGGCGGAGAGCTTTCGCCGGGAGGCAAGGCTGGCCCCGGAGGACACGTCGCTCGCCTATCTCCCCATGGCGTGGGCGGGCGACTCCGTGTACACGCTCTTCGCCAGCTTGATCGTCGGATTCTGCGCCAATTGCCCCGAGAGCCCCGAGACCGTCCAGCGCGATCTCCGGGAGCTGGGGCCCTCGACCATCCTGGCTCCACCGCGCATCTGGGAAAACATGCTCACGGCGGTCCAGGTCCGGGCCGCCGACGCCACGCCCCTCAAGCGCCGGACCTTCGAGTATTTCCGCGGAGCGGCCGAGCGGGCCGAGATCCTCCGCGCCGACGGCAAACCCATCCCGGCGGGCCTTCGCCTCGCCACGGCCCTCGGCGAGTTCTTCGTCTACCGTCCCGTCCGCGACCAGCTCGGCCTTCGCCAGGCCAAGTGGGCGCTCACCGGGGGTGCGCCGCTCGGGCCCGACACCTTCCGGTTCTTCCGCTCCATCGGCGTCAACCTCAAGCAGGTCTACGGCTCCACCGAGACCACCGGCCTCGTGTCGCTCCAGCCGGACCACGAGGCGAATCCGACCACGGCCGGGCGACCCGTCCCGGGCATCGAGATCAAGATCGCAGACCGTGGTGAGGTGCTCGTGCGCGGCTGCGCCGTGTTCCGGGGCTACCTCAAGAACGAGGAGGCGACCCGGGAGGTCATCGACCCCGACGGCTGGTTCCATACCGGGGACGCCGGCTTCATCGATCCGCGCGGGCACCTCGTCATCATCGACCGCGCCAAGGACGTGGGGGCGCTCGCCGACGGCACGCCCTTTGCCCCGCAGTTCTTCGAGAACAAGCTCAAGTACAGCCCGTTCATCCGCGAGGCCGTCGCCTTCGGCCATGAGCGCCACTTCGTGGCCGCGATGATCGCCATCGACCTCAACACGGTGGGCAACTGGGCCGAGCGGCGGGGGCTGACCTACACGAGCTACATGGACCTGTCCCAGAAGGCCGAGGTGCGCGAGCTCATCGCCGAGGAGATCCGGAAGGGCAACCAGACGCTCCCGGATTCCACGAAGATCCGGCGCTTCCTCCTCCTGACCAAGGACCTGGAGGCCGACGACGCCGAGATGACGCGCACCCGCAAGGTGCGGCGCCGGTACGTGGCCGAGAAATACGCGCCGGTCATCGACGCCTTCTACTCGGGCCTGAGCGAGGTGGACCTGACCACCGCCATCACGTACGAGGACGGCCGACAGGCGAGCATCCAGTCGAGGGTCCGGATCGAGGACGTGGAAGGGACGCCCGCTCATGTCTGACACCTTCGGTTTCTTCTTCCTCCTCATGTCGAACGGAGTCCTGATCGGACTCATGTACTCGCTCATCGCGCTCGGCTTCGTGCTCGTCTACAAGGCGACCGACGCCGTCAACTTCGCCCAGGGCGAGTTCGTGATGATCGCGGGGCTGGCGGTGGCTCTGAGCTTGAGCGCGGCCGGCGCGCCCCTGTGGGTGGCCATCCTCATCGGGCTCGCCGGCATGGTCGCCTTTGGCTTCGCCCTCGAGCGGGTGGTCCTGCGCAAGCTCATCGGGCGGCCCGTGATCGCGGTGGTGATGGCCACCATCGGGCTCGCCTCCATCCTGCGCGGAGTGGGCCCGACATTCTTCGGCGCCGGCACCAAGACCCTGCCGTTGCCCATCAGCGACGAGCCCTTCATCCTCGGCCCGCTCTTCATCCCGCCCATACAGGTGCTGGGCGCCGCGGTGAGCGTCGTCTTCCTCAGCGCGTTCGGCTGGTTCTTTCTCATGTCGCGCAAGGGTATCGCCATGCGCGCGGTGGCCGACAACCAACAGGTCGCCATGGCCATGGGCATCAACGTCGAGCGCTACTTCGGCCTCGCCTGGGCCATGACGGGTGTCGTGTCGGCGCTGGGCGGTATCATCTGGGGCAACCTGCTCGGCGTGGACGTGAACCTGTCCCTGGTCGGATTCAAGGTCTTCCCGGTGGTGATCCTGGGCGGGCTCGATTCCATCCCGGGCGCCATCGTGGGCGGGCTCATCGTGGGCATCGTGGAGAACATCGCGGCGGGCTACATCGATCCCTACGTGGGCGGCGGCACCAAGGACTTCGCGCCCTACGTGCTGATGATCCTCGCGCTCATGATTCGACCGTATGGAATCTTTGGTAAGAAGATAATCGAGAGGGTCTAGGCCAATGATAAGGGCCCGTCTGCTTCGTTGGCGCGCTCGGTCGCACGCTCAACGTACAGAGAGTTCGCCTCGTGTGCGGATCGATTCAGCCCTCGTCTCGCGACGCCCAGGGGCCGCCGCTCAACTCGAACGGCGGCGCGCCGCCTCGCATCTGGACCCTTCTCATTGCCCTAGACAGTCGCCAGGTAGGGGGACCTCAAGGTGATCCATCGCGAGTGTGGAGTGCTGAAGACGAGCTACGAGGCGGACATGGCGCTGTACCCATTGCCCATCGCCCGGTGGACAATCGCGGCCCTCGCCGCCATCTTCTTCCTGCTCATCCCGCTGACGCTCCACGAATACTACCTGTCGGTGGCCAACCTCGTGTGGATCGCCGTCATCGGGGCCATCGGCCTCAACATCCTGGTGGGCTACACGGGGCAGGTCTCCATCGGCCACGGCGCCTTCATGTCAGTGGGCGCCTACACGGCGGCGAACCTAGCCATTCGGCTCGGCGCTCCGTGGCCCGTCACCCTTCTCGCGGGTGGCCTCATGGCGGCCCTGGTGGGGGCGGTGGTGGGTATCCCGTCGCTTCGCATCAAGGGGCTCTACCTCGCCATCGCCACCCTGGCTGGTCAGCTCATCATCGAGTGGACCATCAACCACGTCACCTTTATCAGCGGCGGGGTGCAAGCCTCCATCGAGGTGCCCCGGCCCCGGCTCGGCTCCATGGTGCTGTCGAGCCAGCGCGACATGTACTATTTCCTGCTCGTGTTCGTGGTCCTGGCCATCGTGGGGGCGCTCAATCTCATGCGCAGCCGGGTGGGCCGCGCCTTCATCGCCATCCGCGACCAGGACATCGCCGCCGAGATCATCGGCATCAACATCTTCCGCTACAAGCTGCTGGCCTTTGCCATTTCCTCCTTCTATGCGGGTGTCACCGGCGTGCTGTACACGTATTTCCTCGGCATCGCCAACTACGAGCAGTTCCAGATCAACGTGTCCATCGACTACCTCGCCATGATCATCATCGGCGGGCTCGGGTCGATTCTGGGCTCGGTGCTGGGCGCCATGTTCGTCACCCTCCTCCCCATCGTCATTCGCCTCGCCATGGAGGCGTTCGGCGGCGTCTTCCTCGCTCCCCAGACCGTGCTCAACCTCATTCCCAACCTCCGCCTCATGATGTTCGGCGCCCTCATCATCTTCTTCCTCGTCGTCGAGCCCGAGGGGCTGAACCGCCTGTGGCGGAATATCCGCAACTATTTCCGGATCTGGCCATTCGCGTACTGAGGTACGCGAGGAAAGGAGAACATCAATGCGATTCTACCTAGCCATCCTGACAGCACTCCTGATGGCGGCGGGCAGCCTCGCGGGCGCTCCGCCATCCCACGCTCAGGCGAAGGCCGACATCGTCATCGGCATGCAGTGCGATCGGACAGGGGCGACCCAGATCGTGGGGACGGTCCTCTGCCCAGGCTTCCACGACTACATCGCTCTCATCAACTCCAAGGGAGGGGTCGAGGGCCACAAGATCAAGGCTCTGGAGATCGACCACGAGTACAAGGTGCCGCCCGGCGTGGAGTCCTACGAGCGCCACAAGAAGGAAGGCGCGGTGACCATCGCCGTCTACGGCACGCCGCACATCTATGCGCTCGCCGCGAAGCTGACGGAAGATCGGATCCCCGGCACCTCCCCGGGCTTCGGCAGCGCCGCCGCCGCCGATGGCATCCGTTACCCGTACATCTTCCCCATCGCCGCCACCTACTGGTCGCAGGCGACGGCCGCGGTGGACTTCGTGAAGAAGCAGCTCGGGGGGAGCCTCAAGGGCAAGAAGATCGCGTTCATCTTCTACGACAACCCCGCCGGGCGCGAGCCGATCGAGGTCCTGGAGGATCTCGCGACGCTGGAAGGCTTCCAGCTCAAGATCTTCGCCGTGCCGCCCCCGGGCGTGGAGATGGGCGCCCAGGTGCTCGACATCGCTCAGCGCTTCCGCGCGGACTTCGTGATCGGGCATCTCTTCGGCGGCGCCCCCGCCGTGTCGATCAAGGAGTTCAAGCGCGTGGGCTATCCGCTCCGCAAGTTCGTGTCGTTCGTGTGGGGCTCCGCGGAAGCGAACATCGACGCCGCGGGCGGCTTCGCGGTGGCCGAGGGTTACTACACGATGCAGTTCGCCGGTGTGGGCCAGGACTATCCCGTGCTGAACGAGATCCGAGAGATGTACAAGAAGGAAGGCAAGCCCGCGCCGAAGGAGATGGCCTCGACCGTCTTCTACAATCGCGGCGTGCTCATCGCTGCTCTCCACGTGGAAGCCATCCGCAACGCCCTCAAGGCCAAGGCGGGCGGGAAGATCACCGGGGTCGACACCAAGGCGGGCTTCGAGAAGATCTCCAACTTCACCCTGGGCGGGCTGGTGCCGCCGCTCAAGATCACGCCGACGGATCACGAGGGCGGCGGTCTCGTCCAGATCTGGCAGGTGAAGGGCGGCAAGTTCGAGAAGGTCACTGACTGGTACGCGGCCTATCCCGACGTGGTGGCCAAGCACATCAAGGCGGCCGCCGCCAAGTAATAGCCTGGATGCTGCAGTCACACGTGATCGGAGGAAAGACATCGGAGGGGGCGTCTCGCCCCCTCCGATATGACACGACATGCTGAGCCTGAACAACGTCGAGGTCATCTACGACGGCGTCATCCTCGTGCTCAAGGGGGTGTCGCTCGAAGTCCGCGATGCGGGCATCACCACCCTTCTCGGCGCCAATGGCGCGGGCAAGACCACCACCCTCAAGGCCGTCTCCGGCCTGCTCCGCACGGAGCGTGGCGAGGTGACCAAGGGTCACATCGAGCTTGGCGGCCAGCGGATCGATCGGCTCCCCGCCTATGAGGTGGTCCGACGCGGGGTGGTCCAGGTCTTCGAAGGCCGCCGCGTCTTCGAGCATCTCACCACCGAGGAGAACCTCATCGCGGGCGCCCACATCCAGCCCGATCGCCAGCTCGTGGCCGCGGGCATCGAGCGCGTGTATCAGTACTTTCCCCGCCTCAAGGAGCGGCGCTCCGTCCAGGCCGGCTACCTCTCGGGCGGGGAGCAGCAGATGCTCGTGATCGGGCGCGCCCTCATGTCCGCTCCCCGGGTCATCCTGCTGGACGAGCCGTCGCTGGGGCTCGCCCCCATGCTCGTGGAGGAGATCTTCCAGATCGTCCAGCGGCTCAACCGCGAGCAGCAGCTCACCGTGCTCCTCGTCGAGCAGAACGCGGCGCAGGCCCTCGCCATCGCCGACCATGGCTACGTGATGGAGACCGGGCGCATCGTGCTGGAGGGCAGCGCGGACCAGCTCCGCGACAACGCGGACATCAAGGAGTTCTACCTGGGGCTGACCGAGGTGGGCGCTCGCAAATCGTACCGCGACGTGAAGCACTACAAGCGCCGCAAGCGCTGGCTGAGCTAGAGAAACCCCTCAACGAGGAGGAGCGCCGATGCGATTGATGAGCCGCGCCTTGCTGATGGCGATGGTCGCCTTGTGGTGTGCCGCTTGCGCCTCCGCCCCGCCCGAGCCCACGCTCTATCAGCGCCTGGGCGGTCGCGAGTCGATCAAGCTGGTGGTGGACGACTTCGTGGCGAACATGGCGGCGGATCCGCGCGTCAACGGACGCTTCAAGGGCCTGGACGGCGCCCGGGTGGCCAAGCTCCAGACCAACCTGGCCGACCAGATCTGCGACGCCGCGGGGGGCCCCTGCGCCTATCTCGGCCGCGACATGAAGACGACGCACACGGGCATGGGCATCACGGAGGCAGAGTGGAACGCCACCGTCGAGGATCTGGTCAAGTCGCTCAACAAGTTCAAGGTGGGGCAGAAGGAGCAGCAGGAGCTCCTGAGCGCCCTCGGGGCCATGAAGAAGGACATCGTCGGGCAGTGAGGCTGGGGCTCTTCCCCTGACATGGACGTCCACGGGCTCACGATCCACGACCTGATCGAGCGGGGCGCGTCGCTGTATGGCGAGGCGCCCGCTTTCATCCAGGGCGAGCGCTCGCTGACCTTCCGGGAGCTCCCGCGCCGGGTGGAGGCGCTGGCCGCGGGGCTGGCCGGTCTGGGCATCGGCAAGGGCGACCGCGTCTGCGTCCTCGCCCAGAACGACGTCGACTACGTCGTGCTGTACGGCGCCTGCGCGCGCCAGGGCATCATCGCGTATCCCATCAACTGGCGATTGACCGCGCAGGAAGTGGATCGCGTGGTGGAGCGCGCGGCCCCCAAGATGATGGTGGTCGATGCCTCGACGCTCGGCGTGATCGCGGGCTGGCCCGAGACCAAGAAGACGATAGCCCACTGGTACCAGCTCGGCGGATCGCCTGGGGCGGGGCTGAAGCCCTTCGACTCACTCTACGGAGCGACGAGGGGCGTGACCGCCGCCGAGGTATCGCCCGCCGACCCCTTTGCCGTCATCTCGACGGCGGCCGTGGACGTGATTCCCCGCGGGGCCGTGCTGACCCACGCCAACGTGATCGCGGCCAACACGATGGTCATGGCCTGCCTCGGTCTGTCCGCGACCGATCACTATCTTCTCGCCCTGCCCCTCTTCCACGTCACCGGGCTCGGCATGGCCCTGGCCCACATGCACGCCGGCGGCACCAGCGTGGTGGTGCCGCGGTTCGATCCCGAGGAGGCGGTGCGGCTCATCGACCGCCACCGCATCACGCATGTCTCGGATTTTCCCCCCGTGCTGGCCGGTCTCCTGGATGCCGCCGAGAAGCTCGACAGCCGGCTGGCGAGCTTGAAGTACGTCTCCGGCCTGGACGCCCCGCCCACCATCCAGCGGCTGCACGAGAGCACCGGCGCGCAGTTCTTTACCGGCTTCGGACAATCGGAGACGAGCGGGTTCGTGAGCTTCCAGCGCGTGCTGGACCGTCCGGGTGCCGCGGGCAAGCCGGTGCCCCTGGCCCAGGTCAAGGTGGTGGACGAGTACGACCGCGACGTTCCCGTGGGCACGCCGGGGGAGATCGTCGTGCGCGGCCCCCTCGTCTTCCAGGGATACTTCGAGCAGCCCGAGGTGACCGCCTACACCTTCCGCAATGGCTGGCACCACACGGGTGACGTGGGACGGTTCGACGCCGACGGCTACCTCCACTACGTCAGGCGCAAGCCCGAGAAGGAGCTGATCAAGCCCGGCGGGGAGAATGTGTACCCGGCGGAGGTCGAGACCGTCATCATGCAGATGGAGGGCGTGAGCGGGGTCTGCGTGTACGGGATCCCGGATGCCAGATGGGGCGAGGCGATCAAGGCCGTGGTCGAGGTGAAGACGCCCGGACAGTACACGGCCCAGCAGGTCAGCGACTTCGTGGCCTCCAAGATCGCCCGCTTCAAGCGTCCTCACGTGGTGGTCTTCGCCGACGCCCTCGCGCGCGCGACCGACGGCGGCGTCGATCGGGAAGCCGTCAAGTCGAAATGGGGCGCGGGGACGTGATGAACGTCTTCAACGACCAGCACGAGATGTTCCGCCGGGCCGTGCGGGCCTTCGTGGAGAAGGAAGTCGAGCCTCATGTGAACGAATGGGAGCAGGCCGGGCAGATCCCGAAGTCGATCTGGCCGCGCATGGGGGAGCTGGGCTTCCTGGGCGTCGAGTACGACGAGAAGTACGGGGGCGCGGGCGCCGATATCCAGACCACCATGGTCCTCTGCGAGGAGATGGTGCGCTCGCGCTCGGGCTCGCTCGCCATGGCCGTGGGCGTGCACACCGACATGGCCTCCCCGCATCTGTACTGGACGGGCAGCGAGGCCCTCAAGGAAAAGTACCTGCCCGACATCTGCCGGGGCCGGGCCCTGTGCTGCATCGCGGTGACGGAGGCGGGTGGGGGCTCGGACGTGGCAGCCATCAAGACGCGCGCCGTCCGCGACGGAGACCACTACGTCCTGAACGGCGCGAAGATGTTCATCACCAACGGCGCCCTCGCCGATCTCTACTTCATCGCCGCGCGAATCGAGCAGGGGAGCAGCGCGCAGCGCCATCGGGGCATCTCGATGTTCCTCGTGGAGCGCGGTACCAGAGGCCTCACGGTCAGCCGGAAGCTCGACAAGATGGGCATGCGCGCCTCCGACACCGCGGAGCTGGCCTTCGAGGACATGCGGGTGCCCGTCGAGAATCTGCTGGGACGGGAGGGCGTGGGGTTCTACGAGGTCATGCGTGTCTTCCAGCGCGAGCGGCTGGTGGCGGGGCTTCACGCCGTCGCGGGCTGCGCGCAGGCCCTCGAGGACACCATCGCCTACGTGCAAGAGCGCCACGCCTTCGATGGCCCGCTCTCCGAGAAACAGGTGATCCGCCACAAGGTAGCGGACCTCGCCACTCTCATCGAGGCGGGCCGGTGGCTGACCTATGCGGCGTGCCTGAGGTTCGCCGCGGGCGAGGACATGGTCAAGGAGATCTCCATGGTCAAGCTCTTCACGGCGGACATGGCCCAGAAGGTCGCCTATGACTGCGTCCAGCTCCACGGCGGTTATGGCTACATGCGAGAGTATCCGGTGGAGCGGTTCTTCAGGGACATGCGTCTCATGACCATTGGCGGCGGCACCTCCGAGATCATGAAGGAGATCATCGCCAAGCAGATGGAGCTGTAGCCCGGCCGCCCTCCCCGGCCACGCTCGTTCCGGCCCGAGGAGAGGGGACCCATCATGGATCTGATGGCCATAGGCCACATCACCTTCGACGAGACGCCGTCCGGCGTCAGGCCCGGCGGCTCCGCCTACTATGTCGCGCTCGCCGCGCGGCGGCTCGGGCTCGAGGTCGGCGTGCTCACCTCGATCGCTCCGGATTTCCCCTCCGACGTGTTCCCGACCGGGATCACCGTCGCCACCGTCAGCTCCCCCCGGACGACCCGCTACCGGGTCGGCGGGGCGGGTGGATTGCGCACCCTGACCCTGCTCTCGCGCGCCGAGGACATCGAGATCCAGCATCTGCCGGAAGGATGGAAGAGCGCGCCGCTCGCCGTCCTCTGTCCCGTCGTCGGCGAGGTCGACCCCGCCTTCGTCAGCGCCTTCGACGATGCCTCGCTGGCCGTGCTTCCTCAGGGCTGGATGCGCACCCGAGGCAAGGGCGGGGTCATGGGCCCGCAACCCTGGGAAGACGCCGACGATGTGTTGCCCCTGACCCAGCTCCTCGTGCTGAGCGAGGAGGACGTGCCGGGCTCGGAGGAGACGGCCGTGAAATGGTTCGACCAGGTGCCGCTCGGCGCCATCACGCGTGCCCGTCGCGGCGCCACCCTCTACGTCAACGGCGAGCCCTATCACGTGGATCCTGATCGGGCAGCGGAGACGGATCCCACGGGAGCGGGAGATGTGTTCGCCACCACGCTCCTGATCGAATACCAGCGTGTGGGCGACGCCTGGGAAGCGGCGGCGGCTGCCGCCTGCGCGGGCGCGGCGACCGTGGAGGGCACCGGCGCCGCCACGCTGCTCGACCGCGCCGGACTCGCCGCGCGCCTCACCGCGTATCAGCGTCGCCTGGCTGGATGAGCGGCGGGTAGTGGGCCAGTGTGAGCGCTGGCACTGGGGCAAGTTGCGAGCCAGATCAACTCAGCCCTCGCCTCGGGCTGCGCCCTCGCCTCGAACGGCCACGCGTGAGCGGGCCGGCAGCCCGAGGCGTACGTGGGTGTACGTTGAGGGCTGCCGGCCCGCTCGCAACGAAGTATGGCGAAGTAAATTGACCCAGTGCCGCTTGCCCGGTCGCGGCGGCACGACTACACTGACCCCTGATGGCGGATCGGCGGATCCGGATCACGGCGGGGACGGTCAGGGCCGACGCGCTCCTCGATGACTCCGACACGGCCGACCTGATCTGGAAGGCCCTGCCGCTGTCCGTGGCCGGCGAGACGTGGGGCGACGAGATCTACTTCTCGATTCCCGTCGAGGCCAAGCCCGAGAAGCCTCGCGAGACGGTGGACATGGGTGATCTCGCGTACTGGCCGCCGGGCTCGGCCTTCTGCATCTTCTTCGGCCCCACCCCGTCGAGCCGAGGGAATGAGATCCGGCCGGCCAGCTCCGTGAACGTGTTCGGCAAGGTCGTCGGCGACGCCACCGTCTTCAAGAAGGTGCGAGCCGGTACTCGGGTTCAGGTCGAGCGGGCCCAGCCCGCAGGTGAAGCTCCCAGGTAGGGCAAGGGCCCTAAGAGGAGGTTTTCATGAAGATCTTTCTCGACACCGCCAATGTGACAGAGCTTCGCGAGGGCGTGGCCATGGGCCTGGTGGACGGCTGCACCACCAACCCCTCGCTCATCGCCAAGGAGAAGCGTCCCTTCCGGCCCCTCGTGGAGGAGATCTGCTCCATCGTCGCCCCCGGGGACGTGAGCCTCGAGGTGGTGGCCACGGACTTCGACGGCATGGTCAAGGAAGGCAAGGAGCTGGCCCAGGTCGCCCCGAACGCCGTGGTCAAGTGTCCCCTGACCAAGGATGGGCTCAAGGCGGTCAAGCATCTGTCGGGCGAGGGGATACGGGTCAATCAGACGCTCTGCTTCTCGGCAACCCAGGCGCTCCTCTCCGCGAAGGCGGGGGCGACGTATATCAGCCCATTTCTGGGCCGTCTCGATGACATCGCGGCGGTCGGCATGGACTTGGTCCGCGATATCTGTGAGATCTACCGCGTCTATGGTTTCAAGACGCAGGTGCTGGCGGCGTCGATCCGCAACCCCCTCCACGTCGTCGACGCGGCGAAAGCGGGCGCGCACGTGGCGACCATGCCCTTCTCGGTCCTCGAGATGCTCATGAAGCATCCGCTGACGGATATCGGGCTCAAGAAGTTCCTGGACGACTGGAACAAGTCGGGCGCCAAGATCTAGCTCCCCGCCGTATCGTCTGGTTTCCGCTGGGCGGCGGCGGGGCCGGGGGGCGCCATCCTTCGCCCCAGGGACCATGTGTATGGGGTTCAGGGCGGCGCCCCCCACCCTGCCGCCCCGACTTTCATCTACCCTGTTTCCGCCCGTTTCGTCTTCCGTCTGCGTATACCTGAGTGAGAACAGATGTCTCTCGAACCGAAACGCTGCCGACGAGCCGCAGGCGAGGAGAGCGGTGAGGTGAGGGCTGAATTGTGATGGAGCACGACAAGAGACTCATGGGGCGGGTGGCGCGCGGCGACGAGGCGGCTTTTACCGAGCTCGTGGGCCGCTATGCCGGCCGACTGCTCGGCGTGGCGCGGCGGCTCCTGGGGTCGCGAGCCGACGCCGAGGATGCCGTCCAGCGCGCCCTGCTCCAGTGCTATCTGGGCGCGGGCACCTACCAGGCGGAGTGGGCCGTGTCCACCTGGCTCTACCGAATCCTCACCAACGTCTGCGTGGACGAGCTGCGGCGGCGTACGAGCCGGTCGGGGCAGCTCGAGCCGCCCGCGCGACCGGACGCGCCCGGGCAATACCTGGACCTGCACCGCGCGCTCGTCCGCGTGCCCACGGAGGCTCGCGTGCTCCTGGTCCTGCGCTACGTCGACGGGCTCTCGTATGGCGAGCTCGCGAGGATCCGCGGCATCTCGATCAATACCGTGAAGAGCCAGCTCGCGCGAGGCAAGAGCCTGCTGCGCACCGCTCTCACCAAGGGAGGAGCGTCATGAAGACCGTGCTGACCGACGACATGCTCAAGGGATACTTTCAGCCCGACGCGGAGCCGGGACAGCTTGCCAGGCAGGTCCTGCTCGCCGCGCGAGCATCAGCCCGGGAAAGCGAGAAGCTTCTCGATCGCCTGGCCATTCAGGCGACCACGGAAGGCATCTCGCTGATCCGCGCCGCGCGCCTCGAGAAGCCGGCCACGGCGGGGGCGCGCCGCCTCGTCGAGCGCGCGCGGGAAGAACTCTACGAGTATTTCCAGGGCAAGCGCGCGTTCTTCTCTGTTCCCGTGGACCTGTCGGAGACCCCGGACTTCCAGCGGCGCGTCCTCGAGGCGGCTCGCGGCATTCCCTTCGGCGAGGTGCGGCCCTATGCCTGGGTGGCCCAGAAGATCGGTCATCCGCGGGCCGTGCGTGCCGTGGGCACGGCGCTCGGCCGCAACCCCGTGCCCTTCATCGTGCCGTGCCATCGCGTCCTCCAGTCGGGGGGCGGGATCGGCGGCTACCTGTTCGGCTCGGAGACGAAGAGCGGGCTCCTCGCCCTCGAGCGGACCACGCCCATCTACGAGGGCTGCGCGAGCACCCACATCGTCTGCCGGGTCGGCTGCAGCTCGGGGCGGCGCATGCGCCCGGACAACCGCGTGGTGTTCGCCTCCGTACAGGACGCGCGGTCGGTGGGCTACCGGCCGTGCAAGGTCTGCAAGCCGTCGCGTGCCGCGTGAGCCCAGCGATCGCCGACAGACTTGGCGGGTTCGACTGGGCGGCCATCAGCGCCTCCCTCGACGAGTGGGGCTTTGCCCGCACGCCGCCGCTCTTGACCGCCGAGGAGTGCGCGGCTCTGCGAACCCTCTATGGTGAGGACGCTCGCTTCCGGAGCCGGGTGGACATGGCGAGGTTTCGCTTCGGGGTGGGAGAGTACAAGTACTTTGCCTCTCCGCTGCCCCCCGCCGTCGAGGAGCTGCGGCTTCACGCCTATCCACCCCTGGCGGTGGTGGCCAATCGCTGGGAAGCCGCGCTCGGGAGCCGGAGCCGCCACCCGGACTCGCTGGGCGGGTTGATCGCCCTCTGTGCGCGTCGAGGACAGAAGAAGCCGACCCCACTGCTCCTGCGCTACGAGGCGGGCGGCTACAACTGTCTCCATCAGGACATCTACGGTGACGTTGTGTTCCCCATACAGCTGACGGTGCTCCTGAGCGAGCCCGGCAAGGACTTCCAGGGCGGCGAGTTCCTGCTCGTCGAGCAGCGGCCCCGCGCCCAGTCCCGCGGCAGCGTGGTCCCGCTCGAGCAGGGCGAAGCGGTCATCTTCACCACGCGCCACCGGCCCATCGCGGGCGCACGCGGCGCCTACCGCGCGAACATGCGCCATGGCGTCAGCCGTCTCCTGAGCGGTGAGCGTTACACGCTCGGCGTGATCTTCCACAACGCAGCCTAACTCGTCGCGAGAAACGCCGGGTGGGGCCGGGGGGCAGGGTGCCGTCGTCCGCTCAACCTCCTCGCCTCGCGCGCCACACTAGCGAAGGCGCCTCCGCCTGGCCCCCCATCCCCCGAGACGGGGGTCGCTCGCCGCCCTGCCGCGCAGGACGGCTCGCGCGGCGGAGGCGCCCTGCGCTTCGGGGCGCGCTACGGCTCGTCGGATTCGCTCCCGACGGCACCCTGCCCCCCGGCCCCACCCGGCTGCGCGTAGAGGTGGTCAGGTCTCGGTGAGCGGGCGGATGTCTTCGGCGAATCGGTGGAGGAGGCTGAGGTGCTCGCCGAGGTCGCGCAGGCGGGCTTCGAGCACGATGTGGCTCACGCCGACATCGGCGTAGCGCGCGATCTGGTCGGCGATGAAGGTCGGCGGCCCCACGAGATTGGCCGCGCCTTCCCGTGGCGGCTCGTCGCGGATCCCGTAGCCCGCGCGAACGGAGAAGACCAGATCGGTACCGAGCCGGCCCAGCTTCTCGCACTCCTTGAAGACCTCCCGGATCTGCTCGCCCATCACCTCGGGAGCTGACCAGGCGGCGTGGAAGCCGTCCCCGAAGCGGGCGACGCGACGGAAGGCGGCGGGGCCGGCGCCCCCGATCCAGAGCGGTGGGTAGGGCTTCTGGCGCGGCTTGGGAAAGCAGCCGACATCGTCGAAGCGAAAGAACTCACCGGCGTGCTTGGAGCGCTCGTCGGCCCAGCAGCGCTTCATGGCCCCGAGGGCCTCGTCGCTCCACGCCCCCCGACGCTCGAAGGGGACACCGAACACCTCGATCTCCTCACGCAGCCAGCCCACGCCCGCGCCGACGATGACGCGGCCGCCCGAGAGGTGATCGAGGGTGGCCAGGGTCTTGGCGAGGACCACGGGGTGACGGTGCGGGAGCACGAGGACCGTGGTGCCGAGGCGCACCCGCTCCGTGACGGCGGCGACGAGGGCGAGCGCGGTCAGCGGCTCGAGGAAGGCGCTCGAGGGCGGGATGGGAAAGACGCCCGAGCGGTTCGGGTACGGCGTCCTCTGCTCGAAGGGCAGGGCCACGTGGTCGGAGACGAAGACCGACTCGAAGCCGAACCTCTCCGCCTCCGTGGCCACACGGAGGAGATTCTCGCGGGTGGCGAGCGGGCCGTAGCAGGGCAGGTGCCAGCCAAAATCCACGATGACTAGTCCGCGACCTGCGGGCGGATGTCCCGCGCGAAGGTCCTGAAGATCTGCACCATGTCGTCCAGGTCCCGGTAGCGCGCCTCCATGAGCACGTGGCTCACCCCGAGGGCCTTGAACTGCCGAAGGTCACCCACGATCTGCTCGGTCGTGCCCTGAAGGGCTCGGCGGTCCGGGCCTCCGCGACTCTCCCGGATGCTGAGGCCCGCGCGGAGCGTGATGGTCAAGTCCTCGAAGGGCCGGCCCTGGTCCGCGCATTCCTGCTTGAGGAGCGCGATGCCTGCCTCCATCTCGTGCGCGGTGGGGAAGGCGGCGTGCCACCCGTCGGCAAGCGCGACGATTCGCCGCAGGGCGGGCTTCGCGTGCCCGCCCATCCAGATGGGAATGTCCCCCCGCGTGGGCTTGGGAAAGCAGCCGATGGCCTCGAAGCTGAAGAAGCGGCCCCGGAAGCTCGTGCGCTCCTCCCGCCAGCACGCGCGCATGATCCGGATCGCCTCGTCCGACCAGGCTCCGCGCTCGTCGAAGGGCGCGCCGAGGATCTCGATCTCCTCGCGCATCCAGCCCACGCCCGCGCCCAGGATGACCCGTCCTCGCGAGAGGTGATCGAGGGTGGCGAGCATCTTGGCCGCGAGCACGGGATGACGGTGGGGGAGCACGAGGACGGTGGTCCCGAGGCGCGCGCGCTCGGTGACGCCGGCCACGAGGCTGAGCGCGGTCAGGGGATCGAGAAAGGTCGCGTCGGGGGGGAGGGGAAACTGCTCGGTGGGGCTATAGGGATAGCGCGAGGCGATGGTGTAGGGCACGATCACGTGATCGCTGGCCCACAGGCTGTCGTAGCCGAGCTGCTCCATCTCACGCGCGAAGGCCAGCAGGTTCGCCCGGGTGGCCAGGGGCCCGAAGACGGGGAGATGGCAGCCGAATTCCACGGAAGAGTTCCGCGCTATTCCCGATAGCCGCCCGAGGCGTACACGATCCGCTGGCCCAGCTCGTCGCCCGTGATCATCTCGCCGAGCCGGGAGCGCTGGATCTTGCCGCTCGAGGTCTTGGGGATGGTGCCCGGCGTGACGAGGAGGACGCGGGCGGGGCGGTGCCCGCGGCCGCGGTGCACGCGCTGGACGATCTCGCGCACGAGATGGCTCAAGCGGTCCGCGTCCTCGGCGCCTTCGCGAACCTCCGCGACGACATGAAGGCGCTGGCTGCCCGTCCGCTCGCTCTCGATGCCCACGGCGGCGGAGTAGCGCACGCCGGGGATGTGGTCGACGATCTCCTCCACGTCGGCGGGCACGAGGTTCTCGCCGGCCAGGATGATGAGGTCCTTGACGCGGCCCGTGATGAAGAGAAAGCCCTCGCGATCGAGGAAGCCGAGATCGCCCGTGCGCAGCCAGCCGTCGGGCCCCAGCACCTGCCGCGTCGCCTCGGGGTTCCGGTAATACCCCTGCATGACGCCGGGGCTCCTGACGCTGATCTCCCCCTCGGCGCCCGCGGGCGCCTCACCCGCTTCGGTGGTGATCTTGACGGAGACGCCACGGCAGGGCGGCCCCACGGAGAGGAATTTCCCGGAGGAGTCGAGGCGGAGGGGCGTCTTGCGCGGCCAGATGGCCACGGCCAGGGTGGCTTCGGCCAGACCATAGCAGGGCGTGATGAGGTTCTCGGCGCCGAACTTCTCCTCGAAGGCCTGGATGGTGCTGAGGCGGACGGGCTCGGCGCCGGACAGCGCCTGCTTGAGGGACGAGAGGTCGATGCCCGAGGTGTCGCCGATATTCCGCACACAGTTCCGGTAGCCAAAATCCGGCGAGACCGTGAAGGTCGCGCGTACCTTGGTCACGAGCTCGAGCCAGACCCGCGGGTTCTTGAGGTCGGGGGGCAGGAGCCAGAGGGGGGCGCCGATGGAGGGCGGCGTGAAGGCGCAGCCGATCAGCCCCATGTCGTGATAGAGGGGCAGCCACGAGACGACGACATCGTCGCGGGTGAGCTGGGCGGCCTCGGCCATGAAGGCAACGGTCCGAGTGACGTTGGCATGACTCAGGACCACCCCGCGCGGGGTGCCCGTGCTTCCCGACGTGTACTGGATGAAGGCGATGTCATCCTCGGCGACCGCGGGAAAGGCGGGCACCGCATCGTCGACCTCGAGATCCTGGGGCTCGAGGACATGACGGAGGTTGCTCGCCCCCGCCTGGCTTTCCTCGACGCCTTTGCGGAACCAGCCGATGGTGGCGACGGCCTTGGCCCCGGAGTCCCGGAACACGTTGGCGGTGGCCTCGACGCCGAGCGTGGGGTAGATCGGCACGGGCACGGCGCCCATGCGGAGGAGGCCGAGGAACGTGAAGAAGAACTCCTTGCAGGTGGGATAGACGAGGCACACCTTGTCGCCCTGGTCGATGCCGGCCCGGCGCAGCCCGGCGGCATAGCGCGCGCTCTCGCGCCAGAGCGCGCCATAGGTCACCGTCTCATCGTAGACGTGGAAGTAGGGGGCGTCCGGCTCCGTCGCTACCCGCTGCCCCAGGAGCTCTACGAGCGTGGTCGCCATCGTCCTAATTGGGCCTCGCCTCGCGGCCTCGCCGCTCAGCTCGAACTGCGATGGTTCGGCCATCCGGGATGTCCTCCGCGGTGAGGGCATCTTGTCTCAGCACTCGCGATCCACTCAGCCCTCGGCTCGCGCCTTCAGCGCTTACCTCGCACTGCCACGCGCTCGTGCCTACGGCAGCTCGGCCGTGTCTCGGCTCGAAAATCGGTTGTCCCCGCTAGCGATCGATCACGACGCGATCGAAGGTCTCGGCGAAGGCTAAGCCCTTGCCCTTGCCCAGCTCGGCATTGCGCTCGCGGACGCGCTTCTCCATGGCCGCCACGTCCTTCATCTGGCTGACATGACACAGGAGGGCCTTGATCTTGAGGTCGATGGTCTCCGAGATGTCGATCACGATCTCGGGATCATCCCACCACATCATGTGCACTTCCTTGACCTTGTGGGGCTCCAGGCCCTGGGCCAGGAGCTCGGGAAAGGCCATGTGGTCCCGCGCGAGCGGATACACGCAGTCGAGCACAATGTCGGCGGCCACGCGGTGGTCCCGGTGCGACGCGCCGAAGTTCTTCGTGCGGTTGGGGTTCTGGCAGATGATCAGGTCCGGCCGATGACGCCGGATGGCGCCCGTCACGGCCAGGCGCGTCTCCCGGGTGTTCTCGAGCTCGCAATCGGGGAAGCCGAGGAAGTCTATCGTCTCCACCCCCAGCACCCTCGCGGCGTTGCGTTGCTCCTCCTCGCGGATCTTGACGAGGCGCTCCGGCGTCATGCCGCGGTCGCTCGAGCCCTTGTTGCCGTTCGTGAGAATGCAGTAGCTGACGCTCTTGCCTTCGCGGGTGAGGGCGGCCACGGTGCCGCCCGCTCCGAACTCGGAGTCGTCGGGGTGCGCCGTGATCACCGTGACATTTTGAATACGCTGGGTCATATCTTCTCCTGGGTCGGGTTCAGAGCCTCGGTCATTCTAACCCGATTCGTTATAATGCGGCCTGCCGTGAGACCCGCACGCTCGGCCCTGCTCCTCCTCTTGCTGGCCGGCTTTCCGATCATCGAGGCGCTCCCGGCGGATGCGGGAACGATCCGCGTCGCGGGAGTCTCACTGCTCTGGTGGTATGGCGTCTTCGTCGCCCCCGCGCTGGCGTGGCTGGTGGCGGTGGTGCTGCACCGTTGACCACGAGCCGCGTCCTGGCCGTCTGGCTGACTCCGGTGGCATGGCTCGCCGTGCCCACGCTCGTCGTGGACGGCGGGCCCGATGGTCTCTGGGCCGGTCTCCTCTTCGTGGTCGCCCCCTTGTTCATCCTGCGTTCCGGAGGCGGCGCCCGCGCGGTGCCGGGCGGGCGGGACACGCTTTTCCCCGTCGTCGTCTTGCTGCTCGTGATTGGCCTCATGCTGTGGGCCAACCTCGCGCTCGCCGCCGACGCGGCGACCTGGATCGGGGTGCCTCGCTGGCAGGGCATTGCCGCCGCCGCGGGCGGAGCGTGGCTTCTCGTGCTCTGGCGCGGCGCGGGCCGCCTCCTGCCTTGGCTGCTCGGCATCGCCTTCGCGGCCGCGCTACTGCCCCTGTGCGTGCTCGCCCGCGACGCCCATCTGGGCCCGCTCGGCGCCTGGGAGCGACTGGCCTCGCAGCCGACCTTCCGCTTCCCCGCGGCCAGCCCGTGGGTGACGGAGGGCCGCGAGATCCGCTCCGTCCGTGGGCAAAACGCGCTCCTCTTCGAGGAGGAGCACCGCGTGATCGCGGTCACGCCCGCGACCCTCCACGTGCGCGCCCGGGACGGCGCTCGCGTGTCCGACACGGACTGGGAGCTGCAGGCGGGGCAGTCCGTCGTGGTGCGCCCGGGGGACGAGCTGACCTGGCCGCCGGGCGCGCGGCTCCGCTTCGAGGCAGGCAAGGCGGTGCCGGGCGCGCCGCGCTCCGGGATAGCCTGGGCCGATGGCCGGCGGGGCGAGGGGTGGCGCCGCGTGGGGCTTCTCGTGACGGTCGTCGCCGGCGCCTCTGCCCTCCTGGGCTTCGGGATCACGAGCAGCCTGTCGCGGCGTCAGATGGGGCTCTGCGGAGCCTGTCTCGTCGCCACCTTTGTCTGGGGCCTCGGCTGGGCGATCTACTGCGCGCTCGGAGCTCCGGATATCTTTCTTGGCGGGGTCAGCATCGAGCGCCTCTTGCGTCCACCGCCCCTGGCCTCGAGCGCCGCCGCGGGCCGTCGGGTGCTTCCCGCGCTCCTGCCCCTGGCCGGACTGTTGAGCTTTCTCGCCTCGACGGTGGCCCTGCGCGAGCGGCTCGGCGACCTCGACGTCACGGGGGGTGGTGAGATCGGTCACGATCTCGGGCTCTGGTCAGCCATTCTTGGGGCGGCGGCTCTGGCGAGCCTGTGGCCCGCCGATCCGTGGCTGGTCATTCTGTGGGCGCTCGGGATCGCGGGATCCGCGCTCGGCCCGCCTCTTCTCTGGGCGCCGCCCGAGAGGGGCCCCGCGGTGGGGATCGCCGCCGGCCTCGTCGGGCTCGGCGTCTTCGCGGCGCTGGCGCTGATCGGACAGTGGGCAGCATCAGGGGCAGCATCGGGGGCGGGCGCGGGGGCAGGGACGGGCGACAGCTGGCCCGGCATTCTCTTGGCCTTTCCCGTCGTGGCCGCCGCGCCGGCCGGGGCGCTCGTGCTCTGGCTCGCCCGCCGCGCCGGCCCGAGCTAGAATGGGACGTCCATGGCCAATGACCGGATAGTCATCCGCGGGGCGCGCGAGCACAACCTCAAGTCCATCGATCTCGAGATTCCCCGCGACCAGCTCGTGGTCCTGACGGGGCTCTCCGGCTCGGGCAAGTCCTCCCTCGCCTTCGACACCATCTACGCCGAGGGGCAGCGTCGCTACGTGGAGTCGCTCTCCGCCTATGCGCGGCAATTCCTCGAGCAGATGGAGAAGCCCGACGTCGACTCCATCGAGGGCCTCTCTCCCGCCATCTCGATCGAGCAGAAGACCACCTCGAAGAATCCGCGCTCGACGGTGGGGACGGTGACGGAGATCTATGACTACCTGCGCGTGCTCTTCGCCCGGATCGGGGTGCCGCACTGCCCGAGCTGCGGCGCCGTCATCTCCGCCCAGACGGTCCAGCAGATGGTGGACCGGGTCATGGGCCTGCCCGGGGGCACGCGCCTCCTCGTGCTCGCCCCCGTGGTGCGCGGACGCAAGGGCGAGTACCGCAAGCTCTTCTTTGACCTCCGGCGCCAGGGCTATGTCCGCGTGCGCGTGAACGGCCAGTTCCGCGAGCTCTCGGAGGAGATCGAGCTCGCCAAGGCCAAGAAGCACACCATCGAGGTCGTGGTCGACCGCCTGGTCATCCGCGACAACCTGGGATCGCGGCTCAACGATTCGCTGGAGACGGCGCTGCGCCTCGCCGACGGCGTCGTGCAGGTGGAAGCCGTGGAGGGGCCCTCGTACCTCTTCTCGGAGCGGCTGGCCTGCGCGGCCTGTGGGGTGTCCTTTCCCGAGGTGTCGCCGCGCATGTTCTCCTTCAACAATCCCTACGGGGCCTGCGCCGATTGCGGCGGGATCGGGTCGCGCTACGAGATCGACCCGGCCCTCGTGGTGCCGAACGCCCACCGCTCGCTCAAGGAAGGCGCGCTGGTGCCGTGGGCGGGCACGGGCGGCTCGACCTTCAAGCAAACGCTCCAGGTCCTGGCCCGGCGCCACAAGTTCGATCTCGAGACGCCCTGGGGCAAGCTCCCCAAGAAGACCCGCGACATCATCTTGCACGGCGAGCCGGGCGACGGCTTCGAGGGCGCGGTGGCCATCCTCGAGCGGCGCTACAAGGAGACGCTCTCCCCGGAGATCCGGCAAGAGCTGGAGCACTACATGGCCCTGCGCGACTGCCCCACGTGCAAGGGCTCGCGCCTCCGGCCGGAGACGCTGGCCGTCAAGATCGCGGGGCGGTCCATCGCGGACGTCGTGCGCTTCCCCATCAAGGCCGCGCGGCAGTTCTTCGACACCCTGACCCTCTCGGAGCGGGATGCGCAGATCGCCCGTCGCGTGCTCAAGGAGATCAGGGAGCGCCTGGGCTTTCTTGCCCACGTCGGTCTCGAGTACCTCACCCTCGACCGTCCGGCCGCGACCTTGTCGGGGGGCGAGGGGCAGCGGATCCGTCTCGCCACCCAGATCGGCTCGAGCCTGGTGGGGGTCCTGTACATCCTCGACGAGCCCAGCATCGGGCTCCACCAGCGCGACAACACGCGCTTGCTCGACACCCTCAAGCGCCTGCGCGACCTCGGCAACACGGTGCTCGTGGTCGAGCACGACGAGGAGACGATCCGCGCGGCGGACTTCGTGGTCGACCTGGGCCCGGGGGCGGGAGAGCTGGGCGGGCACGTGGTGGCCGTGGGCACGCCGGGCGAGATCGCCGCGCATCCCGCCTCCCTCACGGGCAAGTTCCTCTCGGGCGTCGAGAAGATCGCCGTGCCGGCTGCGCGGCGGTCCCCCAACGGCAAGCACGTGATCATCCACAACCCGCGCGAGCACAACCTCAAGGGCATGGCCGTCAAGATCCCGCTGGGGACCTTCACGGCGGTGACGGGCGTCTCGGGCTCGGGCAAGTCCACCCTGGTCAACGACATCCTGTACCGGGCCCTCGCCCAGATGCTCCACCGCGCGCAGGAGCGCCCCGGCGAGCACGACCGCATCGAGGGCGCCCAGCATCTCGACAAGGTCATCGACATCGACCAGTCCCCGATCGGCCGCACCCCGCGCTCCAACCCCGCCACGTATACCGGCGTCTTCACCCTGATCCGGACGCTCATGGCCCGGACGTCCGACGCGCGGATGCGCGGGTATCAGCCCGGCCGTTTCTCGTTCAACGTCAAGGGTGGACGCTGCGAGGCCTGTCAGGGTGACGGGCTCGTCAAGATCGAGATGCACTTCCTGCCGGACGTCTACGTCACCTGCGAGGTCTGCAAGGCGAAGCGCTACAACCGCGAGACGCTCGAGGTGCGCTACAAGGGCAAGAACATCGCGGAGATCCTTGCCATGACGGTGGCGGAGGCGCTCTTGTTCTTCGAGCCCGTGCCCGCCATCAAACAGAAGCTCCGCACGCTCCACGACGTGGGGCTCGACTATATCCGCCTCGGCCAGTCCGCGACCACCCTGTCGGGGGGCGAGGCCCAGCGGGTCAAGCTCGCCACCGAGCTGAGTCGGCGCGCCACGGGCCGGACGCTCTACATCCTGGACGAGCCCACCACGGGGCTGCACTTCGCCGACATCCGACGGCTCCTGGAAGTCCTCAACCAGCTCGTGGAGCAGGGCAATACGGTGGTCATCATCGAGCACAACGTCGACGTGATCAAGACGGCCGACTGGATCATCGATCTCGGGCCCGAGGGGGGGAACGAGGGCGGCCGGGTGGTCGCCGTCGGCACGCCCGAGGACGTTCGCGGCCAGGCCGGCAAGTCCTTCACCGGCCAGGTCCTCCAGAAGGCCCTGCGTTGAAGTTCGAGCTGAAGGGCGCAGCCCTGAGGCGAGGGCTGAGATGGCCGTTCGAGCTGAAGGGCGCAGCCCTGAGGCGAGGGCTGAGATGGCCGTTCGAGCTGAAGGGCGCAGCCCTGAGGCGAGGGCTGAATTGATTTCCGAGGGCTAAATAGACAATGGCTGAGATGACCCGACGCACGCGCATCATCTGCACCATCGGGCCGTCGAGCCGGAGCCCCGCCACCCTGCGCAAGCTCGTGGAGGCGGGCATGGACGTGGCGCGGCTGAATTTCTCCCACGGCACCCACGAGGAGCACGCCGCGGTCATCCGCGCCATCCGTGAGGGTGAGACGGACTGGGGCCACCCGGTGACCATCATCCAGGATCTCCAGGGGCCCAAGGTCAGGCTGGGGAATTTCATCGGCGGGCGCGCCATGCTCATGACGGGGGAGCTGTTCACCCTCACCGCCGAGCCCGTGCTGGGAACCTCCGAGCGCGCCTCGCTCGACCATCCACAGCTGATCGCCGCCCTCAAGCCCGGCGATCAGCTGTGGATGGACGACGGCACGATCCAGCTGACCGTGGAGCGGGTGGATGTCGACACCGCGGTGTGTCGCGTCACCGCGGGCGGTGTCGTCTCCGACCACAAGGGCGTGGCCTTCCCCGGGCTCCCGCTGCCCATCTCCTGCCTCACCGACAAGGACCGCGAGGATCTCCGCTTCGGGATTGCCCATGACGTGGACTACGTCGCGGTGTCCTTCGTTCGCTCGGCCGCCGATATTCAAGAGGTCCGCAAGTTCCTCCTCGATCGCGGGGCGAGCGTGCCCATCGTCGCCAAGCTCGAGCGAGCCGAGGTGGTTGCCAACCTTCCGGGTATCCTGGCCCTCGTGGACGCCGTCATGGTCGCCCGCGGCGACCTCGGCGTCGAGGTGCCGCTGGAGGAAGTGCCGATCATCCAGCGCGACGTCATCCACCAGGCGCGGCTGGCCAAGGTGCCCGTCATCGTGGCGACCCAGATGCTCGAGTCCATGGTCACGTACCTGCGGCCCACCCGCGCCGAGGTGTCGGACGTAGCCACGGCCATCTTCGAGGGCGCGGACGCCATCATGCTCTCCGCGGAGACCGCCTCCGGCCAGCATCCCGTGGAGGCCGTGGAGGTCATGTCTCGTGTGGCCACCCGCATCGAGCGCGAGCTGCCGCGCACCGCGCTGCCCGCTCCTCGCCCCGAGGCCTACGGTTTCTCGGAGGCCGTCGCCGAGGCCGCCTGCCGCGCCGCCGAGGTGCTCAGGGCCAAGGTCATCGTCGCCTTCACCCAGTCGGGCTTCAGCGCCCGCCTCATCTCCTCGGAGCGACCCCACGTCCCGGTGGTGGCCCTCACCCCATTCACCGAGATCCAGCGACGGCTGGGGCTCTACTGGGGGGTGCGCGCCCGCCTCGTCCGCAAGGTGGATACCACGGATGAGATGCTGCAGGAGGTCGAGAGCACTCTGCTCGAGGACGGCACCGTTCGGAACGGCGACGTGCTCGTCATCATCTCGGGCGGCCCCATGTGGGTGACCGGGACGACGAACTTGCTGAAGCTGCATCGCGTAGGCGAGCGCCGGTAGCGCCGGGCCATATGACGAGCCATACTTCGTTCTCGGTCGGCAGCAGCCCTCAACGTACGAACAAGTACGCCTCGGGCTGCTGCCTCCCTCGGGCCTCGTCTGGCTCGCCATCTGGCCCGGCGCTATAGAATTCTTAGGGTTCAAAGGAGAACCGCATGGGCTACGAGACGATCCGCTACGAGGTCACGGAGGCGATCGCCACCATCACGCTCAACCGCCCCGATGCCTACAACGCCCTCAACCTCGCGCTCGGCCGCGAGCTCTTCCATGCCACCCTCGAGGCCGACGAGGACCGGGCCGTCCGCTGCATCGTCATCACCGGCGTGGGCAAGGCCTTCTGCGCGGGCGGTGACGTCAAGGACTTCAACGACAACCCGGATCGCATCGGCATCCTCATCAAGGAGCTGACGACCTACCTCCACGGCTCGGTCTCGCGCCTTGCCCGCACGGCCAAGCCCGTGATCATGGCCGTGAATGGAATCGCCGCCGGCGGCGGCATGAGCCTGGCCCTGGCCGGCGACCTCGTGGTCGCCGCCGAGTCGGCGAAGTTCACCATGGCGTACTCCAAGATCGCCGCCTCCCCCGACGGCTCGTCGTCCTACTTCCTTCCCCGGCTCATCGGTCTCCGACGCTCGCTCGAGCTCCACTACACCAACCGGGTGCTCTCGGCGCGGGAAGCCATGGAGTGGGGGCTCGTGAACCGCGTGCACCCGGACGCGGAGTTCTCCGGGGCGGTGGGCGCGCTCGCGCGCGAGCTCGCCCAGGGGCCGACGCTCGCCTTCGGCCGCGCCAAGCTTCTTTTCCACCAGTCGACGCAGGAGAGCCTGGAGACGCAGATGGAGCTCGAGGCCCAGGCCATCGCCCAGAGCGGCCACACGGAGGATTTCCGGAACGGCGTGGCGGCGTTCGCGAAGAAGCAGTCCGTCGCCTTCCACGGCCGCTAGGAGCGTGCTCGCCCGCTCTCTGCTGGCCTCGCTGCTCGTCCTGGCTCTCGCCGCGCCCGCGCTGGCCTGGCGGTTCTCCTACGGGTCGGCCTCCGCCAACCGTGTCGCGGCGGGGCAGGGAACCTTTCCCCGCGTGGTCGTGATCTCGACGCCGGCGGAGGCGCCGTTCCGCTGGGTAGTCTCGATGCCGCAGAAGAGACTCGCGGCCATCGATGCCAACGGCACCCTCTGGATCTTCGAGATCGCCCAGACGAGCCTCGCCGTCATCGGCCGCTATGGGGACGCGGCCAGCCCCGACGGCCCGCCCGTGTCCGTCTCGCTGGGCGACAGGCGCCCGGGGATCGTGTGTGTCTCGCGCGAGGGTTTGCTTCTCGTCTGGCAGGACGGCGCCCTGCGGGCCTTCGACGTGGGCGCTCCGCTGTCCCGGCTGACCTTCCCGGTGCCCGTGGTGCTGGACGGCAAGGGCTGGGACGATCTCGTCGCCGTGGCGGCCGATGGAGCGGTCGTCCTGATCGGCGGCCTGCTGTCGGCGCCTCGAGTGGTCGCGCGCGCGGAGGTCCGGGCCCTACCCGACGCGCGGATCACCCTCGGCAGCCTGGACGGCTCGGGCGAGCTTCACGCTCTCGTGCTGACCGACCCCACGGACCGCTACCCCCACGGCGCCCTCGGCGACAAGTTCGCGGCGACGGCCGTGGCCGTCATCGCGGTGGGCTCGAACGCCCTCTCGGTCCGTGCGCGCTATGTCGTTCCGGAGCCTGCCGTGCTGGAAGACCTTATTCCCATGGTCGTGCCGATCGGCGAAGGGCGCCGGCCGGGCGTGGTCGCGGTCAAGAGCGCGCCGCGCCAGGGCTCCTCGATCCTCGTCCTGGGCTGGCGAGATGCCGGCCTGGAATTCCTGGCGGAAGGTCCCGCCTTCGGGCAGAAGAATCGTTGGGTGCACGTGATCGGCGCCGCGGACCTCTCGGGTGACGGCATCCCCGAGGTCATCGCGGTGAACACCCCGCATCTGACCGGCGTGCTCGTGGCCTACAACCGGCGCGCCGCCTCTCTCATCCCCTCCGCCAAGGCCCTGGGGTACTCGTCGCACGCCGTCGGCTCTCGCAACCAGGACCAGGCGGCCATCGCCAACATGAGTGGCAGCGGCCGGCTCCAGATCATCCTGCCCCGTCAGAGCCGCGAAGTCCTCGTGGCCCTCGAGCTCTCCGGGACTCGGTGGGAGGAGCGATGGGCGCTCCAGCTCGGCAGCCCCATCCAGTCCAACCTCGTCGTGGCGGACCTCGACGGTGACGGTCTCCTCGACCTCGTGGTCGCCGACCGGCGCGCGCTTCACGTCTTTCTCTCCATCAGGCCGGAGAGCGGCCGATGACGTCCCCGCTGCCCGCCCTCGAGCTGGGCGCGCGACTCGATCGCATCCTCGCGAACGCCGAGCGCCTGGTGGCGTCCCTGCCGTCGCGCGCGCTCGACCACAAGCCGCCGGAGCGTGACCGCACCGTCCGCGACCTCGCCTTCCACGTCTTCAGGGTGGGCCTGGCCTACGTGGACGGGATGGACATGGGCGCGTTGCCGGAGGCGTGGCTGCGCGAGCCCGCGCCCCCGGATCTCGTGGACGGTCCGGCCATCGCTCGCTACGGGGCCCTCGTGCGTGGGCGAGTCTCGGGGTGGTTCGAGGGCGCCGCGCCGCGCGAGTACGCGCGCGTGATCGAGGGCTACTACGGGCCGCGGTCTGGTCAGGCCCTGCTCGAGTGGACCACATGGCATGCGGCCCACCACCTGCGCCAGCTTCACGCCATGACCGTCGATCTCGGACTCACTCCGCCCGAGCCATTGCCCACCTCCGATTTCGAGGGGCTGCCCATGCCCGCCACCCTCTGGTAGTCAAGGAGACCACCATGGCGAAGAAGTTCGCGATCCGCACCGAGAAGGCCCCCGCGCCGCTGCAGGGTGCCCCGTATTCCCAGGCCGTACGGGTGGACAATCTGGTCTTCGTCTCGGGTCAGATCGCTCTCCGCCCGGGAGAGAGTGCCCTGACGAGTACGACGGTGGCGGAGGAGACGGAGCAGGTCTTCGCCAATCTCAAGGCCATCCTGGAGGCGGCGGGGAGCAGGCTCGACTGGATGATCAAGACCACGGTGTTCCTCGCGCGCATGGAGGATTTTGCCGAGATGAACGAGGTCTACAAGCGGCACGCGGGGGAGGTACCGCCCGCGCGCTCGACCGTGCAGGCCGCCAAGCTGCCCGCGGGCGCCCTCGTGGAGATCGAGGCCATTGCCCATCTGTGAGCGCGAATGTATCCGGGCAGACACGCTTGTGGCTTCTGCGGCCTGTCGGCTAAACTCCGCCCATGGATGGAGAGACCCGCGCCTATCTTGATCAGGCTCTGGGGAGTCTCCGGCAAGAGTTTGTCGGTCTCCGGCAAGGGTTTGTCGGTCTCCGGCAGGAGGTCCGTGATACCGCTGCGGAGACGCGACGGCACCTCGATGTCGTGGCAGAGTTCCTCCGCCGCGATATCCAGACCGTGGCCGAGGGTGTGGCGGCGAATACCGAGCGCATCGATCGAGTCGAGGTCGACTTGAAGTCCGAGATGGAGCAAGGCTTCGCGGCAACTCACGCGGTGGTCCGTGCCGCCTTCCGCGATCTCCGCCGCGGGATCGACTAGGCTCGCTCAGGCCGTATCCCGGACCACCCTGACGCCGTAGTCGGAGTAGCGAAGCGCGGGGGGCAGGGACGACCGGTGGGCCACGGGGCTCCACGGATCCTGATGGCGCCAGGCTCCTCCGCGGGAGACGCGTCGCGAGCCGTGCGGCGGCCCTGGCGGGTTTCTCTCGGGTGACGTCGCGTAGTAGTCCTCGCGCTCCCAGTCCAGGCACCATTCGTGGCAGACGCCCGAGAGCGCCACGAGCCCGAAGGGGTTGGCCGGCGTCTCCGCGGCGCGCGACGGTCTGTCGAAGCCGCTCACGGAGGGCCGCTCGCTCCCCCACGGGAAGCGGGCGCCCTCGAGCCCGCCCCGCGCGGCTTTCTCCCATTCCGCCTCGCTGGGGAGCCGGAAATGGCCTGCCCGTTCGCTCGTCAGCCATTCGCAATACACCGATGCCTCGAACCAGTTGATGCCGACCACGGCCTGCTCGGGATCGGCGAAGCGCGGATCCTCCCACCAGGGCGGGGGAGGGACATCGGCCGCCTCCAGGAAGCGAGCGTACTGAGCGTTGGTGACGGGAGCGCGGGCAATGGCAAAACCGTCGAGCCAGACCTTGTGCCGCGGCTTCTCGGCGGGATGGCCGTCCTCCCAGCCCATCCAGAACGCGCCGGCGGGGATGCCTACGAATTCCACGGCGGCCAGTATAGATCGGAATGCTTTTCTCGAGCCCGCGCGCGGCGCTGCGCCTGCTCCCGCCCGCCGGTGGAGCTCGATGATCCGCTTACGGGAGGGTAAGGCGGTCCTCTTCCTGTAGGCCGGCCTGCAAGCGGTAGAGCGAGGCGAAGGCACCCGGGACCTCCATGAGAGTCTCGAAAGTGCCCTGCTCGACGATGCGGCCGTCGCGCAGCACCACGATCAGGTCGGCCTTTCGGACGGTGGCCAAACGGTGCGCGATGATGAACGTGGTACGCCCGGCCGTCAAGCGCTCGAGGCCCTGCATGATGAGGGCCTCGGTCTCCGAGTCGAGCGCCGAGGTGGGCTCGTCGAGGACCAGGATGGGGGAGTCCCGGAGGATGGCGCGCGCGATGGTGAGGCGCTGCTTTTCGCCCTCCGACAGCGTAGCCCCTTGCTCGCCCACCGTGGTGTCGTACCCGTCGGGCAGGCTCATGATCGCCTCGTGGATGCCCGCGAGCCGCGCGGCCGCCGCGATTTCGTCACGCCGGGCGTTCGGCCGACCGAAGGCAATGTTGTCGTGGACGCTTGCGTGGAACACGAGGGGGGGCTGCAGCACCATGGCGATCTGCTGGCGGAGCGCGGCGAGTCGATACTCCCGAGCGTCCACTCCGTCCACGAGCACACGGCCCACCCAGGGGTCGTAAAAGCGTGGCAGCAGGCTCAGGAGCGTGGACTTGCCGGCCCCCGTGGGGCCGACCACGGCCACCTTCTGTCCCGGTCGGACATGAAGGGTCACCCCGCTCAGGACGGGTTGACCCCGCACGTAGCCGAAGGAGACGTCGTCCCATGCCACCTCACCCCGCGCACTCTTTCCCGGGAACTCGCGCCGGCTGTCGTTGAGATCCCGCTCGATGTCCAGCACGTCGAAGACACGTTGCACGGCGGCTCGAGACCCCTGGGCCAGACCATAAGTCTGGAACATGCTGTTGATGGGACCGTAGAGCGAGGCGAGGTACGAGATGAAGATCACGAGGGTGCCGATGCTGAGCGAGCCCTCCATGACGTGCCGAGCTCCCACCCACACCACGCCGGCGGTGCCCAGCGCGATGATCACGTTCACCACGCTCGAGTAAACGGTCTGGAGCGTGTAGAGGCGCAGGCCGGCGGCGAGGCTCTGCCCGCTCACGTCCATGAACCGCCGGTGCTCCTCGTCCTCCCGCGTGAAGGCCTGGGTGACCCGCATCATGGACATGCTCTGCTGGACCACGGCGTAGACCTCGCTCTCGCGCCGCCGCACGTCGCTGGCCAGCCAGGTGATCCGACTATTGAGCCGCGCGATGACCACGAACAGGGCCGGGCAGACCCCGAGAGCGACCAGCGTCAGCTTCCAGTCCAGCCGGAGCATGATGACGCCCATGCCGGCCAGGAGCGTCAACGCGGTCACGGCAGGGAACAGACAGTTCATGGTGAGGCTCTGGAGGGCGAAGGTATCGGCGGTGACGCGGTAGATGAGGTCACCGACCTGGGCGCGGCTGTGGAAGGCCAGGGACAGTCGGTGCAGGTGGCCGTAGAGGTCGCTGCGCAGCTTGCTGACCATCCGCTGGCCGACGCCGATCGTCGTGTAGTTGTTCAGCACCACGAGGGCGCCCAGCGCAGCATAGGTGAGCACCAGGACCGCGCAGGCCGCCAGGAGCAGAGCCTGAGCGGACCAACCGTCGGGCCACCCCCAGGGCGGTGGATGTCCTCCCAGCACGGAGTCGATGATGATCTTGAGCGGCCAGGGCTTGAGCATCTCGAGGGCGCCGATGAGCAGCACCTGAACGAGAGCCCAGAGCAGCGTCTGACGGTACGGCGGAAGGTAGGAGAGGACCCGGGCCGCGAACCGTCTCACCTTCCCTGAACCTCACCGGCCCGGAGAGGCGGCGCATAGTGAAGCTTGGCTCGCCGGGCCACGGCGGTGAGCCCACGATCGATCGTGCGGGAGAGACTCAGCGTCTCTCGCGCGAACGCCACCGCGCCGATCGCGGCCCCCCCCAGGCCCGCCCAGAGCAGGGGCGCCCAGCCGAGCGCCATGCCGAGAAGGCCGACCAGGGCGAATCCGGACACGGCCAGCCGGGTGAACAGCGAGCTGCGCAGAGCGTACTTCGCGCGGAGGACCCGCCGTTCCGCGCCGTGGTATTCCGTCGCCACCTTGACG